>Ga0209277_10000352_pt1 | contig 23230 bp, 17 predicted proteins | sample JI81AbrownDNA_FD_187503 | JGI IMG/M metagenome (GOLD analysis project Ga0209277, IMG submission 187503) | Wastewater effluent complex algal communities from Wisconsin, to seasonally profile nutrient transformation and Carbon sequestration -... | ecosystem: Engineered > WWTP > Effluent > Algae... | reverse complement strand
GTACGCCACCCGGCTTGAGCGCCGCGAAGAACGCCTGGAAGTAGGCATCGGTGGTGCCGGCGGCGACCCAGTTGTGCACGTTGCGGAAGGTCAGCACCACGTCGGCGGAACCCGGCGCGCCCAGCATCGGTGCCTTGCCGTCGTATTCCAGCCATTGCACGCGGTCGTAGCGCGCCGGCGCGGCCGCGAACTTCGCCTGCAGCGCGGCGTTGCGCTTGCCGCCGCCGCTGTCGGCCGGCGCGGAGGCGGTGGCGGCCACGTAACGGCCGGCATCGCGCAGGTACGGGGCGAGGATCTCGCTGTACCAGCCACCGCTCGGGCTGATCTCGATGATCGTGGCGTCGGGCTTCACCTGGAAGAAGCCGAGCGTTTCGCGCGGATGCCGGTGCACGTCGCGGGCCACGTTCTTCGGGTCGCGCGCGGGATGGGCGATGGCGGCATCGAGGGCGGCATCGGCTTGCGTGGTGGCCGTCGCGGTGTCTGCTGGCGTTGCCGTGGTCGATGCACACGCGGCGAATGCGACAACAAGGCCGCTGGCAAGCAGGGAGGCGTGGAATCGGGGCATGGTGGTGTTCCGGTGGGCGGAGGCGGCAAGGGTAGCGCGGCATGGCCGGCGTCGGCCGTGAAACACGAAGCCCGGCGGGTGCCGGGCTTCGCGAGGACAGCGTGGCCGGGCAGGCTCAGCCGGCCAGGGTGGCCAGGGCGGCGTTGAGGGTCGCGCTGGGACGCATCGCGGCCGACAGCTTGTCGAGGTCCGGCTGGTAGTAGCCGCCGATATCGACCGGCTTGCCCTGCACGGCGATCAGTTCCTCGACGATCTTCGCTTCGCCATCGCCAAGCGCCTGCGCCAGGGGTGCGAACTTCGCCGCGAGCTCGGCGTCGATGGTCTGCGCCGCCAGCGCCTGCGCCCAGTACAGCGCGATGTAGAAATGGCTGCCGCGGTTGTCGATCGTGCCCAGCTTGCGGCCGGGCGACTTGTCGGTGTCCAGGAACTTCGCGTTGGCGGCATCCAGCGCATCGGCCAGTACCTGCGCGCGGGCGTTGCCGGTGGTGTTGGCGAGATGCTCGAACGAGGCCGCCAGGGCGAGGAACTCGCCCAGCGAATCCCAGCGCAGGTAGTCCTCTCCGACGTACTGCTGCACATGCTTGGGCGCACTGCCGCCGGCGCCGGTCTCGAACAGGCCGCCGCCGTTCATCAGCGGCACGATCGACAGCATCTTCGCGCTGGTGCCCAGTTCCATGATCGGGAACAGGTCGGTCAGGTAATCGCGCAACACGTTGCCGGTGGCGGCGATGGTATCCAGGCCCTGGCGGATGCGCTTGAGCGAGTGCCGCATCGCCCGGATCGGACTCATGATGCTGATGTCCAGGCCGCTGGTGTCGTGGTCGTTGAGGTACGCAGCGACCTTGGCCACCAGGCCGCGGTCGTGGTCGCGGCGCGGATCCAGCCAGAACACCACCGGCGTGTTGCTCAGGCGCGCGCGAGTCACCGCCAGCTTCACCCAGTCGCGGATCGGCGCGTCCTTGGTCTGGCACATGCGCCAGATGTCGCCGGCCTTGACCGGGTGCTGCAACAGCACGGTGCCGTGTTCGTCGATCACCCGCACGGTGCCGTCGCCGGCGATCTTGAAGGTCTTGTCGTGGCTGCCGTATTCCTCGGCGGCCTGCGCCATCAGGCCCACGTTGGGCACGCTGCCCATGGTCGCCGGGTCGAACGCGCCGTGCTCGCGGCAATCGTCGATCACTTCCTGGTAGATGCCCGCGTAGCAGCGGTCCGGGATCACCGCCTTGGCGTCCTGCAACTCGCCGGCCGCGTTCCACATCTTGCCGCTGTCGCGGATCATCGCCGGCATCGAGGCGTCGACGATCACGTCGCTGGGCACGTGCAGGTTGGTGATGCCCTTGTCGGAATTGACCATCGCCAGGCCCGGGCGCTGCGCGTACAGCGCGGCGATGTCGGATTCGATGCCCGCGCGCTGCGCCTCCGGCAACTGGCCCAGCTTGGCGTACAGGTCGCCGATGCCGTTGTTGGGGTCGAAGCCGATCTCGGCCATCGTCCGCGGGTGCTTCTCCAGCACCGGCGCGTAGAAGCGGCTGACCGCGATGCCGAAGATGATCGGGTCGCTGACCTTCATCATGGTCGCCTTGAGGTGCAGCGAGAACAGCACGCCGCGCGCCTTCGCGTCCTCGATCTGCGCATCGATGAAATCGGCCAGCGCCTGCGCGCTCATGACCGAGGCATCGATCACTTCACCGGCCTGCACCTGCAGCGGCCCGCGCAGCGGGAAGCTGCTGCCGGTGACGCTGGTGTACTCGATGCGCAGCGGACCCGCGTTGACCATCGTGTAGGACTGCTCGCTGCCGTAGAAATCGCCGGCCTCCATGTGCGACACGTGCGAGGCCGACCCGCCGTCCCACTTGCCCATGCGGTGCGGATGCTTGCGCGCGTAGGCCTTCACCGAGGCCGGCGCGCGGCGGTCGGAGTTGCCCTCGCGCAGGACCGGGTTGACCGCGCTGCCCATCGCCTTCGCATAGCGCGCCTTGATGTCCTTCTCGCGCTCGCCCTGCGGCTCGTCAGGGTAGTCCGGCAGCGCGTAGCCGTGCGCCTGCAATTCCTTGATCGCCGCCTTCAGCTGCGGGACCGAGGCGCTGATGTTCGGCAGCTTGATGATGTTGGCTTCCGGCGTCTTCGCCAGTTCGCCGAGTTCGCGCAGGTCGTCGCTGTTGCGCTGGTCTTCCGGCAGCAGGTCGTTGAACTGCGCCACGATCCGCGCGGCGAGCGAGATGTCGCGGGTCGCCACGTCCACGCCGGCGGTCTTCGCATAGGCCTGCACGATCGGCAGGAAGCTGGCGGTGGCGAGGAACGGGGCCTCGTCGGTGAGCGTGTACAGGATCTGGGCGGTCATGGCGGCTCGCGGTCACGGCGGAAGACCGCCATTGTCGGGCTTCACGCCGCCGCGGGCAAAGACGGGCGCGGCCGATGTGCGCGGGCATGACCTCCGGCAGTGCGCATCGGCCTGGCGATGGGTGCATGGTGGCCACGCCATCACCTTCGGGGACCGGGAACATGCCGATGCGTCGTGCCATCCTGCTGCCTGGCCTGCTGGCGATGGCGCTTGCCGGCCTACCCGGACAGGCGACCGCCCAGCAGCCGCCCGCCAATCGCCCCAAGCCCTGCAGCCAGGCCATGCATCGACAGTTCGATTTCTGGATCGGCGAATGGACGGTCAGCGACCCCGGGGGCAAGCCGGTGGGCCGCAGCCGCATCGAGGCCACGCTGGACCGTTGCGTCATCCACGAGCACTGGACCGGGGGCGGCGGCAGCAATGGCGAGAGTTTCAACCTCTACAACGCCGCGACCCGCCAGTGGGAACAGTTCTGGGTCGACAACGGCGGCAACCGCCTGCACCTGAAGGGCGGGCTGGTCGATGGCGCGATGGTGCTGCGCGGGACCCAGGACGTGGCGAACGCGCAGACCGGGCTGACCCAGCACGAGCGCATCACCTGGACGCCGAATGGCGACGGCAGCGTGCGCCAGCTGTGGGAAACCTCGACCGATGACGGCAAGACGTGGACGGTCGCGTTCGACGGGATCTACCGCAGGGCCGCGACACCCTCGCCTTGAGTGTTCATCGAAAAAAGAAGGGCCCGGTTTGCACCGGGCCCTTCTTTTCGATGGGAGTTCGCGAACGCCCAAACGCGGGATCGCCGCCTGCGCGGGGATGACGTGCGTGGAAAGGCCCACGCGCGTTTCGCATGGGCGCGCTTACGTCACTTGACCTCGAACTCGCGGGTCTGCACCACGCTGCCGTCCAGCGAGACTTCGAGCTTGTACTTGCCGGTCGGCCAGCCATCCGGCTTGCTGATCTGGAAGTCGGTCACGCCGCTGCCGGCGAAGCCGATGTCGCGGCTTTCCTCGTGCACGGTCTGGTTGCTGTCGACGTGGGTCCACTTCACGCCCAGCTTGCCGGGCACGGTGGCGGCCGGATCGCTGGTGGCGGTGCTGACCGCGGCGTAGATGGTGTCCTTCGGCGCGAAGCTGGACATCGGGGCGGTCACGCGCATGTCGGCGCCCACGGCATTGCCAAGGTCGACCGCGCTGACGGACGCAGTGGCCGGCATCGGGGCGGGCGCAGGCGCGGTCGGCGCGGGTTCGGTCGCGACGGGCGGCAGCGTTGCCGGCTCTTCCTTCTTCTTGCAGCCGACGAGTGCGGCGCTGCCGATCATCGCGGCGAGCATGGCCATCTGGAGGCGATTGGTCTTCATGGGGAGTCCTTGCGTGTCTGGAGGTGGGGAAAGCGAGCGCAGCGCGGTCAGTCCTGCTGATCGTCCCGTGGGATCTTCAGGACCTGGCCGGGCCTGATCCGGTCCGGGTCGTCCAACTGGTCGCGGTTGGCGTCGTAGATGCGCTTCCAGTCCTGCCGGCCGTAGAACCGCTTGGCGATGGTGGAGAGGTTGTCGCCCTTCTCGACGGTGTAGGTGCGTTCGCCGGTGCTGCCGCCACCGCCTTCGCCTCCCAGGATCGCCTCGGTCGAGGTCACCTTCGATTCGACATTGGAGAAGTCGGGCTTGAGCTGCTCGGTACTCTGCACGCCGCCCTGCACATTGGAAAAATCGGGTGTCTTGTCGTTGCTCATGCGTTGCTCCTTCCCGGATTCGGGCAGGCGCACGCTGACACGCACGCCGTTAAGGAAACATGTCGGCAAGGTGACCGGGGTGGTGGCGGAATCTACTGGCGCAGGGTGCGCAGCGCGGTCGGTGCGTCGATCCCGGCGGTCGCTCGCCATGGATTGATGTCCAGCCCGCCGCGGCGGGTGTAACGCGCCTCCACCGACAGCCAGTGCGGCCTGCAGCGCGCCAGCACGTCCACGAAGATGCGCTCGACGCATTGTTCGTGGAACTCGGCATGGTCGCGGAACCCGACCAGGTAGCGCAGCAGGCTGGCGCGGTCGATGCGCGGACCACGGTAACGCAGGGTGACATCGGCCCAGTCGGGCTGTCCGGTCACCGGGCAATTGGACTTCAGCAAGGCGCTTGTGAGCGCCTCGTCGACCACGTCGCCGGCATCCGCGACCAGCAGCGCGGCATCCGGCGCGTCGTAGGCATCGATGGCGATGTCGAGGGCGTCGATGCTCTCGGCATCGACTGCGTCTTCGAACGGCGGCAGGCCGAAGGCCATCGCCACCGGCGCGCCCGCGGCCTGGGTGAGATCTGCCTCCATCCGGGCGCGCACCGCCTCGGCATCGGCGAAGCGGGTGGCGTTGAACGCGTTGAGATACAGCTTGAGCGACTTGGATTCGACCAGGTGCGGCGAATCCGCCGGCACCCGCAGGGTGGCGGTGGCGACCCGTGGCTTGCCGCCGGGGTCGAGCCACGACAACTCGTAGGCATTCCAGCGATCAACGCCGATGAAGGGCAGCGGCGCGCCCACCCCGATCGCCGCGCGGCCAAGCGCGCGCGGGATCGGGTACAGCAGGCTGGCGTCGTAGTGGCGCGGGTAGGCGACCTCGCGGCCGAGCGGGGAGTGGTCGATGTCGCCCATCGCGCGCTGCGCCGCCGTTACTTCACTTCGAACTGGACCAGCGCGATCGGCCGTCCATTGGCGGCGATTTCGACGTTGTAGGCGCCGACATCGGTCGGTGCGAACTCGAACACCGTGAACGGGCCGGCAATCTGCTTCTGCTCCTCGTGGCGCGAGCGGTTGTCGTCGTGGAACCAGAAGATCTCCAGCTTGTCGCCGATCTTGCGCCCGAACTTCGCGGGCACCGAGATGTAGACCTTCTGCCCGGCGTCGAAGGTACGCACTTCGTTGGCGATGTCTCCGGCGCCATCGACCTCGCTGCCGACCTTGGCCGCATCGGGCGACACCACCACCGACTCGATGCCGTCGGCCTGGTCCCGGAACTCCTTGTTGTCGTCGACCGGTTTCGGGACGTCGGGGCCCTGGCGGTTGCAGGCGGCCAGGGCCAGCAGGAGCAGGGCGGATCCGGCGATGCGGGGGATGGACGTCATGGGCGGCCTCTGGACCTTGGCAAGGGGTGGGATTCTAGGGGACTTCGCAAGCGGGCATGCCGGCTTCAGCCGCCGTGTTCATGGGCGAGATAAGCCGTGGACTGCATCTCCACCAGCCGCGAGGCGGTGCGCTCGAAGGCGGCGACCAGGCGTTCGCCGGCGTACAGGTCCATCGGCGCGGCCTCGGCGGTGCACACCAGGTTGACGTGGCGGTCGTACAGCTCGTCCACCAGATGCACGAAGCGCCGCGCCGCGTCGTCGCGGTTGCCGTCCAGGCGCGGGATGCCGCCGAGCAGCACCGTGTGGAACTCGCGGGCGACCTCGATGTAGTCGGCGTTGCCGCGCGGGCCTTCGCACAGTGCGGCGAAGTCGAACCAGCACAGGCCCTTGCTGCGCGCGCGCACCGGGATGCGCCGACCGTCGATGATGATGCCGGCATCCACGTGCCCGTCGTCGCCGCCCAGCTCGCGCCAGCGCTGCTGCAACCAGGCATCCGAACCGGCATCCAGCGGCGCCCGGTACACGGGCGAACGGGTCAGCGCGCGCAGCCGGTAGTCGGTGTCGCTGACCAGTTCGACCACGGCGCAATGTTCCTGCAGCAGCGCGATCGCCGGCAGGAAGCGCGCGCGCTGCAGGCCGTCCTTGTAGAGGTCGGTCGGCGCGGCATTCGAGCTGGTCACCAGCACGATGCCCTCGGCGAACATGCGATCCAGCACGCGCCCAAGCAGCATGGCGTCGCCGATGTCGCTGACGAAGAACTCGTCCAGCACCAGCACCCTGACCGAGCGCCGCCATTCGCGCGCGATCGCCACCAGCGGATCGCGTTCGCCGGCGTGGTCGCGCAGGCGCTGGTGGACGTCGCGCATGAAACGGTGGAAATGCGTTCGGCGCTTTTCCGGGAATGGCAGGCCGGCGAAGAAGAGATCGATCAGGAAGGTCTTGCCGCGCCCCACCCCGCCCCACAGGTAGAGGCCCCGTGGGGCAGGCGGCGGCGGGTTGCCGAACAGCCGCTGGAACACGCCACGGGTGGGCACCGGCGCCTGCAGCGCGGCATGGACGCGATCCAGCGCGAGCAAGGCCGGTTGCTGCGCCGGGTCGTACTGCCAGTCGCCGCGCGCGACGCCGTCGGCGTAGCGCCGCGAGGGGAGCAGCGGATCGCTCATGCGGCCGGCGGCACCGGCAACCAGTCGCGTACGCCGTGCCTCACCGCGCCACGCAGGTCGATCAGCTTGCGATGGAAGAAGTGGCTGGTGTCCGGCATCTTCACCACGACCGGCGGGCGCGGCAGCGTGGCGACCCAGTCGAACACCGCGCCGGCGTCCACGATTTCGTCGGCTTCGCCCTGGATCAGTAGCCACGGGACGGCAGGCATCGCCACCCCATCGAACGACCAGCCGCGCCCGACCGGCGGGGCGATCGAGATCAACGCGGCGGCCCCCAACTCGACGGCCCCGCGCAACGCCACCCACGCGCCGAAGCTGAAGCCGGCCAACCACAGCGCCTTGTCCGGATGTTCGACGCGCGCCCAGGCCGCCACGGCGCGCAGGTCGTCCAGTTCGCCGCGGCCATCGTCGAAACGGCCCTCGGACTGGCCGACCCCGCGGAAGTTGAAGCGCAGGGTGGCGATGCCGGACTCGCGCAGCGCGCGGGCGGTCATCGTCACCACCTTGTTGTGCATGCTGCCGCCCTCGGTGGGCAGCGGGTGGCAGACGATCGCCAGCACCGGCTGCGGCGTGGCGTCGGCTTCGGCCAGGTCAAAGGCGGCCTCGATGCGGCCGGCGGGTCCGGCGATGGCCAGGGGCAGGTCGGCGCTGGCGGGGGCGGCGGGGGATTCGCTCATGCGGCCATGATGCCGGAGGATGGGTGAAACGCCGAAGACGGCCCGCGAACGCCCGCCCGGAAACGCGAACGCCGCCCGAAGGCGGCGTCCATGCGACGAAAGCGGCGCTTACTTGCTCTGCGCCACCATCCATTCCACGGTGGCCTTGATCTGTTCGTCGGTCAGGGCCGGGTTGCCGCCCTTGGCCGGCATCACCCCGGCGCTGCCCTGGAAACCGCTGATCGCCTTGCTGACCAGGGTATCGAGGCCTTGCTCGGCCAGGCGCGCGCCGATCCCGGCCGGTTCCAGCTTGGGTGCGCCGCCGACCCCGGCGGTGTGGCAGCCCGTGCAGGTGCTGTTATTGAAGATCTCCGCACCGTCGGTGCGGCCATCGAACGGGATGTTGGCCAGCAGCGACGCCTGTGCGGCGGCGGCGGCGGCGGCCTGGGCGGCGGCACCGGTCGCGCCGGCGTACACGTCGCCGGTGGGGGCGATGCGCGCGAGCAGGCGCTGGTGGGTGGCCGGGTCGACTTCGTGCACGACCTTGCTGTTCAAGTGGTGCGCGAACAGGATCAGGCCAAGGGTGACCAGCGCCAGGAAGGCGAGCACCATCGAGAAGCGCTTGAGGAATTCAAGGTCGTAATTACGCACGATCCACCTGCGAGTGGGGGTCCGGCCGAAGCCACCAAACCACGGATTATCCCAGAACAGGCCGTGCAGCGCGAGGTTGCCGGTGCGTGGTCGCCAACGGCATGCCGGGGCATCGGTCGCCGGTGCAGCTGGCGGGTCGCCGCTAGCGCCTTTTCACCGAGGCGCCCCCGCTTCGATGGGCCCGCATTCAGGCAAGGCCAAACGTGTCCTAGGTCAAAGTTTCTATTGACACGAAAAGGCGCGATGGCCATAACTAGAGGTTGAGGGAAACCTTGTGCGCCGGGGAACAGGCGTGCTTGGACCAGTCGTCCGCTAGGCAATCCCGCGCAGGCGAAACGTGCCGGACACCGTGATCGGCAAGGCATTTTTCGCTTCTGCGGCAAGCCGCGACATACAAATCAGCTATGGACCTTGGGGGTCAAATGAGCAATATCCGGAACGTGAGCGGGTCGGCGAAGACGAAGCGCAGCCGCACCATCAAGCTGGCCCCCATGACCCGTGCCGTGCGCTCCGCGCTGGCCGTTTCGGCGATGGCCCTGGCGCTCGGCGCCAGCGGTGGCGCCTTCGCCGCCGGCCCCAAGGCTCCGCAGGCGCAGGTCCTGCAGGTCCAGCACGTCACGCTCGATTTCGCGCCGGTCCACGACCTTGCGACCGTCGCCCCGCCGATCTGGATGGAGGTGCCGCCGGAGCTGCACCCGACCCTGATCAGCGAGTACGCCATCGGCGACGTGGTCATCGACAACGCCGACCCCATCGATGACGTCAACATCTACTACAGCGCCACCGCGATCAGCGGCTACAGCAGCGAAGGCAACGTCGACATCACCAACCACGTCGGCGCGGACCTGCTGGCGGCGTCGCTCGGCGGCAATGCGATCGGCATCTACGGCTACGCGACCATCGGCGACGTCAGCATCGACAACGCCGCCGACATCTTCGCGTTGTCCGCCTACTACGTGGCCGACGGCATCTTCGCCTCGGGCGCGAACGTCGACGTGACCAATTCCGGCGCGATCGACGTGTACGGCTATTCCTGGGCCGCCGGCATCGAGGCGCAGGGCACCGGCACGGTCCATGTCGACAACAGCGGCGACATCTATGCGGAAGTCCTGGATGCCGGCACCGCCTTCGGCATCTACGTGACCGGCGCGGACGTCACCGTCGACAACAGCGGCGACATCGAGGCGCAGGGCTACAGCGGCACCGGCATCGAGGCGCAGTCCTCCGGCGACCTGCAGGTCACCAACAGCGGCGACATCGTCGGCGGCTCGCTGACCGCGGTCTACGACTACTACAGCGGCTACACCTACCTGTATGGCAGCCTGGTCGGCACCGGCATCAACGCCATCAGCAACGGCGAGGGCGCGGCGGTCGGCGTGACCAACAGCGGCGACATCTCCTCGCAGGGCTACTACGGCGCGACCGGCATCGCCGCCACCTCCGGCGGCCTGGGCGGCTCGGCCAGCGTGGAGAACAGCGGCAACATCTACGTGTCGCAGTACAACAAGTACGGCTATGGCGCCTACGGCATCGTGGTCTCCGCGGATGGCGACGCCAGCATCGACAACCAGGCCGGTGCCTCGATCACGGTGGACTCGGCCGGCGTCGCGAACGGCGCGGTGGCGCTGTCTTTCGCGGGCGACGCCAGCGTGACCAACGCCGGCGACATCACCGTCAGCACCGATGCGTTCCTGTACTACGGCGCGAACGGCATCGTGGCGTTCGCCGGCAATGGCAGCGCTTACGCCGGCAACAGCGGCAACATCGACGTCACCAGCAAGTACATCAGCTCGGGCATCGACGTCAGCGGCCTGGAAGGCGCGACTGCCAGCAACAGCGGCGACATCTCGGTTGATGCGTGGCGCGCCTACGGCATCCGCGCGCAGGCCGGCAACGGCGACGTCGAGGTCTCCAACGAAGGCTCGATCTACGCCACCTACGGCGCATCCGGCGGCACCGCGTTCGGCATCCTCGGCATCAGCGGCAACGGCGACGTGACGGTCGACAGCAGCGGCTCCATCACCACCGCGGTCACCGGCCAGTCGGTCGGCATCTTCGGCCTGGCCTATGCCGGCGACGTGAACGTGTCGAACAGCGGCGTGATCGATGCCTACAGCTACGACGGCGCGGCATTGGGCGTGTTCGCCCGCGCCGACTACGGCACCGCCACGGTCGACAACAGCAACACGATCTCCGCCTACTCGTACTACGGCCAGGCCTACGGCATCCTGGCGCGCGGCGCCTATTCCAGCGTCAGCAACAGCGGCGACATCGAGGCCAGCGGCTTCTACGCGGCGGCCGGCATCATCGCGACGTCCTACTACGGCACCACGGTCACCACCACCGGCGGCAGCATCAGCGCGATCGCGGTGGGCGAAGGCCTCGGCATCGACGCCCGCTCGTTCTACGGCGACGTCTCGGTCGACAACGCCAGCGACATCGACGCGGTCGGCATCGTGCTGGGCGCGCGCGGCATCAATGCGGCGGCCTACGACGGCGGCATGGTCGACGTCGCCAACAGCGGCGACATCTACGCGGGCTCGCTGTACGGCAATTCGATCGGCATCTACGGCTACTCGGTCGGCGGCGACGTCAGCATCGACAACAGCGGCGACATCACCGCGATCTCGTACTACGCCCTGGCCGACGGCATCTTCGCCTCCGGCGCCAACGTCGATGTCGCCAATTCCGGCGCGGTCGAGGTCTATGGCTACACCTGGGCGGCCGGCATCGAGGCGCAGGGCGACGATTCGGTCGTGGTGGACAACAGCGGCGACATCACGTCCACGGCGCCCGGCCTGTACCAGGTCTATGCCTATTCCTTCGAGTACTACGCGGGCGGGACCATCGCCAATTCCCCGGGCGCGCAGGCGTTCGGCATCTATGCGACGGCCGGCGAAGGCGGCGCGACGGTCGGCAACAGCGGCAACATCGAGGTGCAGGGCGGCTACGTGACCGGCATCGAGGTGCAGTCGGGCGGCGACATCAGCGTCACCAATAGCGGCGACATCGTCGCCGGCGAGGGCCTGCAGTCCGCGGCCTACTACAACCCCGACACCTACACCGCGTACTACGTCTACAGCGGCACCCAGGTCGCGACCGGCATCAATGCGACCAGCAATGGCGAAGGCGCGCACGTCGCGGTGAGCAGCAGCGGCGACATCAGCGCCGACGGCATCTTCGGCGCCAGCGGCATCGCCGCGACGTCCGGCGGCCTGGGCGGCACCGCCAGCGTGGACAACAGCGGCAACATCTACGTCTCGCAGAACCAGAAGTACGGCTATGGCGCGTACGGCATCGTGGTGTCGGCGGACGGTGACGGCGCGATCGACAACAGCGGCCTGGTCGACGTGTACTCGGGCGGCGTGGCCAATGGCCTGACGGCGCTGTCGTTCGCCGGCGATGCCAACGTCACCAACAGCGGCGACATCGTCGTCGAGAACACCTCGTCCCTGTACTACGCGGCGAGCGGCATCGTGGCGTTCGCCGGCAACGGCAACGCGAACGTGGACAACAGCGGCGACATCGCCGCGGTGAGCAGCTACTGGGCAACCGGCATCGACGCGCGCGGCTACGGCGACACCACCGTCGAGAACAGCGGCTCGGTGCACGCGGATGGCCAGAAGTACGCGTTCGGCGTGTATGCCACCGCCGGCGCCGGCGACGTCTCGGTCACCAACGCCGATGGCGGCGACATTTATGCCTACTCCTACATCGGCCGCGCCTGGGGCGTGTTCGGCTACGCGGCGCAGGGCGACGTGCACGTGGTCAACGACGGCAGCATCGCGACCTACGCCTATGGCCAGTCGGCCGGCGTGTTCGTCCGCTCCGGCGAGGGCGACGTCGGCGTCACCAACACCGGTTCGATCGAGGCGATCACCGGCGGCAACGTGGCGGTCGGCATCTTCGCCCGCGCCGACTATGGCACCGCCTCGGTCGGCAACGGCGGCGACATCGTGGCCAGCGTCGAAGGCGTGAACGGCTACATCGGCGACGACGCGTACGGCATCCTGGCGATCGGCGAATATGCCCAGGTCGCCAACGCCGGCAGCATCTACGGGTTCGGCATCTACTCCGCCACCGGCATCGCGGCGCGTTCGCTCTACGGCACCACCGTCACCACCACGGCGACCAGCGACATCGAGGCGTATTCGCTGCTGGTGACGGTCGGCATCGAGGGTCGCTCGGAATACGGCAATGTCTCGGTCACCAACGCCGGCGACATCTCGGTCGAGGGCGTCCTGGGCGGCGGCGTGGGCATCCAGGCCTACAGCGGGCTGGGCAATGCCTCGGTCGGCAACTCCGGCGAGATCGCCGCAAGTTCCGAATACGGCACCGCGATCGGCATCACCGCTTACTCGGTGGCCGGCGACGCCACGGTGACCAACAGCGGCACGATCGAGGCCACCGGCTACTACGGTGCCTACGGCATCGCGGCGCAGTCGTACCTGGGCGATGTCACGGTGGGCAACAGCGCCACCGGGCACATCCATGCGGCCGCCCCGAGTTATGCCTACGGCATCCTCGCCAACGCCTACGGCAACGTCGTCGTCAACAACGCGGGTGCGGTGTCGGCCAGCGCCGATGCCGGCGGGCATGCCGCTGCCGTGCTGATGGAATCGATGTACGGAACCAGCACGCTCAACAACGCGGCAACCGGCATGATCAGCGTCGCCGGTACCGATGGCTACGCGTTCGCGGTGCTCGGCAGCGACGCCGTCGACACCATCAACAACAACGGCCACATCACCGGCGCACTGGCGCTGTACGGCGGCAACGACGTGTTCAACAACCGCAGCGGCGGCGTGTGGAGCACCGGCGGCACCCACAGCACCGACTTCGGCGACGGCAACGACACCCTCAACAACCTGGCGGGTGGCCTGGTCGACATCCTCGGCGGCGCGATCACCTTCGGCGCCGGCAACGACACCCTGGCCAATGCCGGTACGGTGCGCACCGGCGCCGGCGGCACGATCAGCTTCGGCGATGGCAACGACACCCTCAGCAATGCCGCGGGTGGCCTGGTCGACCTGGTCGGCGGCACGGTGGCGATGGAAGACGGCAACGACACCATCACCAACCTCGGCACGTTCCGCCTGACCGGCGGCACGGTGACGATGGGCGCCGGCACCAACGCCTTCACCAACATCAGCCTGCTCAAGGCGCTGGGCAACAGCACCGTGGACGTGGGCGCGGCCGGCACCCTGACCAACGTCAACACGATCGACCTGCTCGACGGCGCGACCGACGACAGGCTGACCGTGGTCGGTACGCTGGCCGGCACCGGCGCGCTCAACCTCGACCTGAACATGCTCAACAGCACGGTCGACCAGCTGGTGGTGACCGGCAACGTGGCCGCCAACGCGGTGCAGACGGTCAACGTGGCGGCCCCGGGCCTCCCCACCACGGCCCACACCTCCGCGGTGTTCGGGCGGGTCAGCGGCACGTCGACGGCGTCGAACTTCGTGGCCGGCCGGATCTTCGGCTACAGCCCGGCGAACTTCCTCGACCTCGACCTCACGGTCACCAGCCAGATCAACACCGCCAACACCGCGGCCGACCTGTTCTCGATCAACGTCGACGTGGCCGGCCTGAGTGACAGCGGCTCGCTGGCGGCCTCGATCGGGTCGGGTGCCGCCGACTTCCTCAACAGCCAGGTCGGCACCTTCCGCCAGCGCCTGGGCGTGAATCCCTACGGCGACGCCGGCAAGGTGATGAGCGCGTTCGTCCGCGTCTACACCAGCGAGGGCGACGTCGACCAGGCGCACGTGGCGGCGAACTTCGGCCAGGGCGGCAACTTCGCCTACGACCTGAGCAGCTGGGGCCGCGAAGTCGGCGTCAACGCCAACCTGTTCGGGAACTTCCATGCAGGCGTGGTGCTGGGCACGGCGGACAGCCGCCAGCGCCTGACCGGTGCCGGCGTGGGCCAGAACCGCATGGACGGCATGACCTGGGGTGCGTACGCGACCTGGTACGTGCCGCAGGGCTTCTACGTCGACCTGACCCATCGCCAGATGGCCGTGGACGTGGAATCGACCTCGATCGCGGGCCTGTTGCAGAGCCGCGCGCACACGACGTCGAAGAGCCTGGAAGCGGGTTACGAGTGGGCGGTGGGCGGCTTCAACATCGTCCCGCAGGTGCAGTACACCCGCACGGACGTCGAAGACATCCGCGCGATCGCCTTCGACCGCGCGACCTTCGAAGGCCACGGCGGTAGCTCGGAACGCGGCCGCGTGGGCGTGGAGTTCAACAAGACCTTCACCGCCGGCAACCTGCGCTGGACGCCGTACGGCTCGATCAACGCGATCCGCGAGTTCGACGGCGAGATGGAGTACACCGTGGGCACCAACTTCTTCGGCAGCACCAGCACCGAGGGCACCAGCGCGATGGCGGAACTGGGCCTTGGGGTGCAGTCCGGCGGCTGGGGCTTCACCATCGGCGCCAACTGGGCCGATGGCGGTGCGTACAAGAGCACGGTGAGCGGCCAGGCCAACATCCGCTTCGCGTGGTAATCGTGGGATGGGGCGGGCCCGGCAGCGGGCCCGTCGTCTTGCAGTAACGCAGTCGGGATGCACGTGACGAACGAGAACACGCAGGAAGAACCGCAGGTCCAGGGCCACCAGGACAAGCCGGAACTGGACACGGGCCTGGACACGGTCTCGGCCGATGCGCCGGCGCCGGCCGCCGGCGAGCAGAAGAAGCCGCTCGACATCACCAAGCTCAAGGTCGAGAAGTCCTGTTCGCGCGGGCTCGCCGGTTGGCTGGCCCAGCATCGGCTCTCGCTGGCGATCACCTCCTACCAGACCGGTCGCATCTACCTGGTCGGCAGCGACCAGAAGGGTCGCGTCTCGTTCTTCGAACGCATCTTCGAGCGCGCCATGGGCGTGGTCGGCAATGCGCAGCGGATCTACCTGGGCGGGCTGTACCAGCTGTGGCGCTTCGAGAACGTGCTGCGCCCGAACGAGGTGATCCACGGCCAGTTCGACAAGTGCTACGTCCCGCGCAACGCGCAGACCATCGGCGACCTGGACATCCACGAACTCGGCATCCGCAAGAACGGCAAGGTGGTCTTCGTCAACACGAAGTACTCCTGCCTGGCCGAGCTCAGCCAGACCCACAGCTTCAAGGCGATCTGGAAGCCGACGTTCATCAGCAAGCTGGCGCCGGAGGACAGGTGCCACCTGAACGGCCTGGCGATGGTCGATGGCGAGCCCAAGTACGTGACCGCGGTCTGCCGCAGCGACAGCGTCGATGGCTGGCGCGACCGCCGCCAGGACGGCGGCGTGGTGATCGACGTGCAGACCGACGAGATCGTCTGCGAAGGCCTGTCGATGCCGCACTCGCCGCGCTGGCACAACGGCAGGCTGTGGGTGCTCAACGCCGGCACCGGCCACCTGGGCTGGGTCGATTTCGAGAAGAAGGCGTTCGTGCCGCATGCGTCGGTCCCGGGCTTCGCGCGCGGGCTGTCGATCATCGGCAACGTCGCCGCGGTCGGCCTGTCGAAGCCGCGCAACCAGCGCTTCGAAGGCCTGCAACTCGACGGCGAATTGAAGAAGCGCGACGCCGAGCCGTGGTGCGGGGTGCAGATCATCTCGCTGGCCAATGGCGACGTGCTGAACTGGATCCGCTTCGAGGGCGACATCAGCGAGATCTTCGACATCGCGTTCCTGCCGAACGTGAAGAACCCGATGATGATCGGCCTGCGCACCGCCGAGATCCGCGACCTGATCACCTTCGAGTCCGACCTGCCTGCCGCGGAGGCGAGCGCTGCATGAACACGATCCGCGGCACGATGATGGCAATGGCGTGCGGGCTCGTCCTGCTCGGTGCGCAACCGGTCGCTGCGCAGTCGTCGGCGGCGAAGCCGGCGACACCGGCGCGCCCGGCCCAGGACCCGGCCGCGGAAGCGTTCAAGGCCTGGGACAAGGATGGCAACGGCAGCCTGTCGCTGGTCGAGTTCCGCACCGGCTGGCAACAGGTCCAGCGCGTCGCGGAGATGCAGGCACGGCTGCGCCACCAGTTCGGCACGGTCGACGCGAACAAGAACAATGCGATCGACCCGGCCGAGTACGGCAGCCTGGTGCTGGTCAAGCAGGCCGGCAAGAACGCGCCGCAGATGTCGGTCTACGACGCGAACCGCGACGGCAAGCTCGAGTTCGGCGAGTACGTGAAACTGGTACAGGCGCTGGCGCCCGAAGCCGGCAAGGCCGCCGCCAAGTGAAGATCGAGATCGTCCCGGTCTGGAAGGCCCTGTCGCCCGAACTGGCGGCCGAGCTGGTGGCCTTCTGGCGCGACCAGAACGCGATCCAGAACGAGGCGGCCGCGGCCCGTCGCACCGAACAGGCGGTCTGCATCGCACGCGATGCCGACGGCGCGTTGTGCGGGGTGGCCACGGCGGTGGTCAAGGTGCTGCCGCGCCTGCGCCAGCCGATGTACTACTACCGCCAGTTCTTCGCCAGGGCGTTGCGCGGACAGCACCAGGAACTGGCGTTCTACCGCCGCGCGAAACAGATCCTGCAGGACTACAACGCCGGCCTGGACAAGCCCGAGTCGCTGGGCATCCTGCTGGAAGTCGAGAACGCCAAGATCGCCGCAGCCTACAAGCGCGCGCACGAGCCCGGCTTCGATGCCACCTTCATCGGCTACTCGCCGCGCGGCTTGCAGCTGCGCGTGTCCTATTTCGAAGACGCGATCCTGCAGGCGCCAACGCCGCTGGGCGCGCCTGCCGCCGTTCCCGGGACACGCCGCGTCGCCGGCACCCGGCCTGCACCATCCATTCCCCGGCACGGTAACGGCCGGTCCTGATCACCACGGAGAACGCGCCATGAAAGCCCAGATGAGTTTGTTGAGTCTCGCCATCGCTTCCGGCCTCGCCCTTGCGGCGATCCCCGCCGAGGCTGCCGGCAACCTGAAGTCCGCCGCCATCAGCCGCGCCAATGTGCTGCTCGGTGCGAACGGCACCGGCATCATCCGTGGTGCGAAGGGCGACGTGTTCGCCGCGCGCGACGCCATCGTCGATGCCGATGGCACCGAGCACGTGCGTTTCGAGCGCAGCTACCGCGGCCTGCCGGTGATCGGCGGCGACTTCGTCATGCATTCCCGGAATGGCCAGCTGCGCAACGTCAGCCAGAGCCTGAAGAGCGCGGCGCGCCCGAACCTGGTCGCCCAGTTCGGCAGCGACGAAGCGATCGTCGAGGCGGGCGCCCGCTTCGGCAGCAAGTTCTTCGGCGCGCCGACCTCGCGCATGGTGGTGTACGCCCGCGGCGCCAGCCCCGTGCTTGCCCATGAAGTCGTCTTCAACGGCATCAAGGCCGACCAGACCCCGACCGAAATGCATTACTTCGTCGATGCCAGCAGCGGTCGCATCCTCGACCAGTGGGACACCGTCCACACCGCCAAGCCTGGTCCGGGCGGCAGCGGCTGCACCGGCGCCACCGCGGCGGTCGGCACCGGCAAGAGCCTGACCGAGGGCACCGTGGTCCTCAACACCACCAAGTGCGGCAGCACCTACCAGCTGGTCGACATGACCCGCGGCGGCGGCGCCACCAACAACATGTCGCTGAAGACCGCCGGCCTGGGGTCGGTGTTCACCGGCACCACCAACGTCTGGGGTGATTTCCTGGTCAGCAACGCGCAGACCGTGGCGGCCGACGCCCATTACGGCGTGGCGACCACCTGGGATTACTACAAGAACATGCACGGCCGCACGGGCATCGCCAATGACGGCGTTGGCGCGCTGACCCGCGTGCACTACGGCCGCAACTACCAGAATGCGTTCTGGAGCGACGGCTGCTTCTGCATGACCTTCGGCGACGGCGACAATGGCGCGACGATCCTGCCGCTGGTCGCACTGGATATCGCCGGCCACGAGATGTCGCATGGCGTCACCAGCCGCACCGCGAACCTGATCTACAGCGGCGAGTCCGGTTCCCTGAACGAAGCGACCTCCGACATCTTCGGCACCATGGTCGAGTACTACGCCAACAACGCCAACGATCCGGGCGACTACGTCGTGGGCGAGGAGCTGTTCAAGAACAACGCCAACATGTCGCAGGCGATCCGCTACATGTTCAAGCCGACCTTGGACAACTACTCGCAGCATTGCTACGACCCGGCGACCACCCCGACCTTCGAGGTGCATGGCGGCTCCGGCATCGCCAACAGCTTCTTCTACCTGCTTGCGGAAGGTGCGGTGGTGCCGGCCGGCTTCGGCGCCGGGACCTGGGCCAACCTGACCCCGTCGTCGCTGGTCTGCAACGGCAACACCAGCCTGGTCGGCATCGGTCGCACCGCCGCCGGGAAGATCTGGTACCGCGCACTGACCGTGTACATGACCTCGGGCACCAACTACGCCCAGGCCCGCGCGGCGACGCTGAGTGCCGCGGCCGATTTGTACGGCGCTGGCTCCACCCAGCACAACGCCGTGGCCGCGGCGTGGAGCGCGGTCAAGGTCAACTGACCGCCCGCAGGGACATCGCGTGAACGGACGGCCCGCGCAAGCGGGCCGCTTCGTTTGGCGATGACGGTCCGGCGCAAGCATGCGAGAATGCGCGTCCGCGGCGGTCGCCGCACGTCATGCGCCCGTAGCTCAGCCGGATAGAGTAGTGGCTTCCGAAGCCATTGGTCGGGGGTTCGAATCCCTCCGGGCGCGCCATACACTAGGTGCCATCGAGGTCGGGATTCCCCTGCCCTCGCGCATGGCGCTCGGGCGTTCGCCAGCGCGCAAGCCGATGGCTTGCAGCCGCGCTGGCTTACCCCTCCGGGCGCGCCATGCTCCATGTTGCAACGAGGTCGGGATTCCCCTGCCCTCGCGTCCAGCGCTCGGGCGTTCGCCGCCGCGCAAGCAGAAGGCTTGCAAGCGCGACGGCTCACCCCTCCGGGCGCGCCATTCTCCGCAGGTTCGATGCCGAACGACCGCGACTTCGCCGAGCAGCCTCGCATCGAACCGCTCTGGCGAGAACGCCTGCGCCAGTACTGGGCGCTGGTTCGCGGCGATCGCCCGATCGGCTGGTTGCTGTTGCTGTGGCCGACCTGGTGGGGACTGTGGATCGCGGCGAAGGGCATGCCGCCGCTGTGGCCGCTGCTGGTGTTCTCGCTGGGCGTCTGGCTGACCCGTTCCGCCGGTTGCGTGATCAACGACTACGCCGACCGCTGGCTGGACCCGAACGTCGAGCGCACGAAGCAGCGACCGCTGGCGACCGGGGCGGTGTCGGGCCAGGAGGCGCTGGCGGTGTTCGCGGTGTTGATGCTGGTCGCCTTCGCGCTGGTGCTGACGCTCAATCGCCTGACGGTCTGGATGAGCGTGGTCGGCGTGCTGCTGGCCGCGAGCTATCCCTACCTGAAGCGTTACACCTACCTGCCGCAGGTCTACCTGGGCATGGCCTTCGGCTGGGGCATCCCGATGGGCTTCGCTGCCCTGACCGGCGAGGTCCCGCCGGTGGCGTGGGTGCTGTACGTGGCGAATATCTTCTGGGCCACCGCCTACGACACCTGGTACGCGATGGTCGACCGCGACGACGACCTGCGCATGGGCGCAAAATCCACGGCCATCCTGTTCGGCGACATGGACCTCGTCGCCCAGGGCGTGCTCTACACCTGCATGTTCGCGGCGCTGGCGCTGGTCGGTCGCGATGCCGGCCTGGGCGTGTATTACTGGGGCGGGCTGGGGGTTGCCCTGCTGTTGGTCGCGTACCAGTTCGGCATCGCCCGCGGCCGCGAGCGCGCGGCCTGCTTCCGCGCGTTCCTGCACAACCACTGGGTGGGCATGGCGGTATTCGTCGGCATCGCCGTCGATTTCGCGATGCGCGGCACCGCAGTCGCCGCCTGAGCAGCCATCAGGCGACGCGCGCACAGACCCAGGCATCCACGCGCGCCACGCCGGCGCGATGCAGTACCCCTGCCGCGGCATGCAAGGTCGCACCGGTGGTCATCACATCGTCCACAAGCACCACGTGGGGCGGCAACGGGATGCCGGCATCGACATGGAAGGCGTCGCGCAGGTTGCGCTGGCGGGCGTCGGCATCCAGTCGCGATTGCGCACGCGTGGTCTTGCGCCGTCCCAGCGCGCGATCGACCAGCGGGATGCCCAGCGCGCGCGCCAGCGGGCGGGCCAACTCCAGCGCCTGGTCATAGCCACGGTGGCGCAGGCGTGCGCGGTGCAGCGGGATCGGGACCATGGCCCCGGGACGCGGCAGCGCCGCCAGCCTGTCCGCCATGCACTGCGCCAGCACCCGCCCGGCGGCGAAATCGCGATGGAACTTGAGCCGAGGCAGCAGCCGGTCCAGCGGGAAGGCGTAGTCGAACACCGCGTGCACCTCGCCCAAGGGCGGCGACGACTGCAGGCAATGCCCGCAGGTGCCGGCCAGTGGAATCGGCAGGGCGCATCGCAGACAGGCCGGCCCCTGCCAGGGCAGGTCGGCGTGGCAGGCGCCGCACAGGTCGCGGCCTTCTTGGCCCGGCTCGCCGCAGGCCATGCAGCGCAGTGCGAACAGCCAGGGGAGGGGAGCGGCCAGGCAGCCGTCAACTTTTCCGGGGAGTGATTGGTTGACGGTGCCGGCCATGCATTCCAGACTGCCGCCCTCATCAACGCGCGTCTGTCGGGGAACCCCCATGCCTGCCATCAGTGAGTTCCCCATCCGCCACGACTGGTCGCGCAGCGAGGTCGAAGCCCTGTTCGACCTGCCGTTCCCCGAATTGCTGCATCGCGCCGGCAGTGCGCACCGGCTGCATTTCGATCCTGCCGAGGTGCAGGTGTCGACACTGCTGTCGGTGAAGACCGGCGGTTGCCCCGAGGACTGCGGCTACTGCCCGCAGGCGGCGCGTTACCACACCGGCGTCGATGCCACGAAGCTGATGGCCACCGAAGACGTGGTGGCGAAGGCGAAGCAAGCGAAGGCGGCAGGTGCGTCGCGCTTCTGCATGGGCGCGGCCTGGCGTTCGCCGAAGGATCGCGACGTGCCCAAGGTCGCGGCGATGATCCGCGAGGTGAAGGCGCTGGGCCTGGAGACCTGCGCGACGCTGGGCATGCTCTCCAGCGAGCAGGCGCATGCCTTGAAGGATGCCGGCCTGGACTACTACAACCACAACATCGACACCGATCCCGAGTACTACGGCGACATCATCCATACCCGCGAACTGCAGGATCGCTTCGACACCCTGTCGCACGTGCGCGATGCGGGCATGAAGACCTGCTGCGGCGGCATCGTCGGCATGGGCGAATCGCGCCGCCAGCGCGCCGGTTTGCTGCAGACCCTGGCCAACCTGCCGGCGCATCCGGATTCGGTGCCGATCAACCGCCTCGTGCAGGTCGAAGGCACGCCGCTGCATGGCACCACCGAACTGGATCCGTTCGAGTTCGTGCGCAGCATCGCCGTCGCCCGCATCCTGATGCCGGCGTCGATGGTGCGGCTGTCCGCCGGTCGCGAATCGATGAGCGACGAATTGCAGGCGCTGTGCTTCGCCGCCGGCGCGAATTCGATCTTCTACGGCGAGAAGCTGCTGACCACCGGCAATCCCGACACCGAACGCGACATGGCGTTGTTCGCGCGCCTGGGGTTGCGGCCGATGCAGGTGGAAAACGCCAAGGACGACCGCATCGACGCGTGCACGACCACGGTCCACGCCGGCATCACCGAAGCGGCCTGAGCGATGCCGCGGGTGTCATTGGGCGAACGCGTGCTCGCATTGCGCGCGCAGCGCGAGGCCGCGCATCGGCGGCGTCGCAGTCGCACGGTTGCGCGGCGCGACGGCGTGCGTTGCGAGGTCGATGGACGCGAGTTGCTGAACTTCTGCAGCAATGACTACCTCGGCCTGGCGCAGCATCCGCGCATGATCGCCGCGTTGCGGGATGCGGCTGGCGAAGGTGCCGGCAGTACCGCCTCGCACCTGGTCTGCGGCCACGGCGCGCAACACGCCGCGCTGGAAACCGAACTCGCCGACTGGCTGCAGGCGCCGCGTGCCTTGCTGTTCGGCAGCGGCTACATGGCCAACCTCGCCGTGGTGCAGGCACTGCTGGGCGACGGCGACGCGTGCGTGCAGGACAAGCTCAACCATGCCTCGCTGATCGATGCCGCGCGGCTTGCGGGTTGCGCGCACAAGCGCTATCCGCATGCCGACGCCGACGCCGCCGGACGCCAGCTCGCCTCGCATGCCGACGGTGCGGCGCTGCTCGCCAGCGACGGGGTGTTCTCGATGGATGGCGATGTCGCGCCGTTGCGCGCGCTTGCGGCCATCGCACGCGCGCAACAGGCGACGTTCTACGTCGACGATGCGCATGGAATCGGCGTGATCGGCACTGCAGGTCGCGGCAGCATCGATGCCGTTGGCCTGGACGGCAACGACGTGCCACTGCGCCTGGTCACCTTCGGCAAGGCGCTGGGCAGCGCCGGTGCAGCGGTCATCGGCGACGCCGACCTCATCGCCCATCTCGCGGAAACCGCGCGACCGTACATCTACACCACCGCACTGCCGCCCGCGCAGGCGGCCGCCACGCGAGAGGCGGTGCGCATCGCCCGTGAAGGCGACGACCTGCGCGAACGGTTGCACGCCAACATCGATCGATTGAAATCCGGCGCGCGGGCACGTGGCCTTCGCTTGATGGCGTCGGAGACGCCCATCCAGCCCTTGCTGGTCGGCGATGACGCCAATGCACTGGCGATGGCGGCGGCACTGGAAGCGAGCGGCTATTGGGTCGCGGCGATCCGCCCGCCAACGGTGCCGGAAGGCAGCGCGCGCTTGCGCATCGCCTTG
>Ga0209277_10000351_pt1 | contig 23239 bp, 22 predicted proteins | sample JI81AbrownDNA_FD_187503 | JGI IMG/M metagenome (GOLD analysis project Ga0209277, IMG submission 187503) | Wastewater effluent complex algal communities from Wisconsin, to seasonally profile nutrient transformation and Carbon sequestration -... | ecosystem: Engineered > WWTP > Effluent > Algae... | reverse complement strand
CGATCTCGCTCGGCGGGCTCGCCGAGGCCGACGGTCGGATCGCGTCGCTGCGTGAGGTCGCTGCGGAGTGCCGGGCCCAGAATGCCGCCGGAATCGCCTGCGGCACAACGCTTCCGGTGGCCACGCCGAGCGTGACCCTGCCGACGTCCACCTCCACCGCCACGTCCACCTCGACCGCCACGTCCACGTCGACCGGCACCGGCACCGTCGGCTTTCCGGTGACGCCCGGAGCGACATGACGACCACGGTCGAGACCATCCCGACGAAATCGCGGCGCAACACCGAGTTGTTGCTGCTGCTCTTCGCGGTCGCGATCGTCCTCTTCGCCTGGGTCGACACGGAGGTCGCCAACCGCGGGGCCGTCCCTGCCGGGCTGGTGGCCATCGGCGGCGGCCTGCTGGTCCTCGTCCTGCTCTTCCACCTGGTGCTGCGGTGGAAGGCGTCGTATGCCGACCCGCTGCTGCTGCCCATCGCGACCCTGCTCAACGGGCTCGGCCTGGTGATGATCCACCGCCTCGACCTCGCGGCAGGTGACTACGGCTTCGACGGCGACGCGTTCCGGCAACTCATCTGGACCGGCGTCTCGATCATCGTGGCGGGCGCGCTGCTCTGGACCCTGCGCGACCACCGGACCCTGCGCCGCTACACCTACACCGCGATGGCCCTCGGTGTCCTGCTGCTCGTCCTGCCCCTCGTGCCGGGGTTGGGCTCGGAACAACTCGGCTCACGGATCTGGATCCGGGTCGGTCCGATGTCCTTCCAGCCTGGGGAGATTGCGAAGATCGCTCTCGCGGTGTTCTTCGCTGGCTACCTCGTGCAGGCCCGCGATGTCCTCTCCCTGGCCGGGCGCAAGGTCCTTGGCTTCACCTTCCCGCGCGGGCGTGACCTGGGCCCGATCATGGTCGCCTGGCTGGTGAGCGTCGCCGTCCTCGTCTTCGAGAAGGACCTGGGCTCGTCGCTGCTCTTCTTCGGCCTCTTCGTCGCGATGCTCTACGTTGCCACCGAGCGGGTCTCCTGGATCGCCATCGGCCTCATGCTGTTCGCGGCCGGCGCCTACGCGGCATACCTGCTCTTCCCGCACCTGCAGCGGCGGGTGATGCTCTGGCTGGACCCGTTCTCGTCCGACTCCCTCGCCCAGTCCGACCAACTGGCCAAGGGCCTCATGGGCATGGCCGCAGGCGGGCTGTTCGGCACCGGTCTGGGCAAGGGACGGCCGTGGCTGGTCGCCTTCGCCGAGAGCGACTTCATTGTCCCCTCGCTGGCCGAGGAGCTCGGGCTGACCGGGCTGTTCGCGATCCTGCTGCTCTACGGCCTGTTCGTCCAGCGCGGTCTGCGCACGGCCCTGGGGGTGCGTGACGGCTTCGGCAAGTTGCTCGCCCTGGGGTTGGCGTTCTCGGTTGCACTGCAGGTCTTCGTCGTCCTCGGTGGCGTCACGCGGGTCATCCCGCTCACCGGACTGACGACGCCGTTCATGTCGCTCGGCGGGTCGGCCCTGCTGGCCAACTGGTCGATCACGGCGTTGCTGCTGCGGATCTCCGACCAGGCCCGACGTCCCGTCCTGGACAGCGACGGCCTGCACACCATCCCGCGGCGCAAGCCCACACCCGAAGCTGTAGCGGCGCCCGCAGCCACACCGGCAGCCTCGCCCGCGCTCGCGCCAGCAGTCGCAACCGGGCCCGCAGCGGCATCCGCACCCCCAGCCGTCGCTGCGCCGACCGAGGCGGTGCCACGACCGTGAACACCCCCATCCTGCGGATGTCCCGCCTCGTCGGCGCCCTCTTCGCCATCCTGCTCATCTCGGCGACGATCATCCAGTTCGTCCAAGCCCCCTCGTTGCGAGCGCGGCCGGACAACCGGCGCACCCTGCTGGACAACTACTCCCGCGACCGTGGGTCGATCCTCGTCGGGGACACCGCGATCGCGACCTCGACGCCGTCCGAGGGCGAGCTGGCCTACCTGCGCACCTACCCCCAGGGACCGCTCTACTCCCACGTCACCGGCTACTACTCCTACATCTACGGCGCAGGCGGTGGTTTGGAGGGCAGCTCCGACGGATTGCTATCCGGATCGTCGGACGCGCTGTTCTACAAGCGGATCGCCGACCTGCTCACCGGCAAGCAACCCACCGGCGCCAGCCTGGAGCTCACCCTCAACGCCAAGGCCCAGGAGGCCGCCAGCAAGGCCCTGGGCAACCAGCGCGGTGCGGTCGTCGCCCTCGACCCCCGCACCGGCGCCATCCTCGCCCTCGTCAGCCACCCCGAATACGACCCCAACACGCTGGCCAACCACGACTCCAACGCCCAGAAGACTGCCTGGGACGGCATGCTCGACGACCGGACCCGCCCCCTGGTCGACCGAACCATCAGCGGCAACCTCTACCCGCCCGGCTCGGTGTTCAAGATCGTCACCACCGCAGCCGCGCTGTCCACGGGTGCCGTCAACGAGACGACGCAGATCCCCGGCCCGGCGGTCATGGATCTGCCGCAGACCACGGTCGGCCTGCCCAACCACGACGGCAAGTCGTGCGGCCCCGGCGACCTCACCACCTTGCAGCACGCCCTCGAGATCTCCTGCAACACCGCCTTCGGATGGATCGGCCTCAAGGTCGGCGGCGACGCGCTGCGGGACCAGGCCGCCAAGTTCGGTTTCGGTGAGAGCCTGCGGATCCCCATGCGGGTCACGCCCAGCGTCTTCCCCAGCTCCCTCAACCCGCCCCAGACCGCTCAGTCGGCCATCGGGCAGTTCGACGTGCGAGTCACCCCCCTGGAGGTCGCCATGGTGAGCGCAGCCATCGCCAACCGCGGCGTCGTCATGCGCCCCTACCTCGTCCAGCAGGTGGTCGGCGCCAACCTCGAGATCCTCGACACTCACACCCCCGAACAGATGTCGGTGGCCGTCACGCCCGAGATCGCCGCCATCATCTCGCGGATGATGGTGGGCGTCGTCGACCAGGGCTCCGGCAAGCCGGCCCGCATCAACGGCGTCTCGGTCGCCGGCAAGACCGGCACTGCCGAGCAGGGCAACGGGCTCCCGGCGCACGCGTGGTTCACGTCGTTCGCGCCCGCCGACAACCCCCAGATCGCCGTCGCGGTCATCGTCGAGGATGGCGGCAACGCGGGCGACGAGGCCGGCGGCGGCCGCACGGCCGGCCCGATCGCCAAGGCCGTCATGGAAGCGGTGATCACCCGATGAGCCCGATGACTCCAGGCCTGGGCGACGTCCTCGGCGGCCGCTACACCTTGACCGACCGGATCGCCGCCGGCGGGATGGGCGACGTCTGGGCCGCCACCGACCGCGTCCTTGGCCGCACCGTCGCCATCAAGATCATGCGTCCCAACACCACCGACGAAGGCAACTTCGCCGCACGCTTCCGGGACGAGGCACGGCATACCGCGGCGTTGTCCCACCCCAACATCGCGGCGGTCTACGACTACGGCGAAGACGACGGCACGGCATACCTCGTCATGGAGTTGGTCCCCGGTCTGCCGCTGTCGAGCATGATCGCCGAGGGGCCGATGCCCCCCGAGCAGGTCCGCCTGATCCTCGGCCAATGCGCGCTCGCTCTCGCTGCCGCGCACGAGGCCGGCGTCGTGCACCGCGACGTCAAGCCGGCCAACGTCATGGTCACGCCCGAGGGCAAGGTCAAGCTCACCGACTTCGGCATCGCGCGCGCCGTCGACGCCGTGGGGCACACCCGCACCGGCGAGGTCATGGGCACGCCGCAGTACCTCGCGCCCGAGCAGGCCATGGGACAACGGGTGACCGGCGCCACCGACCTCTACTCCCTCGGGGTCGTCGGCCACGAAATGCTCACGGGCAAGCGCCCCTTCGACGCCGGGTCGGCCGTCGCCACCGCCCTCGCGCAGATCAGTGAGCCGCCCCCGCCGCTGCCGCCGCACGTCACCGACCCGCTGCGGTCGGCCATCGAGGCCTGCCTCGCCAAGGACCCTGCCCAACGCCCCTCCAGCGCCGCCTCGCTCGCCGCCCTGCTCGGTATGCCGGTCAGCGGGGTCGCGCACGCAAGCCTGGCGACCAGCGTCATCCCGTTGTCAGACCTGGGCGCCACCCAGCCGTTGGCCACTCCCACTCCGCTGCCGACCCAGGTCTACGCCCATCCGGTGGCGCCCTACGGGCACTATCCAGCGACGGCAGCGGGGCCGGCCTACCCGCCGCAGCCGCAGCCACCCGACCGCCGGCGCGGGATGGGCTGGTGGTGGCTGCCGGTGATCGCCGCCTTCCTCGTCGCCGGCCTGTTCATCTGGCAGAACCTCGTCGTCGGCCGGGCCAACACGCCGATCCCCTCCGTGACGGTGACGAGGACCGTCCCCCGGACGAGCACGGCCAGCACGCCCGCGACGACCAGCGCCGCCCCGACGACCAGCACCGCCCCGACGACCACTCCGGTCAAGACGGTGACCCTCGTCGAGTCCGACTACGTCGGTCAGACGACGGGAGTCGTGCGGGCCGACCTCACCACCTTGGGCTTCCTGGACATCGCCACGAAGTCCGTTCCCTCCGACCGTCCCAAGGGCGAGGTCCTCGGGATCAGTCCGACCGGCCCGGTGCCGGTCACCACCACCATCGTCATCACGGTGTCCGCGGGAGCGGCACCGACAGCCAGCAGCACCGCAGGAGGCACCAGTGGCTAGCGCACTGCACGGGGGATCCGCATGAACACTCGACGCCTACTCGGGGGGCGTTACGAAGTGGGCGAGGTCATCGGACGTGGCGGCATGGCCGATGTCCACGCGGGCTTCGACACGCGCCTGTCCCGACAGGTGGCGATCAAACTGCTGCGCTCCGACCTGGCGCGCGATGCCGTCTTCCTCGCCCGCTTCCGCCGTGAGGCGCAGTCGGCGGCCGGGCTCAACCACCCCAACATCGTCGCCATCTTCGACTCGGGGGAGGACGACAGCACCGATCCCACGACCGGGGTCGCGGTGCACTTCCCCTACATCGTCATGGAGGTCGTCGACGGCCGCACCCTGCGTGAGCACCTGACTGCCACCGGCCCGATGCCCGCCGCCGAGGCCGGACGCATCGTGTCGGACGTCCTCGCCGCGTTGGACTACAGCCACTCCAAGGGCATCGTCCACCGGGACATCAAGCCCGCCAACGTCATGCTCGGTCGCGGCGGCGCGATCAAGGTCATGGACTTCGGGATCGCCCGAGCCCTCGCCGACAGCGCAGCGACGATGACCCAGACTCAGTCGGTCGTCGGCACCGCGCAGTACTTCTCGCCCGAGCAGGCCCAGGGCAAGCCGGTCGACGCCCGCTCCGACCTCTACTCGACCGGGTGCATGCTCTTCGAACTGCTCACCGGGCGCACGCCGTTCGTCGGTGAGACTGCGGTCGCGATCGCCTACCAGCACGTCGGCGAGCCAGCCACGCCGCCGTCGTCGATCCGCTCGGCGGTGCCCGCGGCATACGACGCGATCACCTTGCATGCCATGGTGAAGGACCGCGACGCGCGCTACCAGACCGCGTTGGAGTTCCGCGACGACCTGCTCGCCGCGGGGGAGGGCCGGGCAATCAGTGCCGCCGCCCGCGGCACCGCTGCGAACGGCACGGGTGGGTTCGGCGTGGGCGCGGGGGGCGCAGCGGTCGGCGCGGTCGGCGACGCGGCCGCCACGACGGTCCTCTCCGAGGTGGGTGGTCCAGGCGGCGGATCCGGTATGCCGCCGCAGGACCTCCGTTACGACGACGACTATGACGACGAGCCCCTCACTCGCGCGGGACGTCGGGCGTCGCAGGACCCGCCCAAGCGACGCGGGGCGGCATACGTGCTGCTCACCCTCGCGGCACTGGCCGCTCTGGCCCTGCTGTTCGTCCTCGGCCGCAGCATCCTGGCCCAGAACGCCAAGCCGGACCAGGTGGCAGTGCCCTACCTCATCAACCAGACCGAGGAGCAAGCCCGGGCATTGCTGTCGGCGCGCAAACTCCTCATCGACGCCCGCAACGTCACCAACGACACAGTCGCCAAGGGACTCGTCGTCGACCAGGACCCCGACTCCGAGACCATGGTCAGCATCGGGAGCACGGTGACCGTCCAAGTGTCGTCCGGGCCAGGTCAGGCGGCGATCCCCTCGCTCGCTGGGTTGACCAAAGACGCGGCAGTCACCGCCCTGAAGATCCTCAACTTCCCAACACCCGGCGTCGTCGTGCTCGACGACCCGTCGCAGGCCAAGGACGCCGTCATCGGCACCGATCCGCCGGCCGGCACGGTCGTCCCGTTGACCCAACAGATCACCCTCAAGGTGGCCTCGGGCAAGGTCGCGGTGCCCAGCCTCGTCGACCAGAACCAGGTGACGGCCCAGGCCACGCTCGCCGGACTCAAACTCCTCTATGCGGTCGCCGAGCGGGTGCCGACAGCAGACACGACGATCCTTGAGGGCACGGTGCTCAGCCAGGACATCGTCCCCGGAACGTTGGTCGACGTCGGCTCGACGGTCAATGTCAAGATCGCCATCCGGCTCATCTCGACGGTCACGGTCACGGCACCCCAACCGCCGCCCCCGCCGTCCACCTCATCGACGGCGACGTCGACCACGGGAGGGTAGCCGGAGGTAGGGGCCGGAGCGTACGCGGAGGCTGACAGCCGGCCGGCGGACGCCAGTGGCTGACGGCCCGCCGGCGGACGTCAGTGGCGGGCGTCAGTGGTGGACGAGCGGGCTGAGGCCGGCCGATCTGGCGACGGCCTCGGAGTCACCACACATCGCCAACCAGTTGGCGAGGATCCGGTGGCCGCCCTCGGTGAGCACGCTCTCGGGGTGGAACTGCACGCCGTGCAGCGGAAGGCTGGCGTGGCGAACTGCCATGACCAGGCCGCTGGCGGTGTGGCCGTTGGCTAGTAGCTCGGCCGGGAGGGTGGCCGGATCGATCGCCAGCGAGTGATAGCGGGTGGCGGTGAACGGCTGCGGCAGCCCGGCGAGGACGCCCGTGCCGTCATGCTCGACCTGCGAGGTCTTGCCATGCAGCAACTCTGGAGCCCGGCCGACCGTCGCCCCCATGACCACGCCGAGTGCCTGATGGCCCAGGCAGACGCCCATCATCGGCTGCGAGCGCTCGGCGCAGGCCGCGATCATCGCCATCGACACGCCGGCGTCCTCAGGGGTGCCGGGGCCCGGTGAGACGAGCACCCCGTCGTAGCCGGCGCCTTCGGCAGGGGTCACCGCGTCGTTGCGGACCACCGTGCACTCGGCGCCGAGTTGCTCGAGGTAGCCGACGATGGTGAAGACGAACGAGTCGTAGTTGTCGACAACGAGGATCGTGGGGCGCTCAGACACCAGACACGCCTTTCGGAGCCCAGGCTCCATCGATGGTCACCTGGTCGAAGGGCAACAGGGGCGCGACCGCGGGGAAGACCCAGGTGAAGAGCACGGCGACGACGATGAGGAAGAGCAGGATCATCGTGGCCAGCTTGGCCCCGCGCCTGCCGGGGAGCGCTCGCCAGAGGGCGGCATACATCTCAGGCACCTCCGACGAGCGAGAGGGCGGACGGGGCGGTCGTCATCTCCGGCGGGGCGCCTTCGCTGCGGGGGACGACCCGGTCGAGCTTGGCGAAGACGATGAGGCGCTGGGCCGCGGAGAACTTCGGGTGGCACGTGGTCAGCGTCAGCCAGGCCTCGGTGGGCTTGGCGCCCAGCTTCTGCGGCACCGGAGCAACGACCTCGGACTGGCTCGGCCGGACGACCGTCGAGCGAGCCATCCGATAGACGACGTAGGACTGGCGGGTCTCGATGATGACGACGTCACCTTCGACGAGGGCATCAAGGTCGAAGAACGGGTGTCCGTGAGTGGTGCGGTGGCCAGCGATCGCCATGTTGCCGATCTGGCCGGGCATCGATGACCGTGGGTAGTGGCCCGGTCCCTTCGCCAGGGTGCCGGGGGTGATCCCTTCGTAGACCGGCCTGGCCCAGTCGGTGCCGAACCGCGGGATTCGGATGATCGCCATGATTGAGCCGTCATCAAGCGTGGGCGCAACGCCCCCGACCAGGGGGCCTTCCGGAAGCTCGGGGAGGCTCGTGCCGTCTGGCCCTAACGCCTCCAACTCCGCGACGACCCCCGCTTGCGCCCGGCCTTCGATGAGGCTGCTGTAGCCCACCTGCCAGACGACGAAGAGCAGCACGACGACGCCCGCGGTGACCAGCAGTTCGCCGATCACGCCGAGCGTTGCGCGGAAGACCCTCACCTCGCCACCTTCGCCACCAGTTGGGACACGGGACCTGAGTATGCCGGGAAGGTCGCCTTCGCCTCGGTCGTCACCCGATAGCCGAGACCGACCGCGTCGACCCACTCCTTGTAGATGGCGATCTGCGGGTCCTGGTCGAGCGCCTCGTTGAGGGCGTCGATGCGCCCGATCGCCGAGATGACGAACGGCGGCGAATAGACCCGGCCCTGCAGGATCAACGTGTTGCCCACGCACCGAACGGCCGAGGTCGCGATGATCCGTTGGTCCTGGATCATCATCGCCTCGGCCCCGCCCCGCCACAGCGCGTTGACGACCGCTTGGACGTCCTGCTGGTGGACGACGAGGTCATCGGGTCGCACCGATGCCGGCAGGTTGGCCGAGTTGCGCTTGGAGTCGGTGAGCGCCACCGTAACCGCCGGCCCCTGCACGGCTCGGGTGCCGACGACCGGTGCGAGGAGGTTGATGACGTCGGTGATCGGGGCCAGGCCGGTCGTCGAGGGCACCGCGGCGGCGGTGAGGGCGTCGAGCTCGGTCTGCAGGGTCGTGATGGCCGCCGACTTGGCGGCCACGTCGCGGGTGGCCCCGTCAATGAGACCAGGCAAGCCACGGTCGCTGCGCAGATCGGTGCCACGGGCGGCCTGGAAGCTGGTGGCGAAGAGCAGGCCGGCCAGCGCGAACACCGCTGGGGCCAGCAGGCGCCAGTAGCCTGGACGGGATCGAGGGGAGGCGGGCGGCATACCGACACCTCCTGAGGTACTAGTCGAGCCCGCGCGCAAGCGAGCGGCACGCGAGTGCGTGCTCCATCACCTACGCTAAGGCACACCAGCAAGAACGCAAGGAGACCTCGTGTCCGAGTCGCAGGACCCCACCGACAAGAAGCCGGTCGTTGTCCCGCCGGCAGCCAAGGTTGCCCAGGCGCGCCAGGCGGCCGAGGCCGAGAAGCGCCGCCAGGCTAAGGCCCTCGATGCGCCCAACCCGTCGTGGTGGGCGCCGGTCTTCGTCACGCTCCTGCTTGCGGGGCTGCTGTGGATCGTCGTCTTCTACATCTCGCAGGGCCTCTGGCCGGTTGCGGCGTTCAATTACTGGAACCTCGTCGTCGGCTTCGCGCTGCTCATCGCAGGGTTCGCCATGACGATGAAGTGGAAGTGACCTCGGCCCACTCATCGGGTGTCCGGCGAGTTACATCCGTGTAGTTCTCCCCAGCTGTGGACAAGCCTGTGGATAACTTCGCCGGCCGCTCCGCCGGGGCCGCTCAGCGGTAGATGTCGGGCACGCCGAGGTAATCGATGACCATCGCGGCGATGACCAGAGCAAACACCAGGGCCATCGCCGGCCACTGCCACGAGCGCCGATCCCGATGGGCCAGCACGGCGAACACCCCGGCAACGGCCGTGCCCGTGACGAGGCCACCCAAGTGGGCCTGCCAGGCGATCCCGGGATAGATGAACCCGAAGACGATGTTGACGGCCAGCACGGCATACAGCGGCGTCGAGGATCGACCGAGATGCCGGTTGAGCACGAGGAGCGCCCCGAACAGCCCGAAGACCGCCCCGGAGGCGCCGACGACGGGAGTGGCCCAGGCGGCATACTGCGCGGCCTCGGCCGAGGTGAACAGGATGCTGCGCGGCGCGGGGGCCAGCAGCAGCACGCCGGCCGACCCGCCGACGGCCGAGACGAGGTAGAGCGCCAGGAAGCGGGCCCGGCCGAGCAGGCTCTCGAGATAGGGCCCGATCTGCCAGAGCATGAGCATGTTGAGCCCGAGGTGCAACACCGTGGACGGGCTGTGCAGGAACGCGCCGGTGAGGGCGCGCCACGGCTCGTGCCACCCGATGACGGGGACGAAGGCGAGGTCCTCGGTCGTCACCGGGCGCAGGAACTGCAAGACATAGACCGCGGCGCAGATGGCGATGATCGCCTTGGTGGCCAGGGGGTTGCCGTCGATGGTGCGCCCACCGAAGGCGGTGCGCGTCGGACGGACCGTGCGGGCCGACTCGCGCACACAATCCACACATTGCACGCCCACGGGCGCCGGCCGTTGGCACTCCGGGCACACCGGCCGACGACACCGTTGACAACTCACCCACGACTCTCGGTCGGGGTGGCGGGGGCAGACCGGGCGGGGGGTCGCCCCACCGACGCCCTCAGGCAGGGTGGGATAGCTCATGTATGCCGCCCGCTCACCTCGGTCGCGCGCCTGCCCACTGCGGGTGGCTCAGTCCTGGTCGACGGTGACCGACTCGATGACGACCGGCTCAAGCGGGCGGTCGTTGCGGTCGGTGCGCACGGCGGCGATCGCGTCGACGATCGCACGGCTCGGGGCGTCGGCCACCTCGCCGAAGATCGTGTGCTTGAAGTTGAGGTAACCCGGCGTCGAGACGGTGATGAAGAACTGCGAGCCGTTGGTGCCCTTGCCCATCCGCTTCCCGGCGTTGGCCATGGCCAGCAGGTAGGGGCGGTCGAAGGTCTTGTCGGGGTGCGGCTCGTCGTCGAAGGTGAAGCCCGGCCCGCCATACCCCTGACCCAACGGGCAGCCGCCCTGGATCATGAAGCCGGAAATGATCCGGTGGAAGACCAGACCGTCGTAGAACTTGGTCGGGTTCGTCCGCTTGGCGTCGTCGCGGTAGTCCTTCTCGCCCGTCGCGAGCCCCACGAAGTTGGCCACCGTCTTGGGCGCCTCGTTCGGGAAGAGGGTGACGACGATGTCGCCGTGGTTGGTGTGGAGGGTTGCCTTCATGGCGAACATCCTCGCACGGCATACCCAGAGGTATGCCGGGTGTCCCAGACGGCGCTCCAGCGTGCGTTCGGGGGAGGCGGGTGTGTGTCTGGACCCGGGACAGGGCAGGATGTGACCACTGACCCCGGCAGCGGCGGGCGTTGACGACAGTGTCGGCGACAACGACGATGAGGCGACGACGCCGCGAGGGGTCCAGGTGCTTGGATGGACGACCACCACGAACCACCAGGAGGATCAGTGTCCCGGAAGCGTGCGAGTGACAAGACCGAGGACCTGTCGGTGTTTGGGCGGCTGGCCGCGGCCCGCGGCGAGCGCGGTGATGGCACCGTCTTCGGTGCGCTGGCCCAGCTGAGGGAGTCGGTGGCACCGGCGGCCCAGCGCGGGCGCACCCGAGCGATGCAGGCCGCTGCCCCCCTCGCCGACCGGGCTCGCGAGGTGGCTACTCCCTTGGCCGAGCGGGCCAAGGACGCCACGGCCCCGTATGCCGGTCGGGCGCGCGACGCCGCCGATGCCGCGCGTGAGGCAGCCGCACCGTATGCCGGTCGCGCGCGTGAGGCGGCCGCACCGTATGCCGGTCGCGCGCGTGAGGCGGCCGCACCATATGCCGGTCGGGCCCGCGACGCCGCGGAGGCCGCCCGTGAAGCGGCCGCCCCGTATGCAGAAAAAGCCAAGGAAGCCGCAGGGGCTGCCCGCGAAGCGGCAGCGCCGTATGCCGAGCGGGCCAAGGAAGCCGCGGAGGCCGGGCGGGAGTGGGCTCGGCCGCGCGTCGAGCACGGAGTCGAGGTCGCCGCCCCACGGCTGCAGGCCGCGGTCGATGAGATCGCCCCCAAGGTGGATCAGGCCCGCGACAGCCTCGTCGAGGACCTTCTGCCCAAGGTGTCCGCCGCCATCGCCGCCGTTGCCGCCGCGGCAGGCTCGGCCAAGCGCGACCTGGCTGCCGGTGCTCCGCAGGCGTTCGCCGCGGCGACGGAAGCGGTCAGCGATGCGGTGAGCAGCACGGACGCGCCGGCCGTGGCCGGGTCGGCGGGCAAGGCCAAGGGCAAGAGCAAGAAGGGCGGGTTGCTGCTGCTGTTCGGCATCGGCGCCGCTGCCGCTGCCGCGGTTGCCGTGGTCATGTCCCGCAAGCCCAAGGACGACCCGTGGGCCGCACCGGTGACGGAGACGGCATACCTGCCGCCGACGACCGGACGCGCGTCGACCGTCGCCCCGGTTGCGGACCAGCCCGATGTCGCGCCCGACGAGGCTGTTGCAGCGGACGCGAGTGCGGCTCTCGACGACGAGGTGACCGAGGTCACCGACGAGCCCGCCGAACCCGAGACCGCTGCTGACGCCGTGGCTGACGCGGAGGCCGAGGTCGCTGCGGAGGCGGACGATGTGGCTGCGGCCGTCGTGGACGATGTGGCTGCGGAGGCTGTGGCTGTGGACGGTGTTGCCGACGATGACAAGGCCGACACCGACGCCTGATGTCGGTCGCCGGGTCGAGTTGACCCCGGACACCCCTGTGCCCCGCCGGACCACCGCGCGGGGCGCAGGACGTTCAGGCCGGGGGTCACCCGGCAGGCTCAGACTGGGCGGATGTGCGACCAGGGCTTGGTGAGATGGAAGCGCCGCCCAGTGATCTCGCTGACCCGGATCGCCATGACGTGGGTCTTGTGCGAGGCGACCCAGGGACGCAGTCGCAGTTGGTCGGTCATCAGGGCCTGCTCGCCGGTCAATTCGACGACGACCCCGCGGCATACGACGCTCTCGGCGACCTCGCCGACCGTGGCGTCGACCTCGAAGGCGACCTCCGGGTTTTGCACGAGATCGCTGAACTTGCCTCCGTCACCGGTGCGGAAGACCACGTGGTCGCCCGCGACGGCGAAGTTGACCGGGGTGATCTGGAGTCCGTCGCCGTGACGGAAGGCGAGCCGACCGAGCTCCTGACGGCGCAGGACCGCCCAACACTCCACCTCGGTGAGAACGTCTACCGGGCTGGTCATTCCGTCGCCTCGTTGCGGCTGCTGAGCTAGAGCTATGCCCACTACTCAAGAGTAACTCCGGCGCGCGTGGGAAAAGGACCAAGGGTCCTGGTTTCAACACCGAAACACCGATACGGCGACGGAACTCACACGCGGTGAGGCGTGTCAGTGCGGCTGGCGGGCGATCTTCGGCTTGCTCAAGGCGCAGAAGTGCTCGACGTTCTTGGTGGGGCCGGACACGACCAACTCGTCCTGAGGCTGGACGAGGGTCTCGGGCCGGGCGTAGATGAAGTCCTCACCGATCCGCTTGACCCCGACGATCGTCACGCCATACTTCGCGCGGACGCCGGTCTCGGCGAACGTCTTGCCCCATTGCTCGTGGTAGGCCATGGTGCGAGCGATGGCGAAGTCGTCGTCGAACTCGAGGTACTGCGTCATCCCTCCGACGATCATGTGAGCCACCTGCTCACCCATCGCGCGTTCGGGATAGACGACGTGGTGGACGCCGAGCCGCTCGAGGATCCGGCCCTGGGTCTTGGTGCTCGCCTTGGCCCAGATGTCGGGGATCTCGTAGTCGACGAGGGCCAGGGCCGTCATGACGCTGGACTCCACGTTGTTGGAGATGCCGATGACGGCCTTGTCGAAGGACTCGACCCCTAGTTGCTCGAGGGCGTCGCGGTCGGTGCTGTCTGCCTGGACGACGTGGGTGAACTCGTCGGCGTAGCGCTGCACCCGGGCCTCATCGAGGTCGACGGCCATGACCTCCTGTCCCATCGCGACGAGCGAACGAGCGACGGAGACGCCGAACCGACCCAGGCCGATGATGATCACGGGAGGGTTCTCGTCGTCCCTGCGGAACGGGTTGCTAACCAATGATCGGCCTTTCTTCGGGGAGCCGGTAATGCCTGTGCCGAGTGTTCAAGGCCAAGGCGACCGCTGTGGTCACCGTGCCCACTCGGCCCACATACATCAGGGCCATGAGGATGAGTTGTCCGATACCGGGCAGCGTGGGGGTGATCCCGGTCGATAGCCCCACGGTGGCGAAGGCCGAGATGGCCTCGAAGGCGACCTTGTCGAAGGCGAAATCGCTGACAATGAGCAGCCCGATGGTCCCGATCGCCACGACGCCGACCGCGAGCAGCACGACGGTGAACGCCTGGCGCAGGGAGTCCCGCGGGATCCGGCGGTTGCCGACAACAACATCCTGCTCACCGCGGATCTCGCTCCAGATGACGAAGGCAAGCAGCACAAACGTGCCGACCTTGATGCCGCCGGCCGTGCCGGCGCTGCCGCCACCGATGAACATCAGGCCATCGTTGAGCGCGAGGGTCTCCTGCGAGACGAGGCCGTAGTCGATCGCGTTGAAGCCGGCAGTGCGCGGGGTGATCCCGCCGATCAACGAGTTAACTGCCTTGCCCCACACGCTCATCGGGCCGAGAGTGTTGGGGTTGCTCCACTCAGCCAGCGCGAAGCCCACGCAGCCGACAGCCAACAGGGCGAGGTAACCGAGGATGGTGACCTTCGAGTGCACCGTCCATGTGGACGGGGTGCGCCAGCGCCGATAGAGCTCGTAGAACACCGGGAAGCCGAGCCCGCCCGCCACGATGGCCGCGCAGATGGGCCCGATGATGTAGATGTCCTGGTTGAAGCTGATGAGGTTGTCGCTGAACAACGCGAAGCCGGCGTTGTTGAAGGCGGAGATCGAGTGGAAGACCCCCTGCCAGAGGGACTGTCCCACCGAGTAGCCGTAGCCGACATAGAACCGAATCGCCAGGACAAAGGCGACCACGGCCTCCACCAGGACCACGGTGATGCCGACCGTCCGAAGGATGCCCTTGACGTTGCCCATCGTCGTGGCGCTGGTCTCGCTCTGGGCGACCAGGGTCTGGCTCAGCCCCAAGCGACCGCCGGCCAGGATGGCCAACAGCGTGGCCATCGTCATGATGCCGAACCCGCCGACCTGGATGAGCACCATGATGACGAACTGCCCGAAGGTCGTCCAATAGGTCGCGGTGTCGACCACGGTCAGGCCGGTGACGCAGGACGCCGACACCGCGGTGAAGGCCGCCGCGAGGACGTTGGGGGGATCGGCGCTGTTGACCCGCGAGATCGGCAGGCACAACAACACGGTGCCGATGGTGAGGAAGATCGAGAAGACGAGTGGGATGAGGCGACCGGGCCGAGTCAGTGCCTTGAGCACGTGCCCCCCTTGTCCATGGCGCTGCGAACCGACCGCGCCAATGCTAGGGGGACAACGCGGCATACCGAAGAGGTGGCCAACCGCGCACCGAGGTGATGTACGCCTCAGCCGCCGACGTGGACCTGGGGGCGACGGGCTGCGTCCGGCTCGGCGCGGCGCAGCACCTCGTGGGTGAGCGGCGGGATGTCACCCTCGCCGGCGAGGATGAACCGCAGGGCATTCTGGGCCGGCGGCTGCTCGCTCCACTCGAAATAGACGTGGGGAGGGTCGGTATGCCGGTTGCGCACCGCGAGCAGCACGGCCGCGAGGACGTTGGGGACACTCGTGCCCGTGGCTCGCAGGATCCGGTGGGGGCCGACGGTCACCGCCGTGACCGGGACGGCCGCCATGAAGTCGCTCGCGTCGGTGATGTCGACCTCGAGGAACACGACGTCGTCGGTGTGCAAGAGGTGGTTGTCCAGCCGGACGTCGTAGGACTTCTCGCGGTATTCCAGGTCATCGCCGTCGTCGAGTCGGTTGGCGATGAAGCGCAGCGGCTCACCCTCGTGGCTGGCTCCCGCGAGCAGCGCGGTCGCTGACTCGTCGAACACCACGCGGGGGACCCGAAGTTCGGTGCTGCGGCTAACCCGCGAGGAGATGCTGACGACGAGGATCGCGGCGACGAACATCAGCGCGATCCACAAACCCTCGGGCCGGTCCTTGATGGTGACGACGATCGTGTAGATGAACACGGCGCTGACGACCGCGAAGAAACTCGCCGCCAGCCGGTGACCGCGACGCAGCTCGGTGAGGAAGACCGCCACCGCAGCCGAGGTCATCAGCGCGAGGACCCCGGTCGCGTAGGCCCCCGCCTGCGCGTCGACGTTGGCCTTGAAGGCGAGCGTGACGGCGGCCGACACGAGGATGAAGACGACGACGAGCGGCCGGGTCGAGCGGGCCCAGTCCGGCGCCATGCCGTAGCGGGGGAGGTAGCGCGGGACGATGTTGAGCAGCCCGGCCATCGCCGACGCTCCGGCGAACCACAGGATGCCGATCGTCGAGATGTCGTAGGCCGTGCCGAAGACGTCACCGAGCAGGTCGTGGGCGAGATAGGCCAGGGCCCGGCCGTTGGCCTCACCGCCGGGCTGGAAGTCGGCCGCGGGAATCAACAACGTCGTCACCAGCGACGAGCCCAGCAACATGACGCTCATGATGAGCGCGGCCGTCGTCAGCAGTTTGCGGGCGTTGCGGATCCGGCCGGTCGGAGCGGCGGGCGTGTCGGTGGGGTCGCCCTTGACCAGCGGCATGACGACAACGCCCGTCTCGAAGCCCGACAAACCCAGAGCCAGCGCCGGGAAGACCAGCAGGGCCGCCCCGATGACCGCTATCGGCGACGCATAGGTGGACGTGATGGCGCTCGTCCACTCGCCGACGTGCTCCGAGTGTGCGGCGACCTCCATGAGACCGCGCCCGACGACGACCGCAGACAGACCGAGGTATGCCGCGACCAGCACGACCGCGATCCCGATGGCTTCTTTGAAGCCCTTGAGGAAGATGGCACCGAGGAAGGCGAGCAGGACCAACGTGACGGTGACCTGCTGACCGCTGAGGACGCTCTTGAGGAACGGGTTCTCGATGAGGTGAGCGCTCGCGTCGGCCGCCGACAGGGTGATCGTGATGACAAAGCCGGTCGCGACGAAGCCGATGAGCACGAGGACGAGCAGTTTGCTCGGCCAATAGGTGAGCAGCCGTTCGAGCATCGACAGGCTGCCATCGCCGTGCGGGCTCTCCTGCGCGACCCGCCGATACATCGGCAGGGCCCCCAGCAGGGTGACGAGCACGAGAACGAGGGTGGCGAGTGGGGCCAGGGCTCCGGCCGCAAGCGCAGCGATGCCCGGCTGGTAGCCCAAGGTCGAGAAATAGTCGACGCCGGTGAGGCACATGACCCGCCACCACGGCTGGGTGTGCTGGTGCTGGGCGACCTCGCTCTCTTCCTCGTAGAACCCGCCCGGCTCACGATGCCCGGCGTCGAGGAACCACGAGAGGAATGCATTGCGTCGCTCGGTTGCCGCGTTGGTGATGCTCGTCACGGCGTGAGCGTAACGGTCAGGCGCGCGGCATACCTGCAGTGAGCAAGGTATGCCGCGCGCCCGGGGGCCTGCGATGTGGTGTGGTGCCGAGGGACTACTTCACCTTGTCGATGCCTTCGTGACCGACGGTGAGCATCGCCCCGCCGTCGTGGGCGGCGCGCAGGTCGGCGTGCGCGAAGGCACGGGCCAGGTGGTATGCCGCGATAGTCACGATCGTGCCCAGCGCGATGCCGGCCAGCTCGAAGGTGTCGCTCACCTTGAGGGCCGTGTTGCCGATGCCGAGGATGATGCCGGCCGCCACCGGGACGAGGTTGATCGGGTTGGCGAAGTCGACGTTGTTCTCTTTCCAGATCTTGGCGCCGAGCAGGCCGATCATCCCGTAGAGGACGACGGTGATGCCGCCGAGGACGCCGCCCGGGGTGGCCGCGACGAGGGCACCGAACTTCGGCGAGAGGCCGAAGATGATGGCGATGAAGGCCGCGACGACGTAGGCGGCCGTCGAATAGATCCGGGTGGCGGCCATGACGCCGATGTTCTCGGCGTAGGTCGTCGTCGGGGAGCCGCCGACCGAGGAGGCGACCGCGGTGGCGACACCGTCGGCCGCGATCGCGCGACCCATGACGTGGTCGAGGTCGGCACCGGTCATCTCGGCGACGGCCTTGACGTGGCCGGTGTTCTCCGCGATGAGGGCGATGATCGCGGGAAGGACGACGAGGACCGCGGCGAAGGAGATCGTCGGGGCGTGGAGGCCGACGAGTTCCTTGCCGTCGGCGCCGGTGGTCGTCGCCGGCGGGAAGCCCAGCCACGGCGAGCTCGCGACCCCGTCGAGGTTGACCCGCCAGTGCGTCGTCACCTTGCCGGCGCCCGCGTCGAAGCTGGTGATCTGGCCGAAGCCCCGGTCGAACAGCCAGGACAGCACGAAGCCGAAGACCAGGCTGAGGAAGATCGAGATCCGCCCGAGGAAGCCCTTGAGCGCGACCGCGCACACGATGGCGAAGGTCATGACCAACAGGGCGACCCACTGGTCCTGCGGCCAGTAAACGTTGGCGACGACCGGCGCGAGGTTGAAGCCGATGAGCATGACGACCGCGCCGGTGACGACCGGAGGCAGCACCTTGTGGATGATGCCCGAGCCGGCCACATGGACGAGCAGACCGACGAGCGCGAGGACGACACCGCCGATGAGGATGGCGCCGGTGACGGTGCGGGAGTCGGCGCCCGGCTGGGCCCGGATCGCGGCGGCGACCCCGACGAACGACGCCGACGTGCCGAGGTAGGACGGAACCTTGCCGCTCACCATGAGCAGGAAGATGATCGTCGCGATGCCGCTCATCATGATCGCCAACTGAGCGTTGAGGCCCATGAGCAGCGGGAACACGAAGGTGGCGCCGAACATCGCGACCACGTGTTGGGCACCGAGCCCGATCGTCTTGCCCCAGGCGAGGCGTTCATCGGGGGCGACCACGTCGCCGGGGGCGAGGGTGTGCCCGTCGCCCTTGAGTTTCCAACTGAATGCGCCCATGGATGCTGGGCTCCTTCCCGTCACGAGATAGTCGTTCCGGGGTTTCACCCTCTCACGTCCAGGGGTATGCCGCGTGCCTGCCACGCGGCATACCCCTGGGGTGGGTGAGCGGCAGGGCGAGCGGGCAGGGCGAGCGGGCAGGGTGAGCGGGCGGGGGTCAGAGGTAGCGGCGGAAGGTGAGGGCGTGCTCGACGCCCTCGATGCCCAGAGCGGCGGCGGTCCCGGTGAGAATGCCGGTGACGAGGTCGCGGGGCTTGGGGAAGTCATCGGGGAGGTTGGTGTTGTAGAGGTGATGGGCCTCAAGCGAGGCGATCGCCGGCTCGAGGTGCCCGGTGACGTCCACGTAGTGGGTCGGCCCGTTGGCGGCGCTGGACAGGACGGCGGTGATGCCGCCCCACGGCTCAAGGCCCTCCTGCTCAAGCAACTCGCGGAAGATCCACCGGTTGGCGGCGTCCCGCGCAGCGTCGATCGCGGCCAGGCCGACCGCCCGGTGGTCCGCCTGGTTGGTCATCCCTCCGGCGAACGACTCATCGTGGGTCAGAGTGACGATGACCTGCGGGCGGCGGTGGCGGATCACCCGGGCGATGTCGCGACGTAGATCGGTGCCGTAGACGACCACCCCGTCGTCGTAGTCGAGGAACTCCACGATGTCGACGCCGACCTCGCTGGCCGAATCGCGCTCCTCCTGGGCGCGCAGCGGACCAGCCTCCTCGGGGGCGATGCTGTCGATGCCGGCCTCTCCGCGGGTGGCCAGCAGGTAGGTCACCGTCTTGCCGGCCTTGGTCCACTTGTCGACGGCGGCGGCCGTGCCGTATTCGATGTCGTCCGGGTGGGCCACGATGACGAGGGCGCGCTCGAAGCTCTCGTCGAGCGCTTGCAGGGTGAGGCGGGGCGGCATACCGGAGGGCTCGCTCATGGACGGACGATAGCCCGCTTCGGGCCCCCGATGGCGGTGATTAACTTGAGGTCGTGACCGCGATGAGCGCACCCGATCTGCAGGCGTTCCTGGCGCGCGAGTTTCCCGACATCGATCGCCTGGGCATCCTTGTCGAGCGGGTGGACGAACGGTCCATCACGCTGCGACTGCCAGCGGAGTCGGCGATGATCCGGCCCGGCGGGACGATCTCGGGCCCGACGATGTTCTCGCTCGCCGATGTCACCGTGTGGCTGCTCATCCTCGCCCAGATCGGGCCGGTCGCCCTCGCGGTGACGACAAGTGTCGGGATGAACTTCCTGCGCAAACCCCCGCCCGGTGATCTCGTGGCCGAGGGGGAACTGCTCAAGCTCGGTCGGCGCCTGGCGATCGGGCACGTGCGGTTGCATGCCGAGGGCAGCCGCGACCTCGTGGCCGACGCGTCGATCACGTACTCGATCCCGCCGCGCGGCTGAGCGGGGTTGGCTGAGCCGGGTTCGCGAGCCCGGTTCGCGAGCCGGGTTCGCGAGCCGGGGTCAGAGGGCCGCGACGAGGGCGGGTAACGCCGCCCCGGCCGTCGCACGCCACACGTGGGTCGCGAACGGGCTGAACTCCGTGGGGCGCGGGTCGATCTCGATGACCGGTATGCCGCGTGCCCCAGCCAGGTGCGGAAGGCTCGCTGCTGGTTGGACGATGCCCGAGGTGCCGACAACGACGACCAGGTCGGCGTCACGGCATACCCGAATGGCGTCCGCGAGCTCGCGCTCGGGAAGCGCCTCGTTGAACCACACCACTCCCGGGCGGATCTCCCCGAAGGCGCAGTGCGGGCACGTGTCCGGCTCGATCCGCTCGCGGGGCTGCGCGGGGGCCTGCGGCGTCGGCGCGGGGCGCTCGCAGCGGTCGCAGCGCCAGGCGAAGAGGCTCCCGTGCAGGTGCGCGAGGACCTCGGAACCGGCCCGTTCGTGCAGGTCATCGATGTTTTGGGTGACGATGCGCAGGTCCGTGTCCGGCCGGCGGGCCCAGTCTGCCAGCGCACGATGGCCGGCGTGCGGGGTGGCCGCCGAGATGAGGTGCACCCGCCAGAGGAACCAGGCGTTGACGTAGGGCTTGTCGCGGGCCCAGGCGGCCGGAGTGGCCAGATCCTCGGGGTCGACCTGGGTCCACAGGCCGGTCTGTGCGTCGCGGAAGGTCGGCACACCGGATTCGGCGGAAATCCCCGCACCGGTGAGGACGGTGATGCGCCGGGCCGCTCGGGCGAGGGCGATGATCGCGCCGGGAATCTCTGGCGCGATAGGGGCCGAGGTCATAAATGCCATCATGCCAGCGCCCGAAATAGCATCGACGAGAGTGTCGGCAAAACCCCCCGGGAGTCAAACCGTGCTGCGATAATGACCGCGAAGCGGAACGGGACCGAAGGCGCGCCGACCGCGTTGACGTGCCGTGTACTGCCCAGGAGCGACCATGGACGTCAACGCCTACGCGCTGTTCCAGGCCCGGGCCGAGTCGCCGCCGTCGGCCACCCGACGGTTCTTCGAGTTGTTCGGTGGTGGCCCGCTGCCCGATTGGGAGGGCCTGGACGAGGCCACTGAGTCGATCAGCGCCGACGCGGGACAGGTGATCTTCGACCGGGGCACGGAGCACCCCTACGTCTACGTCGTGCTGGATGGCTCGGTGAAGTTGCTCGCGATCGATGAGCGTGCGAACGAGCACCTCGTGGGTCTGGCCCGAGCCGGCGAGTTGGTCGCCAGCGTGGGGGCCCTGGCACCCCAAGGCTTGGCACGGTACGTCGATGAGGACCTGCTCGGCGGGAACTGGAGCGCTGAGAGCGCCATGGGAACCACCGATATCCGGGCCGTCGCCATTCGCGCCTGCCGCCTTGAGCGGGTCGACTTCCGGGTGGTCCACGCGAAGATGCGTGAGCACGGGGGGACGTGGGCCGTTGCCGTCTTCAACGCGGCGCTGCACTACGCGCTCGTCGAGGAACACCGGGCCCGCCAGTTCCTCATGCTGACGGCTGAGGATCGCTATCGGCACTTCTTGCGGCGCTACCCCGACCTGGTCGGGGTGCTTCCCCAGAAGGACATCGGCAACTATGTCGGCGTCACACCGGTCGGGATCAGTCGGATCGCCGCGCGCGTCCGCGACGAGGATCGTCGACGGCCGATCCGCACGCGAGCCGCTCAGTGACGTCACAAAACACGCAGAGCACGCGAAGGGGACAGAACGTCGGCATCGACGGCTGAATCTTTGTCTTGAGGCCACCCCTGGCATTCGTAGAACGCGCAACGATCGGTATGGTGCATATGGAGGGGAGGGACTCGGGGAGAGAACCTGCAAGGAGCGCGTATGCCGTTGGCATCAGACACCGGTATTGACCTGCCGGGCGATGCGGCGATTCCCAACGCCGAACCGCCTCCGTCCAGCTACACCTATCGGTGGCTCGCCCACCTCGCCGACCGCCCCCTGCCCCGCCGTGAGGTGTTCGAACGGGCCATCACCCAGATGACTTTTGAGCCGGGCGAGGCGGTGTTCGACAGCGACCAGGACCTGCCGTACCTGTTCATGGTGCTCCGAGGGGGGATCAAGGTCGCCGACCCGACGCGGGGAAACGAACGGCTGACGGGGGTGGCCGGTGTCGGTGACCTGGTGGGCAGCCTTCCTTCCGTCCTGCCCGCCGGAATGCCCGACCTCCTGTCCGCCAGGGTCGCCGAGAGCACGTGGGAACCCAGGCCGCAATGGGGTCGGACCAACCGCTCGGCCATCGCCATCGTCGACACCGTCGTCGAGCGGATGGACATGCGGGTGTTGATGTCGTTGATGCGCCGGCACGCGGCCTGGGCCATGGTGGGGTATCACGCCATGGCGCTGCACGCGATGGGGCAGGAACGTCGGGCTCGTGACCTGCTGACCCTCTCGGCACAGGAGCGCTATCTCAACTTTCTCGTCCAGGCGCCCGAGTTGATCGGTCTCCTGCCACAGAAAGACATTGCCGCCTACATCGGGGTCACCCCGGTCGGGTTGAGCCGGATCGCCGCACGCTCGCGCCGCTGAGTCGCTGAGTCGCTGAGTCGCTGGGTCGCTGAGTCGCCGTCAGGACGTTGCCGTCAGGACGTTGCCGTCAGGGCAGTTCGCAGCCGCCAAGCCACGCCGACCATGCCAGCGAGGTCGACGCGGTCCTCCTCGCGTGGAGGGACGGCCGGCTGGCCCCCCAGCGCTTCGACCACTGCGGCGACGAAGGTCGCGGACCCGAGTCGCTCATCGTCGCGCGCCCGGAAGACGTACTTGGTCAGGGCCGTCCCCGCGTCGGCTCCCAACACCAGGTATGCCGCGACCGACAACGGCGGCGCGGTGAATGACCCTTGGCAGCGAGTGACGGCGAGGAGCAGATCTGGGCCGAGGTCCTTGGGGGAGAAGGCGACGCTGAGCCAGGCTCCCATGACGACGGGCCGCCAGGCGCCAGCGGCCAAGAGTTGCTTGACGTCCGTCACGGTGGCGGTCCGTCCCACTCGGACCAGGTCATCCCACCGATCGCCGGCGTGCTCGGTGGCGTTGAGGCCCATCATTGCCAGGTAGAACGGCGTGACCAAGCGCTGCTCAACCGACTCCACACCTGAACGATACGGCCGCCTCACGGGTAGCTGGCCGCAGG
>Ga0209277_10000349_pt1 | contig 23374 bp, 24 predicted proteins | sample JI81AbrownDNA_FD_187503 | JGI IMG/M metagenome (GOLD analysis project Ga0209277, IMG submission 187503) | Wastewater effluent complex algal communities from Wisconsin, to seasonally profile nutrient transformation and Carbon sequestration -... | ecosystem: Engineered > WWTP > Effluent > Algae... | reverse complement strand
TCGGCATGGCGGCGCACCTGGACGGCAAGGGCGTCACCGTGCTCGACATGACCGGCCTCGCCCAGAAGGGCGGCTCGGTGTTCAGCCACATCCGCATCGCCGACAGCCCCGAAGACCTCCACGCCGTACGCATCGCCACCGGCGCAGCCAACGCGGTGATCGGCGGCGATGTGATCGTCACCGCCAGCGTCGATGCGCTGGCCAAGATGGCCGTCGGCACCACCCGCGGCGTGGTCAATTGCAGCGAAACCCCCACCTCGGATTTCACCCGCGACCCCGACTGGCAGTTTCCCCTCGAAAAAATGCAGTCGGCCATCGCCGAAGCCGTCGGCAGCACCGCCTGCGATTTTCTCGACGCCCACAAGCTGGCCACCGCGCTGATGGGCGACGCCATCGCCACCAACCTCTTCCTGCTCGGCTATGCGTGGCAAAAAGGCTGGGTGCCGGTCTCCGAAGCCAGCCTCGACGCGGCCATCGCACTCAACGGCGCGGCCATCGACATGAACCGCCAGGCGCTGCTGTGGGGCCGCCGCGCGGCCGTCGACCCCGCCGCCGTCGAGCGGGAAGTCAGCCCGGCGCCGGTCAGCCCGATCAAGGCCGAAACGCTGGACGAGCGCATCGCCCGCCGCGCCGCCCTGCTCACCGACTACCAGGACGCCGCCTACGCCCGCCGCTACCTCGACCTCGTCGCCCGCGTGCGCGCCGCCGAAGCCCCGCTGGGCAGCCAGCAGCTCACCGAAGCGGTGCTCGCCAACCACTTCAAGCTGCTCGCCTACAAAGACGAATACGAAGTGGCGCGCCTGTTCAGCGATCCGGCCTTCCGGGCGCAGATCGACGCCGGCTTCGAGGGTGATTTCAAGGTGAATTTCCACCTCGCCCCAACCTTCCTCGCCCGCCCCGACCCGGCCTCCGGACGCATCAAAAAAATCACCCTTGGCCCGTGGATGGAAAGCGTTTTCCGCTGGCTGACAAAGTTTCGGCGTCTGCGCGGCACGCCCTTCGACGTCTTCGGCTACCACCCCGAACGCAAGGCCGAACGGGCGCTGATCACCCAGTACGAAGCCGATATCGCCCTGCTGCTGGACGGGCTGAACGCCGGGCGCCTGCCTCTGGCAACGGAAATCGCCAGCCTGCCCGATGGCATCCGCGGCTACGGGCACATCAAGGCGGGGTCGCTGAAGCGCACGGCGGAAAAACGCGATGCGCTGCTGGCAAAGTGGAACACCCGGCCGCACCGGGCCGGGCAGGCAGCCTGAACCCGCGCCAGCCCCTTAGGGTTAGCGCAGCGTAACCCGACATCAAACTGAACATCGATGGCCTCGTCTGACGCTGGAGGTGTCGGCTTACGCTGCGCTAAGCCCGACCTACCTGACTGCGCAGCCCCCGGAACCGTTAAACTCGGGCCCGCCCCAAAAGCCCCCAAGCGCCCCGGAACTCCGCCCATGCCCCCAGCCCTCAAAGCCCTTCTCGCCCAGCTTGCCGGCTGCGCCGTCGCCTTCGTGGCGGCCCGAAGTGGCGTGCTGCCGGCGGGCGTCTGGCCGCTGGTCGCGGTGCAGGCGGCGGCCGCCACCGGCACCGCCATCGCCCTGAAGAGTGCCCCCTGGTGGCGCTGGATTCACCTCGGCTTCACGCCGCTCGCGGTCGGCGCGCTGCTGCTGCAGATCGCCCCCGGCTGGTATCTCGCCGCCTTCGTCGCTTTTGCGCTGTTCTACTGGAGCAGTTTTCGCACCCAGGTGCCGCTCTTTCTCTCCAACCGGCACACCGCCGAAACCGTCGCCGACCTGCTGCCGCGGGATCACCCGACCATGCTGCTCGACCTGGGCAGCGGCACGGGCTCACTGCTGCGCCCGCTGGCCCGGTTACGGCCCGACTGCCGTTGCGAAGGCATGGAATCCGCCCCGGCGCCCTACGCCCTGTCGCTCTGGCTGTCACGCCGACAACCCAACATCAGCCTGGCGCGGGGCGACTTCTGGCAGATCTCCTGGGCCGACTACGACCTGGTGTATGCCTTCCTGTCGCCGGTGCCGATGCCGGAGGTGTGGCGCAAGGCCTGCGCCGAACTGCAGCCCGGCGCACTGCTGGTGAGCAACAGCTTTCCGGTCGAGGGTATCGAGCCGTACAAGGTTGTGGACGTGGATGACCGCCGCCGCACCCGCCTCTACTGCTACCAGCCCGGCGGCCCCAAGCCCTTGGCCAAAAAAGGAATTGGCTGGCCTTAGCCCCTCAATTCCGCCCCTGCCGCTGCCGTTAAAGCGCCAATAATGGCGTCATCGCGCCCTGCGTTCAGCGAGAGGTTTTCAACATGTCCCGAATCATCTGCATCATCGGCAACAAGGGCGGCACCGGCAAGACGACCCTGTCCCACATGCTTTGCCAGGGGCTCGGGCTGCTCGGCCAGCGCTCCGCCTGCGTGCTCACCGACAGTTCCCGCGAACCCCTCTCGCCGGACGGCCGCCGCTACGTCACCGCCGACGCCCGCACCCCCGAGGCGCTCCACAAGGTTGTCGGCAAGCTGCGCACCATGCAGGGCTGGATCGGCGTGATCGACGGAGGCGGCAACCGCGCCGAGGTGGATCGCACCCTCGACAGTCTCTGCGACATCGTGCTCTTGCCCTTCCGCGACTCCCACGAAGACCTGCGCACCGTGCTGCACGATCTCGAAGCCTTTCCCCACGCCTACGCCCTGCCCTCCCAGTGGCCCACCAACGCCTGGCAGCGCAACGCCGCCGACCGCAACGTGGCCCAGCTGCTGGGCAGCTACCGGGACCGCCTCCTGCACCCGGTTGCCAGCCTGTCGGCCTCCAAGCTGCTGCTGCAAAAAAACATCCCCGACAGCCTCCCGTCCACACTCGGCAACGCCTGCCGGGCCCTGGCCAGGCAGGTGATGGACGTGCTTGAGATCGGCGAAGCGGAAGCCGACGCCCACCAGGACGCCGCCCACCGCGCTCCGCTGACGCCGCCTTCCAGCGTGCTGCCGGAAGGCTACGTCAGCTCACGGCACCACTGAGCCCCGCCTTCCCCCACGGCACACATCCTGGAAACCGGGCCACCGAGCGGCCTCAGCACCGAGGCCAGCCAGGCGGGCGATCAGGCAGAAAAAATCGAGCCACGGGTCGCCCGCTGGCGGGCCTGAGCCCGCCCGGGCAACACCGGATGCCTGCGCCAGCTTTACCCGGTGGGGTAGGTCGGGCAGAATGCGCCCGACTCCGACTTCCCGGCTTGCCCCTCCCGATGCTCCGTGTCCACGGCCTGGCCTGCGACCGCGGCGACCGCCGCCTCTTCTCTGACGTAGACTTTTCGGTCGCGACCGGCGAATGGCTGCAGATCGAAGGCGCCAACGGTGCCGGCAAGACAAGCCTGCTGCGCATCCTGGCCGGGCTCGCCCCGGCCGCCGGGGGGCAGATCGAGTGGGACAAGCAGCCGGTCAGCAAGGTGCGCGACGAGTTCCACGCCCGGCTGCTCTATCTCGGCCACGCGGCGACGATCAAGGACGATCTTTCCGCCCTCGAAAACCTGCAAACCGCCGCCGCCGTGGCCGGCAGCCCCCTCGAAGAATCCGTGGCGCTTCAGGCCCTGCGCCGCATCGGCCTTAAGGGGCGCGAAGATCTGCCCAGCCGGGTACTGTCGCAGGGCCAGAAGCGCCGCGTTGCGCTGGCCCGCCTGCTGTGCAGCCAGGCACGCCTGTGGATCCTCGACGAACCCTTCGTCGCCCTCGACGTGGCGGCGGTCGACCTTCTGTGCGGCATCCTCGACGAGCACCTCGCCCGCGGCGGCATGCTGTTGTTCACCAGCCACCAGGCCGTGCATCTGGCCGGCACCGGGTCCAGCCTGAGGCTCGGCAAATGAACGCCTTCATCGCCATCGTCCGTCGCGATCTGCTGCTTGCCGCACGGCGCAAGAGCGAGGTGTTCACCGCATTGTTCTTCTTCATGATCGTGGTCAGCCTGTTTCCCCTTGGCATCGGGCCGGAAACCGCGCTGCTGCGACGCATCGCCCCGGGCGTGCTGTGGGTGGCGGCACTGCTGGCGGCCATGCTCTCGCTCAACCGCCTGTTCGCCGCCGATCACCAGGACGGCACCCTCGAACAAATGGCCCTGTCGCCCACCCCGCTGGCCCTGCTGGTCAGCGGCAAGGTCCTCGCCCACTGGCTCACCGCCGGGCTGCCGCTGGTCTTGCTGGCACCGGTGCTGGGCCTGCAGTTCGATCTGTCGGCCCGGGCGCTGGGCGTATTGATGCTGTCGCTGCTCCTCGGCACGCCGCTCCTGTCACTGATCGGCGCAATCGGCGCGGCGCTCACCCTGGGCCTGCGGGGCGGCGGGGTGTTGCTGTCGCTGCTGGTGCTGCCCCTGTATATTCCAGCCCTGATCTTCGGCGCCGGGGCGGTAGAGGCGGACATGGCGGGCCTTGGCGCCGGCGGCCACCTGTCGCTGCTGGGGGCGCTGCTGGCTCTGGGTGTTTTCTTTGCTCCATGGGCCGCCACCGCGGCCTTGCGCATTGCGCTCGAATAGCCCGCAAGCCCGGCCCGCGCCCGCCCGGTCGCCGTCGCACTGCATTGCACAAAAGGTGGCATTAAGCTTCAATCCTTACCCTTTGCCGGACACGGGCCTGCACGGCCCGGCGGCAGTTCAATCAACCGGATTCGCCCCATGAGTCAGCGTCTCGTAAACTGGTTCAAGTTTGCCTCCCCGGCCAGCTTCTACCCCCTCGCCGGCAAGGCCTGGCCGTGGTTCGCCGCCCTGGCAGCGGCCTTCTGCGCCGCCGGGCTGTGGCTCAGCTTCTTCGTCGCACCCACCGACTTCCAGCAGGGCGAGGGCTACCGCATCATCTTCATCCACGTACCGGCGTCGTGGATGTCCATGTTCATCTACTGCGTGATGGCCTTCTGGGCCGCCATCGGCATCACCTTCAATACCCGCCTGTCAGGCATGATGAGTTCGGCGCTGGCGCCCACCGGCGCGCTGTTCGCCTTCATCTCGCTGTGGACCGGCGCACTGTGGGGCAAGCCCATGTGGGGCGCCTGGTGGGTGTGGGACGCACGCCTCACCTCCGAACTGATCCTGTTCTTCCTCTACGTGGGCTACATCGCCCTCACCGCCGCCATCGACGACCCGCGCCGCGCCGACAAGGCCGGTGCCATCGTGGCGCTGGTGGGCGTGGTGAACGTGCCGATCATCTACTTCTCGGTGAAGTGGTGGAACACCCTGCACCAGGGCGCCTCGGTGTCGCTCACCAAGGCGCCGTCCATGGCCACCACGATGCTGTGGGGCATGCTGATCATGGCACTGGCCTTCTGGATGTACAGCATCGCCATCGCCCTGTACCGGGTCCGGGCGATCATCCTCGAACGGGAACGTCACGCCACCTGGGTGGCCGAACTGCCGGAGATGCAGCAATGAACTGGGGCAGCACCAGCGAATTTTTCGCGATGGGAGGCTACGGCCTCTATGTGTGGGGCAGTTTCGGCGTCACCGCCGCCGCCCTTTTGATCGAAACCCTGCTCGTCCGGAAGCGTTTTTCCGACACCCGCCGAACCCTGCGCCGGGAACTGGCAGCCGACCGGGACAGTCAAGACCAATCATGAAACCACGACACAAGCGCCTCGCCATCATCGTCGGCGGGCTGGCAGCCATCGGCATCGCCGCCGCCCTCATCCTCAACGCCTTCCAGAGCAACCTGGTGTTTTTCTTCACACCCACCCAGGTGGCCGGTGGCGAAGCCCCCAAGGGCCGCCCCTTCCGCATCGGCGGACTGGTAAAAGAAGGCAGCCTGCAGCGCACCGACATCACCGCCCGCTTTGTCGTCACCGACACCGCCAAGGAAATCCCGGTCACCTACAAGGGCATCCTCCCGGATCTCTTCAGCGAGGGCAAAGGCGTGGTCGCCCAGGGCGAACTCGGGCCGGACGGGCAATTCACCGCCGCTGAAGTGCTCGCCAAGCACGACGAGAACTACATGCCGCCGGAAGCCAAGGCCGCCGTCGATCAGGCCCACGCAGCCTCGAAGACCCTCAAGCAGTAAGCCCGGAGCCCCTCCCCATGATCCCGGAAATCGGCAGTTTCGTCCTCGTCCTCGCCCTGCTTGTCGCCATCGTGCAGGGCACCCTGCCGCTGATCGGCGCCCAGCGCGGCATTCCCGCCTGGATTGCGCTGGCGCGGCCGGCATCGAGCATCCTGTTCCTGCTCATTGCCATCGCCTTCTGCTGCCTCACCGCCAGCTTCATCGACAACGATTTCTCGGTGCTCTACGTCGCCCAGCACTCCAACTCGCGCCTGCCGATCGAATACCGCATTGCCGGCGTGTGGGGCGGTCACGAAGGCTCGCTGCTGCTGTGGGTGCTGATGCTGTCGCTGTGGGCGCTGGCCGTGGCGGCCTTTTCGCGCAGCCTGCCGGACGACATGGTGGCCCGCGTGGAGGGCGTGCTCGGCCTCGTCGCCGCGGGCTTCCTGCTGTTCATCCTAGCCACTTCCAGCCCCTTCGAACGTCTGCTGCCCGCCGCCGAAGACGGCCGCGACCTCAACCCGCTCCTGCAGGATCCGGGCCTGATTTTCCACCCGCCCATGCTCTACATGGGCTACGTGGGCTTCTCGGTGGCCTTCGCCTTTGCCATTGCGGCCTTGCTTTCGGGCCGCCTCGACGCCGCCTGGGCGCGCTGGTCGCGGCCCTGGACCACCGCAGCGTGGATCTTCCTCACCCTGGGCATCGGCCTCGGCTCCATCTGGGCCTACTACGAACTCGGCTGGGGCGGCTGGTGGTTCTGGGATCCCGTCGAAAACGCCTCCTTCATGCCCTGGCTGGTCGGCACCGCGCTGATCCACTCGCTGGCCGTCACCGAAAAACGCGGCAGCTTCAAGAACTGGACCGTACTGCTCGCCATCGGCGCCTTCTCGCTGTCGCTGCTCGGCACCTTCCTGGTGCGCTCGGGCGTGCTGAGTTCGGTGCACGCCTTTGCATCCGACCCCAAACGCGGCGTTTTCATCCTGGTGTTCCTGGCGGTGGTCGTCGGCGCCTCGCTCACGCTGTTCGCCTGGCGCGCGCCCAAGGTCAGCCTCGGCGGCGCGTTTGCGCTGGTGTCCCGTGAAACCCTGCTGCTGATCAACAACGTGCTGTTGCTGTCCGCCGCCGGCGCGGTGCTGCTCGGCACGCTCTACCCGCTGGTGATCGACGCGCTCAACCTGGGCAAGCTGTCGGTCGGCCCGCCCTATTTCAACGCGGTGTTCGCCCCGCTGATGGTGCCGCTGCTGTTCCTGATGGCAGTGGGCCCGGTGGCGCGCTGGAAGCAGGCCAATATTGCCGACATCGTCCGCCCGCTGCGCGGTGCCTTCACGCTGGCGGTCATCGCCGGCGTGGCCGTGCCCTTTGCGGCCGGCGAATGGTCGGCCGGCGTGGCGCTGGGCATCGGCCTCGCCATGTGGATTGCCGGCTCGTCGGTGGTCCAGATCATCGCGCGCACCAAGTCCGGTCTGCCGCCGCGCGCCTTCTGGGGCATGCACATGGCCCACATGGGCATGGCGGTAACGCTGGTCGGCATCGTCATGGTCAAGCACTACGAAACCGAGCGCGACGTGCGCATGGCGCCCGGCGACACCGTTGCCGCCGGCAGCTACACGATCCGCTTCCTGGGCGTCGACGACGCGCCCGGCCCCAACTACACCGCCGCCCGCGGCAACCTCGAGCTGCTCAAGGACGGCGCGCTGGTGATGCCCCTGCACCCCGAAAAGCGCAAATACCTCTCGTCGGCCATGCCCATGACCGAAGCCTTCATCGACCCCGGCCTGACCCGCGACATCTACGTTTCCCTCGGCGACCCGCTGGAAGGCGGCGACAAGGCCTGGAGCGTACGCGTGTATTACAAACCCTTTGTCAGCTGGATCTGGGCCGGCGCGGTCTTCATGGCCCTCGGCGGCCTGCTGGCAGCCAGCGATCGGCGCTACCGCCTCAAATCGAAAGCCGCCAGCGCAAGCCGCCTGGCCAGCACCGGAGCCGCATCTTGAAACGCTTTCTGATTCCCCTCGGCATCTTCCTGGTGCTGGTGGTCTTCCTCGCCATCGGCCTCAACCGTGACCCCCATGAGGTGCCCTCGCCGCTGGTCGGCAAGCCCGCGCCCGAATTCCGTCTCGAACAGCTCGGCGCCGCCGGAAAAACCTTCTCCCCGGCCGACATGCGCGGCCAGGTCTGGCTGCTCAACGTGTGGGCGTCGTGGTGCGTCTCGTGCCGTGCAGAGCACCCGCTGCTGGTGGCCTTCGCCAAGCAGGGCGGCGTCCCCATCGTCGGCCTCAACTACAAGGAAGTGCGCGGCGACGGCGAAACCGACGTGAAAAAACTCGCAGCCGGCGCAGAAGCCAGCCTCACCCGCCAGCGCGCCGATGCCTGGCTCACCCGCCACGGCAACCCTTACACCCTGTCGGTGCTCGACATGGATGGCCGGGTCGGCATCGACTACGGCGTGTACGGCGTGCCGGAAACCTACCTGATCGACAAGAAAGGCGTCATCCGCTTCAAGCAGATCGGCCCGATCACCCCCGAAGCACTCCAGCAGAAAATCCTCCCGCTGGCCAAGAAGCTCGCCGAGGAATCCTGAAATGAAGCTCGCCACCGCCGCGGCAACCCTGCTGCTCGCCCTCGCGCCCCTCGCCCATGCGGGCGAGGCCACCCCGATGGCCGCAGATCCGGCCATCGAAGCACGCCTGATAGTCATCTCCGAAGAACTGCGCTGCCTCGTCTGCCAGAACGAAAGCCTCGCCGCATCCCGCGCCGAACTCGCCAACGACCTGCGCGAGGAAGTCCGCAAGCTGATCAGCCAGGGCAAGACCGACACCGAGATCAAGGAATACCTTGTCGCCCGCTACGGCGATTTCGTGCTTTACCGGCCGCCGGTCAAACCGACCACCTGGCTGCTATGGTTCGGCCCCTTCGTGCTGCTGGCCGGCAGCGTGATCGGCCTGATCCTTTACCTGCGCCGCCGCGCCGGCCTGCTTGCCCCGACGGCACTTTCCGCCGCAGACAAAGCCTCTGCCAAGGCCCTCCTCGCCGATGACGGCACCTCCCCCACCCGTCCGAAAGACGCCGCATGACCGCCTTCTGGATAGCCGCCGGGCTGCTCACCCTCCTCGTCCTCGCGGTGCTGTGCTGGCCGCTGCTACGCCGCCGCCAGGCCGGCCACGCCTCGCGCAAGGCCATCAACACCGCCATCTACCGTGACCAGATGGTCGACATCGACCGCGACCTCGCCAACGGCGCACTCACCGAAGCCGACCACGCCATCGCCCGCGACGAACTCGAGCGCCGCGTCCTCGAAGACGTGGCCGACGATGCGCCCACCACCGCCCCCCGCCGACTGCCGCGCACGGCCCTTGTGCTCACGGCAATCCTGCCCGTCGCCGCCGTCGCCCTGTACTTCGTGCTCGGCACTCCGGCAGCCCTCGATCCGGCCGTCCAGCAAAACGCCGCCCCGACGGCTGCCGAGGTCGAAAAAATGGTCGCAACCCTCGCCGCCAGGCTCGAGCAGAACCCCAACAATCCCGAAGGCTGGGTCATGCTCGGCCGCAGCTACAAGGCCATGGGCCGCTTCGACGAAGCCGCCCGCGCCTTCGACCGGGCTGGCCCCGTCATCGAAAGCGAACCCGAACTGATGCTCGACGTCGCCGAACTCTCGGCCGAGCTCAACAAGGGCAAGATCGACGGCAAAGGCCTGGAACTCCTCCAGCGGGTACTCAAGGAACAACCCGACAACCCCCAAGCCCTGGTGCTGGCCGGCACCAACGCCTTTTTCCGCCAGAATTACGCCGACGCCGTCCGCCACTGGGAACGCCTCCTCGCCATGGTTCCGCCCGACTCCCAGGACGCCCAGAACCTCAGCGCCGGCATCGACAGGGCGCGCAGCCTGATGAACAGCGGCGCCAAGCCCACGTCCGGCCCCTTCGAAGCGCCGGCACCGACGCCCGAAAAACCGCGGGCAGCGGCCCCGGCCAACGGCGCCACCGCGGTCGGCGGCCGGGTCGACCTCGCCCCGGCCCTCAAGGCCAAGGCCAGCCCCGACGACCTGGTTTACATCTTCGCCCGCGCCGCCCAGGGGCCGCGCATGCCGCTGGCCGTGCTCCGCGCACGGGTTGCCGACCTGCCGATGGATTTCAAGCTCGACGACAGCATGGCAATGAGCCCGGACTTCAAGCTCTCCTCCGCCGCCGAGCTGCGCATCGAGGCACGGGTCTCCAAATCCGGCGATGCCATCGCCAAGCCGGGCGATCTCAGCGGCGACATCAGCCCCGTCAAGCCGGGCGCCACGGGCCTCAAACTGGTCATCGACAAGGTGCTGCCGTAAAGCACCACGGATCGATAGACCCAGCCTATTCAGAGCATCGTTTTAAACAATTAGCCCACCCACGGGTGCTCCCGTAGCATCCGCGGGTGTTCAAAGCCCCCTCTCCTGAAGGGGGCTCAGACCAAGCCTCTTCAAGCGCGCCGGGGTACCCAAAAAAACCCCCAATACCCAACAGAGATTCATCCCGGCGCAGCCTTTTTCCTTCCGCGGCAATCAGCGGCATGCTGCTCCAATCCTCACCGGGAGCAGCACCATGCCCTGCAAGAACCTCCTCGCCGATCTTCCACCGCCCACGGAAGAAGAACACTTCGAAACCCTGTTTTCCAATCCACGGCTACGCATCGAGCGCATCGTGTCGCACCGTCACGCCAGCCCGCCCGGCTTCTGGTTTGATCAGGCCGACGACGAATGGGTGATGCTGGTCCAGGGCTGCGCCGAACTCGAATTCGACAATGCGCCGAACCAGGCCCTCGCCCCCGGTGACTGGCTGCTGATCCCGGCCGGCCAGCGCCACCGGGTCGCATCCACCGGCCCCGACACCGTCTGGCTGGCCGTGCACGCCCGGCGCTGACCGCCCCGCACCGACAGTTTGTCGTATCCTCCTGTCCTTCCCAAACAGGAGTGACACCCATGATCCGTCGCAGCATCACCGCCCTGGCCGTGGCCATTGGCGCCAGCTTCCTTCCGGTTTCACCCGCCTTCGCCGAAGCGCCGGCCGTCAAAACCCAGGCCCCCGGCTACTACCGCGCCACCGTCGGCGATCTCGAAATCACCGCCCTTTACGACGGCTACGTGGACCTCGCCGCAAACCTGCTGCTGGGCGCCAGCAAGGCCGAAGTCCAGCGCCTGCTGGCCAGCAGCTTCATTGCCGGCGAGAAGGTCCAGACCGCGGTGAACACCTACCTCATCAACGTCGGCGGCAAACTCGTTCTCGTCGACACCGGCGCCGCCAAGGCCTTCGGCCCGACCCTCGGCTTCGTCGGCGAGCAAATCCGCGCCGCCGGCTACACGCCGGAACAGGTGGACCTCGTGCTACTGACCCACCTCCACGCCGACCACGTGGCCGGACTCCTCGACGCCGACGGCAAGCCGCTCTTCCCGAATGCCGAAGTGCGCGTGGACCAGACCGAAAGCGACTTCTGGCTCTCCGAAGCCAACGCCGCCAAGGCGCCCAAGGATTTCCAGCCCTTCTTCCAGATCGCCCGCAGCAGCGCCGCCCCCTACCAGGCCGCCGGCAAGTGGAAGACCTTCAGCGGCGCCGCCGAACTCGCTCCAGGCATCAAGGCCGTCCCGGCCATCGGCCACACCCCGGGCCACGCCGCCTACCTCATCGAATCGAAGGGCGAACGCCTGCTGATCCTGGGCGACGCGGTACATTCCCATGCGGTGCAGTTCGCCCGCCCGCAGGTTGCCATCGAATTCGACAGCGACAAGAAACAGGCCGTGGCCACCCGCAAGAAGCTCTTCGCCTGGGCCGCCAAGGAAAAACTGCTGGTTTCGGGCATGCACCTGCCCTTCCCCGGCCTCGGCCACGTCCGCGCCGACGGCAAGGGCTACGCCTGGGTGCCGGTGGAATACAGCCCGCTGCGCAGCAAGTAAGCCGCCTGATCGTAATAAGGGCGACCCGCGGGTCGCCCTTATTACTGAGATGCTGCTGGCGGCGCTAGCGTGCCGCCGGAATCACAGCCCGGCGTCGGCCCGCAGTGCGGCGGCCTTGTCGGTGTTCTCCCAGGTGAAGCCGACTTCGTCACGGCCAAAGTGACCGTAAGCCGCGGTGCGGGAGTAGATCGGGCGCAGCAGGTCGAGGCTGGTGATGATGGCCTTCGGACGCAGGTCGAAGTGCTGCTTCACCAGTTCGACGATCTTCTCGTCAGACACCTTGCCGGTTCCGAAAGTCTCGACCATCAGGCTCACCGGACGGGCAACGCCGATGGCGTAGGCCACCTGCACTTCACATCTGTCGGCAAGGCCTGCAGCAACGATGTTCTTCGCCACGTAGCGGCCGGCGTAGGCCGCGGAACGGTCGACCTTGGACGGATCCTTGCCCGAGAAAGCGCCACCACCGTGGTGAGCCGCGCCGCCGTAGGTATCGACGATGATCTTGCGGCCGGTCAGACCGCAATCGCCGGCCGGGCCGCCGATGACGAAACGGCCGGTCGGGTTGATCAGAAAGCGCGTGTTGGCGGTCAGCATGTCCTTGGGCAGCACCGGCTTGATGACGTCCTCGATGACCGCTTCGGAAAGAGCGGTGTGGGAGATGTCCGGATCATGCTGGGTGGACACGACCACGGTATCGATGGCAACCGGCTTGCCGTCCACGTATTTCACGGTGAGCTGGCTCTTGGCGTCCGGGCGCAGCCATGGCAGGCGGCCATCCTTACGCACTTCGGCCTGGCGCTGCATGATGCGGTGGGCGTAGTAAATCGGGAAGGGCATCAGGCTCGGCGTTTCGTTGCACGCGTAGCCGAACATCAAGCCCTGGTCGCCGGCGCCCTGGTCGAGATCGATGCCTTCGCCTTCATTCACGCCCTGGGCGATGTCGGACGACTGGCGGTTGATCGCGGTCAGCACCGCGCAGCTCTTGTAGTCGAAACCGATGTCGGAATCGTCGTAGCCGATGCGCTTGACGGTGGCGCGGGCGATGTCCATGTAGTTGATGTCGGCGCGGGTGGTGATCTCGCCGGAGATCACCACCAGGCCGGTGGACACCAGCGTTTCGCAGGCGACGCGCCCGTGCGGATCCTGGGCCAGGATGGCATCCAGCACCGCATCGGAAATCTGGTCGGCGACCTTGTCGGGATGGCCTTCGGAAACGGATTCCGAAGTAAACAGGTATTCTTTGGCCATGAAGCGCTCCTAAAAAACAAAAATCCCCAGTGCTGGCGGCGTTGCCGTCTCTGGGGATGTTTCGGAGCGGCGACGCTTTAGCAGTATTTTTTTGGCCCGGCACACAGCACTGCTGTGCGCCACCTCCGCCCTGCAAGTTGTCGGATTAACTCGGCGGAATCACAATTATAGCTTTGCGCACCCGGCAGTCAATTCGGCCGATTCCCTACACAGTTATTCAGCACCGATGGCGTCGCACATTCTCTCTCTTCTCGCCCGCCTGCCGCTGGGGCTGCTCCAGGCTTTTGGCGTCTTTGCCGGCTGGCTGACCTACGCCCTGTCACCCACCTACCGACGGCGCCTGCGAGCCAATCTCGAACAGGCGCTTGGCGCCGAAACCGCCGGCCGGGTCTGGCGCCAGGTGGTTGGCGAAACCGGCAAGCAGGCGCTGGAGCTGCCCTGGATGCTGCTGCGCCCGCAGGCCGAACTCGTCGCCAAGGTGGTAAAGGTGAGCGGCTGGGAGCACGTCGAGGCCGCCGAAACCACCGGCGGCGGCATCCTGTTCATCACGCCCCACCTGGGCTGCTTCGAAATCACCGCGCAGTATTTTTCGACCCACAAGCCGATCACCGTGCTCTACCGGGCCCCCAAAAAAGCCGTGTTGCAACCCTTCATCAACGCCGGCCGCAGCCGCGGCGCCATGCGTCTGGCGCCCGCCGACGTGGGCGGCGTGCGGCGGCTGATCAAGGCCCTTCGCGCACGCGAGGCCGTGGGCATGCTGCCGGACCAGGTGCCCGGCAGCGGCGAAGGCGCCTGGTTGCCCTTTTTCGGCCGCCCGGCCTACACCATGACGCTCGCCGCCCGCCTCTCCGAAGTGGCCGGCGTCAGCACGATTTTCGCGTGGGCCGAACGCCTGCCCGGCGGCACGGGCTATCACCTGCACCTGCGCCCACCGCTGGAGCCCCTCCAGGGCGACACCGAAACCCGCGCCGCCGCCATCAACCGCGAGATGGAAGCCCAGATCCGCGAAAACCCGGCCCAGTACTTGTGGGGTTACAACCGTTACAAGCGCCCCAAGGGCGCCAGGAACGACGGATGAAGCGCCCCGCCCCGACACGCTTGGGGTGGCGATCAAGCCACGCGCAACACGCCGCCCCGGCCCGCCCAACGATCAACCCCTCACACTTCACCGCCTTCCTATGAGCCGTATCGTCGTCGCCCTGCTGTGGCTGCTGCACTGGCTGCCCCTGTCGATCCAGGCCCCCATCGGCCGCGCCATCGGCCTTCTGCTGTACGCGATCATCGCCCCACGACGCAAAGTCACCCTCACCAACCTGCGCCTGTGCTTTCCCGAGCTTTCCGAAGCCGAACGGCGCAAGCTCGCCCGCGAACACTTCGCCCTGGCCGGTCGCAGCCTGGTAGAACGCGGCCTGGCGTGGTTTGCATCCGAAGAGCGCATCCGCCGCCTCGTGCGCGTCGACCGCGAGGACATGCTTAAAAAACTCGTGGACGCCGGCCAGCCGGTGATCCTGCTCACACCCCATTTTCTGGGGCTGGATCTCGGCGGCACACGCATGGCGCTCTCGTTCAACTGCGTCAGCATCTACGCGCGCCAGAAAGACGCGGTGATCGACCGCTGGCTCTTTCACGGCCGCAGCCGTTTTGGCAACCAGCTGCTGCTGCGCCGCGACGAAAGCATCCGTGCCTCGATCAAGGCCATGAAGGAGCCGCGCCCCTTTTACTACCTGCCGGACATGGACAACGGCCCCAGCGAATCGGTGTTCGTGCCGTTTTTTGGCGTACAGGCCGCCACGCTGGCCGCCCTGCCGCGCTTTGCCAAGCTTGGCGCCGCCGTGGTGGTGCCCTGCGTAAGCCGCATGCTGCCGGGCGGCCGCGGCTACGTGGTCGAGCTGGGCGACCCGTGGGAACACTTCCCCGGCACCAGCGTCGAAGCCGACGCCCGCCGCATGAATGAATTTCTCGAAGACCGCATCCGTACGATGCCGGCCCAGTACTACTGGGTGCATCGCCGCTTCAAGACCCGCCCGCCGGGCGAGCCGAAGGTTTACTGAGACGTGCGGCGAGCGCGCTAAGGCTCACCATCCCGCGCAGCCAGCTCGGCCAGCACCAGCGGAAACGCCGCGCTGCCCAGGAGCGCCACGCCCGACACCAACAACACCAGCCCCGCGCCGGACTCCTCCAGCAGCGGATGCAGATCCGTCCCAAAACCTGCCAGCAACAAAAGGCCGGCGGCAAGGCAGGCCAGGCCGGGAATCCCCATCAGCCACGCACCAGCCGGAAGTCGCTTGAGCGCCATGCTCAAACCCGCCTGAAAACCAGATCCCACACCCCGTGGCCGAGCTTGATGCCGCGGTTCTCGAACTTGGTGAGCGGGCGATAGTCGGGCTTCTCGGCGAAGGCTTCGGCGGTGTTGGCGAGCAGCGGCTCGGCCGCAAGCACTTCGAGCATTTGCTGGGCGTATTCCTCCCAGTCGGTGGCGCAATGCAGGTAGCCACCCGGCGCAAGGCGCGAGGCAATCAACTTGACGAAGGGCGACTGGATCAGCCGGCGTTTGTGATGCCGTTTCTTCGGCCACGGATCCGGGAAGTACACGTGCACGCCGGCCAGCGAAGCTTCCGGAATCATGTCGCGCAACACTTCCACGGCGTCGTGCTGGACGATGCGCAGGTTGGGAATGTTGCCCTCCTCGATCAGCTTGCACAGGCCGCCAACGCCCGGGGCGTGCACCTCGATGCCCAGAAAATCATCACCCGGCCGGGCCTGGGCGATGGCCGCGGTGGATTGCCCCATGCCAAAGCCGATTTCCACGACATGCGGCGCCTGACGGCCAAAAACTGCGTTCAGGTCCACCGGCGCCGGACGGTAGGCAAGGCCCACCCTGGGCATCATCTCGTCAAGAAAACGGTGCTGGGCATCCGACATGCGCCCCTGGCGCAGCACGAAACTGCGGATCGACTGGGACGTGAGGCGAGGAGTGGAGTGCTGCGGCTCGTCGGCCGGGGTCTGCTGGGTTTCTTCGCTCATGGCGCGGTCCGGAATGGAAAACGGCGCGCCGTAGCGCGCCGCAGGTCAATCGAATGGGGTCTATCAACTGCCGATCAGGCCCGTGGTGGGCGAACTCGGGCTCGCAGTGTAGAACTTCTTGGGCATACGCCCGGCGAGGAAGGCCTCACGGCCGGCCTCGACGCCCTTCTTCATGGCGCCGGCCATCCTCACCGGATCCTGCGCCAGCGCGATGGCGGTGTTCATCAGCACACCGTCACACCCCAGCTCCATGGCAATGGCGGCGTCCGAGGCCGTGCCCACGCCGGCATCCACCAGCACCGGCACCTTCACCGCATTGCGAATCAGCTGCACGTTCCAGGGATTCAGGATGCCCATGCCCGAGCCGATCAGCGAGGCCAGCGGCATCACCGCCACGCAGCCGATGTCCTCCAGCATCCTGGCCTGAATCGGATCGTCGGCGCAGTAAACCATCACCTCGAAGCCCTCCTTCACCAGCACCTCGGCGGCCTTGAGGGTTTCGGGCATGTTGGGGAAGAGCGTGTGCGGGTCGCCCAGCACTTCGAGCTTCACCAGCTTGTGGTCGTCGAGCAGCTCGCGGGCAAGGCGCAGCGTGCGGATCGCGTCCTCGGCGGTGTAACAGCCGGCCGTGTTGGGCAGATAGGTAAATTGCGAAGGCGGCAGCGCATCGAGCAGGCTGGGCGCGTTCGGATCCTGACCGATGTTGGTCCGCCGGATCGCTACGGTGACGATCTGCGCCCCGCTGGCGTCGATGGCCTCGCGCGTCTGCGCAAAATCCTTGTATTTGCCGGTACCCACCAGCAGCCGGGAGGAATAGCTCTTGCCTGCAATCGTCAGCAAATCATCCATCGAAGGGCCAGCCTCATCCAATCAGGAAAATAAGAGAAACGGGCCGAACAGCCCGCAGCAAACGAAAACCGCTCAACCGCCACCTACCGCCACAACGATCTCGAGCCGGTCGCCATCCACCAGCTGCGTGCCGGCGTGAAGACCTTTCGGCACGATCTCGCCGTTGCGCTCCACCGCCAGGCGCTTGCCGGTCAGCCCCATCTCGTCGAGCAGGGCCGCCACCGTAGCCGGCGCCACCAACGAACGCGCTTCGCCGTTGATCGTCAGGGAAAGAGTCGGGGAAGAATTCGAAGTCATCATGACCAGAAGTTTACCACGCCTACCCGGTTGCCCTCCTCCCCGCCGATGCGTACAATCCCGGTCTCCCGAGCGGGCGTCGTATAATGGTAATACCCTAGCTTCCCAAGCTAGAGCCGTGGGTTCGATTCCCATCGCCCGCTCCACATCGGATTCTCGCAGGTCTTTGATCTGCAAGCAAAAAAGCCAACCTCAGCGGGTTGGCTTTTTTGTTGTCTGGTCGATATCTGGTCGGAGGTGGGTAAGGTCAGATCAAGCAGCGTCAAGCAAGGTGTTAATCAAGCCCCTGACCTACCTGAACCTCACATGGCAGCAAACTGCAAAATCGACTCTTCGTCGTTTGCAGCCACAACGGTGACGCCAGTAGCCTGCAGATCCTCGCGGATCTCCTCAAATGCCTGATACGGTTTTGTGTCCCGCGCCGGAGCTTTCACCGGGAACAGGACTGCCTCTGGCAAGGCATCCCGCTTACGGAGACGCCTGACCTTATCCACCCATTGGCCGCCATGGGTCAGCAGCTTGGTGGAGTCATCCTGGGCCAGGTACAAAGGCTTGATGATGCGGTCGGCTCGCCCGTCATGGCGATGGACGAACGGAAAATTGACAGTAAACTCCGGATTCCCCACCTTTTCAGCCCGATATGCAGCACCGAGCTGCCGACCGACCAACAGCTTGCGGACCATGGTCTCTAGGAGGCGCTCCTGATACTCCCTGGTCACGAAATTGCGTTCGATGTAGTGATCAAAAAGCGCATCGAGCTTGGCCTGCGGATCATCGGCCAAAGCAATTCGCTGATCGTCAAACTGAAGCATCGCCTCCCGCGGGCGGACAAACTCGGTAAAGAGCTGGCCGGCCAGGGCCAGATCGAGGGGAGCGTGACCATCACCGATAGCCAGACGACGAAGATCTGCCGCAAACCTGTCGATTTCCTGCTTGAACAGCCCCTTCCCACGCAGATATACCCCACGATCGAGCTGATGGAAAAACCGGGTGATGCGGCTGTAATGAGTGAGCAGGCGGTAGCCGAAGAAGCCCACATCCGGCGCCATCAACACGACACCCACATTGGCGAATTCGCCCGTCTCGACAAAGGGGCGAAAACGTAGCAAGGCGTAGTGACAAACAAACTTCTTCATGGCGCAGTCCAAAAATCATCCTGGTGGCAACGTTCGAGGCACCGAACGATCTCGTTCCAACTCACGTTGGCGGGAACGCCATCGTCTACGAACCACCAATCTTCGGGAATGCTATCACGGACAATGTTCAGGTCCGCGAGCACCACTTCCATCTTTTCAAGGTACTTCGCCTGTTCGACAAGGTCTGTGGACACCCTGTTCCAGTAGGCCCCAAAGACGTGGGACGCCAGGAAATGCGCGGCATTGAAGCTCGGATCGAAAGCCTGGTTGTGGTCGATGACAGCCAGCTGTTCGGTCTGGACGTCCCACAGCAGGTTCGGGTTGCCCCCGAAAGCTGTCAGATGGCGATCCTCGTTGTGTAACCACCAATCAAACACCAGCACATCCGTTGCTTGCTCCACGCCCACCAAAGCCCGCGTCGTCACGCTGAGCTCCTGCACATGGGGAAGCTCCCGGGAGGCGAACACGATGCCTGCACCCAACTGACTGAGTTCCAGCCCCTGGCCTGGAACAATCAGCTCCGCCGGCACCTCGGCCAGCGCATAGTCGGCAATCGGCAAACCGAACCGGGTGGCCAGCTGGGCGGCAACCCACTCACAGACCAGACTCCGCCGGCCAGCGTCCTGCCCCTTGACGTAATAACCATGACCGTCATCTCCACGGCAGATGAAGGGCTTGGTGACGCCCTGTCTGGCGCGGCCCATGACCTCCTCGATGACGACGCTGGGTTCGTTCACGGCTCAGGCGGCCTCCAGCGCTGCGTCGATCAGGGTGTCGGCCAAGGTGGCTTGTTGCTGACGGGCGGTGGCGAGATCGGCCTTGATGTGGTCGCAGAGGGCCATCAGTTCATCGACTTTGGCGACGATGCGCTTTTGTTCGGCGAGGGGGGGAACTGGAGTCAATGCGGAACGAATCAAGCCTACATTTAAGGTCGGCTGTGCAAGCGTTCGGGTATCACCGACGAAAGATGACTGCATGAACTTAGATTGAAGTAGCTGCAGTACGAAGAGCTTATCAACGTGCTCCGTAGGGACAATCCGGCATATGGCGCGAGCGATATTCGCTCCCTTCCACGACCGTGGAGCCAACCCAAGCTTTCCAATGCTTCCAACTACACCCATCAGTATTTCGCCGCCATCCAACCGGGTTCTTGAGTATTGCGCATCGACCTTTCGATCGATCTTTTTCTCAGGGAGAGCGGGTGGCGCAGTGATACTCAAGTCTGCAATGCGAACAAATGGCACACCATCAGCCACTTCGGGCCCTGGCACAAGTACTCCATAAGAAATCGGCTTTTGGGGATTGATGATTTCGTCAAATAGCACCCATGTCCAACCATCCGGTACTTCAAACGGATGCTCGTCTTTACCCACAACTGACATTGCCTTGGATTTCTTGCAAATGCCTGCCATCTCCAACCGTGTCCGTTCCTGTGCGATCTTCTTCAACAATTCGCTGGCCGGCTCGTCGTGGAGAGCTTGCGGCACTAGCTTGCCCATCACAGCCAGTTTCAGCACGGTCTGCTTGAGTGCATCGATGCTGGCTTCGGTGGTGAACAGGGAGTCGAAGTGTTCAGCGAGGCGTTGCCAATTGGCGGCGAGATCGGTTGCGTCGGTACTTTGGGTAAGCGTGCCGAGCAGGGCTTCTACGAGCCGGGTATGGGCGCTTGCCGCATCCGCCTGCTCAGCTTCCAGCAGGTCGCAGAGGGCCATCAGTTCATCGACTTTGGCGACGATGCGGTGTTGTTCGGCGAGGGGCGGAATTGCAACAGGAAGAGAGTATGCCTCGTTCCTACTCAGGCCTGGCTTTATCCCCTTGCCAAGCTTGTCCAATCCCAATGTATGAAAAAGTACAAAGGCGAAATCGAGGTCTATGCTGCTCGGAGGGATGCAGTAATAGGCGACATCGGTGACCCAGCATCCATTTTCGCGACAAAGGTTTAACGCACCGGCAGAACCCTTTCGCCCAACAACGATGCATGGCGCCTTTACCCGGCATTCGTCGTGTGTACCGACAACGCCGTTTGATCCATAAACTGGGTATTCACCGGTTCCAGTCCTCTTCGGAGCAGGTAGGTTGTCACCGTATTCCAGTGAAAAAAAGTCGCTGAATACCCCGACTTTCCGATTTTCCGGCTCATCGTCCGGGTCTTGCGGCACCAGCTTGCCCCGCACCGCCAGTTCCAGAATCAGCCCACGCAGCTTTTGAATCCCGCCCGGAGCCGAGGCCAGCAGCGGCAGATGCTCACTCAACACGACGCTCACGCCTTGCCCTCCAGCGCGGCGGCCAGCACGGCCTTCAACTGGTCACGGGTGGCGGCGATGCGCTGCTGCAGCTGGGCGTAGTCGGCCAGCAGCTCGTCCGGGTCGTGGCTGACCTGATCCGGGCTGTGGGGGTTCTTGATGTCGAGGTTGTAGTTGCGCGCCTTGATCTCGTCAGCGCTGACCTTCCAGGCGAATTCGTTTTCGACCCGATTGCCCCACCAGGTCTTTTCCGCCTCGAATTCCTCGATGCGCATCGGCCGGGTCTTGGAATAGTTCTTGTAGCCAGCGGGATAGGGGTGCTCGTAGAACCAGGTTTCGGTGGTCGGCGTGCCTTTGGTGAAGAAGAGCAGGTTGGTCTTGATGCCGGTGTAGGGGTTGAAGACGCCATTGGGCAGGCGGACGACGGTGTGCAGGTTGCAGGCCTCCAGCAGCAGCTCCTTGATGCGCGTCTTGATGCCTTCACCAAACAGCGTGCCGTCGGGCAGCACCACGGCGGCTCGGCCGCCGTCCTTGAGCAGATGCATGATCAGCACCAGGAACAGGTCGGCGGTTTCACGGGTGCGGAAGTTGGCCGGGAAGTTGTTCTCGATGCCGTCCTCTTCCATGCCGCCGAAGGGCGGGTTGGTGACGATCACATCGACGCGGTCACGCGGGCCGTAGTCGCGCAGGGGGCGAGCCAAGGTGTTGTCGTGGCGGACATTGGTCGGCACGTCGATGCCGTGCAGGATCATGTTGGTGGTGCACAGCAGGTGGGGTAGCGGCTTCTTCTCGACGCCGTAGATGGATGTCTGCAGCAACTGCTCCTGCTCGACGGTCTTCACATGCTGCTTCCTCACATACTCTATGGCACAGGTCAGGAAGCCGCCGGTGCCGCAGGCCGGGTCCATGATCTTTTCGCCGAGCTGCGGGGCCACCATGTCGACCATGAACTGGGTGACCGGGCGCGGGGTGTAGTACTCGCCGGCATTGCCGGCATTCTGCAGGTCGCGCAGGATCTGCTCGTAGAGGTCGCCGAACAGGTGGCGGTCCTGCGCCTTGTTGAAGTCCACGCCCTCGACGATCTTGTTGATCACCTGCCGCATCAGGTGGCCCGACTTCATGTAGTTGTAGGCATCCTCGAAGACGCTGCGGATCACGTACCCGCGCTTGTCGCTACCTGCCGGCGTCAGGTCCTTGAGGGACGGGAAGAGCTGGTTGTTGATGAAGTCGAGCAGCTCGTCGCCGGTCATGCCCTCGGGGTTGGCAGCCCAGTTGCGCCAGCGGAAGGGTTCGGGGATGGGCGAGCGGTAGTCATCATCGAGCAGCTCGTACTCGGTTTCCTTGTCGTCGTAGATCTTCAGGAAGAACATCCAGACCAGCTGGCCGATGCGCTGGGCGTCGCCATCGACGCCGACATCCTTGCGCATGATGTCCTGGATGGATTTGATGGTGGTGCTGATGGACATGGAGACTTACCGCTTAACCGTACAGTTGTTGTTCTAGCTCTTGCACCGCCTGGAGATAGGCAGGCTTGCCGCCGAAAGACTTGATCAGTTCCGGCGCGGTGCCGAGGCGGCTGAAAGGATCGAGGGTCAGGATTTTAATGTCTTCGATGCTCTCGATGCCGGCGTCGGCGTACTTTTCCAACAGCGCATCCAGTACGGCGCGGGCCTTGTCGCCATACTTGGTAAAAGCATCGCGCTTCTTGACATGCTCGGCGCGCTCCTTGCGCGACAGCGCGGGTTTGTCGAAGGCAACGTGGCAGATCAGGTCGAAGGGGTCGAATGTCTTGCCAGACTTCTTTTCAACCTCCTCGGCCAGCGCTTCGAGCAGGATGCCCTGGCTCGCAAGCTCCTCGAAGAGCGCCTGCTTCTTGTCGGTAGCGTTCCAGCGGCGCAGGAAGGCGTCGAGCGAGGCGAACTCCTTGTGCACCGCCTTGCGGGTGTAGTCCTTGAGCGATTCGGTGATGAGCTTGCCATCGGGGCCGTAGTACTGGACGCGCTCGGCGACCACGTAGACGGACACTTCTGCGCCGACCACGTACTTGACTCGCCCTTCGCCCTCGGGGCCGTCATCGCCGAAGGGAGGCAGCCCGGTATCGTCACCGCCATCGCCGTCACCGGGATGGTCCCGCTCTTCATCTTCGGACTCGTCGGGAGGCACAGGCGGATCATCCTCACCGGGCTCGTAAATCTGCACTGGATCGCCATCAAAGGCCGGATCGGCAAACAGCTCGGTGGCCTTCTTGAAATCCATGATGGTGAACCAGAACTTGTCGTAGTCCTCGTTGATGCGGGTGCCACGGCCAATGATCTGCTTGAACTCGGTCATCGACTGGATACGCTGGTCGAGCACCACCAGCTTGCAGGTCTGGGCATCGACGCCGGTCGTCATCAGCTTGCTGGTGGTGGCGATCACCGGATAGCGACTTTCCGGGTCGATGAAGTTGTCGAGCTCGGCCTTGCCTTCCTGCTCGTCGCCGGTAATCCGCATCACGTACTTGCGGTTTTCCTTGACCCGCTGGGGATTGAGATTGACCAGGGCCTGACGCATCCGCTCGGCGTGGTCGATGTCGTCGCAGAAGATGATGGTCTTGGCGTAGGGGTCTGTGGCGGCCAGATACTCGGTGATCTTGCGGGCGACCAGCTCCGTGCGCTTCT
>Ga0209277_10000348_pt1 | contig 23433 bp, 23 predicted proteins | sample JI81AbrownDNA_FD_187503 | JGI IMG/M metagenome (GOLD analysis project Ga0209277, IMG submission 187503) | Wastewater effluent complex algal communities from Wisconsin, to seasonally profile nutrient transformation and Carbon sequestration -... | ecosystem: Engineered > WWTP > Effluent > Algae... | reverse complement strand
CCCAAGCCCTCTTCGCAGCCGCCGCGTCGCCCGAGTGACGACTCGCCAGGCGCGGCGCCAACAGCGACTGCTCCCGCTGCTTGATTCATTGAGTTGATTATTCAAGGGGCCGGCTTTTCAGCCGGCCCTCTTTCGTTTTGAGCTTTCCATTATGTCCGGAACTCTTTTGTGTGGTCGTTTCCGTCTTGATCTTTCTCGGCCAAAGATCATGGCGATCATCAACGTAACGAATGATTCCTTTTCCGGTGATGGCTGCGCCAGTCTCAATGCGGCGCTCCGTTCTGCGGAGCGAGCGGTGGAGGAGGGGGCCGATCTCCTCGATATTGGCGGCGAGTCTTCACGTCCGGGCGCAATGCCCGTGTCGGAACAGCAGGAGCTCGATCGGGTGATTCCCCTTGTCGAAGCGCTGTCTGGCTTTGGAGTCCCGTTGTCGGTCGATACCGTAAAGCCGGCTGTGATGCGTGAGTCGCTGCGTGCTGGCGCAGATCTGATGAATGACATAGCGTCCTTTCGCCAGCCTGGCGCTCTGGAGGCCGTTGGTGCCAGTTCTGCAGCTCTGTGCGTCATGCATATGAAAGGCGAGCCCGGTACGATGCAGCGCGCACCGCAGTATGGCGACGTGCTTGCCGAGGTGATGGCCTTTCTCGACGACAGGGTGAAGGCCCTGCTTGCCTATGGAGTGTCAGCTGATCGCATCCTGATCGATCCCGGTTTCGGATTCGGAAAGACGCTTGAGCACAATCTGGCCTTGCTAAGGCAGTTGGATGCATTTGGTGCTGCGGGCTATCCCGTGCTGGTGGGGATGTCGAGAAAGACGATGCTCGGGGCGATCACTGGCCGGGATGTGAGCGAGCGCGTTGTCGCTGGCGCCGCCGCCGCACTTTTGGCCGTCCAGCGTGGTGCAAACGTTATTCGCACCCATGACGTTGGAGTCACTCGTGATGTTTTGCGCTTGTGGGCAGCGCTTGAAGCCGACCCTGCCGAGCTGGTTGCGGCAAAATGCTGAATTAATGAAACGAGTCTTAGTGCGAGGGGAAAATGTCTAGACGTTATTTTGGAACGGATGGTGTGCGTGGTTGTGTCGGTGAGGCGCCCATCACGCCCGATTTCTGTCTGCGCCTTGGTTATGCCGCAGGCAAGACCTTGATTGCCGATGACCATCTGCGTCCTGGCGAACGTCCGGCCGTGATCATCGGCAAGGACACGCGGATTTCTGGCTATATGCTCGAGTCGGCGCTGGAGGCGGGGTTCTCAGCGGCAGGCGTCGACGTATACCTTGCAGGACCCTTGCCGACGCCGGCCATTGCTTACCTTACCCGTGCGCTGCGCCTGCAGGTGGGGGTCGTAATTTCTGCGTCGCACAACCCGTTTCAGGATAACGGCATCAAGTTTTTTTCTGCAGCCGGAACCAAGTTGCCTGATTTCGTCGAACTGGAAATCGAGGCCCGGCTTGATGAGCCCATGGGCTGCGAGCCTTCTTCCCGGCTTGGCAAGGCACAGCGAATTGACGATGCCCGCGGGCGTTATGTCGAGTTCTGCAAGAATACTTTTCCTAACGAGCTCGATCTGCGCGGCATGAAAATTGCCCTTGATTGCGCCCATGGTGCGGCCTACATGGTTGCACCCAAGGTGTTTCACGAGCTTGGGGCTGAGCTTGTTCTGGTTGGTGCCGAACCCAATGGAACCAACATCAACGATAAGGTGGGAGCCACGTCTCCGCAGAGCATTCGCGATGCCGTGCTGAAAAGTGGTGCGGATCTCGGCATCGCCCTGGATGGCGATGGCGATCGCATCGTCATGGTGGATGCCAAGGGCGAGATCTACGATGGCGACAAGCTTCTCTACGTTATCGCCAGGGCAGCCAAGGCGGAAGGGGGCGCTAACGGCGTCGTTGGAACGCTGATGAGTAACCTGGGCTTCGAGCACGCGGTCGCACGTCTCGGTCTGCCGTTTGCACGGGCCAAGGTTGGTGATCGTTACGTGCTTGAACTCATGCATGAGAAGGGCTGGAAGCTGGGTGGTGAAAACTCTGGTCACATCATCTGCCTTGATCGTCACACGACGGGTGACGGGATCATCGCCGGTCTACAGGTGCTGGCGGCTTTGCGCAAGCAAAACACCACACTAGACGCGATGTGCGCAGACTTGGTCTTTTACCCACAAAAGCTGGTCAATGTTCCGATCAAGCCCGGCTTTGCGTGGTCGGGCAACGCGGCGATTTCCGAGGCCGTCGAGGGCGCGACGCGCGAGCTCGCGGACAAGGGGCGGGTGCTGCTGAGGCCCTCTGGAACTGAGCCATTGCTGCGGGTCATGGTCGAAGGAAGCGACGCGGTTATGGTGGATCGTATTGCCCATGGTCTTGCTGAGGTTGTAAGGGCCGCCGCAGTTTAGTTTTGCTGCGGTGCGATATGTAACAAATCTGAAATTTTCCAAAAGTAGAATTCAAACCGGTGCAGTGCTGTTTCGAGCAGCCTGACGCCGGTTTTTTTTGTGGGCTATCCGCCGGATTTTCCGCGGGCCACTCTGAAATGGAGAAATTCATGCAAGGTTTCATTCGCGCCTGTTCGTTCGCTGTTGCTCTGAGTGGCGCCGCTGTCGCTCAGGCGGCTGATATTACCGGTGCCGGGGCGACCTTCCCGTACCCGATCTATTCCAAGTGGGCCGAGGTGTACAAAGCCAAGACCGGTGCAGGTCTCAATTACCAGTCCATCGGTTCCGGTGGCGGTATCAAGCAGATCAAGGCCCGGACGGTTGATTTCGGTGCGTCCGACATGCCGCTGAAGGCGGAAGACCTGGAGAAGGATGGGTTGGTGCAGTTCCCGGCGGTGATCGGCGGCGTTGTGCCCGTTGTAAACCTCGAGGGTGTTACGCCTGGCCAAATGCGCCTCGATGGTGGTGTGCTGGCCGACATCTACATGGGCAAGATCAAGAAATGGAATGATCCGGCCATCGTTGCCCTGAACTCAGGCGTAAAACTGCCGGACGAGAACATCACGGTCGTGCGTCGTGCTGACGGTTCGGGCACCACCTTCTTGTTCACCAACTATCTGTCGAAGGTCAGTGTTGAGTGGAAAGACAAGGTAGGCGCGGGTACTGCTGTGCAGTGGCCGGAAGGCGTGGGCGGCAAGGGCAACGAAGGTGTTGCGTCTTACGTACAGCGTATCAAGGGCGGTATTGGCTACGTTGAGTACGCCTATGCAAAGAAGAACAAGATGAGTCACCTGGCCCTAAAGAACAAGGCTGGTGAGTACGTTCAGCCTGACGATTTGACCTTCCAGGCGGCTGCGGCTTATGCCGAATGGAGCAAGGCTCCGGGTTTTGGGGAGATCCTTACCGAGCAGCCGGGCAAGACCAGCTGGCCGATTACCGGTGCCAGTTTCGTGCTGATGCACAAGGTTCAGGCCGACGTGGCCAAGGGAGCCGAAGTGCTGAAGTTCTTCGACTGGGCGTTCAAGAACGGCCAGAAAATCGCCCAGGATCTTGACTACGTTCCGCTGCCGCCTGCTTTGGTTAAGCAGATCGACACCGCTTGGCGTGCCTCCCTCAAGGATGCTTCGGGTCAGCCGATCCTGAAGTAAATCGGTTCTTTTTCAGCACGGGTGGGTGGGCGTCAGAACCAGGTCGCACGTCCATCCGTAGTTTCTTATTTGGTTTAATCAAACGGTGAGCCGTAATGTCAACCCAAAGTACTGCACTCGGATCAGGCGCTGTGCCCGGTAGGGGCGCACTCGGTCTTGCGAATGCCGACTCTGGCCCCATGCTGCCGGAACCGCCGCGTGATCGAATGCGGGTTCAGCGATTACAGGATGCGCTGTTCCATCAGGTCACTCGTTTTTTTGCATTCTCTGTCTTGGCGATTCTTGCGGCCATCATTGCTTCCCTGCTGTACGGCGCCTGGCCGGCGTTGCAGGAGTTCGGCGCCGGCTTTCCTTTTAGCGCCGAATGGAATCCGGTGGCGGATAAATTTGGCGGACTGATTTCCGTCTATGGCACGCTGAGTACTTCAGTCATCGCTTTGGTTGTAGCCATACCAGTCAGTTTCGGGATCGCGATTTTCCTGACTGAACTTTGCCCTCCTGTCCTGCGCGGGCCTCTCGGCATCGCTGTTGAGCTTTTGGCGGCCGTACCCAGCATCATCTACGGGATGTGGGGCCTCTTTGTGTTCGCGCCGCTCTTTGCCGACTACATCCAGCCCGTTCTGTCGATGACTCTCGGCAACTTGCCTTTTATAGGGGCGCTGTTTCAAGGCCCGAAAAACGGGATAGGCATCCTCTCGGCCGGCTTGATTCTGTCTGTCATGGTGATCCCGTTCATCGCATCGGTGATGCGGGATGTATTCGAAGTGGTGCCGGGCATCCTCAAAGAGTCCGCCTACGGGCTTGGTGCGACGACTTGGGAAGTTGTCTGGAACATCGTGTTGCCCTACACCCGGGTTGGCGTGATCGGTGGCGTTATGTTGGGTCTTGGACGCGCTCTTGGAGAAACGATGGCGGTGACCTTTGTCATCGGCAACGCCCACCGAATCAGTCCGTCACTTTATGAGGCGGGCAACAGCATAGCTTCAACGTTGGCCAACGAGTTCGCCGAGGCTGCGTCCGATCTGCATGTGTCTTCGTTGATCGCTCTGGGCCTGATCCTGTTCTTTGTGACCTTTGTCGTGCTGGCGCTATCCAAGATCCTGCTCATGCGTCTGGGCCGCAGCGAAGGGGAGAAAACCTGATGAGCGACACAACAGTTCTCTACCGCAAGCGGGTGCGGACCAACCGCGTCGCGCTGATGTGCTCAATGTTGGCGATGCTGATCGGCATGAGCTTTCTCGCATGGATCATGATTGTGTTGCTGTACAAGGGTTTCGGTGCATTGAGCCTGTCCTTGTTCACGCAGTCCACTCCGGCGCCCGGATCCGATGGCGGCCTGTTCAACGCAATTCTCGGCAGCTTGATGATGGTTGGCGTTTCGACTTTCATAGCAACGCCGATCGGGATTCTGGCCGGTGTTTACCTGTCGGAATTTGGGCGCAAGGGGTGGTTGGCGCCGACGACGCGGTTCATCAACGACATTCTTTTGTCTGCCCCATCGATTGTTATTGGGGTTTTCATCTACGCGGTCTATGTTGCACAGGTGCAGCACTTTTCGGGCTGGGCAGGCTCAATGGCTCTCGCTTTGATCGCCATCCCGGTCGTCGTGCGGACAACCGAGAACATGCTCAACCTTGTGCCAGGCAGTCTGCGCGAAGCCGCCTCCGCGCTTGGGGCGCCGCGCTGGAAAGTTGTCTTGCACGTGGTTTTGCGGTCGGCCAGGGCTGGCGTGCTGACGGGAATCCTCCTTGCAATCGCGCGGGTTAGCGGGGAGACGGCGCCGCTGCTTTTCACAGCGCTAAACAACCAATTTACAAGTTATGACCTGAATGGCCCGATGGCCAACCTCCCGGTTGTGATTTTCCAGTTTGCCATGAGCCCTTACGAAAACTGGAACTCACTCGCCTGGGGCGGGGCAATCCTTATCACTTTCGGCGTTCTATGCTTGAACATCGTCGTCCGTACCATGTTCCGCAAAAAGATCTAGGAAACTCATGATGCAATCAACTGTATCGACAAAGCGTGAAATGTCCTTTTCGCATTTGCGCGAGGATGCAACGACGGCCGTCGCCCATGGAGCGGAGCCAAAGATCAAGATTCGGAATCTTGACTTCTTCTATGGCTCCTTCCAAGGACTCAAGCACATCGATCTAGACATTCAAGAGGGCATGGTTACGGCGTTCATTGGACCGTCTGGCTGTGGCAAATCAACGCTTCTGCGCACGCTGAACCGGATGTACGATCTCTACCCAGGGCAGCGTGCAACCGGCGAAATTCTCCTGAATGGAAAGAATGTCCTCAGTCCTGATCAGGACGTGAACGCGCTGCGTGCGAAGGTTGGCATGGTTTTCCAGAAGCCGACTCCATTTCCGATGTCAATCTACGAAAACATCGCTTTCGGGGTGCGACTTTACGAAAACCTCTCCCGAGCCGACATGGACAATCGCGTTGAATGGGCCTTGCGCAAGGCCGCCTTGTGGGATGAGGTCAAGGGAAAGTTGAACCAGAGCGGTCTGTCGCTGTCCGGCGGACAGCAGCAGCGGCTGTGCATCGCGCGGGGAGTTGCTGTCAAGCCGGAGGTACTGCTGCTGGATGAACCAACTTCGGCGCTCGATCCGATATCGACAGCCAAGGTCGAAGAGCTAGTTCATGAGCTCAAGAGTGAATACACGATCGCGATCGTCACGCACAACATGCAGCAGGCTGCTCGGGTGTCGGATTACACGGCCTACATGTACCTTGGTGAGCTTGTCGAGTTTGGTTTGACGGACGAAATCTTCATCAAACCCAAACGAAAAGAGACCGAGGACTATATCACCGGACGTTTCGGCTAAAGACACGACTCCGGAATGCAGAGGAGGGCTGGCGCTTGCCAGCCCTTTTTTTTGACCTGAGTGCCCTGCAGCGATAAAATGGAAGAATTTGGCTTCGGTGCTCAAGGTGCGTAAAAAGCTGGTAATCGGAAACTGGAAGATGAACGGCTGTCTGGAGCGCAACGCGTCCCTGCTGGCTGAGCTGCGGTCAATGAGCTGCACGGAGAGGGTTGATGTCGCCGTGTGTCCTCCATATCCATTCATCTCCCAAGCGAAGGACGCCCTGACTGGTAGCGCCGTCTCGGTGGGGGCACAAAACCTCAGCGTCTTCAAGGACGGGGCGTACACCGGAGAAGTGAGCGGGTCGATGTTGTTGGATTTGGGGTGTTCTTGGGTGATCGTTGGTCATTCGGAGCGCAGAAGTGTCTTTGGCGAATCGGATGAAGTTGTCGCCGCAAAGCTTGCGTTGGCTCTGGAGCTGGGGCTGAAGCCCATACTCTGTGTTGGCGAAACCCTCACGCAGCGTGAGGCCGGGGAGGCTGAGGCGGTTGTGCAGGCCCAGTTGGACGGAGCTCTCGCAGTCGTTGGGGCTGCGCTGGCCGGTGATGTCGTTGTGGCGTATGAGCCGGTCTGGGCTATCGGTACCGGCAGGACTGCGACGCCGGACCAGGCTGAGGTAATGCACGCATTTATTCGCTCTCATCTCGAACTCAGCGGTGTCGCCGCGCAGAAGGTGAAGATTTTGTACGGTGGAAGTGTGACGGCCGCCAATGCCGCGTTGTTGTTTGCCAAGCCTGATATTGATGGAGCGCTTGTGGGCGGAGCTTCCTTGGTGGCGGAGAGTTTTTCCTCAATTTGTGCGGCTGCTGCCGCAATCTGAATCGGATTTATGGAGGCGGTGATGGGAAGTGTTGTATTTTCGGTTGTGTTGACGGTGCATGTTCTTGCTGGGCTTGGTGTGATTGGGCTGGTGCTCATGCAGCACGGAAAAGGTGCGGATATGGGGGCCGCGTTTGGGAGCGGGGCGTCGGGTAGTCTGTTTGGATCTTCCGGTTCGGCAAATTTTATGAGTCGAGCAACCGGGGGGCTTGCTGCGGTGTTTTTTGTGACTAGCCTTGGGTTGAGCTACCTCGCGGGTTCTAAGGATAATGTGACGAAGAGCGTGATGGATGGAGCTGCGGTTTCGGCGCCGGCAATCGACCCGGCAGCGGGTTCGGTGGCTCCGGCTGCTGATGGATCCAAGGCCAAGGACATTCCGCGATAAATTCAAGTCTCTCTTGGCGCTGGTGGGTGATTGTCTTATAATGCCAAGCGTCAAATGAACAAGCCGACGTGGTGAAATTGGTAGACACGCTATCTTGAGGGGGTAGTGGCGAAAGCCGTATGAGTTCGAGTCTCATCGTCGGCACCATAAAATAAGCAGGCCGCCCGCACATTGCGGGCGTTTGCTTGCAGGCAGCGCTAATGACTGCTGTTCGGTTGCGGGAGCTCAAGCTATGTTGGAATCCTATTTTCCAGTTCTAGTATTTATCCTGTTTGCTGCTGTTTTCGGTTTTATTCCCATCATTGCAGGCCGGGTTTTAGGCCCAAACAAGCCTGACATCGAAAAGCTGTCGCCATTCGAGTGTGGCTTTGAACCCTTCGAAGATGCACGCATCAAGTTTGATGTTCGCTACTATCTTCTTGCCATTCTTTTCATTTTGTTCGATCTCGAGATTGCGTTTCTGTTTCCCTGGGCGACGATCTTGAGAGAAATTGCTGCCAACGAGTCTATTCGTCTCTTCGGGTTTTTCGAGATGATTGTCTTTTTGGGCATTCTCCTGCTTGGCTACGTCTACGTTTGGAAAAAAGGCGCTCTCGACTGGGAGTGATCTTAGGTATTTCCTAGGCGCACAAATTGTTGGCTAAAGGGTGTTTATGAGCATCGAAGGTGTCTTCAAGGAAGGGTTTGTAACTACTTCCCTTGATACGGTAATCAATTGGACGCGCACGGGGTCTCTCTGGCCAATGACGTTCGGGCTGGCCTGCTGTGCCGTCGAAATGATTCATGCAGGCTGTTCCCGTTACGATCTCGATCGATTCGGGGTCGTGTTCCGTCCAAGTCCTCGCCAATCTGATTTGATGATCGTGGCCGGTACCTTGTGTAACAAGATGGCGCCAGCTCTGCGCAAGGTCTACGATCAAATGTCCGAGCCCCGCTGGGTGATCTCGATGGGATCTTGTGCAAACGGTGGTGGTTATTATCACTATTCGTATTCTGTTGTGCGGGGCTGTGACAGGATTGTTCCTGTTGATGTGTATGTTCCTGGTTGTCCTCCGACTGCAGAAGCGCTTTTGTATGGCATAGTCCAATTGCAAAACAAGATCAAACGTGAATGCACGATCGCCCGCTGACTATCATGAGTGAAAAACTTGAACGTCTAGGCCAAGCGCTGGCTAGTAAATTCGGTGAGAAAATAATCCAAGCGCTGACCTCATGTGGTGAACTGACCATAGTTGTCTCGGCTAAGGATTACTCATCAGTTGCCACTGCGTTGCGTGACGATTCCGAACTTCGTTTCGAGCAACTTGTGGATCTGACGGGGCTTGATTATTCCAGCTTTGCGGGGCGTGATGAAGGGGCGCGTTTTGCCGTCGCCTCTCATTTGCTTTCTGTCAGTAACAACTACCGTCTCAGGCTTCGTGTTTTCGCAGAAGATGACACTTTTCCGATGATCGATTCCGTTTGCGAAATCTGGCCCAGTGCAAACTGGTTCGAGCGCGAAGCATTCGATCTTTTCGGCATCATGTTCAATGGTCATCCAGATCTGCGCAGAATTCTTACTGATTACGGTTTTGTTGGCTATCCTTTCCGCAAAGACTTCCCGATTTCGGGGTACGTTGAAATGCGTTATGACCAAGAGCTCGGTAGAGTTATTTATCAGCCTGTTACGATCGAACCTCGAGAGAACACTCCGCGTATCGTACGTGACGAGAACTATGGGAACGTAGGTCATGGCTGAAATTCGCAATTACACAATTAATTTCGGTCCTCAGCACCCTGCTGCGCACGGGGTCTTGCGTTTGGTTCTTGAGCTGGATGGCGAGGTGGTTGAGCGTGCTGACCCCCACATCGGGTTATTGCATCGAGGTACGGAAAAACTAGCTGAGACACGTACTTGGGTGCAGTCGGTGCCTTACATGGATCGTCTTGACTACGTCTCGATGATGTGTAACGAGCATGCTTACTGCTTGGCAATCGAACGCTTGCTCGGGTTGGAAGTTCCAATTCGTGCCCAATATATTCGCGTTCTCTATGACGAGATCACGCGTATTCTGAATCACCTGTTGGCAGTCGGAACGCACGCGCTCGATATTGGTGCGATGACGATGGTTCTGTACACGTTCCGTGAGCGGGAAGATCTCATGGATGCCTATGAAGCGGTTTCGGGTGCTCGGATGCACGCCGCTTACTACCGTCCTGGTGGAGTTTATCGCGATCTACCTGATCAGATGCCTCAATACGAAGTGTCGAAATGGAAGAATGCGAAATCCATAGCGCAGTTGAATGAAAATCGTCAAGGTTCTCTTCTGGATTTTCTTGATGATTTTACCGCCCGTTTTCCTAAGTACATTGACGAATACGAGACTTTGCTGACTGATAATCGTATTTGGAAGCAAAGAACTGTTGGTATTGGTGTGGTTTCACCAGAAAAAGCTCTTGCTTTAGGCTTTTCCGGTGTCATGTTGCGCGGATCTGGTATCGAGTGGGATATCAGGAAGAAGCAACCTTACGAAGTGTATGATCAATTGGATTTTGATATTCCCGTTGGTGTTGAAGGTGATTGTTACGATCGGTATCTCTGCCGTATCGAAGAAATGCGTCAGTCCAATCGCATAGTTAAGCAATGCATTGACTGGCTCAGAAATAATCCTGGGCAAGTTATTACTGATAATCACAAAGTGGCTCCTCCGTCCAGAGAGCGAATGAAGGGCAACATGGAGGAGTTAATCCACCACTTCAAGCTCTTCACCGAAGGCATGCACGTTCCTCCTGGCGAAGTTTATGCTGCGATCGAGCACCCGAAGGGGGAGTTCGGGGTGTTTGCGGTGTCTGATGGCGCCAACAAGCCGTATCGTCTCAAGCTTCGATCCCCCGGTTTTATGCATCTTTCCGCCATGGATGAAATGTGTAGGGGGCATATGATCGCCGACGTTGTGGCCATTATCGGAACGATGGATATTGTGTTCGGAGATGTGGATCGCTGATCGTCGCGTCTGCTGAGCGTTAAGCTCTTATCGATATTCTGCTTACAGTAGATACCAAAATGCTGAGTCCGGAATCACTGAAAAAAATTGATCGAGAGATCGCCAAGTATCCTGTTGATCAGAAGCAATCGGCTTCAATGGCTGCATTGAGGATTGCCCAAGAAGAAAAAGGCTGGCTCTCTAGCGAAACGATTGAATTTGTTGCGAAGCATCTTGGCATGGCTCCCATGGCCGTGTTTGAAGTTGCGAGTTTTTACAATATGTACGATCTAGCCCCTGTTGGGGCAAAAAAAATCACTGTTTGCACTAACTTGCCATGCGCCCTTTCCGGTGGAGTCCATGCTGCGGACTACATTAAGGAAAAGCTCGGTATTGACTTCAACGAAACAACACCAGATGGTCTTTTTACTCTCAAGGAAGGTGAGTGCATGGGTGCTTGCGGAGACGCTCCAGTGCTGTTGGTGAATAATCACCGCATGTGCAGCTGGATGACTGAAGAGAAAATCGATCAATTGCTGGCTGATCTGAAAAAATGAGTTCTCAAGGGATTATTCTTTCCGGTCTCAATGGCGACCGTACATGGCGTCTTGCTGAGTATGTTCAGCGAGGTGGTTATGAGGCATTGAAAAAAATCATTTCAGAGAAGATTCCTGCCGATCAAATAATAAATGAAGTAAAAAAATCTGCACTCCGTGGTCGTGGCGGAGCTGGTTTTCCGACAGGGCTGAAATGGAGTTTCATGCCTAGGGCTTTCCCAGGTGCGAAATATATAGCATGCAATTCAGATGAAGGTGAGCCTGGCACTTTCAAAGATCGGGATATCCTCCGTTATAACCCCCATAGTGTTATTGAAGGCATGATCATTGCAGGTTATGCAATGGGGTGTGAGCGTGGATACAATTATATTCACGGCGAAATATTTGAAGTTTACGAGCGTTTTGAAGAGGCTCTGCAAGAGGCTCGGAATGCTGGGCTGCTGGGTGAAAATATCCTTGGCTCAGAGTTCAGCTTTGATTTGTTCGCACATCATGGTTACGGTGCGTACATTTGCGGTGAAGAGACCGCTTTGCTTGAATCTATAGAGGGGAAAAAGGGGCAGCCCCGCTTTAAACCACCGTTCCCTGCCAGTTTTGGTCTGTATGGTAAGCCCACTACGATCAATAACACGGAAACCTTTGCTTCTATTCCTTTCATTATTCGGGAAGGGGGCGATGCGTTCCTTGCTCTTGGCAAGCCGAATAACGGAGGAACGAAACTGTTTTCGGTGTCTGGTCATGTAAATAGACCAGGAAACTACGAGATTCCGCTCGGTACTCCTTTCTCCGTGCTTCTTGAGATGGCAGGTGGAATCAGGGCAGGGCGGAGAATCAAGGCAGTAATTCCTGGTGGGTCCTCTGCTCCTGTTTTACCTGGTGGAGTCATGATGGATTGCACCATGGACTACGATTCAATTTCTAAAGCAGGTTCGATGCTCGGGTCAGGCGCCGTCATTGTGATGGACGAGACAACGTGTATGGTGAAGGCGCTCGAGCGCCTTTCTTATTTTTATTTCGAAGAGTCTTGCGGACAATGTACGCCATGTCGTGAAGGTACTGGGTGGTTGTACAGAATCATTCACAGGATAGAGAACGGGCTTGGACGGCTAGAGGACTTAGATCTTTTAAATAGCGTAACTGCGAATATCATGGGGCGTACCATTTGTGCGTTAGGTGACGCAGCTTCAATGCCGGTTCAGAGCTTTGTTAAGCATTTCGGCGATGAATTCGCGTTTCATATCGAACACAAGACATGCCTCGTGCCGGCTGAAGTTCAGCGCGAAGGTAGCAAGATTTACGTAGCGTAGGCTCGACATGCTAGAGATCGAAATTGACGGAAAGCAGTTGCAGGTTCCTGACGGGAGTACCGTTATGGAGGCAGCCAACCAAATTGGAGCCTATGTTCCTCATTTTTGCTACCACAAAAAGCTATCAATCGCGGCTAATTGCCGTATGTGTCTAGTTCAAGTTGAGAAGGCGCCGAAGCCGCTTCCTGCCTGTGCTACTCCTGTCACGAACGGAATGAAAGTTTGGACTCATTCCGAGCAGGCAGTAAAAGCGCAAAAAGGCGTTATGGAGTTTTTGCTAATTAACCACCCGCTTGATTGCCCTGTTTGCGATCAAGGTGGTGAGTGTCAGCTGCAGGATTTGTCGGTTGGCTATGGTGGTGCTAAGTCACGATACGAAGAGGAAAAAAGAGTCGTAGGCAACAAAAACCTCGGACCACTTGTATCGACAGATATGACGAGGTGTATCAATTGCACCCGATGTGTGAGGTTCACGACTGAAATAGCGGGTCTGATGGAATTGGGTCAGGCATTTCGCGGCGAGCATGCAGAAATTATGCCGTTTGTGGAAAAAACTATTGATTCGGAGTTGTCAGGCAACATAATCGATCTGTGCCCTGTCGGTGCTCTTACATCAAAACCGTTTCGTTTCGGCGCGCGAGCGTGGGAAATGTCGCGTCGAAAGTCCGTTAGCCCGCACGATTCGTTGGGAAGTAATCTAATAGTCCAAGTCAAGAATGATTCCGTTAAACGAGTCCTTCCCCTGGAGAATGAGTCACTCAACGAGTGCTGGTTGTCCGATAAGGACAGGTTTTCCTATGAAGCCCTTAATAGCGATGATCGTCTTACGCGGCCCATGGTTAAGCAGGGCGGTCAGTGGATAGAGACGGACTGGCAAACTGCAATCGATTATGTAGCTAAAGGATTGAAGGCAATTAGAGCAGACCATGGGGTTGAGTCGATCGGGTCTTTGGCTTCTCCGCACTGCACTCTTGAAGAGCTTTATCTACTTCAGTCGATTACTCGTGGCTTAGGGTCTGGAAATATTGATTTTCGTCTGCGGCAAAGTGACTTTTCGGGAGATGGGAAGCTGAGTGGTGCTCCATGGCTAGGAATGGCTGTCTTGGATATATCCACTTTAGATCGCTTGTTTATTGTTGGAAGCTTTTTCAGAAAAGATCACCCGCTGATGGCCCAGCGAGTCCGTCAATCCATTAAAAAGGGCTTGAAACTGTCTGTTCTCAATCCTGCTTTTGATGACTGGCAGCTTTCAATAGAGAACAAGATTTGTGTGGCACCGATCGAAATGGTTGCCGGTTTGGCGAGAATTATAAAGGCGGTAGCCGACGAAACGAATCAAGCAATTTCTTGTGATTTTGTGGATCTGTGTGCTCAGGTTTCTGTCGACGATGAGTCATTGGCAGTTGCTCGAAGCCTTGCTTCTGGGCGCCGCAGTGCGATCTGGCTGGGTAATTACGCCGTTCAGCACAAAAATGCGGCACAGATTCATGCTCTTTCGCAAGAAATCGCTCGGCTTGTGAACTGTGCGTTCGGGGTAATAGGTGAGGCGGCGAACAGTGTGGGTGGTTATCTTGCTGGGGCTGTTCCATTTGGACGGATCGAAGGTAAGAACGCAGTGCAGATGCTTTCAACGCCTTTGAAAGCCTACATACTCGCAGGTGTAGAACCTGATTTGGATATCGCTGACGGGGTTTCAGCGGTTAAGTCCTTGCGAGAAGCGGAGATGGTGGCTGCGCTTACTGTTTTTAAATCACAAAGCCTACTTGACCTGGCGGATGTGCTTTTGCCGATTGCTCCTTTTACCGAGACTGCCGGTGTATTTGTTAACTGTGAAGGTAGGGCGCAAGCATTTCATCCAGTGACAAAAAGTGTCGGGGATTCGCGAGCGGGGTGGAAAGTTCTTCGAGTGATTGGAACTGCACTTGAACTAGACGGTTTTGACTTTGGGACCATAGAAGAAGTTCGAAGTAAAGTTCTTGGGGATTCCCTAGCCGTCGACAGTCTTAAACTCGGGAACTCCTTAGCTATCGACAAGTTTGGGCTTCCAGAAGCAGTTTCAGGTATCCAGCGAATCGCAGATATACCTATTTATTCCGCAGATCCGATAGTCCGGCGATCTGGACCGTTGCAGGCGACACGGGATGCGGATGCACCTAACGCTCGCATGAGCGGCTCTCTTATATCCAAGATTGGTTTGACGCCTGGAGAGACAGTTCGGATCAAATCAGAGACAGGTGAAGTGACGGTTGTGCTTATCGAGGACGACGCTGTGGCTGCGGGTTGTTTGCGCCTTGCCGGCGGGCATGGTGACACGATGTCGCTTGGCGGTTTGCATGGTGAAGTCAGCGTGGAGTGCGTGTAATGGAAGCTTACATCGAGCCAATTGTTAGTTTTTTTGGAGGGGCGTGGCCATTAGTGTGGTCCCTTTTAAAGATCATTGGGATCATAGCCCCGTTGTTCTTGTGCGTAGCATATTTGACTTTGGCTGAGCGCAAAGTCATTGGATACATGCAGGTCAGAATAGGGCCTAATAGAGTTGGGCCGAAGGGATTACTTCAACCAATTGCCGATGGCGTGAAGCTTCTGCTGAAGGAAATTATAGTTCCTTCAGGTGCTAACAAAGGGCTTTTTATTGTCGGCCCGGTTCTTGCTTTGGGGCCAGCGTTGGCGGCTTGGGCTGTTGTGCCTTTTAACGACGGCTGGGTTGTCGGTAACGTTGATGCCGGTCTCCTGTTTTTGTTGGCGATTACTTCGATTGAAGTATATGGAGTGATAATTGCAGCGTGGGCATCAAATTCTAAGTATGCGTTTCTCGGCGGAATGCGTGCTGCAGCGCAGATGGTTTCTTATGAAATAGCGATGGGGTTTGCGCTGGTTTGCGTCCTGATGATTTCATCAAGCTTGAATTTGACTGATATCGTGAATAGTCAGGGGAAGGGCTTCGGGGTTGACTTGGGTCTCGGGTTGCTTAGCTGGAACTGGCTTCCGCTCTTTCCCATGTTCATTGTTTATCTGATTTCTGGTATCGCTGAAACTAATCGGGCTCCATTCGACGTAGTCGAAGGGGAGTCTGAAATTGTCGCTGGTCACATGATTGAATACTCAGGCATGGCGTTTGCTCTCTTCTTCTTGGGGGAGTACGCAAACATGATCCTGATTTCAGCTTTGACATCTATTCTCTTTTTGGGAGGCTGGTTGTCTCCTGTAGGCTTCTTGCCTGATGGTTTCGTTTGGCTGGTGGTCAAGACTTCTTTTATCTTGTTCCTGTTCCTCTGGTTCCGGGCAACTTTTCCTAGGTTTCGCTATGACCATATCATGCGTTTGGGTTGGAAGGTCTTTATTCCTCTGACGTTGTTCTGGGTGGTAGTGGTTGCTGTCTGGGTCATGTCTCCGTTGTCGATGTGGAAGTGAGGGCTTTGAAATGGGTTCTATGAAGGAATATGTGGGAAGCCTCTTCCTCAAGGAGCTGCTTAAGGGGATGGCTCTTACTGGACGCCATCTCTTTGCTAGGAAGATAACGATACAGTTTCCAGAGGAGAAAACACCACAAAGCCCGCGGTTTCGAGGTTTGCATGCTCTCCGTCGTTATCCTAATGGAGAAGAACGTTGTATTGCATGTAAATTGTGCGAGGCAGTTTGCCCAGCGTTGGCGATTACGATCGAGTCAGAGCAGAGGGACGATGGTTCAAGGAGAACCAGTCGCTACGACATTGACCTCACAAAGTGCATTTTCTGTGGTTTCTGTGAGGAGGCTTGTCCTGTTGATGCAATAGTCGAAACTCGGGTTTTCGAGTATCACGGTGAGAAGCGTGGTGACCTCTACTACACGAAGCAGATGCTTCTAGCTGTAGGGGATCGATATGAGGTCCAGATCGCCAAGGATCGGGAGACCGACTCAAAGTACCGGTAACGTTTGCCCGCGCAAACTAAAACACAATCAGGGATTGCGTTTATGGATTTCCAGTCAATAGTCTTCTATTTTTTTTCCACCGTACTTGTGTTGGCATCACTCTGCGTGATTACAGCCAGGAATCCGGTTCATGCCGCGCTTTTTCTCGTTCTGGCTTTTTTTACAGCAGGCGGAATCTGGATGCTCTTGCACGCTGAGTTTTTGGCTATAGCCCTAGTGATGGTCTATGTCGGCGCAGTGATGGTCCTATTCTTGTTTGTTGTCATGATGCTGGATATTAACCTGGAGCGGATTCGCCAAGGCTTTTGGAGTTACTTGCCGGTAGGTGCTTTGATCGGAATCTTGATGGTTGTGGAGATGGTGATGGTCCTTGGTGGGCGCTACTTCGGATTAGTTGCAATGCCAGCGCCAACAGCCTTTCCGGATGGGTATAGCAATACCAAGGAGCTAGGACGGCTTCTTTACACTGACTATGTGTATCCGTTTGAGCTTGCATCGATCGTCTTGCTTGTAGCGATGGTTGCTGCTGTTGCTCTTACGCTCCGCAAGCGCAAAAACGTAAAAGTAATTGATCCTGCCATGCAGGTTGCTGTCAAGCGCGGAGATCGGGTGCGCATTGTCTCCATGCGCACGGAGAAGGAATAAATTCCGCTGATGTTTGTCGGGGAGGACTATTGATGCTTTCTTTGTCTCATTATTTGATACTAGGTGCGATACTCTTTGCTATCAGTATCGTTGGTATTTTTTTGAATCGAAAGAATTTGATTGTTCTTTTGATGGCAATTGAGCTTATGTTGTTGGCAGTTAATCTAAATTTTGTAGCGTTTTCTTATTATTTGGGGGACGCTGCAGGCCAGATTTTCGTATTTTTCATCTTGACAGTTGCTGCGGCCGAGTCTGCTATTGGTTTGGCGATACTTGTTGCATTGTTTCGCAATCTTCGGTCAATTCATGTTGATGACCTGGATAGTCTCAAGGGATAAGGAAGCTTTTCGATGACAGGAATTCAGAAGCTCTATCTGTTGGTTCCGCTGGCGCCCTTGTTTGGGGCGATCGTCGCGGGGCTGTTCGGGAAAATAATTGGACGGGCCGGTGCGCATACTGTAACTATTCTCGGGGTCGCGGTTGCGTTTGTTGGATCCTTATTTGTATTTCAGGATGTACAGGCTGGTAATGTTTTTAATGGAACGTTGTATACGTGGGCAACGAGTGGCTCGCTAACGTTAGAAGTTGGATTCTTGATTGATTCGCTTACCGTGATGATGATGATCGTTGTTACGTTCGTCTCACTGATGGTGCACATCTACACCATAGGTTACATGGCTGAGGATCCCGGTTATCAACGTTTCTTTAGTTACATATCGCTCTTCACGTTTTCCATGCTCATGCTGGTCATGTCGAACAACTTTTTGCAGTTGTTCTTTGGCTGGGAGGCAGTAGGCTTGGTGTCCTATTTGTTAATCGGCTTCTGGTACACGAAACCTACGGCGATCTTTGCCAACATGAAAGCATTTTTGGTTAATCGTGTCGGGGATTTCGGATTTTTGCTCGGTATTGGATTGATCGCTGCATTTGCAGGGACTCTCAATTACACGGAAGTTTTTGGAAAGGCTGTCGAGCTATCTGCTATTACCGTGCCAGAAACAGGATGGCCGTTGGTTACTGCAATTTGTATCGGCTTGTTCATCGGTGCAATGGGGAAGTCTGCACAGGTGCCACTTCATGTATGGCTTCCTGACTCGATGGAAGGTCCGACACCTATTTCCGCACTTATTCACGCAGCAACAATGGTTACTGCGGGCATTTTTATGGTTGCTCGGATGTCTCCCCTTTTCGAGCTTTCTGAAGGTGCGTTGAGCTTTGTTTTGGTTATTGGTGCAACAACGGCATTGTTTATGGGCTTTCTTGGGATCGTGCAGAACGATATCAAGCGAGTCGTTGCATATTCTACGTTGTCTCAGTTGGGCTACATGACTGTAGCGCTCGGTGTTTCTGCATATTCCGCAGCGGTTTTTCATCTGATGACCCATGCTTTTTTTAAGGCACTGCTTTTCCTTGGTGCGGGATCTGTAATTATCGGGATGCACCACGATCAAGACATGCGAAACATGGGTGGGCTCTGGAAGTATATGCCGATAACTTGGTTCACTTCCCTTGTTGGTTCTTTGGCGTTAATCGGATTTCCTTTTTTCTCCGGCTTTTATTCCAAAGATACGATTATTGAAGCTGTAGCGCTTTCTCATCTTCCTGGTGCAGGTTATGCATACTTTTGTGTAATTGTCGGTGTGTTTGTGACGGCCTTTTATTCATTCCGGATGTACTTCCTGGTGTTCCACGGGGAAGAGCGGTTCGGCAAGGTCGTTGCAAGCCATGACGTGGATCAGGACTCTCATGACCACCATGCTGATGAGGATCATGATAGCCATCATGGACTTTCTCCTGGTCAGAAGCCGCATGAGTCTTCTTGGGTCGTGACGGTGCCGCTTATTCTGTTGGCGATCCCCTCAGTTTTTATTGGATATATAACAATTGATCCGATGCTGTTCGGTGATTTCTTCAAAGGTGTTATTTATTTTTCTGAGCAACACAACGTGATGGCTGAGCTTGCTGATGAGTTTCACGGCGCTATGGCCATGGCACTGCATGGATTCACTTCCCTGCCGTTTTTCCTAGCAATGGGTGGTGTGTCTTTGGCATGGTTTTTTTACATGGTGGCGCCGTCAGTTCCCGCTGCTCTCATGCGCTCATTTAAGCCAATTCATACTTTGCTTGAGAATAAGTACTACTTTGACAAGTTCAACGAAGTTGTCTTTGCTGGAGGCGCTCGGTTGCTTGGGCGAGGATTGTGGAAGTTCGGAGATCAGGCGCTTATCGATGGATTGATCGTTAATGGTTCAGCAAAGACGGTTGGTCTCATTGCCCAGTTGTCGAAGCTGTTTCAGAGTGGCCATGTATATCAATATGCGTTTTCAATGATCATCGGAGTGTTCGTTCTGCTAACGTTCTGGTTCAACCGCGGTTGATATTTGCAGCTCCAATTTGGATGCTTTGAAGATTTAGGACTTTCGCGCCATTAAATAGCGCTTAAAACGGAAAGTAGAGATGACGGACATTCCATTCCTCAGCCTGGCGATTTGGGTTCCGATTGTTGGAGGTCTTTTGGTACTCGCTTCGGGGTCGGACCGCAATGCGTCGGTGGCGAGGTTTATTGCTCTCGCGTCAGCTTTGCTCGGCTTGGTCGTGAGCATACCGCTATACGCTCGGTTTAATTTGGGCACTAGTGCCATGCAGTTTGTGGAGTCTTATTCATGGATTCCTCGTTTTAATATCAACTATTCGCTTGGTGTAGATGGCATTTCGGTGCTTTTCGTTCTCTTGAATAGTTTTATTACCTTGATTGTAGTTGTGGCAGGTTGGGAAGTTATAAAAGAGAAAGTGGCGCAGTACTTGGCCGCATTTTTGATAATGTCAGGGTTGATTAATGGCATTTTCAGTGCGTTGGATGGTGTTCTCTTTTATGTTTTCTTCGAAGCGTCTCTGATTCCCTTGTTTATTATCATTGGTGTTTGGGGAGGGGCGAATCGTGTCTATGCTGCGATAAAGTTTTTTCTTTACACCCTTGCTGGCTCGTTATTGATGCTTGTTGCGCTCCTGTACCTATTCATGGAGTCGGGCGGTAGCTTTAACATTCTTGATTGGCACCAACTGAGGTTGAGTATGGACGTCCAAACAATGATTTTTTGGGCGTTCTTGGTGTCCTTTGCGGTCAAAGTTCCTATGTTTCCGGTGCATACTTGGTTGCCGGATGCACACGTAGAGGCGCCAACTGGCGGTTCGATTGTTCTGGCTGCTATCGGGTTGAAGCTTGGTGCTTATGGGTTCCTGCGTTTTTCACTGCCGATTGCTCCTGATGCAAGTCATGCTTTTGCTCCGTTGATCATTACATTGTCACTGATTGCTGTTGTTTATATCGGCTTTGTGGCACTAGTTCAGACGGACATGAAGAAGCTCGTTGCCTATTCATCAATTTCTCATATGGGGTTTGTTACATTAGGATTTTTTATTTTCAACCCGGTCGGTGTTGAAGGTGCTCTGGTGCAGATGATCTCTCATGGTTTTGTGTCTGGAGCAATGTTTGCGAGTATTGGTGTGCTGTATGACCGAATGCACTCCAGGCAAATTGCGGATTACGGCGGTGTTGTCAATGTGATGCCGAAGTTTGCCGCGTTGTTTATGCTTTTTTCTATGGCCAATGCAGGGCTGCCGGCGACGTCAGGTTTTGTCGGAGAGTTCATGGTTGTTCTTGGCGCTGTAAAATTTAATTTCTGGGTGGGTTTCGCTGCAGCTACAACGCTGATCGTTGGCGCCGCTTATACCCTCTGGATGTACAAGCGCGTCATGTTTGGTCCGATCACGAATCACCATGTTTCGGAATTGACAGACATAAATGGCAGAGAATTTCTTTTTCTATCAATTCTCGCTGTTTGCGTGCTAGCTATGGGTATTTATCCGTTTCCGGTGACTGAGGTCATGCATGCTTCTGTGATCGACTTGCTCAAGCATGTCGCCGAGAGCAAGCTTTGATCTTGGGAAACCGAAAAGTGAATCTTCGGACTGTGGGTTTGATATGAACTTTGTGATCCCTGATTTCTATCCCGCGGCAGCGGAGCTTTTTGTAGTTGCGATGTCATTTGTCGTCCTCATGGTGGGTACATTCTCAAAGGAACCCAAGGGACTTGTTTATTACCTGACACAACTAACCCTTCTTGGTGCTGCTGCGGTAACGGTTACCTCTATGGACGGTCAGGTTAGTTTTACGTTCAGCAATATGTACGTAGATGACTTGATGGGGGATTTTCTCAAGCTCCTAGTTTATTTTTCTGTGGCTATTGTGCTTTTGTACTCTCGTAGCTACATGAGTGACAGAAAAATCGAGTCTACGGAATATTACGTTCTTGTTGTCTTCGCGACATTGGGAATGATGGTGATGATCGCCGCCAATCATTTTCTGACGCTCTACCTTGGGCTTGAGCTTCTTTCTCTGTCGCTTTATGCGCTAGTTGCGCTGCAGCGTGACTCAGCTCGTGCGACCGAAGCTGCGATGAAGTATTTTGTCCTTGGCGCGCTGGCTTCCGGTTTGTTGCTTTACGGTATTTCTATGTTGTATGGTGCAACTGGGACGCTTGAGATCTCGGGGGTTGCCCAGGCTATTTATCATCAGGCTGGCAACAAGACTGTTCTTATGTTTGGGTTGGTCTTCGTTGTAGCCGGCCTGGCATTTAAGCTCGGCGTTGTGCCGTTTCACATGTGGATCCCAGATGTGTATCACGGTGCTCCTACTGCCATTACCTTGATGATTGCCACTGCGCCGAAACTGGCCGCGTTTGGTATGGCAATGAGGCTGTTGGTAAATGGACTTTTTGAATTGGCGGATCAATGGCAGTCCATGCTTATGTTTCTCGGCGTGCTCTCTATTGTTCTGGGTAATTTCGCCGCAATCGCTCAGACGAACTTGAAACGAATGCTGGGTTACTCGGGCATATCTCACATGGGGTTTATGCTTCTTGGTTTGATGTCAGGCGTTGTCGGAGGAGATCGCCACTTTGCGCTGAACGCGTACAGTTCTTCGATGTTCTATGTGGTTTCATATGTTCTAATGAGCTTGGCGTCGTTTGGGGTTCTATTGTTACTTTCTCGCGCAGGTGTTGAGGCGGAGACGCTGGATGATCTGAAGGGCTTGAATAAGCGTAGTGCGTGGTTTGCGGGTGTTATGGCAATGGTTATGTTTTCCATGGCGGGCATACCATTCTTCATCGGATTTTTCGCTAAATTTTCAGTTCTTCAGGCCGTAGTCGCAGCCGGCTATATTTGGGTTGCTATCTTGGCTGTTGTGATGTCTCTTATTGGTGCTTTTTATTACCTTCGTGTTGTGAAGGTAATGTTCTTCGATGAGCCGATTGATCGTTCTATGATTGTTGCTCCGGCAGATATGCGGGTGTTGCTTTCTGCAAATGGTTTGGCTATCGCGATTTTCGGGTTGATGCCGCAATCGCTTATGTCGCTCTGCGCTTACGCGCTTCTGGGGTCGCTCTAATCGGACTTTGTGGTATCTTGTGAAATTCTAGCTTTTTGCTTGTTTGTCCGCGTTTTGCTATTGATAAGATTCTTGTAATTCATTAGTCTCTTGGACTTTTTTTGAGTTGCCGGGTTTTATTCGGGTTTTTTATAGGTTGAGTCTTGTTAAATACTCGCTGTAACAATTTATCTATCGGCAGGGATAGGAGTGCATGTCTTTTTTGATGCATATTTTTTCTGTCTTTGTTTATGGATGTATTTTGAAGAATGTTGTGTAATTTAAAAACCCGGATTCATTCCGGGTTTTTTTATGTGCGCCGATCATCGGCCCACTCCTGCGGGTTTAAGCCATTCTCTAACCGTAAGCGCTCCACAAACCCCATCCTTACGTAACCTTCGATGAATCGGCATTCTCATGCTTCCGTTTTTTTTGGAGCACGAACATGTCGGAACGCAGGGATTTCTGGTTGTCACACTTGTCGGCGATTGAAGCCGAAGGCATCAGCACGAAGGCTTACGCCGAACGTGAAGGCTTGTCGACGCAAGCCCTCTATCAGTGGCGCACGCGGCTGATCACGGGTCACCGCCCCGATCAAGCCAGGCTCGGTGGGTTCGTTCCGATCCAGGTCGAGCCCTCGATGGTGCCCCGCGTGGGCTGCACGGTGCTGATCGACGGCGGCTTGCGGCTCGAGTGCTCCGCCCTTCCCAAGGTCGAGTGGCTGGCCGCGCTCGCGGCGCGGCTCGCAGGGCGGGGTCGCTGATGCATCCGGGGCGTAAGCGTTCACCCCGCGGCGTTCTTGCTACGTCACGTGTCTTGAGATATCCGAGCGCAGCGGTGCCTTTCCGAAGTGCTGCGCCCACAGCCGGGGGGTGAGCTGTGCGACGTCGGCGGCCGGGTGTTGGCCAACACGCTGGAGGACGTCGACGAGATAGTCGTACGGATCGACCTGGTGCAGCCGAGAGGTC
>Ga0209277_10000346_pt1 | contig 23595 bp, 16 predicted proteins | sample JI81AbrownDNA_FD_187503 | JGI IMG/M metagenome (GOLD analysis project Ga0209277, IMG submission 187503) | Wastewater effluent complex algal communities from Wisconsin, to seasonally profile nutrient transformation and Carbon sequestration -... | ecosystem: Engineered > WWTP > Effluent > Algae... | reverse complement strand
TTCGCCGCGGCCTTGTTCTACGGCGACAGCATGATCACCCCGGCCATCTCGGTGCTCTCGGCGGTGGAAGGCCTGGAGATCATCTCGCCGGACTTCAAGGCCTACGTGCTGCCGATTACCCTCATGATCCTCACCGGCCTGTTCTTCATCCAGCACCGCGGTACCGACACGGTGGGGATGTTCTTCGGGCCGGTGATGGTGGGCTGGTTCAGCGTGATCGGGGTGCTCGGCGCGCTGGAAATCGCCCGCCACCCCAGCGTGCTGGCCGCCCTCAACCCCATGTACGCGATCCATTTCATCGGCGACCACACGGCGCTGGCCTTCCTGGCTCTCGGCTCGGTGGTGCTGGCCGTCACCGGCGGCGAGGCGCTTTACACCGACATGGGGCACTTCGGACGCTTTCCGATCCGGCTGGCGTGGTTCGGCTTCGTGATGCCGGCGCTGGTGCTCAATTATTTTGGCCAGGGCGCCCTGCTTCTCAACGAACCGGCCGCCATCGAAAGCCCCTTCTTCCATCTCGGCCCCCAGTGGGCGCTTGTGCCGCTGGTGATCCTCGCCACGCTGGCCACGGTGATCGCCTCCCAGGCCGTCATCTCGGGGGCCTTCTCGGTGGCCCGCCAGGCGGTGCAGATGGGATTTCTGCCGCGCATGCTGATCATCCACACCTCCGGCAAGGCCCAAGGGCAGATCTACATTCCCTTCACCAACTGGACGCTCTACATCGCCGTGGTGGCCCTTGTCGTGGGCTTCAAGAACTCGTCCAACCTGGCCGCCGCCTACGGCATCGCAGTCACCGGCACCATGCTCATCGACACGGTGCTGGTGGCTTTCGTGATGGTGCTGCTGTGGCGCTGGCACCCGCTGGTCGTGGCCCTGGTGGCCGGCAGCTTCCTGGCAGTGGATCTCGCCTTCTTTGCCGCCAATGCGCTGAAAATTCCCCAGGGCGGATGGTTTCCGCTCGTCATGGGGCTGGTGGCCTTCACGGTGCTCACCACCTGGCGTCGCGGCCGCCGGCTGGTGCGCCGCGAACTGGCCAAGCAGGGCATCCCGATGCAGGCCTTCCTCGGCGTACTCGGCAGCGACATTCACCGGGTGAGCGGCACCGCGGTGTTCATGACCAGCTCGAAGGAAGACGTACCGGCAGCCCTCCTCCACAACCTGAAACACAACCAGGTCCTGCACGAGCGGGTTGCGCTGGTTACCGTCGAAACCACCGACACGCCTTATGTGAACAATTTCGACCGCGTGTACCTGCACCGCATGGAAAAAGGCTTCATGCGCATCGTGATCCGCTACGGCTTCATGGAAGATCCGGACATCCCGCTGGCGCTGGAGAGCTGCAAGCGCTTCGGCGAGTCCTTCGAGATCATGGAAACAACGTTCTACGTGTCGCGTGAAACCGTGATTCCCGGAGTTATCGGACGCAACATCCACCCGTGGCGGGCGCGCCTGTTCGCCTTCATGTCGAAGAACGCGACCAGCGCGACGGACTTCTTCAAGATTCCGAACAACCGGGTGGTCGAGCTGGGAACCCAGCTGGTGATTTAGCGCGCGGGGTGGCCGTGGCCCTGGGCCATGTCCCACTCGGCGAGGATCTCGGCGGCCTGGCAAGCCAGCGCCGCATCCGCGAAGCCCTCGAACGACGGAACCCGCACAAAGCTGCGGATCGGGCTGCCGTTCTTGTGCTGCAGGTCGTACCAGCCGTCCCACTTATCCTGCCCGCGCCGCAGCAGGGCATAAGGCTGGAAGACGAAATCACCGGCGGCCTGCGTCACGGTCCGAATCTCCTGGTAATCCGAGTCACCGGGGAGCGGTGCATGGGATGAGCGGATTCTAGACGGGCCGGTCAGCCAGAATGTGAAACATCGTTACATATCAACCCTGCGAAGCACTCTGAAACAATTCGATTCGGGTGGTCAGCCCTGCGGGCCGGGTGCCGACAGGCGTCGTTGCAGAAAGCGCACCAGCGCCCCCATTACCGGCAGCCGGGCGAAGAGTTCCTCCCCGGTATCCCAGTAATCCCGATGCACGAGCACGTGCCCCTCCGGCGACAGTTCGAGGCGGGTGGCGCCGCGGACAAGCTGGATTTCGGTTTCGCGCCAACGGCGAAACCGAAAGTGGAACTCCCATTCCAGCCAGGCATCGTGGCCCACGGCCAGGCGCGATGTGACGCAAAAGCGCGGCTCCTGCACCTGCCGGAACATGTGGCGAAAAACCGCCTCGATGGCCGCCAGGCCCTGCACGTCGTTGAACGGATCCTTGAAGCGCGCATCGGGGGCATACACCTTGCCGATGTGCGCCAGGCTTTCCGGCGACAGGGTTTCGTAAAAACGCACGACGCGTTCGACATCCAGCCGACGCACCTCGCTCATGGGCGCATGCCCCGCGAGACGAGGCTGAAATACAGCCGATCCGGCAGCCAGCGCAGCAGCTTCATGACGCGGGTGAAGCGCTGCGGAAAATGAATCTCGAACGCGCCGCCGGCAAAGCCGCGGACGATGCGCCGGGCGGCGTCTTCTGCCGAAATGAGGGCCGGCATGTCGAAATCGTTCTGCGCGGAGAGGGACGTGGCGACAAAGCCCGGGTTGATGATGAACACCGACACGCCCTCAGGCGCCAGATCGAGATACAGGGTTTCGGCAAAGTTGATCAGCGCCGCCTTGCTCGGCCCGTAGGCCAGCGCCCTGGGCAGGCCCCGGTAGCCGGCCACGCTGCCGACGATGGCAATCGCCCCACCTTGCTGGCGGAGCATCTGCGGCACCACCGCGGCAACCCCGTCCATCACCCCGAGGAGGTTGGTGTGCACGGTCTGGCGGGCGGTGTCGGTGGTCAGATCCCAGGCCCGCAGCGGCGTGTAGGTGCCGGCGTTGAGAATCACCAGGTCGAGCCCGCCCCAGGCGTCGAGAATCTGCATCATCGCCGGGGTGAAGGCGCCGGCGTCGGTCACATCCAGGGGCAGCAGCATCACGTCGCGCATGCCCTCGGCCACGTCGCGCAGGCGCCCGGCACTGCGGGCCGACAGGGCCAGCCGCGCACCGCGGGCATCGAGATCAGCCGCCAGCGCCGCACCGATGCCGCTGGAAGCGCCGACGATCCACACTCGCCGTCCCTGCCAGTCGGAGATCTGCGTATTCAGGCTGCGGAACCAGGCCATCGTTACTCCCGCTTGCGCAAACTCAGGGTGACTCCACCCGGCCGGAACCCGAACTTGCTCATCACCGAACGATCGAGCATCACCCGGTCGTCCATCAGGAAGATCCAGTCGCCGAAATCCACGTTGGAGACTTTTCCATCCACCGGCAGGGCCATCACATATCTCCAGCGTAGCGCATTGCCACGGGCTTCGCCGACCGCTTCAGCCACCACGTCGTCGGCGCGGCCGGTGCAGCGATTGGCATCCTGGCGGGTCATCGCGAAGCACGCCGAACACGGGTGTTGCAAGCCGCACATCGCCTGCCTCGAAGAGGGCGAGCTGATGGCCGCAGCTCAGCAGCCAGGCCGCCCCAACACCGCGACGCGCTTCGAATCCGGCGCACCGGCGCGCTGCCGGTTCTGATCGATTCGATCCATGCTACGGACGCTCGGCGAGGGCCTTCTCGACGGCCGCGACAAAACTGCGGCTGTCTGGCGCGGTGGTGCTCGGGAAGCTGGAAACCTTCTTCCCGCTGCGGTCGATCAGGTATTTGTGGAAGTTCCATTTCGGCTTCTCGCCGGTCGCTGCAGCCAGCTGCCGGTAGAGCGGATTGGTGCCGGCCCCCACCACCTCCGACTTGGCGAACATCGGAAACTTGACGCCGTAGGTCAGGCGGCAGAAATCGGCGATTTCCTTGTTGCTGCCCGGGTCCTGGCTGCCGAAGTCGTTGGACGGAAAACCGACCACGACCAGCCCCTGCTCCTGGTACTTCGCGTACATCTTCTCCAACCCGTCGAACTGGCCGGTGAAGCCGCAGTAGCTGGCCGTATTCACCACCAGCACCACCTTGCCCGCATGCTGGCACAACGACTGGGGCGCCTCGTCCTGGAGGCGCGCAAAAGTATGCTTGAGCAACGTTGGGCAGGATTCCGGATCAGCCGCCACCGACGGCGCCGCCGAAACCGTCAACAAGACCAGGGCCATGGTACGAAAGAGTGCCGACATAGTGTTTCTCCTCAGCTTCCGGAGCCGGAATTGACGTGGACAAACACTTTAACGTCCACGTCTTCAGCTTGAACAAAAACCTGGCCGAAACCTTCGACGGGTACGTCGCCATGGGTCATCGCCCTCATCGGGACACGAGCCTGGCTGCGCGGCCACCTTGACGTGCCCGCCGAACACCTCTTCACCGCGCCTGCAAAAGCCATCCTGCGCACCGCCGCGCGCAAACTGCCGGGCGTCCAGGTCTTCACCTCCCTTGAGGGAAATCCTGCAGCAGTGAATGAATGGCGGAAGGCCGCGGGAATTCAGCCGTAGCGCGGCGCCGGCACCACGCGCCGGTGCGGCACCCGCGCCATCGCCCAGTTTTGCCGCGCCCACGCCCATACCGCCGCGAGACCTGAACCGGCAAGCCCGGGCGGCGGGCCCTGGCCCAGGAAATCCAGCGCATCCACCAGCACGCCCGCCGGATCGGCGCTCTCCACGGCACGCGCCAGGGTCTGCTTGGACAGTTTTTCGCCGGCCGCATTGCTCGCCACCGGCAGGTGCGCGTAGGCCGGCGTCGGGTAGCCGAGCAGGCGCTGCAGCACAATCTGGCGGGCCGTCGAGTCGAGCAGGTCTGCGCCGCGCACCACCTCGGTCACCCCCGCCTCCGCGTCATCCACCACCACCGCCAGCTGGTAGGCGAACAGGCCGTCGGCCCGCAGCAGCACAAAATCCCCGACATCGGCAGCGAGATCTTCCTCGACATGCCCCTGCACCGCGTCATCGAAAGCCACCACGCCCGGCTCCACCCGCAGGCGCCAGGCCCGCGCCGCCCGCCCCGGCGGCAAGCCGGTGCGACAGGTGCCCGGATAGCGTCGGGTGCCGTCACGGGCCAGCATGGAATCGGCCATTTCCTTGCGCGTGCAGGCGCAGCCAAACACCTGGCCATTCGCCCGCAGGCGCGCGAAGGCCTCGTCATAAGCCGGTGTCCGTGCGCTCTGCCAGACCACCGGCCCGTCCCATTCAAAGCCGAAACGCTCCAGCGTGCGCAGGATCCCGTCGGCTGCCCCAGGCACCGAGCGCGGAACATCCACGTCCTCGATGCGCAGCAACCAGCGCCCGCCGCCGTGCCGGGCCGACAGGTAGCTGCCGACTGCCGCCACGATCGAGCCGAAATGCAGCGGCCCGGTCGGCGAAGGCGCAAAGCGGCCCACCGGATCGGCCGCCAGACGCCTCACCGCCCCACCCCGTCACAAAGAAATAAATCCTTTAACAATTTTTGACATTTCCTTATAAATCATCACCTTACTGCAAGGCGCTGATAAACCTATACCTTTTGGCATATTTCACCAAACCGGCACGGCCTTGATAATCGTGAGATAGACGCAATGCAGCAGATTACGCACAGACGCACTCACTGCATTCACCCGGCAGCACCCATCCGACAGCAACACTCATCGACCATCGAAAACCCTATTCGCTCCGCATGAAACTTGGCAGCCTTTCCCACTTTCGCCAGGATTCGTCACGCTCCCATCCCGCCCGCAGGAACACCGTGGAGCTTGATCATGCCCGCCGCATCCAGATTGTCGCCCAGCTGACCAGCATCGCGGCCGTCATGGCCCTGTGGCCGCATGTGGATAACCCGCTCCAGCTGGCCGCCTGGTGGATGGGCCTGACGATCACGCTGACCGTGCTTCAGCACCTCACCCGTTCCCTGCTTGTCCAGCACGACGACATTGCACTGCAGAACTACATCTCCTCGGCCGGAACCCTGGCCGGCGGCGCTGCCTGGGGTTCGCTGGCGCTGGTCGGCCCTTATCACGCCACGCCGCAGTCCCAGGCGATTCTCTTCATGATCCTGTGCAGCATCACGCTGGCCGGCGCAGGCGTCATCCGCCACGGCCGCAGCGCCAGTGCGGTTTTCATCGCCGCGTGCCTGCTGCCGCTATTCATCCTGTCGGTCGTCAGCCCACCCTCGGCCCTGCCGGAGGCCGGAATGTGGCTGCTGGCCTTTGCGCTCTTTGCCTTTGGCGTGAGTGATTTCCAGCGGGGGCCCAAGACCGCCCCGGACACCCACCGTGATGGAAGCAGTCTGCCCGAAACCCGCCAGACCCTGCTCGACAACGCCAATGCCAACGCCGCCATCGTGCTGTCCCGCGGCAATCGCGTCGAAATCTGCAACCGGCGTTTTGCCGAGATGATGAACCACAACGAGGAAGGCATCGCCGGCCGGCGCCTGGCCGACGCCTTCGAGAGCCGCGCAGACTGGCGGCGCCATGCCCGGGCCGCCAGCAACATACTTCGCCGGGGCGGCACCTATCACTGCGCGACCCGGCTGCGACGTCACGACGGCAGCGCCTTCTGGGCCGAGATCACCGGGCAGGTGGTCGACTCCGGCGACAGTCCGGCGCAGATCGTCTGGGTCGCCTTCGACATCACCGACAGGATGATGGCCACCGCGCGTGAAGAACTCATCAGCGCACAGTTGCACGCCCTCATCGGCAAGAGCGCCGACTGGTACTGGCAAACCGACGCCCAGCACCGCCTGATGCATGTCACCCGCCATATCGACATGAGCGACGACACCCTCAAGCGCAAGCTCGGCCGCAAATGGTGGCAATTCCACCGCCCCGGCCACGGCGCGCGGGCCCGGCAGACCGAACTGCGCGAAGCCTTCGAAAACGGCAAGGGCTTCCGCAACCTGACCGTGGAGCTTCCCGACGGCGACACCGCGCCGCTGTGGCTGTCGATCTGCGGCACCCCGCGATTCAACGAGCACGGCGCCTTTCTGGGCCACCACGGCATCGCCATCAATGTCACCGAAGAAGTCCGCCGGACCGAGCGGATTCGTCACCTCGCCTACCACGACGCGCTCACCGGTCTGCCCAACCGGCGCCTGCTCACCGACCGGCTGACCCAGGCCATCGCACGGGCCCAGCGCTACCGCGAGCGGGTCGGCCTGATCCTCGTCGACCTCGATGACTTCAGGCGTATCAACGATCTGGGCGGGCACGCGGCCGGCGATCAGGCCCTGCTCGAAATTGCCGACCTGCTGCGCAGTTGCGTGCGCTCCTGCGACACCGTGGCACGCCTGGGCAGCGACGAGTTCGTGATTTTGCTGGCCGAGCTGGAGCACGCGCCGGCCGCCGAGCAGGTAGCCGCCAAGATCCTCACCACGCTGCATATGCCGCTGGCCTTCCAGGGTTCGCGCAACCCGCTGTCCACCAGCATCGGCGTGGCGGTTTTTCCGGAAGACGCAGGCAGCGCCACCAGCCTGATCGAAGTGGCCGACGCCCGCATGTACCGCGCCAAACGGCGCGGCGGACAACGCATCGAAAGCCGCGAAGGGACACCTGCGGGCCCCCCGTCAGGGCCCGCCCCCGACTTCCTGTATCACTGAACCGGGGTTTCCCCCGGGCCTTACAAACTCACTCCGGGTCGGCGCGACGCACGCGACGCTGGCGCACGGCCTCGGCCAGCACGTCGAGCACGGTCAGGCTGTCCTCCCAGCCGATGCAGGCATCGGTAAGGCTCTTGCCGTATTCGAGTTCGACACCGGGCTTGAGATCCTGGCGGCCCTCCTTGAGGTGCGACTCCACCATCACGCCCATGATGCGCTCGTTGCCTTCCGCCAGCTGGCCGGCCACATCACGCGCCACCTCCACCTGCAGCTTGTGCTGCTTGCGGCTGTTGGCATGGGAGAAATCGACCATCAGCTTGCCCTGCACGCCCGATCCCGACAGCTCGGAGCACGCCGCAGCAACACTGGCCGCATCATAGTTGGGACCATTGCCGCCACGCAGGATCAGATGGCAATCCTCGTTGCCGGCGGTGGACACGATGGCCGAATGACCGGCCTTGGTCACCGACAGGAAGTGGTGCGGCGACTGGGCCGCCTTGATCGCGTCGACGGCGATGCGGATGTTGCCATCGGTGCCGTTCTTGAAACCCACCGGGCATGACAGCCCGGACGCCAGTTCGCGGTGAACCTGGCTCTCGGTGGTGCGCGCGCCGATGGCGCCCCAGGAAATCAGGTCGGCGATGTACTGGGGCGTGATCATGTCGAGGAATTCGGTGCCGGCCGGCACGCCCAGCTCGTTCACGTCCCACAGCAGCTTGCGCGCCAGGCGCAGGCCTTCGTTGATCGCGAAGGTGCCATCCAGGTGCGGGTCGTTGATCAGGCCCTTCCAGCCCACCGTGGTGCGCGGCTTCTCGAAGTACACGCGCATCACCACCAGCAGGTCGTTCTTGAGGCGGTCAGCCTCGCCCTTGAGGCGACGGGCATATTCCATCGCCGCGTCGTAGTCGTGAATCGAGCACGGCCCGATCACCACAAGCAGGCGGTCGTCGGCACCAAACAGGATCCGGTGGATCGCGCCACGCGCCTCGAAAGCGGTTTCCGCGGCCTTGGGGGTGGCGGGGAACTCCCTCAGCACATGGGCTGGCGGGGTCAGTTCCTTGATCTCCTTGATACGGACATCATCGATATGGACTTTCGAGGAGGCGGGCATGGTGAATCCTGTGGGCAGTCTTGAAAGAGCCGACAATTCTAGCCCATTGACCGCCCCCGGGGCCACGCCGCGGCCCGGCGCAGCCGGCTCAGCGCCGGATTCCGATGCCCCAGCCGAGCCCGCCGCGGGGGCCAAAAGGCCCGGGGTAGCCGAAAGGCTGCCCGTAGCCGTAAGGCCGCATCGGATCGTAGAAGGGCGAGCCGTAGGGTGGATAGTAGTGAGGCGCAAGGGCACGACGGCGCGCGGCCTCCGCGCGGGCGCGGTCTTCGGCGGCGGCCTCTGCAGTGAGCTTGCGGACCTTGTCGGCACTTGCCTGGTCGGCGGCCCAGCGCGCCTGGGCGGCACGGATCTCGTCGATCACTTCCGGCGCCACGCCCTGCCCGCGCAGGCGCTCGACGTCCTGCGGCGTCAATGCGTGGCGGGTGCCGGTGCGACGGATTTCGTCGACCAGCGCGGTGCTGCCTGCGCCCGCCTTCCATTTGCGCACGATCTCGTCGAGGGAAAGCGGCGGCGCCGGGCGCGCCGCGTCGATCGCCGCCACCCTGGCGGCAAACTCGGCAGGTTCGAGACGCTGGATGGCCTGCGGCGACGCCGACGGTGCCACGCACGCTGCCAGCAACAACGGTACCATCAGGGGCAGCAAAAAATGCAATGTTCGGCGATTCACGGCACCCCCTCTGCTCAACTGTCCCGGGCGACTTTCTCGTATTGCCCGACCACCGCTTCCATCTGTTCGAGAATGCGCTCGCTGGTGGTGGCCACGTCGCTGGCACCCTTTTTCTGGTCGTAGGCTTCGCGCAGGCTCAGTGCATTCTGGAAGAAGAACCACTGCTGTTCGACCAGGGCCAGATCGGACTTGATCTGGGCCGTGTTCTGGGGCGCGGCCTTGAGTTCTTCATGACCCTTGATGAACTCCTTCATCGCCCCGTCGAGCATCTGCCCGGCCTCACCGGCATTGACACCCATGTTGCGGAAGAAAAAAGCCTTGGCCGCGCGCTGGGACAACATGCGCTGACGTCCGGCCAGGTTCACCAGGTGGCCACCCGGCGTACCGGCGGTCCGCTCGTAGGCCGCCGTGAGCTTTTGCGCCGCGGCAAGCACGGCTTCGCTGCCGGTCCACACCGCTTTGGCATCACTGCGGATATCGGCGAGTTGCGGACGGTAGCGTCCCCACTCCTGCTCCAGCAGCAGCCATGCGGCACGGCAATCGTCATTGGGCTGCAGGGTTTTCAGCTCCACAAGTTGCTGTTCGAACAGCTGGGTCGACTGGCCAAGGATGGACTTGGCTTTCTCGGAGAGCACCCCCTGCACCAGCATCAGCCAGGCCTTGGCCGTGCGCTGGGACAAGAGACGCTGGCGCCCGGCCTTGTTGATCGCCGCCGGCAGCGACAAGCCCGCGGCAACCGGCGCGGCCGGCGCCGCCAGTACCGTTCCGGCCGGCAGCAGGCAGGCCAGGGTGAGAAAATCGCGTCGATCCATGGTTCGGTCTCCCTTAGCTTCCGGTTCCGCCGACGGTCAGCCCGTCGATACGCAAAGTGGGCTGGCCGACACCGACCGGCACGCTCTGCCCTTCCTTGCCGCAGGTTCCCACGCCGGGGTCGAGGGCCAGGTCGTTGCCGATCATCGACACGCGGGTCAGGCAATCCGGCCCGTTGCCGATCAGGGTGGCACCCTTCACCGGGCGGGTCACTTTGCCGTCTTCGATGAGGTAGCACTCGGACGTGGAGAACACGAACTTGCCCGAGGTGATGTCCACCTGGCCGCCACCGAAGTTGGCCGCGTAAAGGCCGTTCTTCACCGACGCGATGATCTCGGAGGGCTCGTGCTGGCCCGCCAGCATGATGGTGTTGGTCATGCGCGGCAGCGGCAGGTGGGCGAAGGATTCGCGGCGGCCGTTGCCGGTGGGCGCCACGCCCATCAGGCGGGCATTGAGCATGTCCTGCATGTAACCGACGAGAATGCCGTCCTCGATCAGCACGGTGCGCTGGGTCGGGTTGCCCTCGTCGTCGATGGTGAGCGAGCCGCGGCGATCCGGCAGGGTGCCGTCATCGACCACGGTGACGCCCTTGGCCGCCACCCGCTCGCCGATGCGACCGCAGAAAGCCGAGCTCTCTTTGCGGTTGAAGTCGCCCTCGAGGCCGTGGCCGATGGCTTCGTGAAGCAGGATGCCAGGCCAGCCGTTGCCGAGCACCACCGTCATGCTGCCGGCCGGAGCCGGGCTGGCGTGCAGGTTGACCCGCGCCTGATGCACGGCCGCCCTGGCAAAGCCGGTGAGAACCTCATCGGTGAAGTAGCCGTAGTCGTAACGCCCGCCCCCGCCGCTGGAGCCCTGCTCCCGGTGACCGTTTTCTTCCATGATCACCGTAACCGAGACGCGCACCAGCGGGCGCACGTCGGCCGCAAGGTGGCCGTCGCTGCGCGCCACCATGACGACTTCCCAGGTGCCGACGAGGCTGGCCATGACTTCCTTGACCCGCGGATCTTCGGCGCGGGCCATGGCTTCGAGGCGCTCCAGCAGCCTCACCTTGGTCACGTCGTCGAGGGAGTCGTGAGGGTTGTCAGCCCGGTAAAGCGCCAGCGGCGGCTTTTTGGCCGCCTTGATCTGGGCGTGTTTGCGGCGCCCGCTGTCGGCGATCGCGCGGGTCGCATCGGCGGCGTCCTTCAAGGCCTTCAGGCTGATGTCGTCGGAGTAGGCGAAGGCGGTTTTCTCGCCGGTGATGGCGCGCACGCCAACACCCTGCTCGATGTTGAAGCTGCCCGACTTGACGATGCCTTCTTCGAGGCTCCAGGCCTCGGAACGGTGGTACTGAAAGTACAGGTCGGCGTAGTCGAGCTTGTGGCGAAAGAGCTTGCCGAAAACCTTGTCCAAATCCTCGAAATCCAGATCGTAGGGTTTGAGCAGCAGCTTGCTGGCGATTTTCAACGGATTGGTGTGCAGGTTCTGGCTCATGGTGTCTCGGAGAGAAATATTCGTTCGGTTCAGCTGATCTTGCGGTGCTTGAGTGCCGGCAGGCTGGCGCGGACTTCGGCGATGCGCGTCGGATCGATATCGGCCACGACCACGCCGGGGCCTTCGGCCAGGCGCGCCAGCACCTCGCCCCAGGGATCGATGATGAGGCTGTCGCCCCAGGTGCGACGGCCGCCGGCATGCACGCCGCCCTGGGCGCTGGCCAGCACATAGCACTGGTTTTCGATGGCGCGGGCGCGCAGCAGCACTTCCCAGTGAGCGCGCCCCGTGGTGTAGGTGAAGGCGGCGGGAAGGACGATGAGGCTGACCTCGCCCATCGCCCGGAAGATCTCCGGAAAACGCAGGTCGTAGCAGATCGACAGGCCCACGCTGCCGCAGGGCGCCTCGAAGGTGACCACGTCGCTGCCGGCCTCGATGGTGGCCGATTCGTCGTAGCGCTCGAGGCCCTGCTGAAAACCGAAAAGGTGGATCTTGTCATAGCGGGCCACGCGCCGGCCGGTGTCATCGAAAACCAGGGTTGAATTGCGCACCTTGTCCGGCACGTCGGCCGCCAGCGGGCAGGAGCCACCCACCAGCCACACCTGGTGACGGCACGCAGCATCCTTCAGAAAAGCCTGGATCGGCCCTTCGCCGTCACGCTCGCAGATACCCAGCTTGGCACGCTCGTCGGTGCTGATGAGGGGGAAATACTCGGGCAGCACGACCAGGCCGGCTCCGGCGGCGGCGGCCTTTCCGATAAGGCGGTCGGCCTCGGCGAGATTGGCGGCCACGTCGGGGCCGGAAACCATCTGGACGGCGGCGATGCGGCGGGCCTGGCTGCTTGTCATGGGAATGTCCTCGCGGAACTGGGCTGCAGGTTGGGGATTCATGGCGACGGCACGGCGACAGGCCGGGCCGCCAGTTTTTCGACCTTGGGATCGGACCAGCCCCCGGTCACGGCGTACTCGAAGCTGAACAGCTTTTCCACCGGATCGCGCAGGGCCTTCTGGACCAGGTAGGCGGCCAGACCGACAACCGGATGGATCGCCCCGGTGGCTGCAATGGCAGATCCGACGGCCACCGATTCGGAGAGGGTTGGCTGAACCTTGACCCGCAGGTTCTGGGTTTCCTTCACCGCGTCGGCTTCGCCGCTCATGAAGACCCGCGCCGCCGGCCCGAAGAGTTCGAGGTCGTCGGTGCGCAGCACACCGTTATTCATCTGGATGCTACCGGAAATGCTGTCGAAGGCGAATCCTTGGGAAAACACATCGCGAAAGTCGAGGGTGATGCGCCGCGGCAGCGCCTGCAGGCTGAGCACCCCGAGCAGGCGCCCGACGCCGGGGTCGAGCTGGGCAAACTGGCCGTTTTCCACCTGCACGCTCATTTTTCCTCCAAGACTCGGCACGTGCAGCGCAGTGGGCGGGCCGTGCCAGGCCAGTTCGCCCTCCAGCACCCCCTTGCCGCGCCGCACGGCCTCCGGGTAGCCGAGACGGGTCAGCATTTTTTCGACGCTGCTCACGTCGAACTTGAAATTAAGCCGCGTTTCCTCCTTCACGCCGGGCCGCCACACGCCACTGCCCGCCAGCGTGCCGTCCGGGCTGGCAATGCCGAGATGCTCCAGGCGCCAGCTCTCGCCGCGGTTTGCCGCCTTGAGCTCGAGCCGGCCGAGCGCGTGCCCGCGGAGCACGAAAGTGTCGGCCGTCACGTCGAGCCCCGGCAGTTCGGACAGGCGTTCCTCGTCCGGCCGCGCCGTATCTGCCGCCCCTTCGGTGCCGGCACTGCCCAGCGCCAGATGGCGGAAGCGCGCCTGCAGGCGCCCGCGCCCCTGGTCACGCCACACGACATCGCCGCTGGCTTCCTTGCTCGTAACCTTGGCCTGCCAGCCGCCGTCATCCATCACGGCGCGCAGGCTCACATCGGTAAGACGCTGGCCGAGCATGCGGAGTTCTCCGGCCCGCAGGGCCACGCTGGAAATCGGAAACGCCTCGTCGTCAGCAGCCTTGCTGGCCGCCGCGCCCTCGCCGACGTGGCGTTCGGGATTACCGGCCAGCGCCTTGCGCCAGGCGTCGGCATCGAGGGAATCGGCCCGGGCGCTCACCTGCACGCCCTTGTCGGCCAGGCGCACCGGCTCGCCCAGCGCCAGCCCTCCGCGGGTGACCCGCGTCCGGCCGCCCTCGTGACTGCGCTGAAACTGGGCACTGAAGATCGATCCGGCGAAAAGCCTGATGACGTCGCCCGACGCATCCCCCGCACCGGGCGGCACCTCAATCTCGAAACGGAAAGGCAGGCTTGCCGCCGCCGACTTGTTGAGCGGATCGGGCAGGCTGGAAACCACGCCCTGCAGATTGCTGTCGAGCACAAACTCGACCCCGCCCTTCTTCGGCACCGTTACAGCGCCCTTCCACGCCGCACTGCCCGAGAGGTGATCGAGCAGCGGCAGCTCGAGCGCCTGGCGCAGCGCCACAACGCTCAGGCTGCCCTGGGCATTGAGCACCACGCTGCCGTCCGGGCGACTCCCGCCCGCCACACCGATCGCATCGCCAAACACCTTCGCAACGCCGTTCTTGACGGTGAGCTGGCTTTCGGTAAAGCCGACGCGCCCGCCCGCCTCGGTGAAGGGCGGCAGTGTTGGGTTGACCTGGAGGCGGTTGCGGGTGAATTGGTACTCGCCCTTGACCCGCGAATCGCTCAGTTTGCGGAGCGGCAGCACCAGCTGCAGATCGAGGCTGCCGCTGCCCTCGACCCGGAAGGGATCGGTGAAGTGGTTGATGCTCTCGGCGACCGGGCTCTCGGCGATGAAACGCAGGAAATCCTGGCTCGGGCCGTGGGCGCTGCCGTGGACGGTGAGCACGCTGTCGGTTTCGAAATCCGGCAACACCGCCAGGACATCCTTCAGCTCGGCGCCAAAGATGCGCCCACGCCTGGCCTTCACGGTCATGCCGGCGCCTTCAAATATCAGGTCGCCGGAAACGCCCTCGATCTTCGGCCAGCCCGGCGCGTAATCCAGCTGGCCGTCCTCGATCTTCGCGGTGACCCGGAAAGTGCCGTCCTTCGGGTTACGGAACGGGAATTTGGCCAGATTGCCTTTCAACACCAGCCGCGCATCCGCCGCGCGGCCGCCGCTGAGGCTGCTCTGCAACCAGTCGCGGGCGTTCTTGCCAACCACGGTCGGCATGTAACGCCACACCGCGCGGCTGTCGGCCTCGGAAATCCGTGCCTGCAAATCGATTTCACCGGGCGTGTCGGCCCGCGCCCGGTAGCGTCCGGCGGCCGAGCCACGGGCATCCCGGTTGGCAAAATTGGCACTGGAAAGGCTTACTTCCAGTTCGCCGCCAGGATGGCTCCATGCGCCTTCGGCGGTCAGTTCTTCAATGCTGAGGCGCGGCTCGGGGAAGATTTGCGGCAACTCGAGCGCGGCATCCTTGCCGGTCAGGCTGAAGCGCCCGCCCCGCTCGGTGCCTTCGATACGCCCGGACAGCCCCGAAAAACCCGGCCACGCCCCCACCGGCTCGATGCCCAGACGCACAAAGCGCGCATCCACCGAATAGCTCGCCAGCTCGTCGGCATCGGCGCTCCATTTGACGCTGAGCGGTGCCACGTTTCCGGCCGGCGCAAAGGCTGCCAGGCGCTGGCGCAGGGCCGGCGCAACAGGCAAGCGCCCGGCAAGCCGCGACAGCACGTCGAGATCGAGCTGGCTGGCGACGAATTCGCCCCTGGCCGGCGTACTCCCGCGACGGTCCGCGAGACGCAGGAAGAAATCGGTCGGTGCAAGGCTCATGCCGTCGCCCGTTTGCAGCGACAAACGCTTGCCGCTCGCTTCGGTCACGCCGCCCTCGTCGCGGTAGCGCAGGCGACCTTCGGCGCGGACGAGCGGAATGTCGGCCAGATCACGGGCCAGCCGCACGTGGGCATCGCGCACGGCAAAATCGGTGGTCACGCCGCTCACCCGCCCTTCGGAAAATTCGAGCCACGCCCGCACCCCGCCCGCACCGTCAGCATCCAGCGGGTAATCGACCCACTGACGCCAGGCGCCAAGGGCCGCGTAATCGAGGCTCGCGTAAAGCTCGCCGCGCCATTCGGCAGGCCGGGCCGGATTGCGCCCACGCAAGTCGCCACGGACTTCGAGCGCCGCGGCAAGGCGGGCCGGCGGCTGCGCGCGAAGGCCGAAACGATGATGGCCGCCGCTGTTTTCAAGGCGGAACTCGAGCTTGTCGAGCACCAGGTCGTCGGCCCCGCGCAGCCCGTCGCACCATTCGAGGCGCGCGTTGCGGATCACGATCTGGCGCTGGTCGAGCAGCCAGTCGGCAAAACCGCCGCTGCCGCCGTCGGTTTTCACCGGCAGACCGGCCACGAAGATCTGCCCGTCGGCGAAGCGGCGGATCGACAGGTCGGGCGAATCGATCTCCAGCCGGTTGAGGCGCAGCCGAAACAGCAGCAACGAGCGCCAGGCGGGTTCGGCTTCGACATGCTGAAGGGTGAGCGCAGGCTGGCCGGCGGCATCCTTGATGGTCAGCCCGCCGATCCGGAATCTCGGATGCAGCCCGCGCCACTCGGCCGACAGGCTGGATATTTCCACCGGCAGGCCGATGGCCCGCGACAAAACCTGCTCCACCTCGCCCCGGTAGGCCGGCACATTGGGCAAAACCCCATGGCGCAGGCCAAGGACCAGCAGGCCGCAGACGAAATACGCCACCACCCCCAGCCACACCAGCCGGCGCAGGCAGAAACGAGGCAGGTGAAGGAGCGAAAAACGCCGCTCAGTCACGCGCGGGGCGGCGCATGGCCGCAACAGTATTCATGGCAACAGCGGCCCGGACGGGACGCATTCGGCATCAGGCTTGACGAAAATCAGTCCAACAGACATAACTCGGGGCGAACATAAACAATTTCGCATTCTACCAATCGGCCCCTGCCATGTCCGAACAGCCCACAGCCCTGCCCCAAGCCATTCTTGACGCCCTCGCCTGCTCGCGCTTTCTGCGCCGCCAGCTCGACAGCCGCAGCTGGCTCGCCGCGCGCCTCGCTTTGAGCATCGACGCGCCCCTCGACGCCACGGCGCTGCGGGACTTCCTGCGCGACGAGAAAATCGACGACAACAACCTCAAGCCGGTGCTGCGCAAGCTGCGGGCGTGGGTCATCTGCCACGTATTGGTGCGCGACATTGCCCGCCTGGCCGATCTGACCGAAGTCACCGAGACGATGACGCTGCTGGCCGACATCGCCGTCGAAGCCGCCCACGACATCCTGCGCGAGCAGCTCGTGGCACGCCACGGCGTGCCCGTGTCGGTCGACGGCCGCGAGCAGGAATTCGTGATCATCGGCATGGGCAAGCTCGGCGGCCGCGAGCTCAACGTGTCGTCGGACATCGACCTGATCTTTGTTTACCCCGAGGATGGCAGCACCGCCGGCCTGCGGGTCATCGACAACTTCGAGTTCTTCACCAAGCTCGGCAAGGGCCTGATCCAGGCCCTCAACGACATCACCGGCGACGGCCAGGTGTTTCGGGTCGACATGCGCCTGCGCCCCAACGGCGATTCCGGCCCGCTGGTGGGCAGCTTCGACATGCTCGAAAACTACTTCATCACCCAGGGCCGCGAATGGGAACGCTACGCCTGGATCAAGGCCCGCGTGATGACCGGCATCCGCGGCGCCGAACTGAGCGCCATCGCCCGCCCCTTCATCTTCCGCAAGTACCTCGATTTCGGCGCCATCAACGCCATGCGCGACCTGCACGCCCAGATTCGGCGCGAAGTGGCCCGCAAGGACATGGCCAACAACGTCAAGCTCGGCCCGGGCGGCATCCGCGAAATCGAGTTCCTGGCCCAGGTTTTCCAGCTCATCCGCGGTGGCCGCGACACCACGCTGCAGATCAAGCCCACCCTCAAGGTACTGGCCCGCCTCGCCGAGCGCGCCATCATCACCCCCGAAGCCGAACGCGAACTGAGCATTGCCTACGATTTCCTGCGCCGGGTCGAACACCGCCTGCAATACCTCGACGACGCCCAGACCCACAACCTGCCAGGCAATGAGGCCGACCAGCTGATCATCGCCCGCTCGATGGGCTTTGCCTCCTACGAGGCGCTGCTGGCCGAGCTCGACGACCACCGGGAAGCCGTCGGCCGGCATTTCAACAGCGTGTTCGGCGACCCCACCGAAGCCGGCCACAACCTGGACACCCTGTGGACCACGGCCTGCGACGAAGCCCGCAGCAGCGAGGAATTCCAGCGCCTCGGCTACCCCGACCCGACCGTCGCCGCACGCCGGCTGTCGGCCGTGCGCACCGGCACCCGCTACCAGCAGATGCCGCCGTCCATCAAGATGCGCTTCGACCCGCTGATCCCGCGGGTCATCGAAGCCGCCGCCGAAACCCCGGACCCCAACGCCACCTTCGAGCGCCTGCTCGACCTGCTCGACGCAATCAGCCGGCGCGGCTCCTACCTCGCGCTGCTGCAGCAATACCCGCAAACCGTGCACAAGGTGGCCGAACTGGTCAGCGCCTCGTTGTGGGCCGCCCAGTTCCTCAACCGCCATCCCATCCTGCTCGACGAAGCCCTCGATCCGCGCATGCTCGAGGAAGAAATCGACCTCGCCGCCTTCCGGGCCGACCTCGCCCGCCAGCTCGACGAAATCGAACCCGACATGGAACGCCAGATGGACCTGATGCGCGAGCAACACCACGCCCAGGTTTTCCGCCTGCTCACCAAGGACATCGCCGGCAAGCTCACCGTCGAGCGCCACGCCGACTTCCTCTCCGCGCTGGCCGACATCATTCTCGATCTCACCGTCACCACGTGCTGGCGCAAGATCAAGACCCGCCACCGGGACGACCCGCGCTTTGCCGTGCTGGCCTACGGCAAGCTCGGCGGCAAGGAGCTGGGCTACGCCTCCGACCTCGACATGGTCTTCGTCCATGACGACGACGCCCCCGAAGCCGCCGAGATCTACACCCGCCTCGGCCAGCGCACCAACACCTGGCTGTCGATGCAGACGCCCGCCGGCCAGCTCTTCGAAACCGACCTGCGCCTGCGCCCCAACGGCGACTCGGGCCTGATGGTGGTGTCGCTCGAGGCCTTCCGCCAGTACCAGCTCGAAAACGCCTGGGTGTGGGAGCACCAGGCCCTGACCCGTGCGCGCTTTGCCGCCGGAGACCGGGAGATCGGCCGCAAGTTCGAGGAAATCCGCATCGAAGTGCTGCGCCAGCCCCGCGAGCTCGCCAAGCTGCGTGACGAAGTGCTGGCCATGCGCCAGCGCATGGTCGATGCCCACCCCAAAAAAGCCGCGCTGTTCGATCTCAAGCACGACCGCGGCGGCCTGATCGACGTGGAATTCATCGTCCAGTACCTCGTTCTCGGCCATTCCTGCGAGCACGCCAGCCTGACCGGCAACCTGGGCAACATCGCACTCCTGAAGATGGCCGGCGAACTGGGCCTGATTCCCGCCGACCAGGCCACTGCCGTGGCCGACACCTACCGCGAATACCGTCGCCTGCAGCATGGCCTGCGCCTCAACAACCAGGCCTCGCAGGTCGATCCCGAGCAGGTCAGCGGGATGGCGGCCGGCGTTCGCCGCCTGTGGAACTGCGTCTTCGGCGACACACTGCCCGACTGAACCGCGGGTCACGCGTGCCGCAGCGCCGGATTACGGGGCTGCGGCAAACTCCCACCCCGCCCAGAAAGTCAACACAAAACCGGCCAAACCCGTACAATCCGGCCACCGTGCGCCTGCCAATCAGCGTACCGGCCCTCTATTACCTTTCGTTCGATCCTCTGCGATCCCGAAAACCTGTTGCGTCCGCCCCGATTGGTGTCGCTTCTCTGAAGCGGTCAGGCCGTCGCAGGAGCAAAAAACCCATGACTCAAGCCCAATCCGCTGCTCCGGCAGCGGTTGCAATCGGCTTTGCCGACCTCGCGCTCTGCGCCCCCATCCAGCAGGCGATTGCCGAAACCGGCTACACCACGCCCACCCCGATTCAGGCCCAGGCCATTCCGCTGGTCCTCGCCGGCGGCGACCTGCTCGCCGCCGCCCAGACCGGCACCGGCAAGACCGCCGGCTTCACGCTGCCCATCCTGCACATCCTCGCCGAGGAACACGCCCACAACCAGAAGGCCGCCCGCCCGCGCTGCCTGATCCTCACCCCGACGCGCGAACTCGCCGCCCAGGTTGAAGAATCGGTGCAAACCTACGGCAAGCACCTGCCGCTCACCTCGATGGTGATGTTTGGCGGCGTTGCCATCAACCCGCAGATCGCCAAGCTGAAGAAGCGCGTGGACATCCTCGTCGCCACCCCCGGCCGCCTGCTCGATCACTGCAACCAGAAGACCATCGACCTCTCCGGCGTGGAAATCCTGGTGCTGGACGAAGCCGACCGCATGCTCGACATGGGCTTCATCCGCGACATCAAGAAAATCCTCGCGATGCTCCCCAAGAAGCGCCAGAACCTGCTGTTCTCGGCCACCTTCTCGGACGAGATCAAGACCCTCGCCGACGGCCTGCTGCACCAGCCCGGCTTCGTCGAAGTGGCCCGCCGCAACACGGCCTCCGAACTGGTCGCCCAGTCGGTGCACCTGTGTCCGCAGAAGGTCAAGCGCGAACTCCTCGCCTTCCTGATCAAGAAGCACCAGTGGTTCCAGGTGCTGGTGTTCACCCGCACCAAGCACGGCGCCAACAAGCTGGCCGAATACCTGGGCAAGCACGACATCCCGTCGGCCGCCATCCACGGCAACAAGAGCCAGTCGGCCCGCACCCGCGCGCTGGCCGATTTCAAGGACGCTAAGCTGCAGGTGCTGGTGGCCACCGACATCGCGGCCCGCGGCCTCGACATCGACCAGCTGCCCCAAGTGGTCAACTTCGAGCTGCCCAACGTCTCCGAAGACTACGTGCACCGCATCGGCCGCACTGGCCGCGCCGGCTCCAGCGGCGCCGCCGTGTCGCTGGTCGACCGCGACGAACTGCCGCTGCTCAAGGATATCGAGCGCCTCATGAAGCGCTTGATCGAAAAGGTCGAAGTGCCAGATTTCGAGCCCTCCGCCGCCCCGCCGGAATCCGACGAGCGCCCGCCCCGCGAGCCCCGCGGTGCCCACAACGGCCAGCGCGGCAACCGCGACCGCCAGGGTCAGGGCCAGAAGCAGGGTCAGGGCGACGGCCAGCGCCAGGAAAAGCCGCGCAGCCCCGGCCAGGGTGCCACGCAAGGTCAGGCCCAGAGCCCGGCCAGAACCGCCCAGGGCCCGAAGCCCGAACAAGCCCGTCGCCAGGGCCCGTCCAGCCCCAGGCAAGGCCAGGGCTCGAGCCAGGGCAAGAGTGCAACGCAAGGCCAGGCCCGTAGCCAGGGTCAGGGCCAAGGTCAGGGTCAGGGTCAGCGCCCCCCGCGTGCTGCGGGCAGCGCCCAGGGCAAGGACGACGATTTCGGCAACAAGGTGGACTACCAGCCCCGCGCCCGCGGCAATTACCGTGACCCGGAAGCCAACATGGGCGGTCATCGTCACGGCAACGGCAGCCAGGGCGGCAACCCCAATCGCGGCACCCCTGCCGCGCTGGACGATGCCCGTCGCCCGGCCGTCACGCTGACCGGCCGCCGGCCCGGCGACATCAAGCCCGCCGCCCTCTTCGGGCCCCGCGGTGGCGGCAACGGCGGTAACGGCGGCAATCGTTAAGCCACAAGCCTGACAGGCGTCCCTTGCGGGGCGCGTCAGCAAGCTGAAACGCCCTGGTAATGCCAGGGCGTTTTTTTGTTCACGCGCCCGTAGCGCCGGGCACGCCAAAAAAGAAGCCAGAAGTCCGATTTATCCACGGCGCTGGCGCTTGAACCCGCCACTTCCGGCCCCATCTAAACGACGTTAGCCTAATTGCCTCGCCCAATGGAAAAGAAAACGCAGTTCAGCCTCTGGTATCTCGTCTTCGCGCTGTTTGCGATCTTCACGCTCCACGACCTCTGGACCCAGATTCGCAGCGTCGAGCCGCTGCCCTACAGCGAGTTCCAGCGCATGGTGAAGGCCGGCGAGATCAGCGAAATCTCGATCACCGACAACAGCATCCAGGGCACCCTCAAGAAACCCCTGGAAGACGGCCGCCAGAAATTCGTCACCACCCGCGTCGACCCGGCGCTGGCGAAGGATCTCTCCGAGTACGACGTGAAATTTACCGGAATCGTCGAAAACACCTTTTTCAAGGATCTTCTTGGCTGGGTGCTGCCGGCGGTGATTTTCGTCGGCATCTGGATGTTTGCCATCAAGAAGTTCGGCGGCAAACAGGGGCTGGGCGGCGGTTTCATGAACCTCGGCAAGAGCAAGGCCAAGGTCTATGTCGAATCCAACACCGGCGTCACCTTCGATGACGTGGCCGGCGTGGATGAAGCCAAGGACGAGCTGAAGGAAGTCGTCGGATTTCTGAAGGATCCGAAATCCCACGGCCGCCTTGGCGGACGCCTGCCCAAGGGCGTGCTGCTGGTCGGCCCGCCGGGTACCGGCAAAACCCTGCTCGCCAAGGCCGTGGCCGGCGAGGCCGGGGTGCCCTTTTTCTCGATTTCCGGCTCCGAGTTCGTCGAGATGTTCGTCGGCGTGGGCGCGGCCCGCGTGCGCGATCTCTTCGAGCAGGCCCGCGCCAAGGCCCCGGCGATCATCTTCATCGACGAACTCGACGCCGTGGGGCGCGCCCGCGGTGCCTTTGGCGGCATGGGCGGCCATGACGAAAAGGAGCAAACCCTCAACCAGTTGCTGGTCGAACTCGACGGTTTCGATTCGTCCTCCGGGCTCGTGCTGCTGGCCGCCAGCAACCGCCCCGAAGTGCTCGACCCGGCCCTGCTGCGTGCCGGCCGCTTCGACCGCCAGGTGCTGGTCGACCGCCCCGACAAAAAAGGCCGCATCGCCATCCTCGATGTGCACATGAAGAAGATCAGCCTCGCCCCGGACACCAGCGCGGAAAAGGTTGCCGCACTCACGCCGGGCTTCTCGGGGGCCGACCTGGCCAACCTGTGCAACGAGGCGGCGCTGGTCGCCACCCGGCGCAACGGCGAATCGGTGACGGTGGAAGACTTCACCGTGGCGATCGAGCGCATCGTCGCCGGCCTCGAGAAAAAGAACCGTGTGCTCAACGAACACGAGCGCACCGTCGTCGCCCACCACGAAATGGGCCACGCGCTGGTCGCAATGGGCCTGCCTGGCACGGATCCGGTGCACAAGATCAGCATCATCCCGCGGGGCGTCGGTGCGCTGGGCTACACCATCCAGCGCCCCACCGAAGACCGCTTCCTGATGACCCGCGCCGAACTTGAAAACAAGATGGCCGTGCTGCTCGGCGGGCGCGCCGCCGAACTGCTGATATTCGGTGAAGTGTCCACCGGCGCCTCCGACGACCTGCAAAAAGTCACCTCCATCGCCCGCTCCATCGTGATGCGCTTCGGCATGGACGCGCATCTGGGCAACGTCGCCTACGAAAGCGACAGGACCAACTTCCTCGGCCAGAACGCGGCCCCGCCCCAGGAGCGCAATTACTCCGAAGAAACCGCCCGGGAGATCGACTGCGCCGTGCGGGAGATCGTTGCCACGGCCTTCAAGCGCAGCTCGGCAATTCTCACCGAGCGCAAGGCCCTCCTCGAAGAAACCGCCCGTGACCTGCTGGCCCGCGAAACCCTCGACGAAGCCGACCTCAAGGCCATCCACGCCCGCATCACGGAAGCCTGAACAGGGGCACGGAGCGCCGGGCTCAAAACCGGCGTGGCAGGGACTACAATCCGCTGACGATCTGCGGCCGGTCATTTCAGGCGATGCCCTGAAGTGACCGGCCGCAGGCCCGACAATCCTGCCCCGCGGGTGGGCCGCGTTTTAAACCGTCGATTTCCGAGCTGGAGAAACCACCCCATGTCCCTCATCCGCAAGCCCGTTATTGTCGCCATCGCCGCCACCCTGCTCGCCCAGCCCGTCCTGGCCCAGGAATCGCCGACCCTCAAGAAGATCAAGGACAGCGGCACCATCGCCCTCGGCCACCGGGAATCCTCCATCCCCTTCTCGTACTACGACGACAAG
>Ga0209277_10000345_pt1 | contig 23604 bp, 28 predicted proteins | sample JI81AbrownDNA_FD_187503 | JGI IMG/M metagenome (GOLD analysis project Ga0209277, IMG submission 187503) | Wastewater effluent complex algal communities from Wisconsin, to seasonally profile nutrient transformation and Carbon sequestration -... | ecosystem: Engineered > WWTP > Effluent > Algae... | reverse complement strand
CACAAAAGAGCAATGGCCAAAAACCATCTCAGGACTGTCATTCGAGCAGGCGACATTTACGGCGTATCGCGACAAGAAAACCTCGTTCACGGGCCCATTTCTCTTCACGCATCGTGGTGTGAGTGGCCCGGCGGTTTTTGCGCTTTCGTCTCTTATTGCCTTTGAGCCTTATGGTCCAAATGAGCCGCTCGCGGTAACCATTGATTTGTTTCCGAAAGAAACATCCGCAGAATTATCTGCGCGTCTCATGGTGGCAATCACCAACCATCCAAAAAAATCGATGGCGAATGTGCTTGATATGCTTTTGCCAAAATCGTTGGTGCAAGTCGTTTGCCAAGAGACAGGAGTCTTGCCTGATCGTCGTGCGAATGAAGTTTCAAAAAAAGAATTAACCGAAATAATCACCTGGCTCAAAAATATCCCGCTCACCGTGATTGGTCGCGATGCAGGCGATGAGTTTGTGACCGCCGGTGGCGTGAGTCTTGATGAAGTAGATCCGAGCACGATGCAATCCAAGATCTCTCCGGGTCTCTACTTTGCTGGAGAGATCCTCAATATCGATGGTTTTACCGGCGGATTCAACCTTCAGGCTTCATGGGCAACGGGGCATTTAGCGGGGGAGAGTATTGGGCACTAGGTGGGCATGCCCGTGGGTTTTGTGATTTGTTTTCAGCGCACCCAACGGGTACAGTCCTAATATATGAAAAACCCCGTCTTAAAATACGCAGCGCTAAATTCTGTTGGTACCGCGCTTTATATCGCGTTCATTGTCTGTTTCTTCACCATGGCGCCGTATATTCTTGGTGAAAACGTTGAAGACACCTTTTTGATCCCAGTGGCCATGTTGCTTTTGTTTGTGCTCTCAGCTTCGGTTACAGGCTCGTTGGTCTTAGGCCGTCCAATTCTTTGGTATCTCGATGGTAAGAAAAAAGAAGCCGTTTCGTTATTGATAGCGACGCTCGGATTTTTATCTGTGATTACCGCGAGTGTGTTTGTCACGATGGCTTTGATTGCGAGATAAAAATCGTCTCTCTTAGCAAAGACCTCCGATTCCTTGAGTAGGATTCGGAGGTCTGAGAGTTTAGGCGCCAAGTTCTTGGCGCGCTTTTGTTTCGATCAGGGTACAGAGGGCTTCGAGTTTCTCTGCGAGGCGTGGGTCGTGCATTACCGTGAGAGGCAAGATCCATGTTCTTGTTTCTTCGGCTTGAGCCAGTTGCTTCTCCGGCGTCCAGCGCGAGCTGGCATTTCCTGTGGCGAGATCAGTGAGGTTATGACATCGGTCGGCGCTCTTAACGATCACGACACGCTTTCCTCGTCGCTCGATGGCTTCGAAGTAGGTGGGCTTTTCGCGCTTAGCGGACGGAGTAACAAACCCCGTTAGTGGGTCTTCGATACCGTAGACCTTGGAGAGCGTTAGTACGTCTCGCGCGATATCCGGGCCGAATAGCTGCTCGATCATCGACACCGAGATGCTTGTGTCTTCGAGCGCGTCGTGAAGCATAGCGATGATGATATAGTCAGCGTCCGTATAGCCGTATTCAACAAGGACCAGTGCTACGGCGCGCACGTGTTCGAAGTAGCGTTCACCCGAGTCACGGGTTTGGCCATCATGCCAGCGCTTTGCGACCGCATACGCCCACTGGATACGCTGTCGGTTTGTCTGGCTGAGGGCGGGGATACTGTCAAAGAACTGTAAGCGATTCATTGAATGGCTCCTTTTCGTAATATAATCCGTACACCTTGCCGCCCGGCGCGTCAAGGCTGCTCATGTACCAGCGTCCTAAGCGATAACCTGATGTCCATTAAATTATTGACAAAAACCGCATAATCTGTTACTATTCCGGCCATATGAAACACTTTTTCCTTGGTGCTTTTTTGGCTCTGTTGGGGCTTGTTTCTACGATTAATGCCGTATCAGCACAGTCAGTTTCAGCGGTTATTACGCCTTGTGGCGAATATACGTTTGAAACTCAACGCATTGTGGATGGGTTACAAATCCATGCAGTAAATGGCCGAGTAACTAAAAAAATCTTTGTTTATCGCCAGGGTATTCGTGGTTCAGGTGGTCCAGGGGCGATAGAGGTTTTAGGTTGTCAGGATGGTAAGCTCGCCTTGTCTTTTAAGACGGTTTCAAGATATGTGACGATTACGGGCATTATTTTGATTAATCCCTTTGGTCAGAATCTTGCCGAAGAGGCGTTTGCTAGTGTTACGGTGAACACAGGTGCACCTGGTTATACGCCGACTCAGTATGAGCCTGCAGGCAATGAGGCGGTGGCGCGTATGCTCTTAGAGGGTTCTCGCACTTCGTTAGAGACGTTGTCGACGAGGGCTATACTTATTGCTAAGCAACGCGATTCAGCGCCTCAAGCCATCCTAACGGATCGTAGTTTTTATATTTTTGGTAAGAATGGCGCGATTGAAAAACGCGTGGCTAATTCGTATTGGGGTACGACAAATGAGTTGTCTGTTACTACTTGTGGCGAAGTGACCTACCGTATTTTTCAAAAACAGTTTGCTGAAAAAAACACGAAAACGTCCGCCTATCCGATGGAGCAATTTGTTGTTGCGAGAACGACTTCTAAAGGAACGCAGTATCTTCCGGTTGCATACCCTGACAAGGGTTGGCAGCAGGAGCGTTCTGAAGCTAATGGTTACCACGACGGTACTTATCCAGTATCCGCGATGAAGTGTATCGGTTCAGGAATGTATCTTGCAGTTAAAGATCGTTTAACAATCGTCACGCCAACCGCAAGCAAGATCGATCATCTTAATACAGATAGATCCATTCCGTCATCAAAAATATATTTTGATGGTCAATACTACTATCAAGCTGGCTATGTAGATAATGTCGGCGGGGTTGTTGTGGCGGATTCATCTATTAAAACATTGCGCACTGATGGTGTGGTTGTGGTAACGAAGCCTGTTTATCTACAGGATATTACCAAGACACCTGATTCATCCATCCGCTTCTATAAAAATCCGAACAATCCACAAGAGGTGGTAGCTGATTTGGTAATTGCCATGAATAACGACGGTAGCCGTCCGTACAGCAAAACAAATTTCACTTATCGAAACGGGGCTTATGTTCAAGACGATTCTTGGAAAGAGAAAATCGTCGGAGCATATCCATGGTATGAGAATTTAAAGAAAGCAACACCGATGTACTTGCAGGCCGAGCCTGGTATGATCGTGCTAAAGAGCTATCATCTTGAAAAGCCGACATTGATTCATCAGACTCCAGGTAAAACTCCAACGGTAGAGTGGTTTGTCGTTAGCGCCCTCAAAGCTGACGGTACGCGTGATATTACGTATGCGTTCAACGTTGGTGGTGCGCGTCAGATCTGGAAAGCGACTGTAAAATAACAAACAAAACACTCCGCGACCTGCGGAGTGTTTTGTTTAATCCAACTCCATTGGTACCGTCGGTACATCGAGCGGATGCGTTTCGTTTTTCAGCGTAGCGAGATAATACATCTCAACTTTCTGGCGTGCCCAAGGCGTTTTGCGCAAAAAGGTGAGACTCGATTTGATACTTGGATCGGTGGTGAAGCATTTTATCTTGATACGGCGTCCCATGTCCTCCCAGCCATAGGTCTCAACGAGAAACTCAAGAATCGCCTGCAGGGTTTTGCCGTGCAGCGGGTCTTTTGAAACGTGTGGTGTTGAGGGAGTCATTTGCCCGCAGGCTAGCCTATATTGGGGATTTAAGCCAGTCTTTGGGGCTTTGTGCTAAAGTAGTGACATATGAGCACGACATCAAATGTGGCGGTTTTGGCCGGCGGCTGTTTTTGGGGGATGGAAGACCTCTTTCGCAAACTCCCGGGCGTTCTTGATACCGAGACCGGTTATACGGGCGGGGAGAATGCGAATCCGAGCTATCAGAATCACCCCGGTCACGCAGAGGCATTGAAAATCGCCTTTGATCCAGCACAAACCTCGTATCGTGCTTTATTGGATTTCTTTTTCCGTATACATAATCCCACCACCTTAAATCGACAAGGTAATGATATTGGGACGTCATATCGCTCAGCAATTTTCTACGCGGATGCTGAACAGAAAAAAGAAGCGGAAGATTTTATCGAGCTCGTGAACAAAAGTGGCAAATGGTCTGACCCGGTTGTGACCTCGATTGAGCCACTCACCACGTTCACCGAAGCAGAACCAGAACATCAAGATTATCTCGAGAATAATCCGGGTGGGTATACGTGTCACTTTATACGCCTAGAAAGTTTTTTGACTAAGGTCGGCGATGTCTAAGGCGAATCAGCTTGTGTGTAGAGAGCTTGTGGCCTAAAATGGCTGCATTGCCAGCAAGGCTCGCTCTTTATGAAAGATACTCCTTCGATTTTTGAAATGCCTTCTCCTTACACGATTGATACGCACTGGTCTCCAGAGTCAACAGCAAAAAAACGCCGTCACAAAAAAGATGCAAGAAGGATCGGGATTATTGGCGCTGGGGCATCTGGCATTCATATGGCATGGTTGTTGAGAAAACGCGGCTTTACAAATATTGTCTTGCTAGAAAAAACCCAGCGTTCTGGAGGTAAGGTTTGTACCGTTCGGTCTCAAGGGATGCTTCATGAAATGGGCGCTTGCTATACGACGCCGGCATATCATCAGTTGCGTGGTTTGGCAAAAGAACTGGGGCTTTATCAACCTATTTCGGTTGCGGGCCGCGAGGTATACACCGTGGATGGGAAGAGTGTCTCATTTGGTGATTGGGTGATTGACCGTAGTCGGCAAGAATTAGGCGGTTGGTCGAAGGTATTGCCACGTAAATTAATCGGGCTGCGCATTCTTTGGGATATTCGGCGCTACGTGTCTTTGCATAAAAAAATTCTCGGTGAATATATCGGTTCGTTTCCTCCAAGACCGTCAGAGGCATCTTTAGCCTCTCTCGACTATTCGTTCAAGGAGTTTTTGCAAAAACATAGTCTTGTGACTCTTATACCTGTCATGAAGCTTTTTCAAACAGCTCAAGGATACGGGTATATTGAGCATGTGCCGGCCTACTATGGGTTGTTGTGGAATAATCCCGATACCATGAAGATCATCGTTGAGCAGATGACCGGGCGAGCAAAAGAAGGTGGAGCTAGTCTGTTGCGTTCAGGGATGGAGTCATTGTTTACGGCCATGGTAAAGAGAGGAGGATTAAAAATAGAATACGGTCAAAAGGTCTCCTCCATCCACCGAACAGATGCTCACATCTCGGTAAAATCCTCTCAAGAAGACGGCTCTTCGCCTAAAGAGTATATCTTTGACCTGTTGTTTGTTTCGGCGAATGCCAAGGCATGTCTGCCGGTCTTCGACGCTCCAACCAAAGAGGAGGTGCGAGCATTCTCACGCCAATCGAGTTGCCAAATGACCACCACCCTCCAGTCAGGTGTGCAAGAGGGTCGTCACGGTATTGATTCGTGGATGTATCATTGTGAGCCAAAAAAAGACCATCATGTCATTACACAAAGGCTGACGGAGTACTTTGTCAGTCCAAGCCACTATCGTAGGCACCGCGACCAGAAGTCTGATGTGCGTGTCACCTTTCAATTTGGAGAACGTCGTGTTGAGGATGCTTTTATCGATGATCAATACGCCGATCATTTTGCTGATCAAGACAAAGAGTGGGCAGTTCGTAAGCATAAGGTCCTCGATAGGAGGTATTGGTCGGATTACTTTCCGCATTGGTCGCAAAAAGAAATCCAAGCGGGGTTACCTTGGGATGTTCTCGATATACAGGGGCGCAATCGCACGTTTTGGATAGGCGCGTCTACGTCGTTTGAAAGTTTACGGGACGTCTTGAATTATAACCTGCTGATCATGGATCGTTTTTTTGACCGAGATCTTCGTTAGTTGCTTTCAACGTGTTTCTTGAAGTTATTCAAGATCGCTTGCCAGCCTTCGCGTTGCATCTCTTCAGGATTTTCTTTTTCTGCGTCGAAGACCGTTGTCACCGTGGTGATACCGTCTGTTTCAGAAAAATTCACTTCGATTTTGCGGGCATCGCTCAAGCTATACACGATACGCTCATTTGGGACGACTTCGCTGTAAGTGCCGCCGAAGTCAAAGCCGAAGCTGCCGTCTTTTGCCTCCATGCGCGAGGTGAAGGTGCCACCAACACGCAAATCATTCGTTGCGGATGGGCACATCCAATCGTCTGAAGCGAAGTTCCACTGCATGAGGTGTTCTGGTTCGGTGTAGTAGGTCCAGACTTTTTCAACCGGGGCGTTAATGGTGGCGCTGATGGTGATAGGCATAATGAGCCGATCATAAACCGATAAGTCCTGAAAGAAAAGAGGGACTTGCGGCGTAATGGTATTTTTAGAAGAATCCTTACTATTATGACTATGAATCGAAATCACCTCGCTATCGCGTTTGGCGTGCTCCTTGTTCTTGGTGGGGGTTATATTATTTATGCTGGCCGTCCGGTGATGAAGATGCAAGAACAGCAGACCCCTGTTGTGACGCCTCCTGCCGTTGTAACACCGACAACGACGCCTAGTATTGCCGTGACGAGCACCGAGCCCGTTGCAACCACAACGGCTGCCGCGCCTGAAGAAAAGCCTGTCACAACGACCACGGCGCCAACGCCGACACCGGCTACTGAGCCCGTGAAGCAAAAAGGCGTCTATTCGATGGCAGATGTTCAGGCGCATGCCACCGTTGGTGATTGCTGGTCGGCAATCAATGGCAGTGTTTATGATCTTACGACTTGGGTGAGCCGTCACCCGGGTGGAGAGAATCCGATCAAGGGACTTTGCGGTACGGACGGAAGCGCGAAGTTTAATCGCAAGCACGCGAGTGGCACAAAGCCTCAGTCGATGTTAGCTCTTTTGAAAATCGGTACGCTTGAATAAAGATATGACATTCTCACTTGCTTCGCGCGTTGTATTGCGTTGGTCTTGGGTGGCATTGTTCTTCTGGTTCGGTTCCCAGCAGCTCATGAATCCGTCTGATTGGGTCGGATTCTTGCCTGAGTTTACTGGCTATCTCCCGATTCCTGGCGAGATGTTGGTACAGTTGAATGGATTATTTGAGATCGTATTCGCTGTCGCACTTCTCTTTGGTGTTTATACGAGAGTGAGCGCTGCATTATTAGCTATTCACCTCATGGGTATCGCTATTGTTGCCGGAGGTGCTATCGGTGTACGTGATGCGGCATTAGCGATGGTAGGATTCTCTATCGCCCTCGCTGAGCCAGATGAGTGGACCATGGACGCGAAACAGTCAAAGAAAAAAGCCGTCGTTTAGACGGCTTTTTTGAACGTGATTTTAAATACCGGTTCGTACTTCACATCATTCTCATCCATGAGGTCGAGGCTTTGGCCTTTCATGAGCATGGTGAGCGAGAGGTCAGTTAAGAGCATTTCGTCCGATTTGACGTCGATCGCGATCTTTTCAAGTTGCTCGAGTTCTTTGGTGAAGTCCGAGCGAATCTCGTTTTCGATGCGCGTCTTTTTAACTTTTAATTCTTTTAGCTCCTCAAGAACATCTTGATAGGGTTTAGACTGGGCGAGCACGTCCTTAAAAATAACATTTACCTTTCTCTTTTCATCTTTCTTGGCACGAATGCGCGCGTGGATCTCTTGGAGTTTGGACATAGGGGGTCAAGTGGCCGGAGTATAGCATATCAAAAACCACCCGGGCTGTGGGTGGTTCAGGTGACTTGCAGAAGCCAGGGTTTTTGGCGGCATTCAGTCGCGAGATCGCGGGTACGACGTCCACGAAAGCCGCGACGATGCGCATCACTCGAGGGGCGTTGTTTGGACACGCGCCGCCAAAAAGGCCGGGCTCGGATTTCTTCGCTCGGATCCTTGAAGAACTCGAAGCTGAAGAATTTTTCACTAAGGTCATCATGGACTTTGGACGGGATGCCCAGCCTCCAGGCGGCTTCAGCGAGGCGTTCGCAGCAGTCATCCGAATGAAAACCCATCACGGCCAAGCGAGAGATATTACCGAGAGCCGTGACCATGGCTGACGGGTCAGGATAAAGCTCTTCTTGGCAATGCCGCTTAAATGATACGGGCGCTACGATAATCGCGTCTTCTTTGTGAATAGGGGCAAAAGGCCAGAGTAGAGAACGGTCTGGCGCCGTCACGTCGTCTTCGTGGGCAAAGAGCGCCCAGGCGACCTTCCAGCCGCGTTGGCGATAGCGCAGGTTAATGACGCGCTCAAGCGTCTCGCCGCGTTCTTGCGGGTCAAAGGTGCGGCCCCGACGCGTCAGGGCGTCTACATAGGGACTGATAGGATAGAGGAAAATAGCGGTTTTCATGCCGACCTCCCGCTGAAAATTAGCCCGGCAGGCGGGGAGCGTCAACGTATTGGCGATTTGGTAGTTTTGCGTTTAAACTGGCTTTATGGAGATTTTAAAAGGTGAAGACTACGCTGGTGAGACCTTTGAAGGATTAATAATAAGCGGGCTTGATGCACGCGAGGCCACTTTTTCAGATTGCACCTTCACGAAGTGCCGCTTTGATAAAGCGGATTTTTCTGGAGCAAACTTTTCAGATTGCACCTTTGAAAGCTGTGAGCTCAGCTTGCCGGATTTTTACCGGGCCAGCTTGAATGGGACGAAATTTAACGACAGTAAACTCGTTGGCGCAGATTTCATGAAATGTAATGCAAAATTCTTTGAGGTGGCTTTTGACGGTTGCTTGATTGATACGTGTAATTTTTCCGCGCTCAAACTCAAGCGTATCCCATTTTTGAATTCAACCCTTCGTGATTCGACCTTTGTTGAAAGTATTCTTGTTGAGGCGGATTTTGCGGGTAGTGATCTTGAACGTGCCTTGTTTAAGGGTTGTGATTTAGAAAAGGCGAACTTCATTGGAGCGAAGAATTATTCAATTGACGTGACGGCCAATACGATTAAAGGCGCGAGGTTTTCACTTCCTGAAGCAATTTCGCTTTTTGCAGCGCTAGGCATTGAATTGGTTTGAAAATCATAAACGCCCCTCCTGGGAGGGGCGCATGAAAGAGGGTGCGCTTTTTAGGGCGCGAGTACCGGTCGCGGAAAGTAGCCGTAGAACGCGGCATCCAAGAACGGCCAGATGAAGATGAACCAACTAAAGACGGTGACGAACCAGAATGCTGCGAGTGGGATCGACAGCATCACATAGCGTTTCCATTCTTGCAGGCTAGGGAACAAGATGACGCCGACCAAGGAGCTGATCGGCAGCACGAGTACGCCCGTTGAGAGAATGCTCATGTCGAACCACGCATTGCCACTTGTGGGATACATCGCGCCGACCAAAACGCCATTCACGGCGGACGGGAATAGCGCGAGGTAGCCCGTGAAGTGCGCCATATAGGGCTCGATCGGTTCTGAGATGAAGGCGGCAAGCACCAACAGCATCATGACCGACATCTCGGTTTCGGTTTTGATGACGTGAATCAGGTCGGTGCCTTGGCCAGTGGCCGAGGCATAGGCGAGAAGCAGTCCCAAAACGAGAAGGGCGTTATGCGTCACGAGCAAGATGATGATGACAGCCGCAAATTCGAGATAGTCGCCCTTGTCTGCGGTGACGGTGCCATGTTCTGCGGCTTCGATGGTGAGATCGAGTTTGCTCGTGAGATAGCCCAGAAGGGTCAAAAACACGAGCACCGGCGGGACGATGGGCAGCATGGCATACCATTGGCGCATGCCATATTGCAGCGCGAGCGGCAGGGCATAGACTTCGCCAAAATAGAGCATGAGTCCGCCGATGAGGGCAGCCATCATGGTATAGGTGCGGTACTTCAGCTTGGCATCATCTGAGCCGGTGAGCCGGTCTTTTTTAACCATGAGTAGCACGAGAAACGAGTCCATGACGGCACTGATCACGCCACTCATCCACACCGATTGAACGGGGTTGCGGGGATTTTTGCCCAACATGCGGGGCAATTCGATATGGGTGATGCCCATAATGCCGCCGAGGGCGATCACGAGAACGATGGTCTCTTGGATCGAATTCAGGGATTGGGGCAGGCTCGTATAGAGACTGACAAAGATGATGGCAATACCGAGCACACCCATGATGACGGTCTCGATGGAGTGTCTCGTGGGCGATTCGCTTTCGAACATGAATACCTCTGGGGGTGAAAGGAGCGCCGGTATCTAAAGGTAAAATGCACAAAAAGTCAATTGCACATTTCACGCGACCAACGCATGATAGCGGCATGCAACTGACTGTCATGACCACCGAAGAGCAAAAGAACGGGGGACTAAGCCTCGTTATTAGCTATAGCTTCGCAAAAAGCTCTTTTGGGGATGTGTTGATCGCATCGACGGCAAAAGGTCTCTGTTATTTGGCATTTGTGATGAAGGATGAAGTAGGCGCATTAAAAGAATTGAAACAACGTTTTTCAAAAGCGACCTTTGCGTTAAAGCAGGACGCCACACAGAAAAAAGCACTGCGGGCTTTTCAAAAAGGAGAAGTGCCGGCAGATCTTGCTTTGCATCTCAAAGGTACGGATTTTCAACTCAGTGTTTGGAGAGCGCTTCTTGCTATTCGTATAGGAAAAGTCACGACCTATGGTGATATCGCAAACAAGATCAAAAAACCAAAAGCCTTTCGCGCCGTTGGCACAGCCGTGGGGCAGAATCCGATTTCATTTTTGATCCCATGCCACCGCGTCGTCCCGTCATCAGGCGGAATTGGGAACTATCATTGGGGAACTGAACGTAAGCAGAGAATGATTGAGTGGGAAGGTGGTTTGTGTTAGCGTCCTCTTTATGGAAAAGATCCCAAGCCCTGAAAAACCTTATCTTATCTGCGAAGCTCAACCTGAAGACGCGGCTGGTATTGCTCATGTCAGAAAAGAGACCTGGCTAGCGACGTATCCCAGCGAAGAGCTAGGAGTAACTGTCGAGGACGTGATTTCAAAAGATCTAGAAAGCGAACAAGAGATTTCGAACTGGAAAAAAGCCATTGAGAATCCAGCGAGCACGAGAAAAGTGTTTGTTGCAAAAGACAACGAAGTTGTTATCGGTTATAGCCAAGGCAAAAAAGGAGAATCTCACAATGAATGTTGGGGGCTCTATGTTTTGCCGACGTATCACGGTAAAGGTATTGGTCGTGAACTCATGCAGAAGGTGGTGGATTGGCTCGGTGATGAAAAGCCGCTCGAACTTAACGTCGCCACTATTTCGACGAGCGCCATTGAATTGTATAAGTCGTTTGGATTTGTAGAAGTTGATGAACCTGCTTCATCGCCACAATTCGCCTCAGGTGCAGCATTACCTTCAATAAAGATGATAAAGCCAGCTAAAGACCAAAACAAACATGATTGGGCGAAGTATCTCGAGCAAACCAAAGAATATCCGCCATCCCCATTATTAGTGAGAGCATTGGAGAATGTTAAGGAAAAGCAAAGCGCTTTGGATTTGGGCGCAGGTCAACTTAAAGATACAAAATTTCTTCTTGCGCAGAATTTTTTACATGTAGACGTTGTTGATAATGAGCCAGGCGTTGAAGGGGTAGTCAAAGACCTAAATGACGAACGTATTAAAACAACGATCACGACATTTGATGAGTTTGATTATAAAGACGACGCGTATGATGTGGTGAATGCACAATACGCATTACCATTTGCTTCGCCAGATGTTTTTGAAAAAGTCATGAGCGGCGTCAAACGATCGTTAAAACGTAATGGTATCTTCGTTGGTCAATTCTTCGGTGTCCGAGACGAGTGGAACACTCCAGGTAAAGAAATGACGTTTCATTCTGAAGAAGAAGCGAGGGCTACGTTTTCTGATATGGAGCTTATTTCATTTGAAGAGGTAGAGCGCGACTCACGCACCGCGAGCGGCGAACCAAAACACTGGCATTTCTTTAATATCGTAGCTAAGAAAATCTAATATGAAGGTCACCATCCTCCGCGGCATCTCAGGGTCAGGCAAAACGACTTGGGCAAAAACGCATGCGCCAAATGCGACCATCGTATCGACCGACGATTTTTACATTGTCGATGGCGTGTATACGTACGATGCGAATAAAATTGAAGAAAACCATCGTAAAGCTTTTCGTTTGCACTTAGATTCTTTGGCAGCCGGTAAAGAATGGATTGTTGTCGATAATACGAATGTTCATGCGTGGGAGTATTCGCCTTATGTTTTGGCGGCTGGCGCTTATGGTTATGAAGTAGAATTATTAACGTTTGTCTGTTCTGCCGAGGTGTCGTTGTCACGCAAGCAGCTCGTCGCTGAAGATAAGCTGCGCAATATCGCTGAAATCTTTGTACGCGAAACCGAACGTATGCCTCGCAAGTTTAAAGGAATTAATAAGATGATTCAGTGCTAGGTGATTGACATTTTTGGTTATTTATTCTAAAAAAAGGCACCCAATTCGGGTGCCTTTTTTGGAGGTCGCATGTCCAAAGCCTATGTGATGGATGAAGAGCGCATTATCAATATTGCGCGTCAGCTACACAGAGAGCAGAACATGCGAATGCAGTTCTGCGAATCCCTGGTTAGTGCCGTCAAGCAAGCCTATGACAATGACTACTCACAGCTGGCTCATTACCCGCTTGTCGAGATTATTCGTCTGTTTATTGTTCAGTTCGATGTGCCGCGCGAGCATTGGCTTGCTGCTGCCAAAGCCGTCGACAATCGCCCCGAAGAACAGCGCAAGCTGAAACCAATCTGACCGCCCACTCACTCGACTCTCGTTGAGATGATGGGCGGGTTTTATTTATGGGTCTTTTTCAGTGTCCGTAATTCTTTCAAAATACGCCACCCGTCTGAAAGGCTGACCTTGCTATCACGACCATTGCGCCAGTGAACGGGCAATTCTTTAATCGAGTATCCGGCGCGGTCAGCTTTGAGTAAGAGCTCAACGTCAAAGGTCCAGCCTTTCGCTTGAAGGTTTTCAAAAAGTTCTTTTGCAACAGGTGTTTGAAAGGCTTTGAATCCGCACTGGGTATCGCTTGAGCGAATGCCGAGATAGCGGCGAATAATGGTATTGAAGAGCTCTCCTAATAAGCCGCGATAAAGCGGTTGCGCGATAGCAATCTCTGATCCCTCGATTCTTCTTGATCCAATGACAACTGGGTGCTCGCGTAGATGGGGGATAAATTCGGCAAATTGCGATGGATGCGTCGCGAGGTCACAATCCAAAAAAAGGAGAAGATTACCTGTTGCGGCTTCGACACCTTTTTTGATGGCACCACCTTTGCCCGTATTTTCTGTACTTTTGATGAAAAGGAGGTTGGGTATTGATGCTTGTTTTTCTCTCACGAGAGCGGCTGTTTGGTCATGCGAGCCATCATCCACGACAATGATTTCAAAAGGTTCGCCAAAGACCTCAAAAGCCACGAGCGTCTCGTCGATCGCGCGGTTTATCGTTTTTTCTTCGTTATACGCCGGTAAAACGACCGAATAGCTCACGTTCATCGGTGAAACGTTATCATTCGACCATAAAAAAGCAAAGCGATTCAGGGTTTGTCTAGAGGGGGTTTTCTGTTTTGTGTTTCTGCTCTAATCTCTCCCTATGAATCTCACTGCATTGAAGCGCGTCCACTTTGTCGGCATTGGCGGCATAAATATGTCTGGCGTGGCCAAGATCCTGAAGCGCTCGGGGGTCGAAGTGAGCGGTTCGGATGCTTCACCGTCAGAAGCGACTGCCGAGCTCCAAAAGCTCGGAGTGTCTGTCGTGATTGGTCATGAGGCAAAAAATATCCCGCAAGATACTGAGCTCGTGATTTATTCGTCGGCGGTCCCGGTGACCAATCCAGAACGTGCCGAGGCGATGAAGCGCAATATTCACCAGCTCACGAATTTTGAATTTCTTGGTGAGTGGACAAAGGGTAAACGCGTGCTTTTGATTACGGGTACGCATGGCAAAAGCACGACCACGTCGATCGCGGGTCTCTTGCTTGAGAGTGTTGATGCTGACCCGACCGTTATTGTCGGTAGTCGTGTGCCGTCGTTTCCTGATGGCAATGTGCGCCATGGGCATTCTGACTGGGTGGTGATTGAAGGTGACGAATACGCCAAGCACTTTTTAGAATTCAAACCGTTTGGTGTCGTCGTGAATAATATCGAACTCGATCACACCGATATCTATCCTGATCTCGAAGCGATGCTTAGCGCCTTTCGTGAAATGTTAGAAAACGTACAAGATGGCGGCATTATTTTGGCGAATGCCAATGATCCACATGTGCAAACCGTTATTGGACGCGTTCGCGCTCAGCTTGAAGCGCGCCGCATTCGTGTCAAAACGTTCGGATTCGGCATGCATGCTGATATCCCGGTTACTGATCATATGACCAAGGCGGGGGAGCAGTCGTTTATGTTGCGTGATCTCGAAGGTCGCCCGCATCGTTTTGTGATGCATGTGCCGGGTAAGATGAATGTGATGAATGCCGCCGCGGCATTGGCTTTGGTTGGTTCGATCGGTGTGCCTTTTGCAAAACTCATCAAACCCATTGCGGATTTCAAAGGTATTTGGCGCCGCTTTCAGCTTATTTCAGAAGCGAATGGGATCACGGTTATTTCTGACTATGGCCATCATCCAACGGCAGTAGCTGCAACGCTTGAAGCGACGAAGTTATTTTATCCGGGTCGTCGAGTGATACTGGCTTTTCAACCGCATCAACGCCAACGCACCAAAGATCTTTTTAGCGCCTTTGTCCCAGCCTTTGAAAAAGCTGACGCGCTGGCCCTTGTTGAGATTTATGATGTTGTCGGTCGTGAAAATGGTATCGAGATTAGTTCGCGTGATTTGCAAGAAGCCGTGGTGCGCAATGATATTGAGCGCGCCGTGATGCGCCATGTTGAATTTGCTCCCGATGTGCAATCAGCAAAAGAAATCGTAAAGCGCTGGATGCGTGCAGGTGACGTGGTTCTCGTTATGGGCGCGGGTGATATTTATTCGATCGCCACCGAATTGAATTAGTATGGAGGTCTTATCAGAGCAAAAGAAAATCGCTTTTGAACAACGTTTCAAAAACGTTGTTCGCGATGAACCGATGGCCTCCCATACGAACTTTCGCATTGGCGGTCCTGCGCGTCTCTATGTGATTGCGACGTCTTCAGATGAGCTTCTTGAGATGGCGCGTTTTGCTCAAGAGCAAGAAATCCCTTTTGCCCTTTATGGCGGAGGTTCAAATTTACTTGTTGCTGATGAAGGGTATGAAGGTGTCGTTATTCAAGCGGGAATGCGTGCGATTGTCTTCAGTGGCAACGAAGTCATGGCTGAAGCGGGGGCGATTACGGGGCTTGTTGCAAGACAATCCGTGCAGAACGGGCTTGGCGGTTTTGAATGGGCGGTGGGTGTGCCGGGCACCATCGGTGGTGCCGTTTATGGTAATGCTGGTTGTTATGGCGGTGAGATGAAAGACAATGTCGTTACGGTTGACGCGATTCGTTTGCGTGATTTAGAACATGTGACCTTAACGAACGCTGAATGTGATTTTGGTTATCGTTCAAGCTTTTTTAAAAAAGAACCCCACCTTATTTTATCAACGACCCTTCGCATTGAAGCAGCTGCTGATGCCGAATCCTCAAAAGCGCGTTTACAATGGGTGATGGACGAACGCAAAGCCAAGCAACCACTCGGAGAATCAAGCGCTGGTTGCGCCTTTAAGAATTGGGATTTTGAAAATGAGTCCGAGTTGGATATTTTGAAACGTGAAATCCCCGAAGTGCCAGAATCCATGCTTAAGGCAAAGCGTATTTCAGCCGGTTGGTTGATTGATCAGGCGGGCATGCTCGGCGCTTCATTAGGCGATGTCGCGGTCAGTCAAAAGCACGGTAACTTCATGGTAAACAAAGGCAAAGCAAAGGCCGCTGATGTGATCGCACTCATTTCACGTGTGAAAATGAAGGTCAGAGATACCTTTGGGATCGAGCTTGAAGAAGAAGTGCAGCTGATCGGATTCTGAACTTATCCCTCCCCTCGACTTCGCTTGCGCTACGCTCGGGGTATCCCTTTTCAGGTGTGAAAAGGGAGTTAAGGATTGACAATCTTTTTTGTTCGGGGAACGGAGTAGGGAATGCAAATCAATGAACCGAGAATTTATCATAGCTCAAGTCATGAGCATCTAAGAGATAAGCTAAGAAAAAATCCCACCAAGGCCGAAGAAAAGCTCTGGATTTATTTGAAAGGTAAAAAACTCGGAGCACGTTTTAGACGGCAAGTCAGCATCGGTCGTTATATCGTGGATTTTTATTCAGCTCACCCTAAGTTGGTTATAGAGGTAGATGGTCTTATTCATACTAGACCTAATCGCGCCGCTTCTGACGAAATCAGAAGCGAATTCCTCCGCTCCGCCGGCTGCTCAATCATTCGTTTTACCAATGATCAAGTCTTACACGAACTACATCTTGTCCTAGACAAGATTGAAAAACATATCGTAGCGTTAAATCGATAACTCCCTTTTCACACCTGAAAAGGGAAACCCCGCGCAACGCGCCGGGGAGGGATAAGTTGCCTTCTTTGGGCGCATGCGCGAAAATAGAGCCATATGACTATCAACGTAAAAGCCAAAGGCATTGAGATGACGCCTTCGATTCACGAGTTTTCTGAAGAAAAAGCACAATCGCTCGATAAATACGCTGACAATATCAATCATGTTGATGTTGAGGTTGGCAAGCAGAGCGCCCACCACCACTCGGGAGATGTCTTTTTTTGCAAAATGATCGTTGATGTAAACGGTCATGTTATTGTTGTTGAACGCGAATCCGACGATCTATATAAGGCGATCGACAAAGTTCGTGACCATTTGCGCGTAGAGATCACCGATTGGAAAGAAAAACAGCGAGGTTAAGCCACATATTGGCAAAAAGAGGTGGATTGTCTAAGATCCCGGCATGCAATCCATGATCAAAAAGCTCTTTGGCGACCCAAACGCCAAAGAAGTGGCTAAACTTCGCAAAATTGTTGATGTTATCAATAGTCTTGAACCGAGCGTCCAATCTCTCTCGGACGAGGCTCTTAAGGCAAAGACTGCCGAATTTAAAGACCGTCTCGCAAAAGGCGAAACCTCCGACCAGATTTTACCGGAGGCTTTTGCCGTTGTCCGCGAAGCGTCCAAACGCGTTTTGAAGCAGCGCCAATATGATGTGCAGCTGATCGGTGGTCTCGCGCTCAATAAAGGCATGATCGCTGAAATGCGCACAGGTGAAGGTAAGACGCTTACCGCTGCGGCACCGGTTTATATTAATGCGATTACCGGCAAAGGTGTGCACGTTGTGACGGTGAACGATTATCTCGCGCGTCGCGATGCTGTTTGGATGGGTCAGGTCTATGAATTTTTGGGGCTGACGGTTGCGTCTATCCAATCGTATAAAAGTTATCGCTACGATCCTTCTTTTAAAAATGAAGCAGATCATGACAAAGAGCGTGACGAAACGGGTTCATTTAGAATTGACCATGACTACCTTCGTCCTTGCTCGCGCAAAGAGGCGTATGCCTCCGACATCACCTACGGTACCAACAATGAATTCGGCTTTGATTATCTTCGCGATAATATGGCTGGGAGCGCAGAAGGTCTCGTACAGCGCGGCTTAGCTTATGCCGTTATTGATGAAGTCGATTCGATTTTGATCGATGAAGCGCGTACGCCGTTGATTATTAGCGCACCCGCCGAAGAAGCAGGGGAGTTGTATTACCGCTTTGCCGATGTCGTCCACAGCCTCATTGAAAAAGACGATTATCTCTTGGATGAAAAACTCAAAACCGCTTCGCTTACAGACGCGGGTGTTGAGAAGGTACAAAAAGCCCTCGGTGTCGAAAATCTCTATGGTGAAGGCGGTTTGAAAACGGTTCATCATGTAGAGCAGGCGCTTAAAGCCAAAGTGCTTTTCAAGATTGATCGCGATTATGTGATTCATGAAGGCGAGATTGTGATTGTCGATGAATTCACAGGCCGTCTCATGATTGGCCGCCGTTATTCAGATGGCTTACATCAGGCCATTGAAGCAAAAGAACGCGTTCAGATTCAGCGCGAATCCGTGACATTGGCGACGGTGACGTTTCAGAATCTTTTCCGTCTCTATGAAAAGCTTTCTGGTATGACGGGTACGGCTGAAACTGAAGCAGAAGAATTTCACAAAATCTATAAGCTCGAAGTGCTCTCAATCCCAACCAATCGCGATAATCAGCGTATTGATTTGGTTGATCGCGTCTATAAGAACGAGCTTGGTAAATATCGTTCGGTCGTGCGTGAGATCAAAGAGCGTCATCAAAAAGGCCAGCCGGTATTGGTTGGTACGGCATCGATCGATAAAAATGAATTGCTTTCAAAAATGCTTGAGATTGAGGGCGTGCCTCACCAAGTCTTGAATGCCAAAAACCACGAAAAAGAAGCCGAGATTATTGCCCAGGCCGGCCGCAAAGGTGCGGTAACGGTGGCAACGAATATGGCAGGTCGTGGTGTGGATATTCTTCTTGGTGGTAATCCGCCTACAGAAGCAGAAGCGAATGAAGTGCGTGCGCTTGGTGGATTATTTGTTCTTGGTACCGAACGCCATGAATCACGTCGTATCGATAATCAGCTACGTGGCCGTGCCGCTCGTCAGGGTGACCCAGGTTCAACGCAATTCTATCTTTCGATGGAGGATGACCTGATGCGTATTTTTGGCTCTGATCGCATGAAGAAGATGATGGATACGCTCGGTATTGGTGAAGATGAAGCAATCGAGCACAAAATGCTGACCAAATCATTGGCCGCCGCTCAGCGTAAAGTCGAAGGTCATAACTTTGACCTTCGTAAACACGTGCTTGAATATGATGATGTTTTGAACAAGCACCGCACATCGATTTATCGCAAACGCCGCGACTTGCTTGAGGCGTCAACCATGCCAACGGTTGATGGCGAGAGCCCACTCAAAAAGTTCATCCTTGAAGCGTACGATGGTGAAGTTGAGCAAATCGTTTCACATCATACAACGGCCGAAGTAAACGTTGATTGGGAGGGTAATGAGATGACCGCCGCGCTTACAGCGCTCTTACCACAAGGGATGCCGCTGAGCGCCGAATGGGTTTCAGCGATCGACAAACTTAAACAAGAAGGCGACGCGGTGAGTCTGCGCACCGAGCTGATCGAAGCTGGTCAAAAGATGGTGCGTGCCGGTTATGATCATCTTGCAAAAGATGTGAATGATCCAAGCATGATGACGAGTATCGAAAATTCACTCCTCTTGCAATCGATCGACAATCTTTGGACGCATCACCTTGAGAACATGGACTATCTTCGCCAAGGCGTGGGTCTTCAAGGGTATGGCCAGCGTGATCCGCTTGTTGAGTATAAGCGCGAATCATATCGTTTGTTTCACGAGATGTTGGCCGCGTTCAATCAGCGTATCGTAACGAACCTGTTCAGAGTACGTTTGATCCGCGAGACGCCAACGGAGGTGCCGGCAACGAATCCGCGTGAAAATGATGATATCGCTGATCCGCAAAAACCAACCGAAATCATGGCCGACCCTGGCAATCTTGGTCGCAATGATGAATGTTTTTGTGGGAGTGGAAAGAAATTCAAGAAGTGCCACGGGGCGTAACCCCTTGGTCCCCACGCTTGTGGGGATAGCGACTGAAATAGGATTCAAAAATCCCTCCGACATTACGTCGGAGGGATTTTTATTGATCTGACCTCCCCACAAGCGTGGGGAATGAGGGGTTTTTTATTTGATTTTAATGGCGCGAATGGCCATGAAAAGTGGAAACTCGTTGCGGGCAAAGTTTTCTGCTTTTGCCTTAGGACCAGAATCCGACACGCGGTTTGAGATCAATTCTTCGATGCCGTCCACCATGAAGCCATGGCGAGCGAGAGCGTTGATATAGGTCTGCAAAGGGCGGTGGTACGAATAGGTCTTCTCTTCTGGAGATGCACCAGGGTGCATTTGGATTGGCTGTTCGTACTCCGTCAAATAACGGTCGATGCGACGGAATTGGAGTTTGCGTTCTTCATCCCAACCCCAACCGCTTTGACGAGGTTGGCGAAAGCCAGGGTGGTTCATGGTGATGACGAGCGTTGCATTTTGCTTGAGGACACGAGCAAGGCCGCGAAACATCGATTCAAGCGGATCCATGTTTTGAATCGCGAGATTGATGACGGCACCGTCGAATTCGTTCTCATCACGTTGCAAGAGCGCGGTGCGAGCATCGCCGACTTCAAAGGTTTCATTTGCTTTGGCACCTTTTTTTGCTGAGTCGATAAGGGTTTGCGAAGCATCGAGGCCGATGACTTTGGCGCTGACCTTGGTCGCGAGCAAGTGGCTGAAGGCACCCTGGCCACAAGCGAGATCAAGATAGGTCATGTCTGCTTTTGGATTCAAGAGCTTAATGGCGGCAGGAAAGACAACGTCTTGCTGATAATCGCCACCAGTCTTGCCCATATAATCGTCATACCAAGGTGCTACTGGCTCCCAGCTCGATTTTGGATTGTGAGCGCTGCGAGTGATGTAGGTCTTGCGTGAGCTATTGTCTGCGTTGAAGGGGCGGTCATTGTATGAACGCTTTTCATCGCGGTCGCCATACGATTTCTTTTCGCCATAGGCTGGTTTGTCACCGTATGAAGGCTTGCGGTCACCGAATGATTTTGGACCTCCCATTGGTTTGCGGTCGCCCCAAGGACGAGAGACATAAGGTTTCTTGTCACCATATGAAGGCTTGTCGCCGTAGGATGGACGGTCACCTCCGTAAGAAGGCTTACGATCACCGTAGGATGGACGTTCAGAGCGTGCGCCATAGGCTGGCTTACGATCACCGTATGAAGGGCGATCACCACCGTATGAAGGCTTGCGGTCGCCATACGAAGGGCGGCTAGCACCATAAGCAGGCTTACGATCACCGTATGAAGGGCGGTCGCCGCCGAATGAAGGCTTGCGGTCACCGTATGAAGGACGGCTCGAACCACCGAATGAAGGCTTGCGGTCGCCATAGGATGGGCGGCTGGCGCCATAGGCAGGCTTGTCGCCGTATGATTTGCTGGCACCATAAGAAGGTTTGCGGTCGCCAAAAGAGGGCTTACGGTCACCGTAGGAGGGTTTACGGTCCCCGTAGCTTGAGCTGGAGGAGCGGGGATAGGAGGGTTTTGGCATAATGGCGCGCATGGTACACTAAATGAGAATAAAATCAATACTATGATCCTCCGCTTTTTTACCGGCCTTGTTATCGCCGCCTTTGGTACCCTCATGATCCTTAAAACCGAGCCAATCTTTAATTTCGTTGGACGTATCCCAACCGCAGAAAAATACCTCGGTTCTGGTGGTTCACGCCTTTTTATTAAGCTCATCGGTATCCTTATTATCTTTGGTGGCCTCATGTGGGGACTTGGTTTGTGGGAGGGTTTTTTGCAGGCAACGATCGGTTCACTGTTTCCTAAATCCGACATCCAGTAAGTATGCTACAAAGCCGCAATCAGCTCATCGATGCTACTGCTGTCTGCAAGCGCCTCAAGTTGAGCGAAGAGCAGTCATTTGCTGACCTGGGTTGTGGGGCTTTGGGGCATTTTGTTTTTCCTGCGGCAGAGATTGTTGGCCCGGGTGGCAAGGTTTATGCCGTTGATATTGATAAGACAGCCTTACACGCGATTGAGCGTGCGGCAAAAAACGAGCATCGTTTTCAGATCTCGGTGATTTGGTCAGATATTGACATTGTGGGTGCCACGCGCATTCAGGCGGGCTCGGTTGACTTGACGCTTATCGCAAATAACCTCTATCTTTCTGGCGATCGTCATGGACTCGTGAACGAGGCGATAAGGCTCACCAAGCCCGGCGGACGTATCTGTGTTATTGAGTGGAAGATGGGCCAAAGGCCTATCGGCCCTGCCGCCGATGCGCGCATGAGTGAAGCTGAAGCAAAAGCGTATTTCGAAGGGACAGAATGCGTTTTTGTGGAGCGTTTTGATGCAGGTGACGAGCACTATGCTCTCGTCTTCATGAAAAAACGCATCGCATCACTCGCTGAAGTCTTGTCTGTGGCTCAACCTGCTATTCTTTCATCCTCACTATGAACTTCTTCAAACCCCTTGTTTCATTATCGTTTTGGTTCTCATATTATGCTACGCCTTTTTCTCCTTGGGTAAGCAAGGCGATTTTGGCGGTAATGGCTGTCTTGGCTTTTGCTGCCATCATGCTCTTGCTTTGGAAGAGTCGCATCAAAGACCGTGTATCACGCCACGCCGCGGGCCGCATCGCTGTTTGTGATTTGACGGCAGCGGTATCGGGCCTCCTCTTGTGGTTTGTGACCTATGAGAACGTGCCGTTTTTATCAGCCCGTATCTTTTGGGTAATCTGGCTCGCAACCTTTATTGCATGGAAATATTTTATCTATCGCCGTCTTCAAAAAGACCAAAGCGATGAACGCATGCTTCAAGATCCAGAGCGCGCCGCTTACGAGAAATATTTGCCTAAGCCGAAAGGCCGAAAATAGGCCTCTCGAACCTCTCCTACCTCTCCGTGTGAACGAAGAGGTACACCTCCATCTGATTCAGAACCTGAAGTGTCACCCTTCGCTACGCGGAGGGAAAGGGAGGATAACGAGGCGAGGCTTGACGAGTGATCTGTTTTATTGAACGGAGTATGTCATGACATACTCCGTTTTTGATAAGCCGCTCTCGCACCGAGCGATTGGTGATGGGGGAGAGGTGCTCGCTGTTGATTACTTTACGAAGCGTGGTTTTGATATCGTCGAACAAAATGTGCAATATCGTTTTGGAGAAATAGACCTCATCATCCGGCGCGGACTCACCTTGCATTTTGTTGAAGTAAAGTATCGTCGCTCGCTGACCTACGGTCGCCCCGAAGAAGCGGTGACCTATCGCAAGCTCAAAAGAGTGCGATTGGCCGTGATGCGCTACCTACAGGATCGTGGTTTGCAGGCACGCGATATTCAAATTGATGTTTTGGCGATTTTGGCACTACCAGCGAAAGAGATTGAATATACCTGGATATCGCCAGCGGTTTAGATCATATTATTTGGCTAATACTAGCCAAAATATGCCGGTACACTCTTGACAAAATGGCTAAAATAAGGCAAAATCGTCGGTCTCCTCAAAAAGGACATCTCTATGCCTACTATTGCCATGATCGGCCAAAAGGGCCTCCCGGCTCGCTCTGGAGGTGTTGAACGCCATGTTCAGCATCTTGCATCAAGTCTCGTAGAACGCGGTCACCGCGTTATTGTGTTTGGCCGCGCTTGGTATGTCGGTCAAAGCAAGGCGCCAAAGGGCGTTGAGCAAGTTATCACTGCTGGTATTAAGTCTAAGCATCTTGATGCGATCACGCACTCGGTGACGGCGATTTTTGCTGCACGTAAATTGCGACCAGATATCGTGCATGTGCATGGTGTTGGTATTGCGGTTCTTTTGCCGTTGATTCGTTTGGTGGTGCCAAAGGCAAAGATCGTCGTGACCTTTCACTGTATTGATCGTGTGCGTGAAAAATGGGGTGCTATTGCTCGAGCTGTTTTAACCATGGGTGAATGGATGGCGTGTCATCTTGCTGATCGTACGGTTACGGTTTCGCAAGAGTTGGCACGTTATTGTGCAAAGACCTATGGCGTACAGCCTTGGTACATCACACATGCTATCCCAAATGTGAAACCGCCCACGGCTCTTGAAGAATCGTTAGCAAAACACGGCTTACAGAATAACCGCTACTTCTTGTCTGTTGGTCGCCTT
>Ga0209277_10000344_pt1 | contig 23615 bp, 28 predicted proteins | sample JI81AbrownDNA_FD_187503 | JGI IMG/M metagenome (GOLD analysis project Ga0209277, IMG submission 187503) | Wastewater effluent complex algal communities from Wisconsin, to seasonally profile nutrient transformation and Carbon sequestration -... | ecosystem: Engineered > WWTP > Effluent > Algae... | reverse complement strand
AAAATTCCTTCTGATTAAATCTCTATTCCCTGAGATTCTTTTTACTTCAGCCGAACTAATACTCCTTTTCTTTTTACTATGTTTTTATAATCCCATTGGATCTCTCTTGCTTTCTCTAACCAGCGTTTTAGATCCTTTTTGTTAATTTGTTTGGCATTCTCATAAATAATCGAAGCGTCCTTAAATTTTTTTTGTTTGCTGGGTAAAAGCAGCGTTTCCTCAAAACTAACACCACTCCAGAACATCAAACGTAGGCCTACCTTCAATTTACTGTATCCCACGATGGGATTCCCTTCCAAGAACCAAACCGGATGTCCATGCCAGATTTTATTTTCTGCATTAGGTAAATTTTTACAAATCACCTCATACAGTAGGGTACAGATTTTTTGATCCTCTTCTGTTCGTTCATCATTGTATTTTTGAATGTCTTTGTTCATAGAAAAAACCAATAGGAATAAATATCAGATTATCTTTTATGCAATCTAAAAAAAGCCAAAAATAATAGTCATAGATACGATTGTAGGAGAGATTCAGGAACAATCAAATTCAGTTCAAGATTCACTAAAATTTGCTGATTTCTTTTCCGAATGCTAGACTTATGCACGTTGGTTCACGAATTACATAGGGTAATATTTGCAACTGAGTTTAGTGCATTTTTTGGTTCCTCGATATCTCTAAATTCTTAAAGTCAGTTGATTTCAATTCAATGGGAGAGATAGATCTGGAGTCTTTCAAGGAGATACTTTCAATGACTTGAAAAATCGCTGCACAATTATCAAGCTGTTCATTGAGAGAATAGCCCTCAAAACTTTGTAGCAAATATGAGTATTCGTATAAATAAAAATAATTCTAGGAATCCCAAAGGAAAGGAGGTGTTTTTCGAATCCTTTGAAGAATCGAGAGAAGATTTTTTCCGGTTGTCGAAAAAAATTAAAAAAAAATTTGAATTTTCGAATCCAGATCGCATCAAATTTTCGAAAGAATTGGATCCGATTGATATTATCTGGATCAGGAAAAAAAAGAAACCTTCATCGAAACTTATTGTTATAAGTTCTGGCGTACATGGTGTGGAAGGTTATGCGGGAAGTGCCGTACAAAGATATCTCATGCAGGAAATAGTGAGCGGAGATTTTGTCTTGGAATGCGATATTTTATTGTTACACGGAGTGAATCCATTTGGTTTTAGAAATAAAAAACGCGTAAACGAAAACAATGTGGATTTAAATAGAAACTTCTTTTTTAAGCGAGAAAAAATACCCAAAAGAGAAAAAAATAGGGGGTATAGGCGTTTTTCTTCTTTTTTTACGCCAAGATTTCCTTTTACTTATTGGTATTTAGAATACTTTGTATTTTTTCTTCGTTTTACTGGCATTATGTTGCGCGTAGGAATACAAAAATTTTCAAAAGCATTTGTAAATGGGCAATTTGAATTTAAAAAAGGTATATACTTTGGAGGTAAAAAACCTGAATCTGTGGTTAAAAGACTAAGAAAATATTTTAAGGTAAAATTATTGAAATACGATTCGATTCTGCATTTAGACATTCACACTGGACATGGAGAAGAAAATGGACTTACGTTGATCCAGAATGCGGATTTAGGAACTCCTGAAGATTCGAATATACTCCTAATCACGGATGGTTTGCCTTTACTCAAACCAGCATCAGGGGGTGCATTTTATAAGACAGCCGGAGACTTTACAGATTTTTTTAGCAAAATATTTCCTCTCCAAAAGAATCTCTTCCCGCTGACAGTTGAATTGGGAACCGCAGGCAATTTATCCTTTTGGAAAGCAGTGAGAACGAGCTTTCTAATTGTCGCAGAAAATAGAATTCGTCATCATGGAACTTGGTTTGAGAGTAACAAGGTGAAGGTAGACGAACGGTTTTATCGATATTTTTATCCGAATTCTGATAGATGGAGAAATATAATCTTACACAAAACGACGGATATATGTAAAATTTTATCACGGCGATTTGTAGATCTACCACATCGAGACTAAATCGATGTTTGACCCGTTTATCCCTTGGAATTAGAGCAAAGATTCGAATCGACGGATCAACTTGATTTCATTTTTTTTAAGATTGGAATGCGGAAGGTTATTTTTCCTCTGATCGATTCTGTTCCATTTCGTACGCAAGTTTACACTCTGGAATTTCCTCTCTTAAAAATTTTGATGCTTTACTGGAACCGACGATGTGTCCTGGTACGGCAGACATAATGCCTAAAATTTGACCAAATACGTACGTTGAGTACGCAGGATAAACTGTTTTGTAAGCGAGAAGTTCCGCGGCGCGATCACATTTATATCGTAAATATCGTATCGCATCATCGGTTGCTCGAGCTTCGGGATATAATGCTCCGACAATAGGTACCGCATAACCTAAGCTATAGAATGATTTGTATTTTCTAGCAGCGAAATCTTTTGCATGACCACCTTCATGCAAAACAACAGTGGGAATGTCAGAATAAATATTAATCGTATTAGTGTATTGGTTGTAATGATCTCCAGAACAAATATACGGAATCGGGCAACCGGAGAAAATTCTGGCAGGAAATAGAGCTCCAGTCAACCAGTTAATCAAACCAAACGTGTACTTCAAAACTGGATTTACGTTATTCGATCTCCATAATTGTTTTAAGTCTTCGATGGGAGCATATTGGTTGAAGCGAATTTTTACGTCTTTGAGGTTATTTTCGATGATATAATTTTTAAGATACTGTTTTGTTTCTTCAGATATCTTGTGATTCGACATCCTGGAATCGTTTATAATTAGCTTTGATAACGCACCCATAATGTTTCCAATCCAATCTAAAATCAGATACGGTTCACCAGAAGTGAATTGAGGATTGTCTTCTTCATTAAATATATCTTGATCTGGATAATACGGTTTTCCAAACGTATATTCTTTTTCAGTCGCAAAATTACAAGTTTGAAAAACAAATCCGAGTAGTAAGTAAAGTATAATTGTATGGAAAGAAAATTTATTACTCATATTATTTTTTTCTTGGTAGACTAACTTTAAGATTTTCGAAAAATTTAATCATTGCTATTCGACCCATTTGGTTGAGTTGGTCCTCTCGATTCCCTCTAAAACCAAGGTATGGCATATAGATAATCCATCCAAGAAATAGAGGGGCACTTGCAAGCGTAAAAGTGCAATCTGTAACCCTTGATTCAAGTGTGTCTGAATAGCGAAAATCTAAAAATTGTTTTTTGGATTTTTCTAATTCCGCAGTGATATGTAATTCGACAGACGTAATGTTTTTATAACATACATCATCTGCTAAAAGGGAAAATGTATGAATTTTGATTTTGTATTTTTCGTTGGATTGATAATCTTTCGGATTGAGATCAATTTCCCTTTCTATCAATTTTGGTAATGAACCATACTGATTTTGGAATTCCTTAGGAGCCAAAAAAAACAAAGAGGGACTTCTGCGTGCGAATACTTCAGCGTTCGTTGTTCCATCCTCGATTGTAAAAAAAGAAGGAGTTGGTTGATTCGCTGTTGAAAGGTCACTGGATATATTTTCCGTAACTCCTCTGAGTGGATCAGAGGAGTTAGGAGAGGAGTGCGGGACATATACACGAATCGCGATACATCCCGAGAAATAAAAAAGATTCAAAAGTAGGCAGAGTTTTTTTTTCATTTTTCTTAAAAATGACTACTTTCAAGTCACTGTTTTACTCACCCCAAACGATAGTGCAGTTTCTAATGAACCAGGTGAATATGGTGAAGCTGCTATGATCCACAACCGCAATCTTCTGAATCCCAGCGCTAACCGCAATATCATTGATGCTATTTTTAGGACCATGATAGATTGTTTTGTATCCTAATAGACTGGTCGTAAAGTAACAACCTTCTCCTTTTTTGACAACTTTTCCACTGCCTAAGTTATCTTGGTGGCCTGGAGTCGCAAGATGTTCTGTTGTTACAGTAATCAGAATACCAGGCTCGCTCACACAATTTAGCATTGTTAAAGCAATAAATCCGAAGCTCATAAAGATTATTATTTTTTTCATTCTTTTTCTCCTGTAACAATGGTACATTGTTTTCTAAATAAAATAGCTAGATAGTTCGCCGAATGGTAGTCAATCGTTGCGATTCTAGATATTTTGTTATCCTTGGCTATCTTTCCTGCTCCAGAATCTCCAAAACCGAATAACAAGAGGACATTGTACATACAACCTTCTGCCTGAGCCGTGGATTTGATATCAGCACCATTCGTTGTACCGGGGTATTTAATATCTGAATAAAGCCAGCCACCAACAGGACCGGAAGCACAGTTGGAAATGGAAAGAAATAGCGTAATCAGTATGAGTAAGATCGATTTATTTTTCATATACTATTCTCCCGCCACAGTTGTACAAAAGCCATGCCAGAAAATTCCAGCGAATACTGCCATATGTTCGTATTCCACATAACCAATTTTTTCGATTTTACCAATTTTCCGAGCGTTGTCGATGCTTGAATCTCCCCAAGCAAAAGCGCCTAGAAGGACTGAGTGCGAACAGGATTCCCCTCTTTTGACTCCTTTCCCCAAACCAGGTACTGGCCCATTGGTGGAGTCATGATGGTAAACCCATCCACCCTTAATCGCGTTCACGAACGAGACTTCGCCATACGAAGGAACAGGATTCGTGTTGAAATGGTTACCACTAATGCCGTAGAAGTTACGTAGATTCGTTCCTGTACAGCCACTAACGAGTGCCATAATGAGTAAAAGAGCCAAAGTGATGGCGTCCTTTTGGAGATTCTTGACTTTCATATATTGCCTACTATTGTTAAGTGTGAAAGATTTTATGCTAAACAATAGTAGGAAACGTTAGTTGTCAAATGAATAAATTCGCCTTTGAGTTGTAATGTTTCCTCTAACAGGCAGGAAAGTCAAATTTCAGCTAGTCGACAGAAAGAAATATGAACTTAGTTCAAAAAATTAGGCAATTAATTTCGGTTTGACCGATCAATCGTAGAAGTTGGTTTGCGCCTCTTTCGCTAGGTGGCAGGACACCGTTCAGAAATAAAAACTTTAAACTATACTTTCAGTTCTTGGTAAACTTGGAACGTAACCTTGCATAAAGTCAATCATCTCATCTGCATGTATTGGTTTGGACCAAAAATAACCTTGCCCAGAATCGCACTTAAGTTCTGTTAACTTATTGCGCGTGTATTCGTCTTCGACTCCTTCTGCAATAGTTTTTAATCCCATCCCTGATGCCATTTGAATGATGGCTTTTACAATGGCCTCGTCTTGCTGATTTTCGCCAATTTTTTTGATAAAGGATTGGTCAATTTTTAGTATCTCGACTTGAAATTTTTTCAGATATCCCAGATTTGAATATCCAGTTCCAAAATCATCAATGGAAAATTTAATACCTAAATTCCGCAATCGAACCAATGCATCCATTAGTACATTTGAATCATCGATTAGAATGGACTCTGTCATTTCGATTTCTAAATATTCGGGTGGTAGTCCAGATTCTTTTAAGGCCTTTAGAACAATCTCTTCGATGTTCCCTCGTTTGAATTGGATCGCAGAAACGTTCACTGCAATAGTTAAATCTTTATGCCCTAAATCATGCCAGGCTTTGCATTGCATACATGCTTCTTTTAAAACCCAATCACCTATATCAATGATAAGACCAAATGTTTCCGTAATAGGAATGAAGGAAAGCGGTGAAATTATTCCTTTTTTCGGATGTTTCCAGCGGAGAAGAGCTTCTGCACCGATTAGTTTGTTATCGTGAAGGGAGATTTTTGGCTGATAACAAAGATAAAACTGGTTCTCTAGTATAGCGGTTCTTAGGTTGAGAAGTAAACTTAACTGTTCTTGCGTATCGACGTTCATCTTCGTGTCATAAAAAACAAACCGGTTTTTCGTAGTGGTTTTTGCTCTTTCGAGCGCAAGGTTTGCTTTTTTTAGTAAAGAATCAAATTCAGTATCGTCGTCTGGCGCGATGGAGATACCTAGGGAACAAGTAGTTACATAATCAATGGAATTTAAACGAAACGGCAATGTCATCTGATTCATGATTTCGATAGCTACTTCAAATACAATGTCGAGATCCTGTTCAGAGTCAACGATGATTAAAAACTCGTCTCCTCCCAAGCGAGCAAGTGTATCTGTCTCCCGCATGATTCCTGATAATCTATGAGCGACTCTCACGATCAATTCATCTCCAATGCTATGACCTAAGGAATCATTGATTGTTTGGAAATTATCCAAATCTAAACTAATCAAAGCGATTTTACCATGATTCGTTTTGGCATGAATGAATGCTTGTTCAAAGCGGTCACGTGCAAGAATCCTGTTTGGTAAACTCGTGAGCAAATCATGGTTTACCATGTGTTCAACGAGAAGTGTGGACCGGTGGGCTTTGTTCTTTTCTTGGATTGCTTTTTCGACGGATGTTTTTAAATCATGAATCAAGAACCAGACACTTAATCCAATTGCAAGATATAACAAAACCAAGTCGAAGATGATGGTGAAATCAATTTTTCTTATATCATGAATATAAATTCCGGAAATATTTGTATATCCCATGAAGAGAATAAAGGCTACAGTATATGATAAAATCCCTATAAAATTTTTATTTGCTCCGAGCGTGGCGGCATAAATGAGAATACCGGAAAATGCGACCAAACCTGGATCTCTAATTCCTGCATCAATCCAAATAAAGTATGAGAAACTGATAGTTAAAATCCATAACAATAAGCTTCTAGCTGCAAAAACATTCTTTTTTGAAATAAAATAGTAAACAATTAGGAGTGAAGCGGCTGAAGATATTTTCGCAATAGATTCTACCAACCTAACATTCATAAATGTAAAAAGAAACGAAAAAACTAACATTGATTCTGCTATCCAGAACAACTGAAGCAACCTGCGCAATTGAAAACTGACTGGATCTTCATCAACTGAGCTTTTCAGTTTAGTGGAGAAATTGTTAGTAATGCTTGAGATTTTAAAAAATTTCATGGACGCAGAATAATGTTTGGTTCTAATTTTATAAGGAATTGTTTCAGAATCGCAATCAGAAAATTGATCCGAGTCCAAATGGGAAAGAAAACTTACAGCTCGAAACTAGCTTTTGGATAAGTTTGCTTTTGCAATTAAAAGACATAAAAGTTTAGGTTATCTTCCAATCTTTGCGTAAAGGCGACAATTTCCTCAGAGGCAGCTGAAAGTTCTTCGGCAGAAGCTGCATTTTCTACCCCCAATTCATTCATATCGAGAAGAATTGCCTTGGTTCGTTCGAGAGAAGCTTGGTATTTTTCCAAATAAGTCTGAATGACATTCGAAATTTCAATGCTTTCATTCGCCTCCGAGGTAACTTTTGATTGGTTTTGGATTTGATTGTTCATTTCTACGCCTAGGGATTCGAAATCTAAGGCGATCTGTTTGCTATCCTTGACCAGTTCATTGATTCTTTCAAAATTAAGATGAAATGCTTCAATTCCGGATTTGACCTCGATATGGTTTTTTCTTACAAGTGTCTGAATATTTTTTAGGCTAGAGCCTGTTTTTGTAGCGAGTTTAGAAATTTCATCTGAAACTACGGCAAATCCTCTCCCGTTTTCTCCGGCTCTTGCAGATTCAATCGCAGCGTTTAAAGAAAGTAAATTTATTTTCTCTGATATCGATTGTACTAGCTCTACTGTCTTAGAAATCTCCGCAGAACTAATGTTAATGATATCCATTCTCTGTTTGAGAGAGGTTAAACTATCTTCTAATGCCACAAATTTTCTTTCGAATTGTTTTGTCCTGTCAATCGCTTTGTCTGAAATATTTTTAATATCGTATATGGCCGATGATAACTCTTTGATTTGAAACATTAAACTTTCAATTGAATGACAGAGCACATTGAATTGGGATATGGAATATGTTAAATTACTCGCATTAGATAAAGATTCAGTACTGAGTGCTTCATATCTATCGGAAAGTGATTGTGTATTAGTTGATAGATCGTTTGATGCGATTTTCTGTTCCTGCATCGTTCGATTGATTTCTTCGGCTAACAATTTTATGGATAAAATGGATTCTTTCAATTTATCCATTAATGCATTATAGTGCAAAACGAATTGACCAATCTCATCCTCTGACTTGATTTTTAAAACTTCACGAAAATTGCCATTTGCTACTTGGTTTGAAAAATTTCCTATTTCGAGGATCGTATTCATTAGAGATTTTTTCCCGATTAGGTAAGAAAAAAAACCCACGCCAATTCCTGCGAAAAGGCAAAGAGCTGTAAAAGCATGTTTCAATAAATCCGAATTAAACGTTACGAAGATTGGGGTAACTAGTCGAAAAATCACCCCCATTAAGATACCAAAAATAATAGAATAAATTAAGTAGTTGCGAAGGATACTACGTTTCAAACAACTCTCCCATTAACATCTAAGAACAGACGAAAATATTGCATCATTTCTTACATCATGGTATTTATTTAAACTTTTTGTAAATCTGAAAAACACAATTCTACTCTTGGTTGAGAGTATGCTCAATCTCCTCGAGTAAATCATTTGGATGGAATTGGTGGGGGATCGATCTGAGGATTTCTTTTTTCGAATTGATCCATAACAGATTCGTCGAATGAATCAAAGCTCCTTCACTGCGTCTCGAATCCAAGCTCTCACTCCTTTCAGCGACGATTTTATAGTTTGATTTAATTCTCGTTAAGCTGTCTAAGTCCCCACTCAATAAAATTAAATTTGGATCATATTTTTCACCATATTTTTTTAGATTTTTGGTATTATCTCTGGATGGATCAATGGAAATAAAAATAAAAGAGACTTTGAATTTTTCCGAATTGTTTAGTCTCCTGTAAACGTTTGTTAGTTTTTCAAGAACAGAGATACAAATATCTGGGCAGTGCGAATAGCCAAAAAATAAAATCGTAATTTTCTTATTTTTTATTTCTTCGAAAAAATCAAACATTTTTCCATTTTGATCTGTTAGTCGAAAATTTTCTGCTGAACGTAATGGGGAATTGTACTCAGGATAATGGAGAGCGACCCTTTTGCACTGAACCAAAAAAAAGAGAAGGAATATGGCGAGAAATTTTCCCATGAACCATATTACCTTCTCTGAGTGAGTGAGACTTCAATCAAAATAAATTGATTGAAAGGTAAGTTTTGGCTAAAAACCTACTTCGAATTTAGAATGAACTGAACAGTTGAGTCCAATTCTTCCCCAGTTAACTGAGGAAATCCCGGCATTTGTGGAAAATTTTCTCTTTTTTTCCCCGGGTTACGTATCCATTTTTTAAGATCTGCTTCTTTCCCTTTGTATATGGATACCATCTCCAATACAGGGGGACCGACGACTTTGACTTTTAGAGCATGGCATGCTGAACAATTGCTTTTAAATATTGCCTCCCCAGCTTTTGCGCTACCTTTGGGCTCAAGTTTTCCAGTTTCTATTTTGGCCTCAAGCGAAGCCAGACTTGCAGCTTTTACTTCTGCTTCATATGCTAATGTCCTTTGATTGACTAAAGATTTATGAGGCCCCAATGCATTCTCTCTGATAATGTGTCTTCCCGAAACCATCAGGACGACGACTAATGATAGTGAGATTACGATTTTAGAAAAATCAGATCCAATTTCGGTCTCTTTTGCATTCAATCCATTCCATAGAAGATACAATGCATATAATCCAAGCAGGATACCAGGTGAAATTACTTGAATTAATGTCCAACTAATCGCTTTACTCGGCAATGTTAGTAAGATGACAGGACCAACAATGAATTGAAGTAAGGTGGCCATAAACGCAAGGGAGTACATTCGTTTTCTAACTTCGAAACGCGTAAGAGTTGTAAATTTTTCTTCGAATTTAAAGGAAGGTCTTCCAAAAAAATAAAAAAGAAATAATCCTGTCGCAGTCATTGAAGCGAAAATGAAATGAAAATATCTTGGGAATACATTTGGAAGAAACATCGCTGAGAAAAATCCAGAGACTGTTCCCCATTTTTCGGGATATATCATTAAGTTGATATTGGTTAGAAAAATGAGAGGAATAAATAAAAAGATCCCACTCGCTGCCGCTATCATCGCAATATGTAATCCCTTATTATTCTGTAGTTTTTCCCAAAGATACTTATGCGGATAGGTAAGAAGAAATGCGAAGACTACCAGCGGAACAATGGCAATCCAAAATAATCCTGTTAAGGCATTGGCACTGTAAAAGTAAACTGTGTAGATCGTGTTGATAATTAATAAGGGAGCAACTCCCATTACTACCGCCATACTCTTGTTTACTGTGATTGTTTTTGCAATTTCATGGGCGAGGATGTCATAATCTTTATCCCGCAGACCTTTTACTTGAGCAAAAAAAGTTAAAAGAGTTCCACCAACCATTAAGTTAACAAATACAATATGCACCAAAAATGAGATGATAAGTAAAGCTACTAAGAACCATTCTGGGGCAGGCAATGGAAGTGGGATGTCTTTGGGAATGGGGACGTTTGCTAACAACATTGTTATTAAATTCATAGTCATTTCCTTGAGATAGAAATTGAGACACCTGTCTCTTGTGCGCCTTCGAGTGGAATTGGATATTCATCTGTTTTAAGGATATACTCAACAAGAGCTCCAATTTCGGATTCGTTACCTGGAAATGGTGGCATGAAGTATCTTGCATTATGCATTCCTTCAATATATGCTTTCATGGCATCGGCATTTAGCGTAGCATCACCATACATTGCCCTAAATTTTGCCACAACAGAGTTGATGCCGTGAGATGTATGGCATCTGCTACAAGTTAGCATAAAGATATCCTTTCCAGCCTCCACTTTGTTTTCTTCTGTTACTTGGTTGTATTTTACATAGGTAGCATATTTCAATATACCCTCTTTTTTTAATAGTGGGTATTCAGAAACTCGAAACATGTTCGAATACATATAGTTAGCTATTACAAATGGTTTTCTTATGAATTCTCGAGCTCTTTCAAAAACAGTTAGTAGCGAAAAGGTGAGAAGAATTGGTAGAGCAGCTGCTATTATATGTACCTTGTTCTTATGAAACAAAGCATAAGATGCAATCGCGATGACCGAGATAATTGAGATACTAACTAACTTAAGTAAACTATCATACCAGGATGAGAACTCCGTAGTTCCTACAGCGACAGATAAATTCTGGAACATCATGTCAGGTATTACTGAATAGTAGAATATTGAACCTACAGCTACCCAAATGGACCAAGTTAGGATCCAAATAGCAGCGATTTGAGTAGCCTCTCCCCTAACTTTGCTTCCTGTTGCTGTAAATATAGCAGTTAAAAATAGCGTGACAGCCCCACCCATAAGCATGGCTAGAGGTGTTCTAAAAGCCAACTGCGCAAGATAGATCGGGTTAAAAACTGCATGAAAGAAATTATGAGTTTCTGTCCAGCTTCCTGGATCCATCATGAATGCTAAAATAGCAACAATGATCGCCATTGTGATCCAAGAGAAAATGGATAAGGCGGCACCCAGTTTTATATGTTTCTTTTTGGCTTCATCGGATTTAAGTGATGCTTTCCAAGTTAAGAAATAATATAAAATTAAAACAACTTCAGTGACGAAGACGATCCATTCTGTAAACCACGCAAAGAAGAATACGCGAATCAGACTGCCTATCGATGCTGGACTAACAAGTGAGGCGGAAAGCCAAATACCTACACCTGTCATTGCACCTAATGAAGTAGTGATGACGAAACCAACAAACATGATTTTGTTGGCAAGTTGATCCAAGTCAGTGTTCTTGTTTTTCCATCCTCGATATTCAAGGTATGTGACAATCGGTGCTAAACCGACAGCCAGAGAATGGTTTATAAGAACATGGAGAATCGCGATAATGGCAATCAACATACGATTGCCCATAAAATCTAAATGAAAAATGGGAAAATCCATCATAACTCCTACAGCAAACAAATTGCTGAATTAAAAATTCAATTTCAAATTTAATTTAAGTTATGTGAGAGAAGGAGGGGCGCGTGAATGAGAAAAGTGATATTTAAATTGAGAGTAAAAGAGAAGATCGCTAACTTCATATATCTGATTCTTTAGGGAAACTTGTAATTTTTCCCAGCAGGAAATTTGAGAATTAAACTTAGAATCATTTGTTTTATCTGTAATCGAAAGAACCACTTTACCATGAATTGCAAACTGAAGGTCACTTGCTTCGAGAGTGTAACGATCCATTTCATCAAAATGCTCGTTAGTTTCTGTTAAACAAAGACCTTCTGTTACATAGCGATCAAAGCTAAAGTAAGGCTGAAGAGTGGCATAAGCCAGTGGAGAAATGAATAGACTTAGAATGAATAATTCTCTAAGCTTTTTCATTTTCCGGATCATAAGATTAAGCATTCACATCCTATCTTCATGTAAATGATTTTTTTTAGGACGGTTGCCGGATAAATCCATTGATATTGGTCAATGTTTCGCTTCTAGAAAGTAAGTTTTCATTTTGCCTTTTCCTTTGATTTCGATCTCACCTCTTTCTGTTAGATTAAAATCATTTCGTAAAAATTCATAAGTTTCTGATGAAACCTGAATTTTGCCAGGTAATCCATGTGATTCCATTCGACTGGCAATGTTAACAGCATTCCCCCAAACATCGTAACTAAATTTTTTCAATCCGATAACGCCTGCTATTGCTGGGCCAGAATGGATGCCAATTCTAAGATCGAGTTTGTGGCTACTTGCCGAATTAAACTTTTTGATTACCTCAATCATTTCCAACGCGAAGTTAGCGATTCGTTTTGCATGATCATTCGAAACTAAGGGCAATCCACCAGCTACCATGTAAGCATCACCAATGGTTTTTATTTTCTCCAATTTATATTTCGTAACAAGTAAATCAAACTCGGAAAATATCTCATTTAAAAAAGAAACTAACTCAGCCGGTCGCATCTTCTCGGATAAGGGAGTAAAACCAACAATATCTGCAAAAAGGATTGTGATGCTTGAATAACCATCGGCGATTGATGTCTGGTTCAATTTCAATCTATCTGCAATGGGAACGGGGAGTATGTTGTGAAGGAGAGCCTCGCTTTTTTTCTTTTCACCTTCTACTTTTGATTTTTCCTCTTCGAGTGATAATTCTGCTCTTCGGTAATTGGAAGCGATGTAAAAGAAGAAACCGATGATGAAGAGAAGTAATCCAATATCATTATTTAATCTGGATAAAAAGTTAAATTCTTCCGGAAAAATAACTAGACCTTCGTGAAGAGAAAACCAAATTTCGATGCATAAAAAAGAGACTGAGACTAAAAATTGAATCGCATATTGATAAATCCTTTCCTTTTCCTCAAAATAGAAATAGCTAACAGCTATGACAGCGAGTAGATAAAGATGAAAGTTTTGTTGGGTACCTAATATCAGCGAGGTGATCGAAATATTAAACCAAGCAACGAGTAAGCCGTATATCTTAGCGAGTAAATACTTTCTTCGAAAATTAAAGAAGAAAACTGGTAGATAGAGATTCAGACTGATACTCAAAGAAATGAGCAAGGGAAGAGTCGCTGGCAAAAAGAATAAGATGATGGGATAAAAATTAAATCCTGTCAGAAAAGTTATCAGATTAATGCCATTACTTAAACGAACTGTTTTGATTTCTCGTGTGCTTAAATTTTCATGAACCCCGAGGTTGATAATAGAATTCCAAAGTTTGAGCATAGTAATGATTTTTCCTTTAAAAAACTTTTCCTATTTGGAATCCTAGCCATTGGTGTTGTTGGGGGAGACCTTTCGCTGATTCAAAGTCAATAGACTGATAGTTGTAGTGAACAGAAAATAAAAAACCACCGTCCGATACAGAAACAAATCCGGCTCTAAAAAAACCAACGGCTCTTTTTAAGTCACCAGTATAAGTTTTATCTTGTCTGAATTCAACTTCCTCTCTCAATAATTCCAGCAAAGCATTTCTCTGGGTAGGATCCAAAATATGCTGAGAAAGAATTTCGTAGGCATAATACCGAACAAGCGCAGGCTGTTCACTCCCGCGAGGTCGAAACAATGAATACACAGCCATTATTTTGGCATTCTCTGGTAACGAATCCCAATTTTCGGATATACTTTTTACAAGTACCAATTTAAAGATTCGTTCAATGTCTTCAGCTCCGTTGAAAATAATATTAAATAAAAGGTAATTTGTACCAAAATCAAACGGGTTCGTTGACCCCTTCACCAAATATTCATTATATATTAAAAACCGACGTAATGAATTTCTGCCGTTATCTTCCGATAGAGTCCTATATAATAATTCTCGTTCTCCAGTTTGATAACTAGGGCTTTTTAAAAAATCATCCCAATTGCTGAGAGCATTGTCCTTGCTTTGGCTTTTGTAAGTTTTGTCGGAACCAATTTGTCCTTCAATGGTTGCATTATATATCTGTAAGGTGCCGCCAGGATTGATGTAGAAATACCAATACCCAATACCTGGGTTTTGCAAAATAGGTGCACCGGGCATTAATGCCGAAGAACCAGGTCCGGGATTTTTGTCTACATTGCCGAAACGAAAAATTAAACCAATCGACGCGTTCGTATAAATATTTCCCAAATTGACATTATAATTCGTACCAAAATATCTGTGCCAAAATTTTCTGACGTCCGTATTTACAGCAACTGAGTAAGAATCTGGGATTTGGGTATCCCAACCCTGAGGAGTTGGCGATCCAATGAGATTATGAAAATTAATTTGTGCAGATTTTCCTCCAACTGCGGGACCAATCATACCAAGTTCAAGCTCTGTTGTAACACTTGCAGAATCCGACCAAGAAGTCAAAGAATTGCTCATATAACCTCTGCTTGCATAGGGTCGATCTCCAAAAGATATATCCGCTTTTCTGATATTAGTGGGAGTATAAAATTCCTGACCGGCGGAGATGCCCATGAAGTACTTAGTATCTTCCGTCTGACTTAAAAAAAGACCATTCCAAACTCCAAATATGTTTCTTGTTACATTCGTTTTCGATGCAGTTGTATTGAATTCTAACCTAGTTCCATTGGTATAATACCGATCAGAGAAACCGCCGAACGCGTCGTTTTCCATGATGAGTCTCACTTGAGATTGCGAGATCGACTCATCTTTCGTCGGAGTTACCTCGGTATCGGGAATAGAGGTTTTTTCTGTTCGTTTCGGAAGACTTCGATTTTTTGATTGAGCATATACGACTGGGGTCAAAATAAAAACAAGAACAAGGTAACAAAAATACTTCACAAATTAACAATCTATAAATGATTTCCAGATTGGCAATTTTATTTAAAGAACGTTCAGAAGAGAATTGACAAAGCCAAAGATTCATCTCTTTCTTTGAATTTAACCTTAAATTTATATGAATCATCAAAAAGCAGTATGGAGCAATTGAATGAAGTTAATCATTAGAAATTTATTATCGATTTTCGCTGGATTGGTTGTTGGAAGTATCGTGAACATGGGAATTATTTCTCTTGGCGGATCTATCATTCCACCCCCAGAGGGAGCAGACGTCCTGACCATGGAAGGTTTGAAAGCATCCATCCATCTTTTCCAACCAAAACATTTTTTAATGCCGTTTCTCGCACATGCGTTAGGAACTTTTTTTGGTGCTATCTTAACAACTGTTATCGCAGCAAGCTATAAAAAACATTTCGCGATGGCGATTGGCGGACTATTTTTATTGGGTGGAGTTGCCAACATTTATATGTTACCATCTCCACTCTGGTTTTCGCTCCTGGATTTAATTGTTGCTTATCTTCCAATGGCATTTTTAGCCTGGTTGCTTGTTGGAAAAAAATAATCCGAATCGATGGAATCAGTTAATTTTAACAAAAGGTTAAAATACCAAATATTGAAAACGATCATGGCAAATCTAAAATGGAACCAAAGAATTCCATTTTTAGTTCGATTCGTTCATCAAAGATATGAAATTCGTAATTCGGATCTTTTTACAGGATCAGATTTTATCAGAGAAAACAGGGAACGCGTAAAATTGGAGATGGATATCGTCTCCACGTATGTTTCCCTTCGGAAGATCGTAGGAGACGAAAAAGCTCTAGCGACAATGGTGAGTTTGATCCAGGCTTCCGCAAGTGAAGCCTTTCTTGAAACTATGCAACTAATTACCAAACTTGGAACAATGAAATGATTCTCAGGGAGTGAACCTCACATCAAATATCTCTTACCAAGATGATCCCTGATGTTAATGTCTGCTCCCATTGAAAGTAGAAGATCCGAAATATTTCCGAGACTATCATAACTATAACTTATATGCAGTGGAGTTACTCCATTAGCATCGGTTATGTTAGGGTTTGCACCAGAATTTAACAAAATTTGGACATAATCTTCATTTCCATTTTCTACTGCTAGGTGCAATGGAAATTGACCGATTAAATTCGGTGTATCTGGGTGAATACCTAATTCTAAAATGGAAATTAAGATGTCTGGTGCCTTCGCATTTTCGCAAACGAAACCAAGTAAATTTGGTAAGGTTTCTTCGACCGATGTTTTGTTTTTTAATTTCGATAAAATAGATTTGAATTTTGGGATGTCCGTGTTTTCGATACTTTGGTACAAGCTTCGAACCAGTTCATTCGTCTTATACTCTTCCATTTTTTTTTTGATTCGTGCGATCATAATTAAACCTATGGATGTATCTTAGTCTAGAATCATACGTTCGAATTGTAAAAATACGACATTTTTTTGTAGTTTTTAAACCATTCCTTTGGTAAATAACCCGTTATTAATTTAAAATCGTGTATCAAGTGCGATTGGTCAACATAACCATATTCATAAGCTATATCCGTGAGGCGTGTTTCGATTCGTTCACTCTTGTAATGAATCGGATTTCTGATCATCTTGAGAATTCTATGGATTTTCCGTATCTCTCCTGGTGCGAATCCATAAACTTTTTTCATTCCACGTTCGATTTGTTTTCGCGATATTCCTGTTTTTTTTTCAATCTCCGAAATCTTGGCGTTAGAGTCCGTAAGTTCTGAGAAAGCAAATCGTATATTTGTATCGATGGGATATAACTTTTGTTTATATTGTTGGATAATTTCAGCCAAATAACTTTCGAAAGTTTGAATTTGATTGGCCTGGGACAAATTAATTCCGCTTAAAAATTTTTTCAATTGTAAAAAATGAGAATTCGAAGTTTCCTCAATGTCAGGAAAATGATTTACCATTTCATTAATAGGCTGACCCATCAATTCCCAAAGCGCGCCGGCATGAAAGCGAACAGAGATTAGATTAAGTTTTTCTTTTGAATGAATTTTCCACCGTAAATTTTGTGGACCGACCCAGTGTAACTTAGGCAAGGTGACTAGATTCGTATCATTACGAAATACTAAGGGTGGAGACTGTAAGTGATATACCATTTCAATTTCGTAGGAAGGTAAAATCCATGGGAGAGATTCGGCTTCCACGCCAGTCCAATACCAAATTTCTTTAATGAATGGCAGGCATTGGAACGGTGCTTTTATGAACATGTAACAAGAAGGAATGAATCGTTACGTTTAAATATTAATTTTGATAGTTCATCCAAAGACTACTACTTCAATAATCTATCATCGAGCTCCTTGGCTTTCCTTAACATTATCTTTCTCATCACATATCCTACTAGGAAAACAATTACTCCTACGATTACAGGCCACCAGGGAGCAGTAGTTCGCTGAAAGAAATGGTTGATGACGGCCGTTTGATTCGGTTTTTCCGGATCGTAAATGACTTCTACTTGATCCCCTTTTTTGTATTTTTCAAAACTGTGATTCCAAAATAATTTATCTAAAAACCGGATTTGTTTTCCATCTTCCGTTTTGAATTGGACCCACGCTTGGCGATATGGCTCAGTAACTTCTAAGTCGTAAACTTCACCAGTAGTTTTCTGTCCTTTTTGGTCTAAGTCTTTTTCTATGGATAGATTGTAAAATCCATAGATAAATAGTATGATTCCGAACAAATACAATACGAATCCAACATAAGATGCATTTCTAAATCCATTCATAAGCGAAAAGAATACAATCAGATTGAATGAAAGTCAATTCTTTAAAATAGGTCCCTTATTCCCTCATATCCTAATTTTCGCATCGTTTTTTTGTTATTTTTGTAAATGGAATTTATATTCGGATGTAGATCTACAACTCTTGAGATACTTTCCTCTCGCAGTAGATGTAAAATTGGATATGGGGATCGATTCACATAATTAGTGATATCATCTCTATTTCGATTCGCAAATTGAAACTCCGGATGGAAATTCGCAATTTGAATGATACCATCTAGTTTTAAATGGCTAAGAAGATGTTCGACACGATCTAAAAAATCATTTTGGTCTAAGAAATTTTTAAATAGATTGGGAGTTATGAGTAAACTAGTCTCTATTTCCAATGGATTCGAATTGGTCAGTAAAAGGATTTCTGATTCTAAGAGTGTAAGAAATTCTTCAGGCTGAGAGGTAAGTGAAACTGAGTATCGAATGAGATTGTCCGCATAAACCGGCTTTGAAAAAGGACATAAATTTAATCCTATCACAACATTTGAAATCCATCGTCGAACAATGATTATAATTTCGTCAATTTTTTGGTTGTTCACTTCGCTCATTCGATTGTTTATACATCTAATAGAATATCTTCTTTTGGCAATGGTCAATTCTCATTTCAGCCAAGTTGAATAAAAACCACCGCCAAAACGAATTCCTGTTTCTAAAAATTGATCGGTTTCTCCGTCCTTTGATTTGGCAAGTAATCTAGATTGAAATACATCGGAACTAAGGAAATATTCTGAGCTTAGCTTCCATTTAAAACCTACTTGCCAGCCCGTGCGACCTACCAGATCCGTCGTTAAAAATCCTCGACCTACGGAAACTCGTAAATACGGATCAAAATTTCCTTGGTTCGGGAAATGAAAGGTTAAGTCATAATCAAAAGTTCGGAAAAAATGTATTTCTTGTTTTGCGGATAACAAACCATAGGTGTTATAGTAATCAGATAGTTCTCTCAGTTCGGGAAAAAATGCAGACGCAATTTGCATGTTGTTATATCTCGAATTTGAAAGTTCTGTATCATTTTTGGTAAGGTGGTGCGTATGAATGACAGAACTCTGGAGTGATCCTCCGATTCCAAACCAAGAGTTTAGCAAATATTCTAGACTTAACTTTTGGTTATTTCCTGTATAAGTGATCTCTTTTTGCGAGTTTAGTACTCCTACAATTCCTATTGCATTCGGATTTTGAGGTTCGGCATAAAAATAGCGGTAGTAATTTTTTGAAGATATGTCTGAATGTTTCGACATGTTTTTTACCGTTTCTTGGGCCAGAGTAAAATCAAAAAAAATTTTCCCTTTTTGAATCCATGGTTGGTCCGTTTCTATATTTTGTCCTTTCAAACTTCGCACTGGCAAAGCGAAAGAGAACAAGAAACAAATAAAAGCAAAAAATTTAAAAACGTCTTCCACGATTTAATCCCTTGGTTTCTTTAAATTTAAATCGCAATTTCCAGAATTGTTTGGAAAGTGGAAACAGGTTCTTCATATTCCAGTTGGAAACATTGAAAGATTGGAATCAAGAATGTCAAGCTGTAACATTGAGAGTAAAAAATTCGACAGAAAAACAGAATATAAATAAACGAAAGTTAAAGATAATAACTCAGATAATGTACCTAAAGATGAAAGATTTGGAAATTTTGATCAAATTAGAAGTAGCAATAAAATCAGTTTTTTGTTTTTTCATTTTAATTTTCTTTTTATCCTGTACTCGATATTTTTTAGAAGAAAACAAGGAGACTAAGATTCGCCTGCCATCGACGAAAATCGATATCGCCTATGAATTCGTTGGATGGGAACAAGATGAATACAGAAAAAACGCCGCGGATGTATTAACAACTTTACATACTTCCCAGTATTTTGGAAAAATTGCCTCGGCCGTAAAATCTTCTATCGAGAATAGAATTCAAATCATTCTGATATCTGAGCAAAATAGCAAACCGTTTTTTGGCGAACAATCTGAACCTGTCTCTTGGATGATAGAAAAAAAACCAGGTAAAACATTAATCACAGTCTTGAATCGAATGTTATCGATCCGGTCCTTTTTCATCTTACCTTACTTTACACAGAATGACACTCAGCTTACATTTCGTCATTGGAAAGGTAACCATTTGCTGCATGAATATACTTATTCTTTAAAAAATCTTTTAATTGTTGGTTGGGTTTCTTTATTTGCCAGACCGTTTGATGATCAGGCACAAGTGGAATCTATGTATTCAGATGCGACAAAAAGATTTATTTCTGATTTCCATAGTCAAAACCAATGAAAAAATATAATCTAATTGTTGTTAACTCATTTTTTCTCTTTTCTCTTACCTGCATCGGTTTTCCTGGAATTGTTAATCGAGACGGAAAAATATTTTTTGATAAAGTAACAAAAGGAAAAATTGTTTATAGCGGATTTACCAAATACGAAGAGGAACAGAATGAGATTTCGAAATTAATTCTTGCAAGCGGATTCAAGGAAGATCCGAAAGCGGATTTACTTTTAGAAGTAACACTGGAAGAATTAGATGCTAAATATAAAAGACGGTATTTGCATTTTTTTAATTTGATATTCTCTATTGGAACGATTACTTTGTTTCCATATCACAACTTAACAGAGCACCGGCTAACATTTAAGTTACGTAACGAAGGAATTGTGACTAGCGAACTGGTATTAAATACGAAATTTCATCAGTGGCGTGGTCTTACGTTACTCCCTATCTCTTATTTTTACTGGCCAACCACCGAATTTAGAGAATATTTAAAAAAGATGATCTATCTGGAATTAACAGGAAAAGAATGAAATTATTTAATGTAAGTTTCTTTTTAATACTAGTTTTTATTTCATTTCGATGCCAAACGCTCGATAATAGAAATCTGTTTTCGGAAAAGAATTATAAAAAACATATTTTAGAATGGAATAAAGAGACGCGAAATTATTATGTTCATGCACCAAAAAATAAATATTTAGGTGGCCAGAATCTTCCCGTAATCATTATGTTACACGGTAGGTTGGGTTCCGGCATCCAGTTGATGGATCAATCAGGAATGAATGAATTGGCAGACAAAGGTAATTTTATTGCTGTTTATCCAGATGGTTTACAGCGTAGCTGGGCTGACGGAAGAGGAAATACGCCAAGCGATCAAGGAAGAATTGATGATGTTGGTTTCATTGAGAAAATGATCAGTGAATTGTCTTCGCTCTACCATATCAATGAAAGGAAGGTTTTTATTGCTGGACATTCAAACGGTGGTTTTATGACACAAAGGATGTTATTAGAAAAATCGAACCTTTTTGTCGGCGGAGTAAGTGTTGCAGCGCATCTAAGTAAAGAATTGGTAAAAAAATATGTTCCAGAAAATCCGGTTTCCGTTGCCTTCCTTATCGGAACCGACGATCCTTTTGTACCGTATTACGGTGGATATGTGAGAGACGGTGGAGAAATATTAGGAGCAGAGGATAGTTTTGATCGATGGAAGATTTGGAATGAATGTTCCGCAAGCTTTACGCAAGTTACTAAGGACAGTGAGAAGGATGAAACGTCCATAGATACTCTGACGTATGATAATTGTAAGAATCATTCGGTCGTTAAATTAATTCGTATCAACGGAGGAGGTCATTCCTTTCCCGGAAAAAACCAATACATTCCTTTTGTCAAAATGGGGAGACCGACCATGGAAATTGATGGTGCCACTGAAATTGTTCATTTTTTTAAAGAGTTAGGTTTATAAATGGTCAGAAGTATTGGCAAAGGAAAGTTAGCAATTGTTACTGGAGCGTCTCGAGGTATAGGATTATCCATATCTAAAAAACTAATTTTATTAGGATATAACGTGTTTGGATGCTGTAGAGATCCAGAAAAATGCACATTTACGGATCCAAGTTTTAACCTCAGTAAAGTAAATTTAATGAAAACTTCTGAGATGGAAAGATGGATTCAAGAAATTAAAAAAGAAGGCCAGGTTGATCTTCTTATTCATAACGCCGGTAAAGGTTATTTTGCTCCTTTTGAAGAATTAAATTGGATTCAAATTGAAGAAATGATAACCCTCCATATAACAGCTCCGATGTTACTTACAAACTCACTCCTAAGGTCCCTAAAAGAATCAGCGGGCAGAATTATTTTCATTGGCTCCATTGCTGGCACTCAAATTTCCCCTTGGGGTTCTGCCTACGGTGCCACGAAAGCAGGTCTTCATCATTTTGGCAGAGAACTGTTTCAGGAATTGAGAAAATCAGGTGTAAAAGTAACCAATTTGATACCAGACATTGTCGATACTGATTTTTATCAGGGTCTTCCTTTTGGTCCCGATATAGATTCTAAAAGTCATCTTTTAGCTGATTGTTTATCGAGCGCAGTGGAAAACATTCTTACGCAAAGGGATGGTACAGTGATTTCTGAACTAAGGATTCAACCTGAAAAATTTAAAATCAAGAAAAATAGCCGAATATAGGGAATCCTAGTCTGCCGCTATCTATACGTCCGGAATAATTCCCTCTATTGGAATCATCGGGATTGAATCTGGATCAACTGACGCTTCTTTTTTGTTCACATTTGGCGTAGATACAATGCCGCTAGCTTCATCATCGTTTGTACGCTTGATTGCCCTGATTTTGGAGTCGGTTTCATACAATCTTTCAATGACTCTTTTTAGAAGTAAAAATAAAAACTCTGGGCTTTCCTGGCTCATTTTAACAAATGTATTGCGATTGATGATCCCGAGCTTTGCAAAATCAGAAACTGTGACTATGGAAGCAGCTCTTGGACTATTGTTAATGATTGCCATCTCACCGAAAAATTCCCCAGGTAAGATACTTCGAAGTTTTGTATGTTTTCCTTCAATATGTTTATAAATATCCAATTGCCCTTCAAAAAGAAAAAACATGGCTCCGTTAGATGGTACACCCTCTTTAAAAAGTACTTCACCACGTTTGATGGTGATCATAGATAATTTAGCTAAGGATTCTTTAAGTCCCATCGGTTAGTTCTTTTAATTTTTGTTCAGCTTCAATGAGACGTTCGACGTAAGTTTGTAATAAAGCATAAACAAACATAGGATTCGAGTTCGCAATTTTAATCAGATTTTGTTTGTCAAGTATGCCGAGCTGCGCCCGATCGGAATGAATGTAAACTGTCATGGTTCTCGGATGTGCGGAAATAAGCGCAATCTCTCCAAAAAATTCTCCAGTACTTAGTTTCCTTACTTCATGAAAGTTGTTTTGATCCGGAGCACCCATACCGACAGCGAGTACGCCACTTAGTATAAAATACATCCTTTCGTTGGATGCTTCGCCTTCTCGAACGATGATTTCCCCTCGTTTAAAAGACTTAGTTGGTACAGTATTAACGAAATCGAATATATTGATTGTATTATCTTTTGCCATTAATTTCCGCGATAAATTTCAATCAGTTCCAGTAACATTTTATCTTCAGCATATTCTAATGGAGATTTACCAGTAACATCTTTTAGTTTAGGATCTCCACCGTTCAAAACTATAATTCTAGCTACTTCTAACACTGAATCTTTTTTACCAGAATCAAATTGAAGTGCGAGTTCGGAAAGAATAGTTTTTCCTGATTTGTCTGTCAGGTTGAGATTGGCTCTTCGCTCGATTAGGAAAAGTACTAATTTCT
>Ga0209277_10000343_pt1 | contig 23619 bp, 26 predicted proteins | sample JI81AbrownDNA_FD_187503 | JGI IMG/M metagenome (GOLD analysis project Ga0209277, IMG submission 187503) | Wastewater effluent complex algal communities from Wisconsin, to seasonally profile nutrient transformation and Carbon sequestration -... | ecosystem: Engineered > WWTP > Effluent > Algae... | reverse complement strand
GATGTCGGAAGTTTTTCTTATTGCTTATTTAGCTTGTCGAGAAGGGCTTCAAATTCTTCGTCATTGGTGAAGGTGAATTTCATTTCACCTTTGCCGGTCGGTTGGCGCTTGATATTCACTTTTACGCCGTAGGCTCGGCGAAGGGTGTCTTCAGCGGCAGAGGCGTTTGCATCAAACGTGCGCGGGCTACGTGTCTTGTGGACCTCTTCTTCAGCTTCACGAACGGTGACGTGACCCGTCACCATGGTTCTAAAGAGTTTTAAGCGCTCAGCATCCGTTGGTAGCGAGAGAAGTGTACGAGCACTCGACTGACTGATCTTTTTATCAACGATGGCTTGTTGAATTTCTTGGGGCAATTGTAGCAAGCGAACAGTATTGGCAATTTGTGGACGACTCTTACCCATCTTTTTACCAACCTCTTCTTGCGTCATGCCAAAATCATCGATAAGACGCTGGTACGCATGCGCCTCTTCGAGCGCATTCAAATCTGCGCGTTGAACGTTTTCAATGATTGCAAGTTCAAGTTTTTGAATTTCCGTCGCTTCACGTGAAATGGCCGGGATCGTTTGCATCCCAGCAATCGTCGACGCACGCAAACGGCGTTCACCAGCAATGAGCTGATAACGGCCATTACCGAGCTCGGTAACGACAACAGGCTGCATCACACCGTGTTCTTTGATACTGGAGATCAACTCTTCAAGCTCGCTGTGGTCAAAGTGACGACGAGGTTGATGCGGATTGCGTTCAATCGAAGCAATGGGCAAATCACGCACATAGGTGCGAATATCATCCGGTAAATCCGCTGAAGACGGTGTAACAGACTGCGCAGGTGGCGCAACCGGAACTTCAGTTCCGGTAGCAGAAGCTACGGCTGAATTTGGTCTTTGCGGGATAATGGCCCCGAGGCCGCGGCCAAGGCCGGATTGTTTTTGAAGCATCATACTGGGCGTAGGGCGAGCGTCATGTTTTCACGCTCGATGATTTCAGCAGCTAAACGTTCATAGGCTTTTGCGCCTTTTGAACCCGCATCAAAGTGAACGATGGTGCGCCCAAATGAAGGCGCTTCAGCTAATCTCACATTGCGTGGGATAACGGAGCGGAAAATATTGTTCGGAAAATATTTATAGAGTTCATGCAATACATCATCAGAAAGTTTGGTGCGCGGATCATACATCGTAATCACAGCACCCAAGATCTCAAGCTCGGGACGAATATGTTGCTTCACAAGCTGTACCGTCTCTAATAACTGACCGAGACCTTCGAGCGCATAGTACTCCGCCTGGACAGGGATTAAGATCTCATCCCCTGCCACAATGCCATTCAAGGTGAGCAAACCCAATGTCGGAGGACAATCAATCAAAATAAAATCATAGTCGTTGCGAATTTCAAGCAACGAATTTCGCAAAACATATTCGCGTTGCTCCATCTGTACCAACTCTACGTTCAAACCAGCAAGTGCCGTTGTCGCTGGAGCCATATGCAACCCAACATGCGCTGTTGGTTGTACGATCTCTTTCATTTTTACTTGCCCAAGAACAGCTTCATAGACACCACGTTCAAGATTGCGATGATCAATACCAATGCCACTTGTGGCATTCGCTTGCGGATCTAAATCGACTATCAAAACAAACTTACCCATCTCTGCTAAATATGCGCCAACACTAATGGCTGTCGTCGTTTTACCGACGCCGCCTTTTTGGTTAACAATAGAAATAATGCGCGCCATAATGTCTCGTAACGAATCGTGGGTATAGTAACTGACGGATGCCTTCGTCGCAAGCGACAAATCTTATATTATACGGGCTTCATCTTTATCTTTGAGCGCTTCAAGCGGTCTTCTAAATGCTGAAGATGCTTTGTTTTTTCTTGGCTAAATTTATGTTGACTAAGGCCAAATTTATCCAAAAGAATCGAAGCATAGTTACCACCCAAGAAATGCGGCAAGACGACATAGCTCGCACCCTTTGCATAGAGCAGTTTTGCTTCGTTGGCTGAATGCGCCATCACGATGGCGATCGCTCGTTGGTTTACTTTGCGTAATTTACTCAAGATGAACAACGCTGAATCAATATCAGGCAGGGTCGTGACAATGAGTTTTGCGGAGGCAAAATTTAGCTCATCTAAAAATTCATTATCATCGGCGTCACCATAACGCGCTTGAATCCCCTGTCGTTGAAGTTTTTCAATGGTATTTGGATCAAAGTCTACAACGAGGTAGTTTTTATAGGGGGTGATATGGGGCAAGAAGTCTTCACCGAGTCGATGGCAACCAAAGAGCACCGCTTCATGCTCCTCTTCTTCTGATGCTGGGCCTTCTGCGGCTTTGGAGTGGTTTTTGCGGTCCAGGAGAGGTCTGAGCCAGCTATAGAGCTTCTCGTCATATGACATGAGATAGGCTGAGAGCGAAATGGTGACGAGCGCGCAAACAGTGACGAGCGCGACGGCATCATCACCAACATGACCCATCGTCTTTGCCAGCAAGATAACTACCAGTGAAAATTCGCTTACCTGGGCCATGGTTAAGCCTGTTTGAAAAGAAGGCTTCGCCGCATATCCGAGCTTGCGCAAGACAATAAACAAAATAAACGGATTTCCAAATAGGACAAATAATGACAATACAACGGCCGGTACAGCAAGACGCGAAATGCCATCAAACGATAAGCTGGCCCCCAAGGTGACAAAAAACAACACTAAAAAGAAATCACGCAATATCTTCATCTTTGCACTAATTTCATAGTGATATGGGGACGTCGCCAAAGAGACGCCAGCAACTAATGCACCGACTTCTACCGAGAAGCCCATCAGTTTAAACAATACTGCTACACCAACACCCCAGGCGACAGAAAACAACAATAAAAATTCTTGCGAATTTGCAAACAGCTTTGTCATCGACGGCAATACGACGCGTGAGAAAAAGACGAGACCGACCGCAAGCAATAACCCCTTGCCGACTATGACCGCCAACGCTTGAAAAATATTTCCTGAGACCCCGCCACCAAGAGCTGCCATAACAACCAACATCACGGTTGCGGCAATATCCTGAACAAGCATGGTGCCGGTTGCTAATCGACCGTAGAGCGAACTAATATCTTTTTTATCTTGGAGGATTTTTAGAACGATAATGGTACTACTAAACGTGAGCGCGAGAGCGATATACAGCGATTCAACCGGACTCCATCCGAAATACATGGCGAGCAAAAACCCAAAACCAGCGGTAAAAAAGATTTGACCAAAGCCAGCAATAACCGAGGATTTACCCACTTCTCGCACGACCTTGGGGCTTAAAGATAAGCCAACGATAAAAAGAAGCGCCGTGATGCCAAGTTTTGCAAAGAGTTCGAATGGCCCTTCAGGATGTAAAAATCCAAGCACGGTTGGACCAGCAACAATACCCGTAAGGATATGTCCTAAGATGAGTGGCTGCTTTAATGTCTGCATCAAGAGTGAAAATCCGGTTGCAATCAAAAGCACCAAAGAGATTTGAAGGAACATGTCCATATTGCCGGAATAATAGCACAAAAAAATCCCGATGTAATATCGGGATTTTTTTCGTGGTGCCGCGAGAGAGAATCGAACTCTCATGACCTTGCGATCGCAGGATTTTGAGTCCTGTGCGTCTACCAGTTCCGCCATCGCGGCTTCATTGTGTGGCGTGCCACGTCGCTCGCGTAGCGACGTGGCGTGAGGATACCTTTTAACGTTTGCATGGTCAAGATAAGCAAAACCCCGATGTTTATCGGGGTTTTACGTGGTTGCGGGGGTGGGATTTGAACCCACGACCTCCGGGTTATGGGCCCGGCGAGCTGCCGCTGCTCTACCCCGCTACGACTGGTTGTGGCGACACTATAGGCAAAATCCGAGCTTATGTCAACCGATTACACCACCATCGAAATCAATCCAATAAGAAAGACAAATTGCATGGCGAATCCAACCGCGAATGGAATATCTTTATGTTGGGTAAAATAATTATGAAATTTGAAATGCAGTTGATGAAACCACTTAAGCCAGCCGAATTTGAAGACCTCGTAGAGCCCGACAATAAAATCTGGCAGAACGCCCCCAATGATGCCATAGGTTACCGCTTGGCGCGAAATGATCAGATCCGAATTAAACAAAAAGAGCACAAATAACAACATCACAAACGAATCGATCACAACATAAGCGATAGATCGATAGACCTTTGTTTTTGCAATGTAGTTTTTATAAAGATGTGTGTCACCATGCGGGATCAAATCGCTCAAAAAATGAGATGCAACGCTGAGACTAAAAGCCAACCCCGGATGATTTGGAATGTACTGGCCAATGAGTGCGCCAATAGCCGCGTGCGTCGTAATAAACATACCTAGGCTGGCATTCTACCATTCTGGCCTATAGAACGCAAAAACAGCCCATTATAGGCTGTTTTTACATGGTAGCGGAGGCGAGATTCGAACTCGCGACCCCAGGCTTATGAGTCCTGTGCTCTAACCAACTGAGCTACCCCGCCACGTCGTTCGCGAACGACGTGGCCCCGCCACTGCCGCCTTTTGAACTTGTGCCAGATACTAACCATTTTCTTGGTATCTGGCAAGATCTAAGCTTACATCTTTCTTACGGTTTGTTTTGGCCATTCATAGGCACCAAAGGCCCAATAGGTCATCGCTTTGACGTCTTGAAAACGCGAGTAATGGGTATCTGAACCAAGAACCACCGAGATCACGGTCTTTTCACCTTCTTTTGTCGCCTGAGCGAAACAGAAGCCTGATTCTGGCAAAGTACCCGTTTTTGCGGCGATGATTTTATACTCACCTTTATTCAATTCAGAAGTGAGTAGTAAATTTGTCGCCGTAACGCGGTAAGGCTTTGGGCCTATCGTATTCTTGAGATCGACGGATTGCATCCCCATCACCTCACGAACCTCTGGATAATTCATCGCCGCCTTAAGCGCAAAGGCAATGTCTTGTGCTGTAGCTTTGTTGCGTGGATCTAAACCCGCCGCATCATAAAACTCTGCGCGGCGCATGCCCATCTCACGAGCCTTCACACGCATCTTGGCGATAAAAGCGTCATAACCACCGGGCGATGTGCGAGCAAGTGCATTGGCGGCTTCGTTAGAAGATCCGACCAACATCGCTTTAATCAATTCACGTCGTGTAAACGTTTCACCTTGAAAAAAGATGGCTCTCGCATACCCAGCGTCCGCCTTGGTGATGGCAATTTTTTCATCCAAATCAAGTTTTTGATCGAGTAATGTCGAGACGGAGATTAGCTTGGTTAAGCTGGCAATCGGGTACGCGGTGTCAGAATCTTTTGAAAACAACACTTCACCGCTAGCCAAATCAATAACAACTGCACTCTTGGCTGTAACATCAACACCGATAGACTCAACGCGCTTTTTAATTGGCACATTAGAGGTCGCTGAAACATACTTCGCGATCGGCAAACGCGCTGTCACCATTTCTGGTGATTGTGATTGGACGGTCGTAAAAGCAAGTGAACCTACGAGAAATAACAATGTTTCAGCAGTCATGTCGGTTAGGATGAGGATTCAGGAGTGGATGAAAGGGGCGGTTGAGTGACCATTGGTTCTAATTCTTGCAAAACTGTTTCAACGGATACGTGATTTCGTAATTGCTCGTAATCAGGCAACTGCTCAGCACTTGTGAAGCCAATATGTTTAAAAAATTCAGGCGTGACAGCGTAGATCGGTTGCCCTAAACGCATTTCTTCTTTTGCTTCGATCAGACCACGCATTGAGAGTATGCGCAATATGGTTGAGGATTGAATACCGCGGATCTGCTCAAGTTCAGGACGTGTCATGGGGCCACGATAAGCAATAATCGCCAGCGCCTCCATGGAGGCTTTTGAAAGCTCCCCTTGGGACTCAATGTCGAGCAAGGCTCGCACGGCTTCAGCTGCTTCAGGATTCGTCACAAGTTCAGCATTCTTGCTATCGATCATAAGAGCGAGTCCCCTCTCATTCTCGGCTAATTCGGTTTGAAGGGATTTGAGACCTTGTGAAACAGCGTCTTCATCCAATGCCAAAACCTGTGCCAGCTTGCGGATGCTGACGCTTTGACCGGCGGCATAGAGCGCAGCTTCGAGGAGGGCGTTGATGGTCATAGGTTAGGATGATACCGACTTGAGAGTGATTTCAGCAAATAATCCCTCTTGTTCGTAGGTGACTTCTTTTTGTTTGATGAGTTCGAGGAGGGCTAAAAAGGCAACGACCATTTCATGTCGATCATGCGAGTCAGCCATAAAGCGCTGAAAACTCACCTTCAACATCGAACGGACTTTTGTTTTCAACATCTCAATCTTTTCTTCAATCGTCATCACTCGCTCAATGGCTGCTTTTGGCAAGGCGATCACCGGTTCAAGACGTTTTAATGCTTTCAGATAGAATTCTCTCAACAAAGCACCGTCGACGTCACTTGGCGGATTAAATGCCGGCGCTGCTGCTTTGGCACGAAATTGGCGCCCATAGAGTGTCTTAGCCTCGTTCCAGCGCTCAGCCAACTTGCCGGATGCTTCAGCAAAGGCTTTATAGAGCCTGAGCTGTGTTGCAAGATCAGGACCTTCTTCAAGCTCAGGATCATGAAGGTCTGGTAGCATCATTTTTGACTTAAGGTAGAGCAGCTTCGCGGCAATAACCAAAAAGTCCGCGAGCTCTTCAGGGGCGATAAGCCCCTGATGATCGCGGACATATTGAAGAAACGGCTCCGTTACTTTTACGAGCGAAATCTCGGTAATCGCAAGCTTCTCGCTTTCGACAAGCTGTAAGAGAAGATCTAGCGGTCCTTCGAATTGGTCGAGGGCAACGGCGTAACTCATGGGTTATTTTTTGGTCGGAAGGATCTGTACATGCGCTTCTTCGAGGCGCTTTTCTTCAATCGTATTTGGAGCATTCATCAAGAGGTCGCGTGCATCGCCCGTTTTTGGGAAGGCGATCACTTCACGAATATTCGGTTCATTTGCCAAGATCATCACGAGACGATCGAGACCTGCTGCAATACCACCATGTGGAGGTGCGCCGTATTCAAAGGCTTCAAGCATGTGGCCAAAACGTGTTTCAATGGTTGCATCATCCAAGCCAAGTAACTTGAAGATCTTGTTTTGAAGCTCACGTTGGTAGATACGAATAGAACCACCAAAGACCTCATAGCCATTCAAGACAAGGTCATAAGCATTTGCACGTGCCTTCGTTGGTGCGCTATCGAGAAGCGCCATGTCTTCTGGATGTGGCGAAGTGAATGGATGGTGAACAGCTTGCACACCGCCCTCACCATCATCCTCAAACATCGGAAAGTCGACGACCCAGCAGAACGAGAGTTCGTTAGGATCTTCTTTATTTGCACGCATGTCTGGCTTATCGTTGCCGTATTTCGCCATTGCGTCTGCGTACGAGATGCGTGGAAAAGTTGTTTGAAGAATCTTCTTTTCTGGCGAAACCTTATTCACCATCTCTACCATCATTTTTTCAACTAAGTTCAAGATATCTTCGCGATCAACGAATGATAGTTCAAGATCGAGCTGAGTGAACTCAGGCTGACGATCTCCACGCTGGTCTTCGTCACGGAAGCATCGAGCAACTTGGAAATACTTTTCAACACCTGAAACCATCAAGAGCTGTTTAAATTGCTGTGGTGATTGTGGAAGAACGTAAAACTGACCTTCATGCAAACGAGATGGGACAAGAAATTCGCGAGAACCTTCAGGTGTACCCTTAGTCAAACAAGGTGTCTCAACTTCGATAAAACCTTCATTGTGCAAATGCGTACGGAAGAAGCTAATGATGCTATCGCGCAAAACTAAGTTCTTCAGCATGCGTTGGCTACGCAAATCAAGATAGCGATATTTCAAACGCACTTCTTCGTTAATACCAGCGGTATTATCAAGAGCGAATGGAGGCGTCTTTGCTTCATTCAACACGGTAACCGACTTTGCCAAAACTTCAACGGAGCCCGTTGGCATGTTTGGATTTACCTGTTTTGCCCCACGAGCATTCACAATGCCCTTAATCGACAAGCAAAACTCTGCACGTAAATCTTTCAAGAGAGCTTGCGACGCTTCGTCCAATTCTGAAGGCACCAAAACCACCTGCGCAATCGCCGAGCGGTCACGCAAATCGATAAACGAAATCTTGCCCATGTCGCGGCGGGTGTCCACCCAACCAAAAAGCTCAACCTCTTGCCCAACCATGTCGGAAATCGACAAAATCATCGTCCTGTTCATAGGCTCGTAGCTTAGCGAAGTTACAAAATGAAATCAATAAATGAACCTATTCAGCCGCAATATCAAAATACAACTGACTTTGCTCAGTCCCTGGGCCGGTTGCACGAATCTCAAGTTCGCCGATATAGCCATTAGGAATAAGCACCGACGCCGTATAATTCGTGCCTTCAGCCTTCATTGCACTGGCTTTTTCTGGGATACCAGCCGTTTCAACGCCTTTTGGGACGAGATAAACTGTCACATCGCTCGGACTCCCCGTGATCGTGGCCTTTACCGTTAAGTTCTCAGCGCCTTTTGGACGATAGAAGCCGTCCGTCCCCGGATTCAAACCAACGAGCTCGGATTTCTCGATCAAGGCAGCTTTGTCTGAGGTGCGTAGCGGTGTTTTGGCACGGCCGCTACCGACCATACCCTGAACCTCTTGTTGATAGGCCCCGCTCGTCAAATTGAGCGCGCCAGATTGAATAAGCGCAATATCATAGATGCGCCAAATCATCGAAGGGTCACAGTCTTTGCGGGCAGCGACCTGGCATTCTTTATAGCGTTGGACTTCACCCGTCGCAACACGAACCGCCATCGGCGGGATCACCATAAAAGCAATAAAAGCAATGAGACCGACACCGATAAAGATTTCGATTAGGTTAAGTGGTTTTTTTGGATTGGCCATAATGCGCTCAGGGTAACATAAATGCGGATATCACCCCAAGCGTTTGCCGTGGATAATATCCGCATTCAGATTGTCAGATCAGTGGTAGCGTTGCAGTCGATGGTCGAGCTGCCGAGGAGCCTTGTGACGCCGGCCGTTCATCTCACTCGCTGGATAGAAGGCGAGGACGATGTCCATATCGAGATCGACAACGGCGCAAAAACGTTCGCGCGTCGATTCGTTCACGATTATGACTTCGCCATGTTCATTCTTGGTCTTGTCGCGGTGCGCTGCAGAGACCCGTATCGCCGCCAATGCACGCAGCATCGAAGTGAGAACATTTCTCATCTCAGCACGCACGGCCCGCTTGTCGGCTATACTCGGCAGATCGTTGAACCGCGAGACACCGTACCGAGCCCGCAAGATACGAGCGCGAAAGATCGGCGATTCAGACATCCATTCGCAGAACTTCTTGATGTTCTTGCCATGTCCGAAGTAGTGGCGGACGAATCCTCCCAGCGCTTTGTCAGACACGCGCATACGCTCATAGGCGCGCGCGGCCTTTTCGCTAAAGAGGTCATTGTCCGCCGCCTGCAAGGTCGCGACCTGCTGATTGAAGGCTTCGACCGATTGAGGCGACATCGACGCACGCTGCACCCATCGGCGATTCGTGCGAATCCGCTCCCAGCGAGCCCAGTCACTCGCCTTCGTTAGATTCTCTGTCTCCAGATCAGGGTAGATCTCTGGAGCTGTCTCTTCTGTAGGTGAAGTCTCGGTCTCGGCCTCGGCTTTCTCAGCGCCTCCCCGCTTCTTAAGCAGGTTGAGAAAGTAGACATAGAGCCTCAGCGCCTGCTGAAACTCGTATTCGATTGACTGACCCCCTTGAATCAGACGCAAGCCAGCGTGATGACGTAGCTTTGTGTGTACTCGCGACCCAATAGCCTGCGGAGCACGGACACTAACGGAACTTCGCATGGACACCTCATTCAAACGTGTTGCTAAAGAACCAACCAAAAGCATTCAATCAGTATTGAAATACAACGTCAACTAAGCACGCTCAAATACTCGTGCCCTCTGAATGTCCCCTGCATTGGGGCATGGTGAAGACAGTCTTGAATCACCTCACAAACCTGGTTTAAAACGCCTGTTTGCACACGCACTGAGAGTGCCTGTTGGTAAGACGCATTCGCGCTCCAAGCCAAAACTCGGCGCGCATCGCCCGTAATCGGATAGGCCGAAGAAAACTCCGAGCGTCTGGCGCGAATGCAGGAGCTGCAAGCAAGTGAACCTTGGCGCGGCATCATCCACGCGTCTTCACGCAAAGTGGCACGACAAAGTACGCATTCGTCCATCGGTGGCGCAATACCGAGCAAATCCAATAAACGCAAAATAGCGGCCATCAACGCGTATTGTCCGCGCTGAGCTGAGGGCTCTTGCTCAATCCCCTCCCAGGTTCTCACGACTTCAGCGATAAACGAAAAGATTGAAGGATCAGCAGCACCTGGTTGCGTGAGACGATCAACGGCTTCTGAAAACGCTTTTAACACGACGAGCGCCCCTAAGCGATTGCGACTCTTTAAAACAGGTCCGAGTGCACGCGCGACAGCGATATGATCATACGCTTTGCCTTTCGCGAGCATGACTTCGGCAAATGACAATGGCTCAAGATGGCCGATCTGTTTTGCACCGATTTTTCTGACACCGCGAGCAATGGCGTGAATCTTGCCCGTGTTTTTGCCATACGCGGTAATCCACGCATCGTGTTCACGATACGGTTCGACATTCAAGACGAAAACCGTCTCGCGCAAATACGAGGGCATACAAATTAAAAGCGATCCAAATAACTCTGCAAAATCACCGTTGCCGCCAAATCGTCACGCTTACCTTTTTGTCCGCGTTCTTTTTGTTGATTGGCCGCTGTTTTGGTGGACCAGGTTTCGTCCTGCTCAAATACCACCCAGCCTTGCTCTTTCATCCGTCCAATAAAGGCACGGATTTCAGTGGCTTGCGCTGTCTGAATCGAAGTATCCGCTAACATGCGAGGCACGCCAACGACAAAACCCTGCGCCTGTTCGCGCTTTAACAGCTCTGCTAAAGTCTTAAAAACCTTTTCATCGCCCGTATTCTCAAGCACCTGCCAAGGGCTCGCGATGCGGCTCTCGGTATCGCCAAGCGCGATGCCAATGCGGGCAGACCCGTAATCTAATCCAAGCAATCTCATGACAAAACCTTAGCATATGCCACGCATGCAAGACAGTCTCTATCGTTCGCGCGGTTTTGTGATGATTGCCGGCACCGACGAAGCCGGCCGTGGCCCTTGGGCCGGGCCCGTGTATGCCGCTGCCGTGATTTTGCCTGAGCGTGTGCGTTTGCCTGGCTTGGATGATTCGAAAAAGATTAATGAAGCAACGCGCGAAAAACTTTTCCCGCTTATTCAAGAGCAAGCGATCGCCTGGTGCATCGCTTCGGCAAGCGTTGAAGAAATAGACACCTTGAATATTCGCGAAGCTTCGTTTTTAGCAATGAAACGCTCGCTTGAAGGACTTGGCTCGATTCCTGATCTCGTTCTTTCAGACGGATTCAAGATCCCTAACTACCATTTACCGAACGAAGGCGTAATCAAAGGAGATGGCAAATTACGTTGCATTGCTGCCGCATCAATCCTCGCCAAAGTCGCGCGCGATCGATACATGCATGAGCAGCACGAGCTCTATCCGGCGTATAACTTCGCCAAACACAAAGGCTATGGCACGCCCGAACATCAAGAAGCCCTGCGAAAACACGGAATCTGTGAAATCCATCGCAAATCGTTTGCGCCAATAAAACTCCTTAACGTACAATAGGAGGACTATGGCCATGCCGCATCAAGATCCAACCAAAACGAGTTCATGGAAGTCGCTTGAACGTCATGCTGAGCGCTTGGCAAAAACCACTATCAAACAACTCGCCGATAAAAATCCGGTTGAGGCGATGCAGATCTCAACACCTTATGGAAAGGTTGAATTCGGTTTTCAACGATTGGATGCCGCCGTCTTAGCAGATCTCGATAAACTCACCGATGAATGCCAACTCAAAGCGGCGAAGCTCGCCATGATCAGTGGCGATTACATTAATGAAACCGAGCAGCGCCAAGTGTTACACGTCGCTTTGCGTACTTCTGATTGCAATCCTCTCGTTGATCGTCAGCCGGTGCAAGATTTGATTCATTCTGTGCAGGCTGAGATGCAAAGCTTTGTTGAACGTATTCACAATAGCGTCTTTAAAGACGTGATCCACCTTGGGATCGGCGGATCTGACCTTGGCCCCCGCGCTATTGTAGACGCTTTACGCTTTTCTGCATCCCAAAAAATCCGCGTGCATTTTGTTTCAAATGTCGATGGTCATGCCCTCCACGAAACATTGCAAAAGCTAGATCCAGAAACAACTCTCGTCATCATCGCTTCAAAAACCTTTACCACCCAAGAAACCTTACTCAATGCACAAACGGTAAAAACGTGGCTCGAACAACACGTTAAAGATGTTTCACTTCACCTTGTTGCCCTTACAGCAAATACCGAAGGGGCATTATCCTTTGGCGTCACGAAAGAACGTATTTTTGGCATGTGGGACTGGATAGGTGGCCGCTATTCACTCTGGAGCTCAATTGGATTGCCGATTGCACTCGCCTATGGTTTTGATGCGTACAAAGAATTACTTGCCGGCGCAAATCAAGCAGACGAAGACTTCTTTAGCAAAGACGACAATGCCGCCACCGTTCTCGCACTCATGGGTATTTGGAATACGCAATTCTTAAACCTGAATACCGAAGCGGCGATCGCTTATGACGAACGTTTACGTCTCTTCCCAAATTACCTTCAGCAATTACGCATGGAGAGTAATGGCAAATCTGTCGATCGTGATGGTAAAGTCGTTACTTATCCTACCAATCCCCTTTTGATGACGGGCGTGGGTACAGATTGTCAGCATTCTTACTTTCAACAGTTTCACCAAGGTACAACGCCTACGGCTTTTGAAATTTATGCCGTAGAGACGGCGGCGCATCCCTACAAAAAACAACACGACGTTTTACTCTCACATGCCCGCGCGCAAAGTGAAGCACTCGCCTTTGGTGATGTAACGGTCTCTGATCGCTTTAAGATTGTTATCGGCAATCAACCTTCGTGTTTTTGGACATTGACCGAAATCTCCCCAGCATCACTCGGATATCTTTTCGCGACTCAAGAACATCGCACCTTCGTTCAAGGCGTTATTTTGAATATCAATAGCTTTGACCAATTTGGTGTTGAACTCGGCAAAACCATCGCAAAACGTTTGCAAAATATAAAATAGCCACCGCTCAACTCCTTGCGGAGGAACAGTGGCCTTCAGAAGCGCCGATGACGCTCATTTGTAGAATCCCATTTCGATTGGACTTGGGCCGAGCTTGAGCACACGCGGCTGCACAACAAAGTCATGAACGATAGCATCTGTTCGTACGATGTAATCTCGTTTGATTTGATTGCGGCTCAGCCTCTTCCCCAAGTAGAGATCCGTTACTTCGCGCTTCAACACGGCAGCTCGGACGTGAAAATAGAGCTTCATGAAGCCAAATTCCTCTTCCGATCCGCAACCATAGAGCAGCGCGCACCTTCCGGGACCTACGGGCTCGCCGCAGAGCGTCTGACTTGCGTACTTCAGAAACGCGGCACCGACGATAACTTCGTCGCGTTGAGCGAGGTACAGGTGTCCACGCCGAGCAATCGCATAGATCAACCCCTCCGGAAACATCATCGCCTTGATAACCGAAGCATCGATCCATGCAGCGATCATACAACGCAAGGACCGATCACTACGGATCTTTGCGAGATGATCAGTATTTACTTCGCTAATGTAAAGGGCGCTTTTGCTGTTTACCATCGTACCTCCTACTGGTTGAAACGGGTAAAAAGCAAGATACGTAATTTAATGTAATCTGTCAATACGCGTGGATAGAAGCAAAAACCCCGGCAGATACCAGGGTTCAGCGGTTGGGGGCGGCCTTTTTGCGCCCTTCTTTCCAGAATACTTCGCGTTTGGCGAGAATACTAAAGACGCGATTATGCTCTAGGACAATCGGTAGGTCTTTGATGTTCACCCATGAAATGGGCAAGCTTGCTTCAAGATCCCGAAGATCTAATGAGAGCATAACAAGAGATGGAGTATGCGCCGAAAAGTCCGAGCTTCGCTGCACATACTCTCGAGAAAATCTCTCGGTGAGCTGTGGGATAAATGAAAGGCTTTCATTGCCGCAATGACTCACGACTTCTCTCATTGGCCCAGATGAATACTGCGCCGTTGGATACACTAAGGCGAGTCGCAACTTCGTGATATCGCCTTCACTCAATACGATGAACCGATACGGTTGACGGCGTCCGCATAACTGCAGCATGATCACCTCATACCGCACCAAGCTTACGATGTATCGCCCACTATTCGGCACAACTTCTTCGCTCGTTGATACTGGCTGCGAAGGCGGACCAGAACCGATACTGATTTGAGCCGTCGGCTCATCATCACCGTCAGGTCGTCGAGATTCACGGCGCATTGATACCCCCTTAGCGCATAGGCGCCATAAAAAGAACTGAGGATAGATTAAACGATGGGTAGATATTTGCCAACGAAAAACACGCTCGGGTTCAAGAGAGAAACCTCCTGAACCACGAGCGTGCTCTGATTGTTTATAGCAAGGTGCTAGCCAACCTTGGCAATCGGCTGAAGAAACGCTTCGACCCTGGACAAAGGTCTTGCAAAAGAGAACTTCTTTTTCCCGATCGTGAAAGTGAATTCGACCGCGTCGAACTCAGTAACCGATTCAGGATGATCAGGTTCAATAAGCTCGATCTTGAGCTCGCCGAGAGACGCCGCCATGATGGCAGCGATACTCGCCACGTAGTTCTCAAGAAAGCCCGTGTCGCCGTCACTTGCCGCAGCCAAGACGATCCGGCTGTCGATGGGGACCATGGGCAGGATCGAATAATCGATGCATTCATCGAATTCGAATGGCGTGGCCCCGTGATCAGACCCATTGAAATCGAGCATCATCGGATGTCCGGAGCTGCCAGGTGCGATAGAGAGCCTTATGCAGGTCCCCTCCACCAACTCGAGCCCCACGAGGGTTGGCTGCAAGCTCGTGTAACGAGCTTCCTGCTTCATGACCTTGAGGTCAATCTGCTTCAGTAGTTTTTTCTTAACCGTCTTCTTTTTTGAGCTCATTTCACCTCCTCTATTTGTGCTATGTGCTGGCTGAATGTCCCATAACACAAAACACATGTCAATATAATACAAAACCACCCCAACAACTCGTCGGGGTGGTTTTCGAAACATCTATTCTTCATTCTCTGCATCATCTTCAGCGATCGCCTCTCTATCTTGTTCAATCGATCGCAATGAGACCATCCTACGCAACTTGCCACTTTGAAGCTCTATCGCTTCAGCGATGATGAGTAAATCTACCAAGTCTTTAGGATAGGTCTCCGTAGCGTTTTGATAAGACACGGACTTCCATTTACGCAATATAGCTGAGGCCTCACTGTACTGATCTAAGGTAAACTGCGGGTAAGTAGCTGAACCGCTGTATTGTCGCACGAGCCTTCTTTTGTGTGACTTAGAGACAAATACCCAAAGTTTCAAAATTGGTACGCCAATAATCGCACTCCCAAAGAGAAAGAAAAATAATTCATATTGGTGGTGGATCGAGAGGACGGTTCGTGCGACTTCATTCGTACGTGCGCTAATGGTTAACCCATATTCTATAATGGCATTGATAATGCTATACACAGGCACACCAAAGACAAATCCAACAGCAAGATTCGCCAAGAGCATATACCCTGGACTATGGTCACCCTTATCTACGCCTTGTTCTACGGACTGTTTAAGAAATGCTTCGATGGTCATAGGTAGATACTATCAGAGACCAGGTGTAAATCACAATAAAATTTACAACAAAACGACGCTATTCGAATATCAATCCCTGTATTTCATCTATGTCTGAAGGTGATTTACGTATTTTAGGGTTATTTTTTCTGGAGGCATAACTTCTTAACTTCTTTCCAGATAATTCATCATCACTACTTGGTACAATCGTCTTAATAATTTTCCAGCCTTTGTGATCATGGCCTACTTCATATGCTACACGAGGATGATCTGATTCTTTGTTAAAAATAACCAACTCTTTTTGAAAAGAAGTATCTATTGGATTTTTCCAAAACCAAATTGACAATCCGATAGGTACAACTATGGTAATCAAAAACACTCCAATTTCTTCCACAATACCTAAAGCATATTCAGATATATTTACTACGTCAACTTAAATGATTCTCCAGCCATATACAAAACCACCCCGACGGGATGTCGGGGTGGTTTTGTTGGTAGCTCCAAGGGGAATCGAACCCCTCTTTGCTCCGTGAGAGGGAGCCGTCCTAGCCGATAGACGATGAAGCCTTATTGGACCCACTTGCCTTCTTGGCGAACCAAGAGTTCTTTGGCGCGAAGGGGTTCTGCCATGAGTTCTTTGATGACACGCTCCATACGAACACCCTTTGTCTCAAGAGCACCTTGTGAAGCCTTGGCGAGAACAATGTCTCCGGGCTTGATGATGTCTTGGATAAAGAGACCGGCTTGTGGCGTATCTTCGATGACGTGGACGCGGTCTGCAGGTAACCCGGCAGCCAGCGCACCATCCTTCATAGCGTGCGAGAATATACCACAAACAACCAAAACGTCAACGTTCGCGCGAGCGGCTTCTTGGCCGATGCGATAGTGCATTTCTTCAGCTTTATTGCCTAATTCGCGGTTTTCACCCAAACAGGCGATTTTGCGCTGATGTGGTGCTAGTACTATTGAACCAAGATCACGGATCGCAGAGATCGTCGAAGACGGCGCAGCATTATAGGTATCATCTAATAAGATTGAGGATTTAATACCCGGCAAAATACGAGTACGTCCTGGCATCGCGGTAAAACACTTTGCAATATTCAAAAGACGTTCTTCAGGCAAGTCGAGCGCGACAACAACGGCAGCAGCAGCACAGGCAGCATACGCCATCGATGTACCAAAGACACCTTCAAAAACGAGATGAAATGGCTTTTGATAACATTCAATCACGACTTCAATACCATATGGCTCGAGCCCGTGTGGCGTTTGGCTTGTAATGATTTTGTTCGACACAAGACGAATGTCAGCGCCATCGTTTTCGCCGTAGCCTAATTTATGAACGGCTGTAAGATGACGCATCGCATACACGCGATTATCATCTGCGTTTAAAATAGCGATGCCACCAGGTGTGAGCGCTTTAACGAGGGTAGATTTTTCTAGGGCTACCTCGTCGGCTGATGCGTAGTATTGAACATGCACTGGAGCCAAACTCCCATCAACGGGTGAAACTCCCGTAATAATTGAAATATCCGGTGGAGCGATCTTTGTGAGATGTGCCAAATCGCCTGGCTTATCAGCACCCATTTCAAGCACAAGAATATCGGCATTCAATTTCCAAAATCCGAGTTGGGCGAAGAGGGCTTTGCTCAGGACACCTGTCCACGCAAAAAGATTTTTGCCCGGATAATCACTTTCACCAAAAACCGTTAGCGGTAAACCGAGTTCATTATTGAAATTCTTTTGCGAGACAATGACACGTACGCCGCTCTCACGGTCCCAAAGTGCCGCAGCAACCATTTGGCGTGTCGTTGTTTTTCCTACCGATCCCGTAATCCCAATAATCGTCGGCTGTGCTTTTTTGATAGCAGCTGCCGCTCCTTTGGCAAGAAACGATTCGATGAAGGTAGGCATAGTGAGACGGATATCTGACCACGTGCGTTTTAGACCTGCAAGTTAGCTTAATCACCCGTTGGCATCTCTACGGTCGTTGTAGATGCGTTCGGCGGTGTGGATGTTGCTGAAACCGTTGGCAGCGGTGGTAATTCTGGCTTTTTTGTATAAGGCCGTTCTGGCGGCACCTGAAGGTAAGATAAAAGAAACGCAGCCATATCACCAAAGACCGGCGCCGCCGAAGATTCGGCGAATTGTACGGTACGAGGCTTCACAATCACAACATACATCGCAAAACGAGGACTATCTACCGGAGCATAGCCAGCAAAGTTACCGATTGTCGCGCCCTCTAAATAACCCCCTCCACGCGGATCAGGAATTTGTGCGGTACCCGTCTTACCCGCGACATAATAACCAGGTACACTAGCAAGCTTACCATGGCCTTTTTCGACCACACCAACCAACATCCCGCCGATCAAACGCGACGTGCGTGCTGACACGGCTTGTCGTACTTCTTCAATTGGCGTTTTAATGACCGTCCCATCTGGTCTGATGACTTCTCTTACAAGATGCGGCTTCATGAGTTTGCCGCCATTCGCTAATGCGCCAAAACCCGCCGCCATCTGAATAGGTGTCACTGAAAGACCTTGTCCAAATGAACCCGTCGCGGCATAAATCGGTCCTTTCTTATCGAGAGGACGAAGATCTCCGCTTGCTTCAGCTGAAACCTCGATGCCAGTTTTTTGTCCAAAACCAAATTTGACCATATAGGACTTAAACGCCTCTTTACCCAAAAGTCTTTGAACAAAAATCGTACCGGTATTCAATGACTTTTCTAGCACTTGAGACATGGTCTGAGTGCCATGGGCCAATTTATCAGAATTACGAATGGTAAACGTATCAATTTTTTCTTCACCTTTATCTTCGTAGGTTGTCCCTGGATTAATCTTTTCAGCGTCTAAACCAGCGGCCATGGTAAAGGCCTTGAAGGTCGAGCCTGGTTCAAATTGCGCAAACGTTGCGGGATTATTCAAAATACCAACATCTTCGATTTTGCGTACGTTGGCTGGGTCATAGTCTGGCGCGCTGCACATTGCCCAAATCTCACCGGTCTTTGGATCAATAACCGTAATACTCGCGCTATCTGCTTGAAAGCGCTGTACGGCGGCTGCGGCATGTCGGCAAGCCTCATATTGAATCGTACGGTCCAACGTCAAAACAACATCCGAGCCATCAACGGCATAAGAGAGGTCGGTTGTCCCGATACTAAGACGGCGACCACGGGCGTCTTTTTCAATCGAGAGATTACCGTAGGTGCCTGACAGATCTTGATTGAGCGCACCTTCAACCCCGTATTTGCCCACGCGTTTACCAGCATCATCTTGACCAACAAAACCAAAGACATGACCGCCAAGACCTTGTTCGGGATAAAATCGCGCTAAGACCTTGGTCACGCCAATCCCTGGCAGTTTTAACGCTTTTACCTCGTCACTTTTGTCTGCATCTACTTCACGTGCCAATACAGCGTACGTCGTCGTCGGTGATAAGATCTTTGCGAGGAGTTCTTCAGGCGGGATGCCGAGCACCGGACCAAGCGCCACGGCCGTACTCGTCGCTTGTTCTTCGGGCTTCATCTCGCGCTTCAACATAAATACCTGCCAAGCATCGCGATCTTTTGCGACCGGGTGCAGGGCCTGGTCAAAACGATCTTGCACATAGAGCGTGCCACGTCTTGGCACGAGTTGCGCCTGCACTTCATGTTGATCTGAAGCTAAAATCTTGTAGGTCTTGCCTTCAACCACCTGCAATTGAAAAAGACGACCAAAAACCACGATCGCCAAGAAAACAAAAATCCCCGCAACCAGTAAAAGCCGGCCATTGAAGCTGGGTTCATCTGAGGCTTTAGCTGGCCTTAACGAATAAGCCGTTCTTGAGGGTCGCATTGAGCGGATTATAGCATGCCCTCGCCCCGAATCATCCCCTGCCCCTTCTTTGGGAAAGAAGGGATTCTGAAGAGACATGGGTTCACGGCCAGAATTTCTTACCTTTCAAGCGCTCGGGCAAGAAATCTTGCTTCGCTTTTGGATCTTCGGGCGTATAGATATACCCTTTTCCGTATCCAAGATCTTTCATGAGGGACGTTGGGGCGTTGCGGATATGCAGTGGTACGCCGTCGTTCGGATTCTCTCTCACTTCTTTGGCGGCCTCACCATAGGCACGGTACGCCTCAATCGACTTTGGGGCGCGAGCCAAATACCCAACGAGATGCGAAAGATTCACGGCACATTCTGGCATCCCAATAAAATGACAGGCCTGGTATGCCGCTACCGCAAGAACAAGCGCTTGCGAATCCGCCAAACCAATATCTTCTGAAGCAAAGCGCACTAACCTACGCGCAAGATAAAGCGGATCAGCGCCTGCTTCAAGCATTCGCGCCAACCAATAAATAGCCGCGTCAGCATCATTACCACGCAAAGACTTATGCAATGCCGAAATCAAGTTGTAGTATTCTTCGCCCTGCTTGTCATAAGCGAGAAAGCCTTTCTGTAATAAGTCCTCGAGCTCCTCGGTAGAGAGATGCTTGTCCCCTTTTGGTGTGCTCAAGGATGACTTTATCAGCATCTCAAGAACGGTGAGCGCTTGACGCACATCGCCGTCTGCTAATGTCGCAACGCGCTTCAATAAACCATCTTCAGCCGTAATTTTTATTTTTCGGGATGCGATCTCGACATCTAATGCGCGAACGAGCACTTCTTCAAGATCTTCAGCCTCGACACGATCAAAGACAAAGACCTTAGAACGCGAAAGCAAAGCACGGTTCACCTCAAAACTCGGATTCTCGGTTGTTGCGCCAATCAAAATGATGGTCCCACGCTCGACTGCAGGCAAAAGCGCGTCTTGCTGGGATTTATTTAAGCGGTGGATTTCATCAATAAACAAAATCGTGCGAATTTGGTGCCACTTCAAATCACTCTCAGCCGCCTTCAGTACCTCACGGATTTCTGGCACGCCAGAAAGCACCGCCGACATCTCAACAAATTTTGATGACGTAACCGTAGCGACAAAGCGCGCTAACGATGTCTTACCAGTACCAGGCGGCCCCCAAAATATCATAGACGACAAATCGTCTACCTCAATCATACGACGCAATGAGGCGTTCTTGCCGACGAGCTTCTTCTGCCCCACGAACTCATCAAAGGTCTTTGGGCGCATGCGTTCAGCCAGCGGCCTCCAGCGCTGATCACGGTTTTGAGCAGCCAAATCAAACAAATCAGTCATGCCACTATACTATCGAACAGAAATAGAACGTGCAAACCCATCTAAACCCCTTGTCCCCACGCTTGTGGGGGCGACTGAGTATGCTATCCTCGTCGCATCTTATGCCTTCACCAATTAAAGCCGTTCTCTTTGACTTTGGACGCGTGCTCTGTTTTTTTGATCGTTTGCGAGCGACAAGCGCAATACTTGAGCATACCTCTATTGCCATGACACCAGAATCATTAGACGCTGAGCTATTTACTCTAGACGGACTTGGCACAAAATTTGAAAGCGGCTTGCTCACAAAAGATGAATTTTTTTCACAGCTAAAAGAGCAATATCAGATCTCTGATAATCTCGCTTTTGAGGTATTTGCAAAATCATGGAGTGAGATTTTCGACGAGGTGCCAGGTGTACGCACTCTTATCGAGACTATTCCTCCAGAAATTCAACGCGGCATCCTTTCAAACATCGATCCTATTCATTGGAGTTCAGCAAAGGAGCTAGGCGTCATCAAAACCTTTGACCAACGCCTCGTGATCAAGTCGTTTGAACAAATCACACGCAAACCCGATGCGCGCATGTATGCAGCGGCAATGAGCGCATTCAACGTACCTGCTGAAAATATCCTCTATCTTGATGATATTCAAGAATACGTTGATACAGCGAAAGGACTAGGTCTTAACGCTGAAAAATTTGACGCGAGAAGCATGACTCACGACGATATGAGACAAATCTTCGTTTCGTACGGTATCCTTTCTTAAAATTACTATGCCAAAAAAAATCTCCCTCGTTTCGTGGAACGTGAACGGTATCCGAGCCGCTGAGAAAAAAGGTTTCCTCGATTGGTTTCATTCATCGGACTACGATGTTATTTGCTTACAAGAAACAAAAGCCCACGTAGGCCAACTCTCTGCCGCGCTGGTGCATCCAGAAGGTTATGAGTCGTATTGGAGCTCGGCTGTTCGCAAGGGCTATAGCGGCACAGCGATCTATACACGCGTTTCACCAATGCTCGCCATCACGAGCTTCGGTGATCCGTTTTTGGACGGCGAGGGCCGCATCGTCATGCTTGAATTCGAAAAATTCTTTTTGTTCAACGTCTACTTTCCAAACGGAGGTTCGGGCGAAGAACGCTTGAAATTCAAGCTCGAATTCTATCGACGGTTTTTAACGTTGATCGAAGGCTATCGCAAACAAAAGCCTATTGTCGTTTGCGGAGACGTGAATACCGCTCACACCGAAATCGACCTTGCACGCCCAAAAGAAAATGCCAATGTGAGTGGATTTATGCCCATCGAACGCGAGTGGGTCGATAAACTCGTTAAATCTGGCTATGTCGATACCTTCAGAATGTTTGAAAAAGACGGTGGTCACTATACCTGGTGGGACATGAAAAGCGGTGCCCGTGCCCGCAATGTCGGTTGGAGAATCGACTACTTCTTCGTCTCAGACGAGCTGAAAAAGAACGTCAAAAAAGCCTGGACAAATCCAGACAAAGAAGGCTCAGACCACTGCCCTGTTGGCATAGAGCTCTCACTCTAGTCGTGAGGGTTATACAACCAAACAGTATTCTTGCTCGCTGCGATGTCACGAGGCAACACCAAACCCTGCGCTAAGGCATAGGGCACATCATTACCCAAGAAAAGCGTCTCACGACGCTTTTGTGGTTCAACGGCGAGATATAGGGCGCGTTGCACAAATGACGAGCAAATATATTCATCCGTCGTTAAAACATGACGAACAAGCTTCTTTGTCCAACTCACGCCGATAAATCTTGAAAGAATAAACTGAAACAACAAGTAGGCTACGTGATCATAGTCATAATCGATGTCAATCACATCCAAAAAGAATCCTCTAAACCGATCGATTTCTTTTGGCGTGAGTCCAGGAACACGCTTAAAACCAATTTCAAACTCATAATCTTGAATAGCGAATGTCTCTAAGCGATGCAATCTAACGGTTTCATTTGCCTCAATAAGAATAACCGACAAGATCTCGTCACCTGACTTCACAATCTCAAAAACAATCGACACATGCGTCCAATACGATCGGCCAATAATGTGATTGATGGCGCGCTTCCATCCAAATTTGCCGTGAAAAAACACAATATCACCGATTTGCAAATGCTTTACGGCTTCATTGTAACTCTTATACAGAGATTTTGGTCGACGTTTTAACATAATTTTAGCGTCGGTTATAAATCCATTCACTTAATGGACTTTTGGCAAAATCGGCCGGCGACGTGATGTCGAGTAGTTGCATCGGGGTAAAAGCGCGATTACCAAAAAGCACCTTGGTTCGGTCATTTGGGTCCACAGCTTCATAATAGGCTTTTTGCACCAATGCAGAACACGAGTAGCGTTGCCGACTTAAGACCTTTTTCTTTGCCATGAAAAAGATATACGCACGAATTAATCGCCACGTTTTAAGCGGATAGTAAGGCGTGTCGATATTCATCAGCGCGTACGATCTGATGCGATGTCTTAGCGGACGTGTGAGCCAAGTCACTCGCTTGATACCAATGTCGAACTCTTTTGGATCATTCAAATACTTATCAAGAGCATGAATCTCGGCACCAAAATAGAATGGACGGTTCGATGATCCTTGAATCGACTCAATGATAACGTTGGTCGAGTAACCTCGTTCGATATTCTTTGCAAAAATCACCATTGCGATGTGGTCCCAGTAACTATTGGTGATTATTCTGAAGATTGTAC
>Ga0209277_10000342_pt1 | contig 23673 bp, 18 predicted proteins | sample JI81AbrownDNA_FD_187503 | JGI IMG/M metagenome (GOLD analysis project Ga0209277, IMG submission 187503) | Wastewater effluent complex algal communities from Wisconsin, to seasonally profile nutrient transformation and Carbon sequestration -... | ecosystem: Engineered > WWTP > Effluent > Algae... | reverse complement strand
GGAAGCTAATGACCGTTCTTCCGTAGTAGCATCGCTAAAAGGAAATGCTGTTGTCGAAATTCTAAAACGAGAAGCAAAGAAGTATATCGTAAAGAATGCCAAAGGTGAAGAAATGGAAAACTTCTGGTATAATATCAAAACAGAAGATGGAAAAAAAGGTTTTATATTCGGTGAATTTATACAAGTCATCGATAGCTATTAAAAAAAGGAGAGGAAGAAAATGAATTCAAACAATAAATATTTAATACTTTCAGCAATTGTAGTGAGCTGTCTAATCACGATTAGCTGTGGTCCAAAGAAAAAAGTCACAAAGTTCGAAAAACCAAAATCAATTCTTTTTGCAAAGTCTAATTTTGGAATTCCAGTTTATAAAAAAATGGAATCTAATGACAAGCCAGTCGGAGAAATCAAAGAAGCAGATTTAATGACTGTCAATGCTCAAATAGAAATTACACGTAAAGACAAATCAGTAGTAACCTACTTTGAAATAAAATGCCCACCCAAATTCAAAGAAGGATGCGGTGAAAGCGAAGCCTATCTCAGCGGTAGTGAAATTCTAGGCTCTTCTTTAAGCGACATTAACTCAGGACAAGTCTCCTATGCAGAAAATATGGGCAAAGCAATATTAGTCGAAGCTGATTTAATCAATGATGCGGCAACTACAAGAGATTGGATTACAAATCCTGCCAAGAAAGACAAAGTAACAGTAGTCTCAGATGCTCTATTTTTAGCCATTGCTGCTCTTGTTAAAAATGCTGATGATCGCTCTCAAATCTTGTCTGAATTATTAATGGTTGGAGAACTTGTAAAAGACCCTGCCTACATAGATTCTCGCTATGACGCTGTATTTAAAAAATACGCGGTTCTAAACAAAAGAAAAGAAGGAGAAGAACCAAGAGTAACCGGTCTAACTGATGAGCTAATTACAACTATCCGCACTTATAATGATGCAGGAGAGAAAAAAATTGTCACTGGTTTTCCAATGCGGTCTCAATCTTACAAAGGCTTAGTAGACCAATTCAATCGATTAAAGAAAATTCCATTTATCCAAGAAAGAATTTTGCAGGAAGTTCTTAAGAATTCTAAATATACTCTTGCAGGAGCAGATTCTGATTTAAAAATCGAAATCCTAGGAAAGGACGGAGTCAAAGTTAGTTTTACAAATGCGGGTGCAGCAGAAGAAAACACAATCGAATCTATTACCGCTTTAGAGGATAATGGCTCCATTGGATTTACTTTAAAATTAAAAGACAAAGAGATTTCCATCAGTCCAGCGGAAACTCCTGCTTATCTGCTTGCCGGTGGACCGGGCTTAAAAGAATTTGTTTCCCAAATTCCTAAAGACTATAAAGAAGTAATGAAGAATAACGACTATGAAAAAGCCGTAATGCTCACTGCTCTAAAATTTGGTCAAGGTGGGTTCGATGAATCAACAGGTACAATGAAGTATTCTTTTTCTTCGAGTAAACAGTATTGGACAATGCTAGAAATGTTTCGTATGCATCCAAGACTAACGCGTAAGACTGATTATTCAGGCTCTTTCGATTTGATGATTGATGAATGTCGCCAGAGTGGAGCCTGGAGGCAACCTAAAGGAGAACTCTACATAGGATATTTTCTTACCTCTCATTGCGGTAATGGAGAATTAGACGAATACATTTGTATGAGAGAGAATGGGTCTGAGACAATCGAATTCAATTTTGCACCATCAGAAATACGCGCGGATAAACCTAAAATTCAAACCAACTATGAAGGCGGAAATAATTCTAGTTGTGAATTTTTTATGAAAGCGCTTTTCTCTTACATGTAATGATTCCGAAAGCAAATTCTGCACTAGATTCGCCTAATGTAGATGCCAATTTTATCTAAACGAAAAAAAGAAAACGTAGAGGGCAACTTCTACGCTGACCCAACTGTATCCTTTGGATGGAAAAGATTTAAAGATCACCTAACTGATCTTCTGATACTTCTTTCATATGAAATCGATTGTAGTCGATAATATGATTTAAAACTAATTTATAAGGAATGATTATTTTTTTATCAGCAGATAGACTCATCTCTAGAGATTCAATTTTTTTCGAAAGTATTTTTTTTAAACGGGATTCTTTTCCTCTCCATTCATGATCCATCGGATAAAGAATTGCCTGCCTATCATTTTTTTCTTCTCCGGGAATAGAAATAATTTGAAATGTAAATTTTTTTAGTGTAGCAGATAACACTTCTGAATTTTGAAGTCTACATTTTTGAATCAGCATTTGCCTTGTAGGAATTACATTTTCTTTAAAATAAAAATTATCCATGCACTCAATCACTTCTTTTCTGCGAGTCTCCATTACTTTTTCTTCTGTGAATTTCTTGTATTTTATAATCTTCGCTTTCTCTGCATCTCTTTTCCGATTTCTATTCCTAGATTCAAGCTCCCATTGCTCGGCTTGAATCTTTTTCTTCGCAGTAGCAAAGAAAAGATTCTTAAAATAATTAAAGTATATAAAGATCGGATAATACCAGGGAAAGTATTCTACGTACGCTTTACTTAGCAAATTTCCATACAATTGAATTGTATCTTTGTTACTAAATAGACCTCGGAGATAATCCTCATTTGTCTCCAATAAATTTTTAAACGCAAGTATCTTCCATGTTGGATCCGGCATTTGAACATTCATATCCTTGATGCAATTCAGAAAAGCAGAAATTTTTCTAGGTGCAAATACATATACTTCTTGCTTTGGCATAAACCAAGAAGCAAACACTAGAGAGATATCTCCTTTTAATTTGTCCCATACCTTCGGATGAACTTCATTTACCGCATCTTCCCCTATGAATTGGATAATATCTTTCCAACTTTTAGAAGGCTCTATAAACTTCGCTCTTAATTTTTCTACTTCCTCATTTATCAAAGTCTCTTCTTTTTGTAATAGATACTCAAGTGCAAACTTTTCAAATAGCAGAACCGTCATGATTGCCAATTCTCCGGAATAATTTTCCGGATAATACGGAGAAATCACACGATGCAGAATTTCAGCTCTTTCTTTTTTAAAAGAAGTCGTAGGCTCATGAAAAGGCTCCATTTGATAAATATCTTCTTGCTTTTGAATTACCTCTAAATCTTTTCCGACAACCGAATAATAAATGGGAGCAATTTCTTTTTTTATAAAATCATCAGCAATGCTAAATTTTTCAATCATCATGCTTGTCGTCATTGGGAAATAAAGTCCAATACCAAGTTTTACAATTTTATTTCGTAATATTAACTCTTCTTCGATATCTTCTAGTATGGCTTCTTTTATTTGAGGATTCAGCGGAATGTCTTTGACTGAGTCTTGTATTTCGGGAAAAAGTTTAATAAAACTAATTGGATAATTTCCCTGTGCGAGCGGAAGATTTTGTTTTAAGTTTATTAAGAGTTCATCTCTAAAAGATTTTTCATTGTATTTGGGGTTAAATTCTATTAGCTGCAATACATTTTGAACTGAAATATTTATAATACTTTTGTAAATTGCATCTATGCTTTCCGTCTTTTCGATCGGAGATGCAATAAAGCAGGAATTCATTTTAATTTCCTTTCGATCTACATAGCTTAAATAAAACAAATGCAAAATGAGCTTATCTTCGATTAACCTCTTCATTGGATAGACAATGTCGGATGGCATATCAATTTTTAATCCCGGCACTTGCTCTGGATCTAAAAATAGATTTCCTGTTTTAGAATTGGTTACAGTGGAACTTTTTTGAATTTGCTGATAGAGTATAAACGCTGTTTTGTTATTTAAAGAAGTAGCAACAGTGTCTTTTGGGGTTTTGAGTTCTAAGAATGAATGCATATTTTAAACGTTGTATTGAAGGCGCGGAAACGTTTCCGCACCTTCAGAACGTGCCGAAGTGTTATTTCAACTTCTTCGCAACTGCTTCCATAAATTGAAAAGTGTCAAGTTCCTTTTTAGAAGGCGCGGTGCTTAGAGAAATCAAATCTTTTGTCATCTCCCCTGCTTCAATTGTATCGATGACTGCTTTTTCTATCTTGTGGGCAAACGCGGTAACCTCTGGAGTTCCGTCGAGTTCTCCTCGTTTTGCAATTGCTCCAGTCCAGGCAAAAATAGAAGCTACTGAGTTTGTAGAAGTAGTTTCGCCTTTTTGGTATTTGCGGTAATGGCGGGTAACAGTTCCATGTGCCGCTTCGTATTCGTATTTTCCTTCAGGAGAAACTAATACAGAAGTCATAAGACCGAGAGAACCAAATCCGGATGCAACCATATCACTCATAACGTCTCCGTCATAGTTCATTAGCGCCCAGAGCATTCCACCTTCGTGCTTCATAATTTGTGCTACTGCATCGTCAATTAAGAAGTAACTGTATGTTATCCCCGCAGCTTTGAGTTCCGCTTCTTTTTCGATAGCCATCTCGTCAAAGATTGCACGAAAACGTGCATGGTATTTTTTAGAAATGGTATCTTTTGTAGCAAACCAAAGGTCTGTCTTTTCGGATAACGCATAATTAAAGCAGGATTTTGCAAAACTGACAATAGATTTATCCAGGTTGTGCATAGCCATTGTTACCCCCGCCCCTTTGTAGTCATGAACGAGAACTCTTTGTTTTTCTGAACCACTTGCATCTGTATAGACTAATTCTACTTTGCCTGCACCTGGAATTAATAATTCTACGTTTTTATAAATATCACCGTAAGCATGACGCCCGATGCTAATTGGTTTTTTCCATGACCTGACTGCCGCTGGAATATTGTTAATGATAATTGGTTTTCTAAACACAGTTCCATCGAGTATTGAACGAATGGTTCCGTTAGGCGAAGGCCATTCTTTTTTGAGACTGTATTCTTTTACTCTGTCAGCGTTAGGCGTAATAGTCGCGCATTTTACAGCCACGCCATGCTTGAGTGTTGCCTGTGCTGAATCAACTGTCACCTTGTCGTCTGTCTTGTCTCTATGTGTTACGGAAAGATCATAGTATTCTAGCTCGATATCCAAAAATGGATGAATGAACCTGTCTTTTATTTCTTTCCAGATCACGCGGGTCATCTCATCCCCGTCCATTTCGACTAATGGTGTTTTAACCTTGATTTTACTCATTCAAATTCTCTCCTAAATGATTTCAATACATAAGTAACTAACAAGGTCTAATACACAATGTTTTCCTTCAAGAGAATATTTTTAAGAAATTATAAAACGAAAATATTGGAAATTGCCGCTAATTTTAGGTCCAGTCATTTAGAATTTTAACTAAAGTTCGAACAGATATTGGCTTAGTGTAAAAATCACTCATGCCAGCGAGGAGGCATTTTTCTTTTTCTCCTTCCAATGCCTCTGCAGTGACAGCAACAATCGGGACTTGACTAATTTGGCGTATCACACGCGTGCTTTCAAATCCGTCCATTTCGGGCATTCGAATATCCATTAGAACAAGGTCATATTCAGATTCTTTGAAATCTTTGATTGCCTCGAGTCCATTATAAGAATGTTTAATTTTAAAAATTCCTTTATTCTGTAAAATCTGAGTCATCATTGTTGCGTTCAGAACATCATCATCTACAACAAGAACACGAATGTTTATATTTTTTACGATTGAGACTTCTTTTTTTCTAATTTCAACCTTAGAGTTAAGCTCATTTCTTAACAACTGAATACTATGATAATGGGAATAATTATGAGTATCCTTTCTTTCAAATTTCAATCTAAAATAAAACGTGGAGCCCTTCCCTTCTTGGCTCTCTACCCAAATTTTTCCAGCCATCAAATCAATCAATTGTTTGCAAATGGAAAGTCCGAGTCCAGCACCACTGTATTTTCTTGTGATAGAAGAATCTCTCTGGTAAAAGCTTTCGAAAAGTCTTTTCTTTACTTCCTCTTCCATTCCAATTCCAGTATCTGAAATTGAGAAAAGTATTTCTTGAAAAGTCTCGGACTGATTTTCCAAGTTAATTTGTAGTTGCACCGTTCCATTCGTAGTAAATTTTAAAGCATTTCCAACAAGGTTTATCAATATTTGCCGTAACCTATAGGGATCTCCAATTAAATTTTCTGATATTGTTTCATCTATACTAGATTTAAATTCGATTCCTTTCTCTGATGCTCTAGCAAAGAACATTTCATACATTGAATCGGATATTTCTTTGAGGCTGATCTTTATACTTTCAATTTCAATTTCTCCTGATTCAATCTTAGAAAAATCCATGATATCATTCACTATGCTAAGTAGTAATTCTGCTCCTGTGAATGCTACTTTTGCATAATTTCTTTCACGAACGGATAATTCTGATTCAGCCAATAGAGATGTCATTCCAAGGATACTATTAAGTGGAGTTCTAATTTCGTGACTCATCTTAGCAAGAAACTCCGATTTCGCATTATTAGCCTCTTCTGCGATTTGCTTCGCCTTAAGTAAATCTGCCTCAATCTTTTTTCGTTTACTAATTTCGTTATGAACAGAAATCCAAACCAATCCATATTCAGAATGCTCATATTCAGAAACATTTACTGCACACCAAAAAGAAAATCCATTTTTCTTTCGGTTGTAAACTTCCCCACTCCAAAATCCATCTCTATAGAGAACTGCGTTTATTTCCTCTGCAATTGATTCACTCGGTTTAATTTCAGATGAATTTAAAACACTGACATGCTTTCCTATTAATTCTCCTGCATCATAACCAAACATCGAGTCAAAACTTGGATTTGTGTAGATAATAGTTGCATCATCCGTTCTTAAAAGAAAAACACCTTCTGACATTTTATTTAAAATATCACTATGAAATTGAAGTAAGTTTTCATTTTTCTTATGATCTGTAATGTCAATCATAATTCCTTGGACTAGGGTCGGTTGAACTTTATTGTTAATGACTCCAATGCTATCTCTGATCCAACTTAACTTTCTGTCTTTAGTGAAAAATCTATATTCTAGAAAATTTGATTTATTATTTGTTAAAATCTCACGGAATTTTTTTAATGTTGGCTCTCTATCTTGCGAATAAACGTTGTTTACCCAAAAATCGACGCTTGTCCACTCTTCTTTCGTATAGCCGAGTAGGTTTTTTGGATTACCTCCAATGAAAGTGTATTGAAGCAAATCAGCATTTGCCTCCCAAATGATTCCGTCTATGGAAGATAGGATATGATGACTTGATACTGGTTCTGGCGAACTTTTTTCATTTTCAGATTTTTCAAGAAACTTTGTGACTGCCCCAAATAAACATATATTTGAAATAAAAAAAAGAACCGAATAGATAAAATTGGAAAAATACCCGTAAGACAAATTCCAAAGAATAATCTGTATTCCAAGACCTAAACCTAGAAATAGGATCTGTTTGATTTTAATTGAATCAAAGGTGGACATAATAGAGTTCTTTTCCCATTACAAGAAAAGCCTTTCAAACAACTCTATAGATTCAACTAAATTCTTTACTTCTAGGTTTTTTTAATCTAAAAATCCACCACCTTTTACTCCCGGCAAGCTAGGGTAATTTTTTCATTGAATTCTAGACTTACAGCCTACACTATTCAAGAAAATTGTCATCGGGCAAAATCCGGTCAGTGATAGAACAATTTGATTGAGTCCTACAATTCCAGTTAAAATAAACCAATAGGGGTGAACAAAAACACCCAATCCAACACTTGCGATTGTGAATACACCGGCTAAAAGCCAAATGATTCTCTCCATATACCAATTATCCGTTTTAGCTAAAAACATAAACTCTCCTTTTAATATACCATACGGGGTATCTTATTTTTTTAGGCAAGAGAAAAAAATAATTTGATTTATTAGATACAATACCCCCCATGGTATATATGCATGGAGAAGATAAAACAATGATAGCAAATTTTAAGAGGTTATACGTAGAGAGAATCCCTCGAATGAGTATTCTTTTAGGAATTTTTATTTTTTCAGGAATCACAAGTTTGAAAGCACAGGAAGCACAAACTCTTGAATTCGGAAAAATCTGGGAAAAAATAAAGGAGAATTCACATACGCAAAAAGCATTATCTCTAGAATCAAGAGCAGCAAAAATATCTAGCAATAAAGCTTCTAAGCATTGGCTACCTAGAATTTATGCAGATGCTAGAAATTATACAACGAACGATCCAGCGTTAAATTTTTTCTCAAACCTGGGACAAAGAGCAGCGACTAATTCCGATTTCTCTACAAAGAGTGCTCGAACTCAACCGAGTAATTTCATTGATACAAATAATAACCTGTATACCACTCCCAATTACAATACTTTAAATCTATTCGCACCGGATACTCTCAATAATCCCGGGACAAATACTTACCAGAGGGGAACGCTCGGAGTTGATTTCTCCATCTATGAAGGCGGCTCAAAAAAAGCCGTTGCAAAAGCATTTGAAAAACAAGCAGAAGGGAAACAATTAGAAAATAAATTTGTTAGCCTAAATGAATATGCAAATTCAGCAGCAATGTATGGAACTTTAATCTCTCTTTACGATCAACAAGAAAAAATTGCAGCTCTAGACAAAACGGTAAATACAATCCTAAGTCGTTACCAACTTGGCAATCGCGGAAATCCGGTTGGTTACTCCGGCGGCATCGCACTCAAGAGCTTAAAAAATCGAATCGAGGGGATAAAGGAAGAAACCGCTGCTAGAATTGAATCTATAAAATCTTCTATAGAATCCTCTTCGGGGAATTTGCCTTCTAATTGGAGTCTTAAACTCCAGAGCACAAATTCATTTGCTGACGAATACTTAAAATTATCCGCTCCAGAAAAATCCTATATGGCAAAAGCAATGAAAGCTTATGCAGATGGTGCAACTGAACAAGCAGAAGCTGAAAAAGCAAGAATCCTTCCTAAGGTGGGAGTTTACGGAGAATCCTATGCCTATAGAGGCGAACGATCCGTTGCCACATCCTTTAATGCAGGGTTTTATATTCAGATGAATCTTTATTCTCCCGGGGATTTAGATTCGATAGAGCTAGCAAAAATAAATAGCAAAGCAATGCAAGAAAGAGTGGAAGAAACGATTCGAAATGAAGAAGCAAAAATCAAATCTCTTATCCAGATGGAAAAAGCACTGAGTAAAAATCTCGAATTAATTCAAGAAAATGCAAAGCTCATGGAAGAGCAACTCACTGTTAGCCAACAATTATTTAGCAGTGGCGCAATCAATGCAATTCAGCTATCAGAAGTATTTTCCAGAAGAGCAGACATCATTCAAGCAAAGGCAAATATTGAATCTGAATATTTAAAAGCGAGAGCAGGCTTATTAACATTATCCGAAACAAATCTAGAAGGAATTAAAAATGAGTAAATTAGAAAAAGGATTCGCCGGAAATCTGGCTGAAAAATTTATAAATTCAAGACTGACTCCAGTCATAGCGATCGTAAGCATCTTGCTCGGGATATTCTCTGTTTACCTCACTCCGAAAGAAGAAGAGCCACAAATCTCTGTGCCAATGATTGATATTCGAATTGGCGCCCCTGGCTTTGAAGCAAAGGAAGTAGAAAGAAAAGTAACAGAGCCAATTGAAAGAGCAGTCTGGGGACTCGATGGCGTTGAATATGTATACTCCGCAAGTCAGGCTCACGGTAGCATTGTGACTGTGAGATTTAAAGTAGGAGAACCTACGGAGCCATCTCTTGTAAAAGTTCACCATAAGTTAATGGAAATCAAGCAGGACTTACCGGCTAACGTTCTTCCTCCCAAAGTTAGTTCGTTTACGATTGACGATGTGCCTTTCTTAACTCTAAGTTTTAGCTCGGAGACAAGAGATGATTATGACCTTAGAAAAAAAATCGCACCACTAGCGAGAGAACTTTCTAGCACTCCTGATTTATCTCGTGTTGACTTACTCGGAGGAAGAAAAGAAACAGTTAGAGTCATTGTAGACCCCGCTAAAGCATCTACCTTTGGAGTTTCCATTTCTGATGTTGCCATGAGTTTAAAAATGAGTGACGCTTATTTTCCAATGGGAAAAACTTTTTCAAAGGAAAAAGAATTTCAAATTGAAGTGGGAGGAAGAGTGTCCTCTAAAGAAGAAGTTGGAAATCTTGCTATAGGACAAAGGGGAGGAAGTGTTGTTAGACTCAAAGACATAGCGAGAGTAGAACTTGGAGCAGAAGAAAGAAGCAGATTATCCGTATTATACGACAAAGAATTATCAAACGAAGTTAGAAATGCAGTCTCTATTGTATTCGCAAAACGTAAAGGGACTAACGTTGTTATCCTCGCTAAAGACTTATTAGAAAGAGCAAACCTTTTCTCAAAAGAGTTACCTCCTGATATAAAAATGTCAATCGTTAGAAATTACGGGTCTACAGCAGAAGAAAAATCTTTTGAGCTAATAGAGCATTTACTCATAGCAACTTTTTCTGTGACTATTCTCATTGCCATTGTAATGGGAATTAGAGCAGCAGTTGTAGTTTCAATTGCGATTCCAGTTACACTTGCATTAACACTTGCCATCTATTACTTCATGGGATACACTCTCAATCGGGTAACATTATTTGCCCTCATATTCTCAATCGGGATTTTAGTCGACGATGCAATTGTGGTTGTAGAGAACGTTGAGCGACATCTCCATTTAAATCCTGAATTAGGAATCCTAAAAGCAACGATCAATGCAGTTTCAGAAGTAGGAAATCCAACAATACTTGCAACCTTTACAGTCATTGGCGCAATTCTTCCAATGGCATTTGTGCGTGGACTCATGGGTCCTTATATGAAACCAATTCCTGTCGGGGCAAGTCTTGCAATGATTCTTTCTTTGTTCGTTGCGTTCATTGTAACGCCATGGGCATCTGTTCGACTTTTAAAACAACCAAATGCTCATTCAGATAAAGAAGAAATTGATCCTATGGACAAATCCAAAGTGAGCTTTTTAGACAGACTCTATATTTCCTTTGCTGAAATGCTTCTCGGGAAAAAGATGTCTGCATTCTATTTCGGGGTAATCAGTATTATACTCTTACTTCTTTCGTTTAGCTTTATATATTTTAAAGCAGTGAAAGTAAAAATGCTACCATTCGATAACAAAAACGAATTTCAGGTAATCATTGATTATCCTCCCGACACACCGTTAGAAAAAAGTGTTGCCTGGTCGAAAGAATTATCTGGTAAGCTTTTAAAAGAACCTGAAATTAAAAAGATTCAAATTTACGGTGGCGAGAGTGCCCCATTCTCTTTTTCTGGAATGGTAAAACATACTTTTCTAAGAAATGAAGAATACATGAATGATCTTCAAATTCTTTTGTCGGATAAAGGCAAACGTAAAGAATCCAGTCATAAAATCATTGAAAAACTCCGCCCTATCATTGCTGAATTTGGAAAAGAAAAAAATGCAGTGACTAAAGTATTAGAAATTCCTCCAGGACCTCCAGTGATGTCTACCATGGTCGCAGAAGTTTACGGTCCGACAGAGAACGATAGGCGGCGTGTAGCAAAGGAAATTCTAGAGATTTTTGCTTCCGAAAAATCTGTTGTAGATTTGGATTATTCTTGGAGAGAAGGAAAAACTAGAAAGGTTTATGATTACGACCAAATAAAAGGTGGAGTCATGGGAGCGAGATCTATGCAAGTTGTTGGACTCGGTTCCTTAATTTTTAGAGAGACTCCGCTTTTATCTCTCGCAGAATCCAATGCTCCGGAAGAAACACAAGTATCTCTTTCTTTAGAAAATAAAACTCGTTCTGGAAATACACCGTTTCAGGGAAGTAGGATTTCTTCTTTTGAGTCAGGAGTTATACCAGTTGATTCTCTTTTGAAAGAACCCAAGCTTATTCCAAATGAAGTATTACACCGAAAAAACTTAAAGCCGGTTTCTTATGTATTGAGCGAATTATCCGGTGCGGAAGAAGCACCAGTCTATGGTATGCTTAAACTTGCGCCTAAGATTAATTATCCAACGCAAACAGCCGACGTTCCATGGAATACAAATTCACCTGTAATCAAATGGGATGGTGAATGGTTTATTACCTATGAAGTATTTAGAGATTTAGGGGGAGCATTTGCTGTTGTAATGGTATTGATTTATATACTTGTGCTTGGTTGGTTTAAAAGTTACACTGTCCCACTCATTATCATGGCTCCTATTCCAATCAGTTTAATTGGAATTTTGCCAGGACATGCAATGCTCGGTGCTTATTTTACTGCAACCTCCATGATTGGTTTTATCGCTGGAGCGGGGATAATTGTGCGTAACTCCATTATCCTTGTAGACTTCATAGAAGAGCAATTAAAAAATGGAATGCAATTAAAAGAAGCCGTAATCAGTGCGGGGGTAATTCGATTTCGCCCCATGTTACTAACTGCTGCCGCGGTTGTAGTGGGTAGCTTCATTATGCTTTTCGATCCAATCTTTGAAGGATTAGCCATTAGCCTCATGTTTGGAGAAATAGCTGCTACAGTCCTTAGTAGATTTGCCGTTCCTGTTCTTTATTATTGGTTTGTTGGAAACAGTAGAGCTAAACTTTTACAATCTGGAGAGCTTAGCTAAAAAAACGTTAATGAGAGTAGCTAGCATTTAATTTTTATGCTAGCTACTCTCATTATATATCAACTAAATACCGTCCCGATTATAGACCAGCTTATTAGCTCCTACCTTTATTTTTCTTGACAGGCTTCATTTTAAAAATTTACAATGTTCATGTGAATTTGTGACCAAAGAATTTCTGATAAATGTCCTTTTTCTCAAGAGCTAAAAAATCAAGCCAATGAATTTTCAAAACCTAACGAATCGCGAAAAAAGCAATAGATTACCTTGGTTCATATTAATCTTAAGCCTTTTCATAAATTCTGTAGCATCTTATTATATTAGAGAAAATACTAAAATAAATAGTAAATTAGAATTTTCACTTTTATGTCATGACTTAAAATCAAAAATTCTTACACGATTAGAGGCTCATGCACAGATTTTAAGAAATGGATCTGCGTTCATACGAACAACCGATTCTGTCACTCGCAAGAAATGGAATGAATACATAGACAACTCACGAGCACTAAATAGTCTGCCAGGTATTCAAGGTATTGGGCTATCTATTATTATCCGCAAAGCTGAATTGACACAGCATATACAAAAAATCAAGAAGGAAGGATTCCCCGATTACGACATTAGACCGGCGGGAGATCGCGAATTGTATACCTCCATTATTTTCCTCGAACCATTTCAAGGCAGAAATTTGCGAGCCTTCGGATATGATATGTTTTCTGAAGCAATACGAAGAAAGGCAATGGAAGATGCTCGTGATTACAACACAGTATCCCTTTCCAGAAAAGTTACATTAGTCCAAGAAACCGAAAAAGATGTGCAAGCGGGAGCATTGATGTATGCCCCTTATTATAAAAAAAATATGCCTATCAATTCTATTGAGGAACGCAGAAACGCAATTCTCGGCTGGGTTTACAGTCCCTATCGTATGAATGACCTTATGAAAGGAATTTTAAGTGACTCAGAATCTGCTTATGCTATTCGTCTTGAAATTTTTGATGATAAGAGTCTAATTGAGAGTAACCTTTTATTTGATAGTCATAAGGAAAATAAAGAATATTCCCATACATTCAATACCAACCAGACCACTATTCCAATCCAGTTTAATGAAACAATATGGACACTAAGGTTTACAGAAACAAAGAATAAAACTTTTTTTTGGGCTTTCAATAAATCATTTATTGTTTTTATTTCTGGATTCGTTATAAGCTTTTTACTCTTTGCGTTAGCCAAATCTATTTTAAATACGGAACGTAAGGCAATTGTCATTGCGGAAAATATGACACACTCTCTAGAAGAAAGCACACAATGGTTTCAAATTCTTTTAGACTCCACTGCCGAGCCAATTTTCGGATTAGATTTAAATGGAAATTGTAGTTTTTGCAATCTATCCTGTATTAGAACACTTGGCTATTCGACTCAAGATCAATTGCTTGGGGGAAATATGCATTACCTGCTCAAACACTCGGATTCTAATGGAATTCTAATAAAAGAGAATGATTGCAGCATATTCAATTCTTTTAGGACAGAACAAAGATTTCACTCGGAGAATGAATTCTTTGCAAGAAAAGACGGTACACTTTTTGCTGTGGAATATTGGTCTTATCCGATATTCATCAACGAAAAAATAGTAGGGTCTGTCGTAAGTTTTCTTGATATTACAGAAAGAAAAAAATTAAGCGAAGAGCTTGTGCTTAGAACCAAACAAGCAGAAGCAGCAAATCATGCAAAGTCCGATTTCCTTGCAAATATGAGTCACGAAATTCGAACTCCCTTAAATGGAGTTATAGGTTTTACAGACTTGCTTACAAAAACCGAAATGAATGAATCACAAAGACAGTATATGAAAATTATACTTCAGTCTTCTAACTCTTTACTTGATTTAATTAATGATATTTTAGATTTCTCTAAAATTGAAGCCGGAAAATTAGAACTCAATATCGAGCCTGTTGACTTATTCGAATTAGCCGGACAGGCTATTGATGTAATTAAATTTAAAGCCCATGAAAAAAAATTGGAAATCATTTTCAATGTTTCCCCTTCTCTCCCTCGTTATATTTGGGTTGATTCTGTCCGCCTTCGTCAAATCATCATTAACCTCTTATCAAATGCAGTAAAATTCACTGTCAATGGAGAAATTGAATTAAAAATTGAAATTGCTTTGAAAAATCATTCATTAAGGGAAGCAGAATTTGTTTTCTCAGTCCGAGATACTGGAATTGGAATTGCACCAGAAAATTCACAAAAAATATTTGAAGCATTTTCCCAAGAAGACAGCTCAACTACTCGCAAATATGGGGGAACTGGACTCGGACTAACTATTTCCAACCGCCTTCTTGCATTGATGAAGACAAAAATGGAATTAGAAACAGAGCATGGAAAAGGGAGCAAATTCTTTTTTAAACTAAACGCAAGAATAGACGAGGAAGATTTAATTGAAGCGGATGATCTAATTGACATAAAAAAAATTCTTATCGTCGAAGATAATTATTCTAATGCAAATGTTCTCAAAGAAATTCTTAGCATAAAGGGAATACAGACTAAACTTGCATATAATAGCGATAATGCGATAGAAAGCATACAACAAGAAAAGTTTGACTTAGTTGTAACTGACTTCAATATGCCCGGGACAAACGGCTTAGAATTGATTAGACAAATTCGGCAAATTAATAGAATTTCTGCAAAGGAGCTGTCGATTGTACTTCTTTACAATGCGACTGACGATGACAGTCTTTTTAAAGATAGAGACGACCTTGAAATCCAATTACTTGTCATGAAGCCTGTAAAAACGATCTCTTTCTTGAAGGAGATTTCTAAATTACGAAAAATAGATTCTAGTACCACTGATACACCCAATGTAATTTCTAAGAAAGATTCATCAAAAAATTTGAAAGCTTACAGAATTTTGATAGTTGATGATGATTCAATCAATCTATTGCTAGCAAAAACGATTCTTAAAAGCCTTTTACCAAATTCAATTCTAATGCAAGCCGAGAACGGTCAGGATGCCATAGAGCTTTTCAAAACAGAGAGTCCTGATTTGATACTGATGGATATTCAAATGCCAGAGATGAGTGGACTTGAGGCAACTTCCAAAATTCGTCTTTGGGAGTCAGAGAAAAAAACGCCAATTATAGCACTTACAGCAGCGGTGCAAAAAGGTGACAGGGAGAAATGCCTGAGCATGGGAATGAACGATTATGTTACAAAGCCTGTCGTGAAGGCAACTATAAGCAAGATTCTCCAAAAATGGCTACCTGTATAGTAATTGTAGTTTCTTTTTTTAAAAAAAGTCTAATGCCTTTTTCGTAATTCAACCGAAAATACAATTAGCTATAAAAATTTTTACTTTTTTGTTTTTTTTGCATTCTTAAAAATCGATGGAATAACTCGATTTCTTTCGAAATATTTCCAAATTCCTCAAAAACTAGTCAATTCCCGGAAATTAATTCCAATACATCCTTTTCCGATATATTAATTACAAAAATAAATAAAATCAGACACAAAAATTCACACAAAGAAAAACAAAATACTGTGGGCAAGGAAGCTTACAGTTGCTTGTGATCAGTTTCAAGGAGGAAACTTATGATCATCAACCACAATTTATCAGCGATTAACTCGCACAGGGTTTTGAAATTTCAAAACGATGAAGTTTCAAGAAATATGGAAGTACTCTCTTCCGGCATGAGAATCAACAGAGCTGCCGATGATGCTTCTGGTCTTGCTGTTTCTGAAAAAATGAGAAGCCAGGTTTCTGGTCTCAGACAAGCAGAACGTAACACTGAAGACGGAATCTCTATGATTCAAACAACTGAAGGTTATCTGACTGAAACAAACGACATTCTACAAAGAATTCGTGTATTGGCTATTCAAGCTTCTAATGGTATCTACACTCCTCAAGACAGACAAATGATACAAGTAGAAGTTTCTCAACTTGTTGACGAAATCGACAGAATAGCTTCTCAAGCAGAGTTCAATAAAATGAACCTTTTACAAGGTGACTTCGCTCGTGGTTCAAGAGTTGCTTCTATGTGGTATCACATGGGCGCAAACATGCATCAAAGAGAAAGAGTATACATTGCTACAATGACTGTTAGAGCTCTTGAATTAAAGAGACCTGATGGAACAATGTTATCTCTCTCTACAGCTGACCTAGCTAATGATGCAATCGGAACTATTGACGATGCACTTTATAAAGTGAACAAACAAAGAGCGAACCTTGGAGCATACCAAAACAGAATGGAACATGCATCTAAAGGCTTAATGGTTGCTTATGAAAATATCCAAGCTTCTGAATCAAGGATTAGAGACGCAGACATGGCTGAAGAGTCTGTAGCGTTTACTAAGAACCAAATTTTGGTTCAGTCTGGAACAGCAATGATGGCTCAAGCTAATGTAAGACCTCAGTCTGTGCTACAACTTCTTAGATAATATAAAAACTATCTAGACCCATATTGGAGCAGGTATCTTAGCAATAAGAGCCTGCTCTTTTTGTTTTAAGGGAGATTAAAGTAAAGGAATAGGCCAGTCAATAATCATTTTTTGTTCATGAATGTCCTGACATAACAACTGACCAGCGGAAATGCCTCCGGTACTTGAGCTTGCGAAGTTGATAATTATTATCTTGTCAGCGCAATCATCTACATCGGCTTTATCATAGTATTTACTATCTTTCAAGCCTTTTGTATTATAGGTCGCTATAGAAGACGCAATGGCTGTACTATTACCGGAAGCGGCCGCACCAGCTACAGCCCTCGATAAGATTAAACTTTTGGCTTCAGAGCCTTTTATAGTACCTTTAACCACATTTAGCCCAAGGCTATCGATTAATGCACAGTTTGATGCAAATAGCAAAACAGAGAGAGAGAAAAAAATTTTCTTCATAATTCTTGTCCTTTTTTATAATTTACTAACTACTTGCCTTACAAGGATTATATAGACAATTACTTTTTTTAGAGTCTACCCAAACCTTTCTGCTATTGGAATTAAAAAAGAAAATCCAGAGCCTATCGCAAAAAAAGAAAAAAGGATATGCTCTTCATTTTCAAGGGTTAAAATTAAAAGAGTTCAAGAGGCCAATCTACAAATGTTTTATGCTCACGAATGGGAGCGCAAGCAACGGCTCCTATAGCAATTCCTTTTGTAATTGGATTATTGCTTAGAGCATTGGTAGCCACAATTACTTTGTCTGCACATGCATCTACATCTTCTTTGTCATAGAATTTGGAGTCCTTAAGCCCCTTTGTATTGTAAGTTGCGATAGAGGTTGCGATAGTAGTGGAAGATCCACTTGCGGCAGCACCTATGAGAGCACCTGTCAATATATGGTTCTTAGCTTGTGAACCTTGAATCGTGTCCTTTACTACGTTAAGTCCAAGGCTATCTAATAACACGCAGTTAGATAGGAGTAATAATACTGTTAGAGAGAAAATTATTTTTTTCATAATTTTTGTCCTTTTTTACTCTCATCGCCCTTTTTTTCAAATTTCTAGATGAGAGATTTTTTATTTTACTAACTACTTGCTTTACTAGGAGTATACAGACAATTACTTTTTTAAAGTATCTTAAAAGGTTTATTCAATTTCAAATGACAAAAAAATACAGGATTTTCAAAAATTTAACCCTTGTGGAAAATCAATTCAATATACGGCCAAATTTTCCTCGAAGTATCTTGAACTTTATCCCAAACATTCTTCTAATCATGAAAAGATTTCCTTTTCCAAAAATGAGTTCATTTATGGGTTGGAAAGTTATGCTACCCATAGCCTACCTTCTCACTCTGCCACTCTTGACAGATGTTCAAAAACGTCCAAGAACCTTGAAAATTCTAGTGGCGGGTGATGTCATGTTCAATTGGGGACTACGGGAAACCAGGCAAAAACGAGGGGATTTTGCTCCAGTGGAGGGGCTAATTCCTCTTTTCCTCGAAGCCGATCTCAGAATGGTAAATCTAGAAACACCAATTGCAAACTCGCAAGAAGAAATGGATGAATCTAAATCCTATGTCTTTAATGCAAACCCAGAAGACATCAGCCTTCTGAAAAAAATCAATATAGACCTAGTCTTCTTAGGAAATAATCATTCCATGGATTACGGGAAAAAAGGATTAGAAGATACGATTGAAAATCTAAAAAAAGAAAATATCCTTTTTGCAGGAATGGGAAAAAATATTAAGGAAGCTTTTCGACCAAATGAAATTTCCATTCGAAATAAATCTTTAAACTTGATTTCCGTTAGTAATATCGGCGAAGCACGATTATTCGCAACAGATACAAAGCCAGGAGTTGCCCCATTCCAGCTAAATCGCTTAAAGAAAATCATTGAGGAAAAAGAAAATAAAGATAAGATACAAATGCTCTCTGTTCATTGGGGAGTGGAATACAGTCCGGAGCCTACCAAAGAGCAGATAAAGCAGGCACATGAATTGATTAATTTTGGATTCAATGTGGTTATTGGTCATCATCCGCACATACCACAGGGAGTTGAAAAATATAAAAACGGAATCATCTTATATTCATTGGGGAATTTTCTCTTTGGTAGCAGAAACCAATATTTAAACCACAATATCGCGGTGATGCTTCATTTTGATAACAAAGAATTACTTTTTTGCGAAATCATTCCCATTTTCGGAAAATTTCAAGACTCCGAGCACTTAGTTCGTCCGTTGCCATATCAGGAAGCAGAAGATTTTTTGCATGAATATTCCATCCTAAGTCAAAATCTAAATACAAAAATTGAAGTTAAGAATGGACGAGGATATATTTATTTTAAAAATAAAAAATGATAATTTTTTTGTATAATATATATCCAGGAAAGTAAAAGACCAAGAGAAAGTATATAAGTAGCTATTTCGATGAGACTAAATCGAAATAGCCCCGGTAGACTTGTAACAAAAGCAGTAAAAAGGAAAAGTCCTGCAATTTTAAGTAAAATACTTTCCGTTGAAAGCCAAAACAATACTCCGACAAAACCTGAAATCAGAAAGAAGATAAACCATTTGCAAAGGCTAATCATGCGTAGATTCAGAATCGATTCAGTGAGTTGTTCTGCTGACTTTGCATTTAGAATAGTAGAGATTTTATAATTCTCTGAAAGATCAAATAGGATACAAAAAAGAAGCAAAGTATAAAAAACAAAAGGAATTTTCCTAGAAAAAGAATTCAATCTAAATCCAATTTCAAATAAGAGTAAAAAATAAAGGCTATAAATGAAAATATAAAAATTATCAACATCAATCGACTTTATAAAACTATCCGAGTAAAATTGATATTTTGGATTATCAACTACTCCTAATAGGTTATTATAATCTTCCACATTTCCAATCAACTCGAGAGCAATGATTGTTGAATTCAAATTGGAATGATTAGAAACGATTGGTTTAGTTGGTATTATGAATAAAAAATACAATGAGCAGAAAATAAAGATTAGCCCCGAAAAAAAAGCAACCAGAAACAAATCTCGTTTATCAAGGTTCTGAAAAAACATTCCCATTTCCCATTTCAGCGCAGCATAGCAGAGCGATTTTTTAATAAATCCAAATACTTTAAAATTTTTGATTCAGTTTTTTTATCTGAAAGAAATTTTAAACCATAACCATTGGGTCGATCATACATTTTTCCTTTATTAATCCAACTCACTTCTGCTTCTACAGGTATTGTGAGATTTTCAGGATATAAAATCAAAGTGCAGTTTTCCCCTTCTTCTAATCTATCAAGAGGTGCTTCAATAAAGATTCCTTTTTCGGAAAGATTCATTGCCTCAGCTCGGATTAGCTTTGTTTGTGTTTTAATTTCTACATGAAAGCGAACACTATAGCGCGGAGTATAATGATTAACCACAAATTCCGACAAAGTCTTTTTGTCTGCATCGACTTCTGTATTATAGGAAATCCAAAGTCCCAACCTACTCCCGCTCAGACGATCTACAGAAATTAGTTTTCCTTCCAAATCGATTTTTCCATTATTAAATAAATCCAAGTTCATGAATAAAACCAAATGAGAAAAAGAGGAAGGCAAAAACTCAAAGTCTTCCTCATATACTTTAAGATATATATATTCTTTAGAAATTAAACTAGTTTCGAGATGATAAATTTTTCCGACAATGTTTAAGCTAAGAGGAAGACGCACTGATATTGCACTTGTCGATAAGAAAAAACGTTTAATCAACCTGAGTTTAATAGCTTCAAATCGGAACCAGTTCACAGTATTAGAAGCTTTTCTACAAATTGTCAAATTACAAGTAAAAAATTTAAGTGGTAGAAAAGTTAGAGCACTTTAAATAAATTCTTTAGCGCCTTCTTGCCTTTGGTGCGATAAACCTTGTAATCGCCATCGATGGTAATTATGTTTGGAATGGAATGCTCTTCCGCAAGAACAAGGAGAGAACCATCTGCCAAATCCATCGGAAGATCGCGATACTTCTTTGCTAACTCAAGAATTCGAATATAGTATTCTTTCTTAAAATCCAATACATGAAGTCCACCGGCTGAAATAAACTCCCAAAAAACAATCTGTGCTCGCACAGAACGACGAAGAAGATGAGAAACCTCCGCGATTACAAAATCAGATGTATACAAGAAACCTTTATAGGAGCGCATAAAATCAACTATCTGCTCATGATAAGAATCAGATTTATCATAAAGCGCATAAAGAGGTCCTGAATCAATGAGAGATTTTATCATGTAAAATCTTGTCCAATTCTTTCTTGCGATTCTTAGAAATATCAGTGCGACCACTAGAGAAAATACCAAAGCCTTGCTTTCCAATTTCGTAAGGAGTTTGCTTGGAAAAGTATTCGTCGCAATACATAGCTAATGCATGTTTTACAACTTCTGAGAGGGTTAAATTCTCAAACTTAACAATGTCCATCAATTCTTTTCTAAGTTCCTGCGGCATTCGAACGGTCATAAATAACTCCTGTAAGACATTTTGTAAGACAAATAGAAAAATGGCAAATACTTTTTCTCCCACAACATAATTTTAAAAACTTCTTAAAGTAAAAAAGGATTTGACTATTCAGTTGAGAGAATGAGATAGATAATGCAAACGAAAATGAATAGAAGAGATTTTTTAAAATACTTATCCTTAGTAACGATAGCAGGATGTGATATGAATATAAAAGAATTTGGAAACATACTTCAAGGCAAGGCAGAGTCAGGGAAAATGCCTGCTGTATTTGTAGGACATGGAAATCCAATGTTTGCAATAACGGATAATCCCTATAAGTCGAAGTGGGAAGAACTTGGAAAAAAATTTCCTTCCCCGAAAGCCATACTTTGCGTATCCGCACATTGGCTAACAAAAGGAACCGCAGTGACGATGACTGACAAGCCGAAGACCATTCACGACTTTGGTGGTTTCCCGGAAGAATTATTCCAACAACAATACCCTGCTCCCGGCTCGCCTACTTACGCAAAGCTTGCTATTGAAACAGTGAAGGCGACTAACGTTCTAGAAGACTATGAATGGGGACTCGATCATGGAACTTGGGCTGTATTGAAGAATATGTTTCCTAAGGCAGACATTCCAGTATTTCAGATGAGCATTGATTACTATAAGTCACTTCAATTTCATTTTGATTTAGGAAAAGAGCTTTCTTCTCTCCGATCTAAAGGTGTGCTTATCATAGGAAGTGGAAACGTTGTGCACAATCTCAGACAGGTTCGATGGCAAGAAAATGCGCAACCTTTCGATTGGGCAGTAGAATTTGATGCAATAGTCAAGAAATGCATAGAGGATAATAACGCAAAACCACTACTTGAATATCAAAAGCTGGGACAAATTGCAACTCTCGCTCATCCGACTAACGAGCATTACCTTCCACTTCTGTATATTTTAGGATTGAGAGATAATTTAGATCAATTTCAATTTTTCAATGACTCCATCGACATGGGCTCTATGAGTATGCGTAGCGTAGTGTTTGGATAAAACAAATACGAGCGTTAGGGATCGAATAAGCACGAGCGCAAGGAATTAAAGTTCAAACTAAACTACGATTTCCAAGCGAGCGCGTATGAGAGCCCGACCTGCCCTACTTCTAATTGGTTTAAAATCATTCTAAATTGATGGCAGGGAACGCCCAAATCTTTTCATAAATCAGTTGACAAAGAAAATCGAAAAGAGAAATTACATTCAATGAAACCATCCTGTCCATCCTGCGGAGCCGAAGTCCCCTTCAAATCTAGATTCGCCTTTATGGCTGTTTGTAATTATTGCAAATCCACTATCGTTCGTCACGATAAAGATTTAGAAATTCTAGGCAAGATGAGTGAAATGCCTCCCGACATGAGTCCGATTCAAATCGGCACCACTGGAATTTTGGGCAAAGACAAATTTGAAATCGTAGGCAGGCAACGCATCGGTTACGAGAATGGAAGCTGGAATGAATGGTATATGCTTTTTCAAAGCGGAAAAGATGGATGGCTTGCTGATGCACAGGGGTTTATCATGGTTAGCTTCGAAGACCGAGAATTCAATGATTATCCTGCGCTCGGCAAACTCGTCCCGGGTGCAATAATTACGGTAGGTAAAACAGAATATACCGCTGACGATGTAAAGCAAGTTACCTGCAAAGGAAGCGAAGGCGAACTCCCTTTTAAATGTATTGTTGGTAGAAAATCTACTAGCATCGACTTTCACTCTACTGGAAGTAAGTTTTGTAATATTGATTATACCCATGATGAAAAGCATATTTTCGTTGGTAAATACATCGACATCGAAGAACTCAAATTAGAAAATCAAAGACAGGTCGAAGGTTGGTAACAGTGGCAAATCCAAATTCTCCTCATGTAAAAACATTTAGCTGTCCCAATTGTGCTGGCTCTGTAAACATTCGTGCCATTGGTAGCACTATTAACGTTGTCTGCTCTTACTGCTCTTCTATCATCGACACCAATGATGAAAACTACAAAGTAGTAGACGCATTCACTAATAAAGTCCAGCGGCGAACCATTATTGCCCTCGGACAACGAGGAGAAATTTTTGGCACTCTCTGGGAGACCATTGGTTATATGGAAAGATGTGACCAGAGTGGTCAATACGTCTGGAGCGAATACTTGTTATTTAACCCCTGGAAAGGCTTTAGATGGCTCACCGAATACGGCGGACATTGGTCTTTTGTAACTACTATCAAAGACCAGCCGAAAGGCAAATCAAGAAGTAATACCGAATTCGAAAAACCAATCAATTACCAAGACAGAGAATTTTTACTCTTTAATAAAGGAACGGCTA
>Ga0209277_10000341_pt1 | contig 23712 bp, 17 predicted proteins | sample JI81AbrownDNA_FD_187503 | JGI IMG/M metagenome (GOLD analysis project Ga0209277, IMG submission 187503) | Wastewater effluent complex algal communities from Wisconsin, to seasonally profile nutrient transformation and Carbon sequestration -... | ecosystem: Engineered > WWTP > Effluent > Algae... | reverse complement strand
CAGATGGTTTGTCAAAATTTGAACAATTCGATGGAACCCATTGGCGCGAGGTCTACCACGATGTCGATACGACCATCTACGAAGTCATTCAATAACTACAATTCAATTGACAATTGTTAATTGAAAAGGAGATTCCTTGATTCTACACATCACATCCAAACAGGAATGGCTCGAAGCGCAAACGCGCGGCGAATACATTGCGCCAAGTCTGGCAACCGAAGGCTTCATCCATTGCTCCACAGAAAAGCAGGTCTTGCATGTCGCCAATGCTTTCTATCGCGGGAAAAATGATCTGGTGTTGTTGGTGCTCAACGAAGCAGCACTCAAGCCCGAGCTTAAGTGGGAGCCGCCTGCGGGACTTCCTGCCCCGGGCATTTCCGAATCCGATTCATTTCCCCACATCTTCGGACCGATCAACTTAACCGCAGTCGCCTCTGTCTTGGACTTTGCGCCTGATTCTGTTTCTGGGACATTCACCCTCCCTTCACAGCTTGCCGATCGCTAATTACTGATGACTGCTTTCTTCACCTGGTACATCATCCTCACCCTGCTCGGCTGGCTCACCTTCCCGCTGACGTATTCCCTTTTCCCAGCATTGAGAGATCGCGGTTACACTCTCGCGCGTGCCGCTGGCCTGTTGATCTGGGGATATGCCTTCTGGCTGCTCGCATCTCTTGGCTCGGCACAAAACGACACTGGCGGAATTTTATTTGCCCTCGCTCTCCTCATCGGCTTGAGTGTTTTTTCAGTTATCCGTAGCTCATCGTCCATCGTTGAATTCGTAAAATCCAACAAGCCCCTCATCCTCACCACCGAAATTTTATTCTTCGTTGCTTTAGCATTTCTTGCCTTTGTCCGCTCTGCCAACCCAGATTTGACTGGCACCGAACGCCCAATGGAATTGGCTTTCATTAATGGCATTTTACGTTCGCCTACTTTCCCTCCGCAAGACCCGTGGCTTTCAGGGTATGCCATTTCCTATTATTACTTCGGCTATGTGATGACCGCCATGCTCGCACGTATTTCAGGCATCAACGGCAGCACTGCTCATAACCTAATGACGTCACTCGTCTTTGCGCTTGGTGCAATTGGCTCGTATGGCATTTTGTTCAACTTACTTTCAAGAGTAGATGATGGACGACAGACCACAGACCGTGAAGATTCTGCGTCTTCTGCCTCTCGTCTTCTGCCTTCTACTTCTGCCCTCCTCGCCCCCCTCTTTTTGCTCCTCATTTCAAATTTTGAAACTGTATTTGAAGTGATGCACCGCCTCGGGCTATTTTGGAAAAAAGACCCCATCACCGGAGAATTTAGCAGCGCATTTTGGAAATGGTTCGACATGAAGGAGCTTTCCCTCCCGCCTGTGGAGCCGTTCGGTTGGATGCCCGACCGTTATCTCTGGTGGTGGCGTGCCTCGCGCGTGATTCAAGATTACGACATGCTGGGCAGCCATCGTGAAGTTATTGATGAATTTCCCTTCTTTTCCTTTCTGCTTGGAGATTTGCATCCGCATGTGCTGGCGATTCCTTTTAGTCTGCTCGCCATCGCTGTGGCATTGAATCTTTTCCTTGGTGGCTCGCGCGGCGAGATCAATTTCCCTCTCGGCATACGCTTTCATCTTAATTTTGCCGGTTTTGCTTTTGCAGCGCTCACTCTCGGCGGGTTGGCCTTCCTTAATACATGGGATATCCTCGTTGCTGCGGCACTGATCGTCTCTGCCTATGTGTTCTGGCGCGCACATGAAGATGGATGGAGTTGGGGGCGTCTTGAAGATTTATTCGTCCTTGCCATTCCGCTGGGTATTCTTTCCCTGTTGTTGTATTTCCCTTTCTATCTTGGCTTTTCATCGCAGGCGGGCGGCCTACTGCCAAATTTCATGTATCCCTCACGCGGCATTCATCTTTGGGTGATGTGGGGCACATTGCTCGTCCCTATTTTTGCCTGGCTTCTTTATGTGTGGCGCGGTGAAAAAATTCCATCTAACTGGAAACTCGGCTTTCTCCTTGGGCTTGGTTTTACTTTTATCCTTTTACTTTTGGCTTTCTTCCTCGGCTGGCTTGGTACCATTGTCGAAAAAGATTTTGTGATCTATTTCCTTGATTCTCAGCAGATGAGCGCAGCACAGTATATCGGCGCCACATTCCAGCGTAGATTGACATACATCGGCAGTCTCATTACCCTGCTTGCTGTTCTCATCCCTGCATTATCATTCCTCTTCACCAATCACCAATCACGAACCACGGATGAAAAAATAACCGTCAATCCGGCATCTACCATTCACTTCACTCTTCTTCTTATCACCGTCGGTGCCGTCCTCGTTCTCGCTCCGGAGTTCGTCTATCTCCGTGACCAGTTCGGCTACCGCATCAACACCGTCTTCAAGTTCTACTATCAAGCATGGATGTTGTGGAGTCTTGCCGCTGCTTTTGGTGCCGCATCCCTTCTGAAAAATTTACACGGGGTTGCGAACATTGTCTTCCGCGTTGTGATCGGCCTTGTTGTCTTTTCAGGTCTGCTCTACCCAACTTTTGGGTTGATGACCAAGACCAATAATTTCAAACCTATTTTTGGTTTTACCCTTAATGATTTTGACCGTGTCAAACGAGAAGACCCCGATGAAGCTGCCGCAGTCGAATTCCTGCTCACCGCGCCAGATGGAGTCGTCGCTGAAGCTGTTGGTGATGGATACAGCGCCTATGCCCGCATCTCCATGCTCACAGGCTTGCAGACCGTTCTCGGCTGGCCCGGCCACGAAGCCCAATGGCGTGGAACATCCGAACCGCAAGGCTCGCGCCGCAACGATATTGAACGCTTGTACGCAACCACCCGTTGGGACGAAGCGCAAGCCATTATCGAACAGTACAACATCCGCTACATTTACATCGGCACCCTTGAGCGTGTGTCCATGCCGGTGAACGAAGAAAAGTTTCAACGATACCTCACACCAGTTTTTCAACAGGGTGGAGTTGTTATTTATGAAGCCCCATAAGAACACTCAAGCCCCCCGGGTTTTCAAGAACTCGGAGGTCTGAGCCTAATTTAAACCGATTACAATTGCCCCATGACCAACCGACATTTCAAATACGCAGGCTGGCTCTACGCGCTGGCCTTCCTCCTCGCTCTCGCGTTACGCCTCATTCAACTCGGCGCCATGCCCCTCACCGATGTTGAAGCCGCGCCTGCTTTGCAAGCCCTGCGAATCACCCAGGGCGCAAACCCCGCACTCGCGCCGTATCCCTTTTATATTCTATCCACGGCGATTCTCTTTTTTCTGTATGGCAGCGGAACTGATTTCCTCGCCCGACTCATCCCCGCCTTTATTGGAAGTCTCCTCGTTTTTGCTCCTCTCCTGTTTGACGAGAAACGCCTCAGACCCCGCCCGGGCTTGATCCTTGCCTTTTTCATTGCCCTCGACCCCGGCCTGACAGCCCTATCAAGACAAGCCGCCAGCCCCATTTTTGCGATCACATTCTTTGTTTTTTCCATTGCATATTTCGATAAAAATAAATACAGCCTTGCTGGTTTCTTCGCCGCACTTTTTCTTCTCAGCGGACCCTCCATTTGGCCCGGTTTGCTTGGCTTGGGAATCACATGGGCTATCTTCCAGTTATTCAACTCTCGCCGCAATTCACAACAGCCCTCTGGCGAACTTCAAGAAGATTCCCGTTCTGCTAATTCCGTCTCTTCATCCTTCACAATTCATCCTTCACTCTTAATCCCTTTTATCGTCACTTTCCTTGCTGTGGGTACCCTCTTTTTCATTATTCCCAAAGGACTCAGCGCTGCTTTTAATTCCATCCCTGCATACATCAACTCCTGGCTCAGCCCGTCAAATGTTCCAGCAACAAGAGTGTTCATTTCCCTGCTTATTTATCAGCCCCTTGCCTTTGTTCTTGCGTTGATCGCGATTGTTCGCGGCTGGGTCAACGGCGGGCGACGCATCATTTTTCTGAGCATTTGGTTTCTCGTTTCGCTTCTTCTCGTTGTCTTTCTGCCTTCCCGCCAGATCACAGACCTGGTCTGGACTCTGATTCCGCTTCTCACACTTGCTTCAATGGAACTGGCGCGCAATGTTAATATTTACCCCGAAGAACGCAGTGAAGTTGGTGGCGTGATCTTTTTGACTGTTTTTATCTGGCTATTCGCCTGGCTTGATTTTTCGAGCATGGTCTGGTTCCCAACGAATTCAAAAGAATATGTGATTCGCTTCTGGCTGTTGATCGGTTCACTATTCCTTCTGGTACTTAGCTTGATCCTGGTCGCGGCTGGTTGGTCCATCCGTACTGCAAAGTTTGGGGGAGTTTGGGGACTCGTGATTGCCCTTGGTGTACTTGGCGTAGGAGGCACACTCGGTTCTGCTGGACTGAGAGGCAAAGCGTACCCTGAACTATGGTGGCCTTCCTCCATTTCCATGCAGGCACATCTTCTGGAAGCAAGTGTCAGTGAAATTTCAAACCTTGGTGTTGGGAATGATACTGCTGCTCCTGTTGTGATTGTCGGCGTAAGTTCTCCCGCATTGGAATGGACACTCCGCGAGCATCAAGTTCAAGTAGTGGATTCTCTGGATTCCAGCAGTTCTCCCGATTTCGTGGTTACCCCTTTTGAAATGAACCCTGTTCTCGTTGCCGCCTATCGCGGACAGGATTTCTCCTGGCGGCTCACCCCAATGTGGGACACTACCCAGCCAGCTGATTGGATTCGTTGGATTACCCTGCGTGAAATGCCACAAGCCGGTGAAACCATCATCCTCTGGGTGCGCGACGATCTCTTCCTCGACAACTAAACAAAATGACAAAACAATCTCCCCCTTCCATCATCGCCCTCGACGGCCCAGCCGCATCGGGCAAATCCACGCTTGGCAATAAACTTGCCCTCTCGCTTGGATATCTTTTTTTTGATACCGGCATCATGTATCGCGCCATTACTTGGATTGCATTGCAGCACGATATGGATCTGAAAAATGAAGCTGCAATTACAGAGCTTGCTCAAAAAGCTCAAATTGATATTCGTCCGCCATCAAAAGATGATGGCCGTGCCTGCGATGTAGTTATTGAGGATAAAGACGTTACCTGGGATATGCGCGGCGGCAATGTGGATGCAAATGTCTCCGTTGTATCGGCGTATGCGGGGGTTCGCAAGGCTTTATCTGAACAGCAGCGCCGCATTGGAATGCGCGGCAAAGTAGTTATGGTCGGCAGGGATATTGGCACAGTCGTATTGCCAGAAGCAGATTTGAAGATTTACCTGGATGCGAGTGCAGAAGAACGTGCTAAACGCCGCTATGATGAGCTGATCGCACGCGGAGAAAAAGCTGATTACGATGAGATACTGCGAAAAGTCATTGACCGCGACCGCATCGACTCCACTCGCGCTGTCGCCCCCCTTCGTCCCGCAGAAGATGCAGTCATCATCGACTCGGATAAAATGGACGTGGAACAGGTCTTTGCCCGAGTCATGGAATTGTGCCGGTAAATAATGTTATTAAGAGACAGTCACATTAAAGGTGACTGTCTCTTGTTGTAGCCAATAATGTCTAACTACCCCATCCCCGTTCACATTCAACTCAACCGAATAGTTTTACGTCCGGTCATTCGTTCCCTTTTTCATCTTTTGGGAAGGGTGAAGGTGTTTGGTGTGGAAAATGCCCCTCTGGGCAAACCGTACGTAATCGCGATCAATCACATCTCGATTTTTGACCCGCCGCTTTCGGTTTGCTTCTGGCCGGAAGCGCCAGAGGTGATTGGGGCATCAGATGTGTTCGTAAAAAAAGGACAGGGACAATTGCTGATGATGTATGGGGTGATTCCTGTTCACCGTGGTGACTATGACCGTGCTTTGCTTGAAAAGATTATTGTCATTTTAAAGGCGGGCCGCCCGTTGCTGCTTGCTCCTGAAGGCGGGCGTTCTCATGAAAAAGCCATGCGCCGTGCCATGCCGGGTGTGGGATATATTATCGAGCATGCGCAGGTCCCTGTATTGCCTGTTGGGTTGGTGGGGACGACTGATGATTTCTGGCAGCGTTCAAAATTATATTGGCAGGGTCGCGGCGAAAAGCCTGAGCTGGAAATGCGTATTGGCAAGCCTATTCAATTCCCGTCGATTACCCAAAAAGGTGCAGAGCGAAGAGAAGCACGCCAGCATAATGCAGATTTGGTGATGAGACATATCGCGGGGCTTTTACCCGAGGAATACCACGGCGTCTATGCTGGGCAAGCCATCGCTCCCGCCTAAGCCTGTCACTGATGTATGGCGTCCTGAACTGGTGCGCCTGCCAAAGTTGACTGCCGCTCGCCGCGCATTTCGTGCGTTTGGGCATGGCTTGGTGAAGCTCATTACAAAAGTCTGTTTGAGGGTAACGGTTGAAGGGCTGGAAAATTTTCCCAGATCGGGGCCGTTGTTGGTGGTAATCAATCATATCGGTGATTCGGATGTGCCCGTTTTGATCTCGGCGCTGCCATCTCCGCCCGATGCGCTTGGCAAGATCGAACTGTATGAACTCCCCGTTCTTGGAAAAATGATCGACTGGTATGGTGTTATCTGGCTGCATCGAGGGCGATCCGATATCCGCGCTTTGCGTGCGGCGTTGGACGGTTTTGCGGAAGGCCGCATAGTTGTCATTGCGCCGGAGGGCAGGTATTCCGTTACAGGAGCGTTGGAGGAGGGGAGCGGTGGCGCGGCGTTTTTGGCGTACAAATCCGGTGCGCCGATCCTGCCGATTGCGATCACTGGAACAGAAAATGAGAACGTGTATGGACATCTCAAGCGGTTTCGGCGGGCGCAGGTACATATAAAGGTGGGAAAAATGTTCAAATTGACCGGACAGGCATCAGGGCGGCAGGAGGCGGTAGCTCGGGGGACACATCAGATCATGGCGGCGTTGGCTGCGCTTCTTCCTGAAAAATATCGCGGGGCGTATTCCTGAGCTCCGATTTGCCATTAACTACAATCTTGTAAATACGCAGGAAAAAATTTAAGGGCTATAATTCAGGCGAATGGAATTTTTTTTCACGCTTCTTGCAGGCATCCCATTTCCCGCGCCGCCGACCCTTGCAGGTTGGTTTGTGTGGGTTTCTTTGTTGGGGGTGACGGTTTATGCCTTGTACCGCTGGCGGGGGTATCAGCCTGAGTGGAAAAGGCGTGAATGGGGGCTTTTTGCTGCTTTTTTGATTTTGATTCCAATCACAACTTTATTTATCGGGTTGCGACTTTCCTCCGCTTCTTCCCGCCCGATGCCGAATGTTCCCGCCGATGCGCCTGGTTCTGCGCTGATGATTTTTTCGGCCATTCCCTGGCTGCTGGGCGGCGGGCTTTTAGGCCCAATTGGCGCCGCAGTGCTTGGGGCTGTGGCTGGGTTGTTGCGCGGTGCGTGGGATACATACTCTCTTTTTTCGATTATTGAGATGGCATTCATGGGCGCTTGGTTTGCCGTTAATATGCGCCAGAGATATCGCACATCGGCATATAAGTTGTTGCGCCAACCGCTTGTGGGTGCGCTGCTTTTAATCCCCTTCCACCTTTTGTTTTATGTTTTTAGCGCGTTGTTCACCCAATGGGGTGTGGATGTTTCATCGCCAGCCACGGCTCGGCTTGATTTTGCGTTGAGCAATGCGCTGGTTGTAACGCTTGCATTTGGCGGCGAAATGCTGGTGGGCGGTATTGTTGCGCAGATCATTTCGATGGCGTTTCCGACCCGTTGGGGTGGGAAGCAGATGTTGCAGCCTTCGCCGGGGGAACGGAGCCTTGAGTCTCGGTTTATTTTTGCCGTTGGCACTTTCATTTCACTTTTGCTTTTGACCCTGCTTGTTGGAGATTGGGTGGTGGCTGGCCGCGCTGCCCGCGACATGCTGGAAGACCGCCTTTCCAGTGCTGGTGAAGCTGCTGCTCAAAGCGTGCCGTTCTTCCTTGAAACTGGGCAGAATTTGGCTGTGCAATTGGCTTCTGACCCGCGCTTGTTGGATACGACCGGGGATGAATTGAAATCGATTATTGGGCTACGGATCAAATCGGTTCCATATTTTGACCAGATATTTGTTCTGGATGTGGATAGTGGGCAGTTGTTGGCTGGGTATCCCGAAAGTGCAGTGGCTGAGTATAAGCTTTTCCCAGATGAAGAAACCGGTATTTTGCTGGCTTCTAATGGGGTATTAACGCAGATCTATTCCATCCCGCCTTCAATAGTGGGTGATACTTCCCGTATTTCGTTTTTAGTTGCCATTGTGGAATCTTCGGGCAGTGTGGAACGTATTCTGATCGGACGTACCACTCTGGAGACAAACCCTCTGACCCTGCCGTTGATCGAGAGCATCGATCATATGGTTGGACTTGGCGGTACGGGTTTTCTATTGAACGAGAACAATCGCATTATTTATCATTCCGACCCCACTCAGGTATTGACAACATACAACGGCCAAAGTGGCAGCGAAGCTTTTTTCTATGATGATACTGCCGCGAACGGAACGCGTGAATTGGTCTTTTACCAGCCTGTCCTTGGGCGTCCGTGGGCGATTGTACTAAAAGTCCCTGCCCAGCAGGTGCAGCAATTTGCTTTGGATATTGCCCTGCCGCTTTCCTTAATGATCATCTTTTTGGCAATCGTTGCCATGGTCTCCTTGCGATTTGGTCTGCGTGTGGTAACTGGCTCTCTGCAGAGCCTTGCAGCAGAAGCCAACCGTATTGCGCAAGGCAATCTCGATAACCCATTGCAGGTGGATGGTGTGGATGAGGTCGGTCAGTTGCGCGGCGCATTTGAGCAAATGCGGTCCAGTTTGCAAGCGCGGTTGGAAGAGCTAAATCGTCTCTTGCAGGTGAGTCAGGGGGTGGCATCCAGCCTGGAGATGCAGGATGCTGTCAAACCGGTATTGGAGGCGATCCTTTCTACTGGCGCGAGTTCGGTAAGTGTGGTTCTTTCGCCTAGCGTGCTCCCTGATACTTTTGTTGAACTGCCTTCACGTTTTTCGTTGGGCACAGCAAAAGATACATATACCCACCTTGATGATCAGATCCTTGACCTTGCGCAAAGCCAGGAAAAGATCGTTTTGCCTAATTTGGGACGCACACGCGAACTCAGCCTCGATCCTTCCATGGCTCAACCTATGGCTTTGCTGGCAGTGGCGCTACGCCATGAAAATCGTTATTACGGTGTGGTCTGGGCTGGGTTTGAACAACCGCGTAAGTTTTCTGATTCGGATGTCCGCTTTGTAACTACGCTAGCAGGTCAGGCAGCTCTTGCTGTAGCGAACGCCCATCTCTATTTAAATGTGGAAGCCTCTCGCAGACAGTTGGAGGCGATCATCAGTTCCACGCCAGATCCGGTTCTCGTGACGGATCATCGCAACCGATTGTTGCTTACCAATCGAGCGGCATCCACTGCGCTGGGGCAGGGTATGGATGATGTAAACAGCGGTATGGAAACAGAAAAGGTGATCAAACTTAAACCTTTACTGGCTTTGTTGCAGACGGCTACAACTGAAGTGCAATCCACTGAGTTGGTGCTGGCGAATAAGCGTACCTACCTTGCAACCGCCTCCCCTGTTACTGTGGATGGCCGTCAGATTGGTCGTGTGTGTATTATGCGCGATGTAACGCACTTCAAAGAACTCGACACAATGAAATCTGAGTTTGTTGCTACTGTGAGCCATGATCTGCGTTCGCCCCTGACGTTGATGCGCGGGTATGCCACCATGCTTGAAATGGTGGGTGAGTTGAATGAACAGCAGCAGGGCTATGTTAAGAAAATTATTTCAGGTGTCGAGAATATGTCCCGCCTTGTCAATAACCTGCTGGACTTGGGCCGTATTGAGATCGGTGTTGGGCTGCAGGTGGAACACGTGACTGTGCTGGATATTATTGAACGAGTCACTGGCGCGTTGCAGTTGCAGGCTGCCCAAAAGAATATTTCTTTGAGTGTTGAACTGCCGAAAGATATGCCTCATGCCGTAGAGGCAGACCAGGCACTTCTGCATCAGGCTGTGTATAACCTGACTGAAAATGCAATCAAATACACACCTGACGGCGGGCACGTAATCATTCGTACAGTTTCGCAGATCGGGTATTTGATCTTTTCCATTGAAGATTCTGGCTTTGGAATTGCCGTAGAAGATCTCCCACGTTTGTTTGAGAAATTCTATCGCGGCAAGCAACGTGAAACCCGTGCCCAGCCTGGCTCCGGCTTGGGACTTGCCATTGTTAGTTCTATTGCTTCCAACCATGGTGGGCGTGTATGGGTGGATAGTGTTGTAGGCAAAGGCAGTACCTTCTATTTGCAAATCCCCCTTACTCAACCCAAAGAGTCCAGATCCGCGTAAAGAATGGATTTGTACTATAATCCGTCTTTGTGCTTTTTAAGGAAACACTATTTTTTACCGGCAAGATGGTACCTATGCATAATCAAGAAGACAATTCACGATCATCCATTATTGAACGTACAACAGATTACAAGCCCCAAAAGAGCTGGCGTTCCTGGCTGATCGGACGTCCATTATCCACAGCGGATGCCGCACATGAGACGATCGGGAAACGCGTTGGACTTGCTGTTTTCGCTTCTGACGCACTTTCTTCCAACGCATATGCCACCCAGGAAATTCTGGTAATTTTGGCGGCTGCGGGCAGTCAAGCTTTTGGTTATGTATTCCCGATCTCCCTTGCGATCGTTCTTTTGCTTACGATCGTCTCCATTTCCTACGAGCAGATCATTCATGCTTATCCCGATGGCGGTGGCGCGTATATTGTTGCCCGTGACAACATCGGAGAGGTCTCAGCATTAATTGCAGCCTCTTCGCTTTTAATGGATTACATCCTCACTGTGTCGGTGTCCATTTCTTCTGGTGTGGCGCAAATCGTTTCTGCTTATCCCAATGCCTATGAGTATCGTGTGGTGATCGCGGTGGCGGCTGTCATGTTTATTACAGTGATCAACTTGCGCGGAGTGAAAGAATCAGGCGCGGCAATTGCCATCCCCAGTTTTTTCTTTATTATTATTATGTTCGTCACCCTTGGCATAGGAATGGCGAAGTATTTTACCGGCACCCTTGGTTCTGTGATCGACCCGCCTGAGATGGTTGAGGTACACGGCGCGCTCGCCGCGATAACTCCATTTTTGCTTTTGCACGCGTTCTCCAGCGGTACCGCAGCCTTGACGGGGATCGAAGCGATCTCGAATGGTATTACTGCTTTCAAGGAACCACGCAGTAAAAATGCGGGCATTACCTTGATCTGGATGGCTGTTATTCTCGCGAGCTTGTTCATGGGGATTTCCTTCCTGTCAGTTCAAACGGCTGCTGTGCCGTCTGAATTTGAAACGGTTATTTCCCAATTGGTCCGTACAGTCTTCAATGGACAGGGATTCCTTTACATTGCCGTTATTTTGGCAACCACGATTATTTTGCTCCTCGCAGCCAATACAGCTTTTGCCGGTTTTCCACGCTTAAGCGCCCTGATGGCAACCGATGGATTCTTACCGCGTCAGTTGACCTATCGCGGCAGCCGCCTGGTATATTCGCGCGGTATCGTTGCTCTGGCTATCATCGCTTCGATATTGATCGTGATCTTCCAGGCCAGTGTGACGCGCCTCATTCCGTTGTATGCGATCGGTGTTTTCCTCTCATTCACATTCTCCCAGTTTGGCATGGCGCTGCGCTGGTGGAAATGTGGGCAGCTTAAAGCCGGTGAGGAAACCTTTGAGCGCGGTTCCACATTACAGTTTGACCCGCTTTGGAAAATAAAAATGGCAGCCAATGGTTTTGGCGCTCTTTGTACAGCAATCGTCATGCTTGTCTTTGCAGTCACCAAATTCTATGATGGCGCGTATGTTGTTTTATTTCTTATTCCAGTATTGGTCGGCATTCTCTGGATGATCCACCGTCACTACAACAACCTCGCCAAAAAACTTTCCCTCGATAATTTCGGCGTTATTCCGCCGCATACCATTCGTCATCGTGTGATCATGCCGGTTAGCGGTGTGCATCAGGGGACATTAGCTGCTCTTCGTTATGCCCGTATGTTGTCGGATGATGTGACGGCTGTGCATGTTGTCATTGAACCGGTGGATGCGGAGAGAGTTCGCGGCAAATGGGAAACCTGGGGTGGAGGAGTTCGCATGGTAATGCTGGATTCTCCCTATCGGCTTTTTGTCGAACCGATTCTTGGCTATATTGTCACTATTGCAGGGCAACGTCAGCCTGGCGAGACCATCACCATTGTGGTGCCTGAATTTGTCTCAGATAATCGCATGACCTCTGCGTTGCATACCAATACCGCGGAAATATTGCGCAGTCAGTTAAAACATTTACACGATATTGTCATTACAAATGTACCCTATCACGTTCATGAAGATGGCGGACATTAAGGAGTTATGAAATGAATTTCATTGTTGTCGGTTGCGGTAGAGTAGGTGCGGAATTATCCTTCCGCCTGTTTAAGAATGGACATCAAGTTGTGATCGTGGACAGCGACCAAAAAGCTTTTAATCGCCTCCACCCCGACTTTAGAGGGCGCGTCGTCGAAGGAGAAGCTCTCTCCTCTGATGCATTGACCCGTGCTGGCGTTGATAAAGCGGATGGCGTTGCAGTAGTTACCAACTCCGACACCATGAACGCGGTCATCGGACATACTATTCGCACTCACTATCCCAATGTGAAACAGGTTATTGTCCGTAATTATGACCCCACCATGCGAGAGATGCTCGAAGCCTTCGGATTGCAGATCGTCAGTTCCACTGCATGGGGCGCGGAACGTGTTCAGGAGTTGTTGATAGACCCTTCCTTCCGTGCAGTATTTTCTGCTGGAAATGGCGAAGTGGAAATGTACGAGATGTACGTTACGCCCAATTGGGATGGAATGACCATTTCCACACTGTTGGATGGCTGCAATGAGATCGTTTGTGCCGCTCTTACCCGCGCGGGCCGCGCAGAATTGCCGACCCCAACTGCAAAGCTTAAGAATGGCGATGTGATTACCGTAAGCGCGACCCTCGAAGGTGTAAAAGCCCTGCGTGCAAAATTGCAGGAAGCGAAGGAGGCATAACATGTATGTATTTATTGCTGGCGGTGGGCGCACAGGCGCTCAACTTGCTTCACAGTTACTGGCACAAAACTATCAGGTGCGGTTGATCGAACACCGCCGTGACCTGCTCGCTCGTCTTCATCATGAACTTCCCACTGAAGTCATTTATGAAGGACAGGCGACTGACCCGACCGTATTGAAACAAGCTGGCCTTGAAAAAGCAAATGTTCTTGTTGCCTGCTCCAATGATGATGCAGCCAATTTGGTGATGTGCTATCTTGCCCGTACCATGTTCAAAACCCGTCGCACGGTGGCTCGTATCAATAATCCGCGCAATGCCTGGTTGTTCGACCAGAACTTCCATGTGGACGAGACCATCAATCACGCGGACGTGATGGCACATCTCATTCAGGAGGAAATGTCACTCGGCGATATGATGACCCTGCTCAAATTGCGCCGCGGACGCTTTGCTCTGGTGGAAGAGAAGGTCCCGCCCGGAGCAAAGGCAATTGGCAAGGAACTCAAGGAATTGGGACTTCCTGATCAATGCGTGATTGCAGCCATCATTCGTCACGGACAGATCACCCTTCCACGTGGCGGCACCAAACTTGAAGAAGGTGATGAGGTGTTGGCAGTGACAGATAATGATGGCGCAAGAGAGCTTGCGAAATTACTTGAGCCGCCCTCAAGAGATAATTTATAAAAAAACGCCCGATGAAAATTTTCATCGGGCGTTTTTTTATTTCGAGGTTTGAAAATTCTACTTACTGACCATTTCCTTCATTTGTTCCACATACGCAAGGGATTGATGCCGGAAGTACGTGTTGTATAACTCGGCATAATGCCCGCCCTGAGTTAACAATCCTTCGTGACTGCCTTCTTCAATGATCGTACCCTTGCGCATGACGACGATACGGTCTGCGGCTTTGACGGTGGAGAGGCGATGTGCGATGAGAATACTGGTTGAGTTTTTCAGGATGAGATTCAACGCCTGCTGAATTTGCCATTCCGTGAACGGATCCACGCTGGCGGTGGCTTCATCCAAAATAAAGATGGCGGGGTTTTGCACGAGCACACGCATCAACGCCACCAGTTGACGCTGCCCCATTGAAAGCCTCGCGCCGCGCTCACCGACTTTGGTGTGCAATCCTTCGGGCAAGGTTTCCAGCCATTCGCCATCCCCGATCTTGCGGGCAAGGCGGAGAATTTCCTGCTCGGGCACGCCTGGCGCGGCATAACGGATATTTTCCGCTACGGTGCCGGAAAATAGAAATGGAACTTGCGAAACGATTCCCAACTGACGGCGGTATTGACTCAAATCCAATGTGCGGATGTCGCGTCCGTCCACCAGCAGGTTGCCCTGTTGATATTCGTAGAATCGTGCGATCAACTTTGCGATGGATGACTTGCCCGCGCCGGTATGTCCTACCAGCGCAAGAGTCTCTCCGGGTGGAATGATCAGGTTGAAGTCGGAAAGAATCGGTTCCTTATCCGAATAGCGAAAGTGCATGTGATCAAATCGAATCTCACCTTTGAGTCGCGGCACATCATTCGTCTCGGATTGAACTACATTGGGGTCTGCGTCGATCAATGCGAAGACGCGTTCTGCCGCCGAGAGACCCGATTGGATCTGCGCCCAGAACGATGTGAGATTTAAAACGGGGAAGAAGAATTGGTCGAGGCTCATGATGAAGAGATACCATGCGCCAATGCTCACCATTCCCTGTGCCGCGCTAAGACCACCCACATACACCAGCACGCCCACGAACATTCCGCCAACCGCATTGAGCACGGGGAAGACCAGCGAGAGAATCAGTCCGCGCTGCACATTGACGCCATAGGATTGCTGGTTGGATTCGTCGAAGGATTTGAAGATGCTCTCTTCCTGACGGAAATTTTTCGCAATCGAAATACCGCTGATGGTTTCCTTGATGGCCGCGTTTACATCGGACATGGCCTTCATGCCTTTTTTCGTGACGCGCCTTGCCATCACGCGGAAGCCTGAAGCAATGGCGAAGATGAACGGCAGGAAACCAATGAGCAGAAGCGCAAGCCGCCATTCAGTGCGGAAGAGAACGATGGCGACCAAAATTGCCTGGAAGATCTGCGAGACCACGTCGGTGACGATGACGACGAGCTGGCCAAAATCATTCGTGTCGGATGTGATGCGCGAGACAATGCGGCCCGAAGAAAATTGGTCGTAGAACGAGAGGTCATGCTCGGCAGCGGCGCGGAAGGCGCGGGTGCGCATGTCTAAAACGACATCGCCAACCGCGCGCACGATCAGACCGCGCCTCAGCCAGTTCAATCCCCACATACCAATTGCCACGCCGACAAGTGACACTCCCACCCATGCGATGGCGGTGTTGCTCGGCTGCTGCTGAATTAGATCCACCATGCGGCTGACGATGACAGGCAGCGCAGCGCCAATCACCGCCAAAAAGATAATGACGATGGATGCGTACACAAGCCGCTTGACCTGCGTGTTGAAATAATTAACCATGCGCCCAACCAATACACGGTCTGTGTACTGGCGGTCATATTTTTCGTCTGAAAGTCCTGCGAAGAAACCCATTGTGTTTAGCCTTCTACATCATTGCGACGAAGCAATGACATAATATTAATCTCTGAAAATTCTCGAATACGCTTCAGATGTTTTCATCAACTCATCATGCGAGCCGATGGCGGCGATCTCACCCTTGCGCAGGACGATGATCAAGTCTGCCCAGCGGATCTGCGAAAGACGATGTGTGATGATGAAGGTGGTACGTCCACGGGATGCGTTGGAAATGGCTCGCTGGATCTTGTCCTCCGTCGCTGAGTCAATTGCAGAGGTGGAGTCATCCAGCACCAGCACGCGCGGATCGGTGAGAAAGGCACGCGCAAGCGCGATGCGTTGACGCTGCCCGCCCGAGAGGGTCACGCCGCGCTCGCCAACAGCGGTGGCGTAGGAATCTTCAAAGTCGAGGATGAAGTCGTGTGCCTGCGCGGCAACCGATGCAGACATGATCTCGTCTTTTGTGGCGCCGGGTTTGCCGAAGGCGATGTTATCGCTGAGTGAGCGCGAGAATAAGAAGATGTCCTGCTCAATGATGGAAATCTGCTCACGCAGAGAAGCCAGATTCCAGTCACGCACATCCACGCCGTCTATGAAGACCTGTCCTTCGGAAATGTCGTAGATGCGGTTGATCAATTTTGCGAGGGTCGTTTTGCCCGCGCCCGTCTGCCCAACGATGGCAACAGTTTGGCCTGCTTTCACTTTGAATGAAATATTCTTGAGCACATTCTCGCCGTTGGGATATCTGAACGAGACGCCGCGAAACTCAATATCGCCGACCATGTTCGAGATCCGGCCTGAGGCGTTTTGATCCAGTTTGGTCTCACTGTTGATCAATTCCAAAACGCGGCGCGCGGAGGAAAGTCCCGAAGAGATTTGAGAATAAGCCCAGGTGGATGTGAAAGTGGGGAAACCCAAAAGTTGCAACATGCCAAAATAAGCGATGACCGCACCGACATCAATGAGGCCTGCGCGGTAAAGCAAAATGGCATGGACAAGACCCGCAGCATACGCCATACCGAGCAAAAGCATGGCAATATATTTCGCTTCGAGGTCGCCCTGCTGCACAAAGGCGTTACGCACTTCACGCGCATTTAGCCCAAAGCGATCCACTTCCGCGCCCTCCTGTGCTGCGCCTTTCATGATCTCCACACCATCCAACGATTCAGAAAGATGCGTGTTCATTTTTCCAAAGGTTGCGCGCACATCGTCTGTGATGGGCGAAAGCTGTTTGAGATAGCGTGCCAGTGAAATGAAATAGATGACCGTAAACGCCAGCGGCGTGGCGATCAACGAGATGTGATAGCGCGGCGCAAAAAAGATCGGCATGAGAATGAACATGAACGAGCCCACCACCAGGTTCACGCCCGGGCTGAACATGTAGTTCACTTCGCGCACATCATTTGTAGATCGTGCCATCGTATCGCCAACGGGTTGCAAATTGTGGAAGGTCATGCTCTTGCCGAGCAGCGAAAGATACAACTCGTCGCGGATGTCGCGTTCCATTTTTTGCGCCATCAACTCCGCGCCGAAGTTGCGCCCAAATTGCAACACGCCGCGAATGATCTGCGAAATGCCAATCGTCAAAGCCAGCGGCAGCAACACGGATGTGTCAGGCGCAGGCTTCAACATGGCGTTGAACGCGTCCCCGGTCAGTACGGGCACCACGGCAGCCAGCACCGCGTTCCCAACCGCGCCAGCCGTGAGCATTACCATGATCAACCAATACGGGCGCACATGAGAAAGGATCCAGCGCATTGCGGTGGAATGTTCATATTTATTTTTACGTTGCAGTGTAAATTCTGCGGGGATGGTTATTGAAGACATTGGATGATTTTACCACCCAGCCTCCGTAACCCAAAAATCATACTAGTGTTGTCTTATTTAGGGTGGCAATTCTGCCATCCACCTTTTAGACCAAGGAGAGTGTCAAATGTCGCTTCCGAAAACAATTTCTGGTTGGTGCATGTGGTTGTATTTTCTTTGGGTTGGTCTTGGCGCTTTTATCGCGCTTCCAATGGCGCCCACCATTGGCGGCCTTCTCGCTCTTGGCTATGCCATCTTCGCGCTGCTTGGCCGATAAAATATTCAAGAATGATAGAGCCTCCCATTTGGGAGGCTCTATCATTTAATTTCGGCAAAGACCTTTGCGCAGTTCAGCGAATATTCCCAATCCAGACCGCTCTCAAAATCCCACCATGCGGATAAAACAGAATGGGCAGTTGCCCAGCGAATGATTTTTTCCCGCTCCCAGCCCAACCGATCCCTGAAGATATCAATGCGCCTCTCTGTCTTAATCTGGAAGCTGGTTCCGTCCGAAAAGCTGCCCCACGGATTTATCATCAGCGGCCCGATCTCGTACCCCGCAGGCCCAATGGCTCCCTTCGGGTCGATCACCAGCCAGCCGCGCTCCGAGTTGAGAATGTTGAAGTGATGAAAATCTCCGTGAATGAGTTTTACATCTTCGTCTGCAAATAGCTCGGGCAAAAAGGATTCGACCCGCTCGAAGATTTCCTTCGGAAATGGCCCCGTCCCGCCATCAAATTTCGGTCGGACGGTTTTCAGTTCATCGAACCAATCGGATAGTTGAATGAAATTATTTTGTAGGGGCGGGACGCTACGCAGCCCGCCCCTACGTTGTAGATTAAGCATCACATCTGCTGCGATGTGCGTGCGCTCATCGTCGTCTTCCAGTTCAGCGAGCATGGTTCCAGGGGTGAGACGCTCCAAGAGAAAAACGCCGCGCTCTGCGTCACTTTCCAATAGTTGACAGGCGCCGTCTCCGTTGAACAATTTCAACGCGGCAATTTCACTTTGTAATTCTATGTGCGGAACACCAATTTTGAGAATGACTTCGCCCTCCCGAAACTGCATCGGGACAAGGTGAGCGGAGCCGCGTGTATTTCGCGGCGTAGTCGAAGGGCGCTTTGCAAACGCCACAAAATTGAAAGACAGGTTCGGCACAGGCTGAACATCTGTCAGATTCCAGCGTGCGGAAAATTCATCAATTAACGCAGGGAGGACGGCAAGAAATTTCTCGCCGTCCTCTTTGAATGCTTTTTGAATTGTTGTGATAAACGAATCGGGGAGTTGCATTGTCCAACTATTTTACCCAACCCAAGCCAATGCGTCCGCGTTCGGTTTCTATTTTTTGAATTTCTACATCGATGATATCGCCCACTTTAAGGACGGTGCCGTTGGGGATTTGACTCTTGTGCAAGAGTCCATCCTGCTTGACGCCGATGTCTATGAAAGCGCCGAAGTCTACCACGTTGCGGACTGTGCCTTTGAGTTGCATACCCGTCAATAAATCTTCTGCTTTCAATACATCCGAGCGCAGAATGGGAGCAGGGGCGTCTGCGCGCGGGTCACGGCCTGGGCGCACGAGCTGTTCGAGGATGTCTTTCAATGTGGGTACGCCGCATTCGAGTTCGGCGGCTAATGCTTCGAGGGAGGTTGTTGTAGTGAGCGATTCCAGAGCGGCGATTCTGTCTGGGATGGACGAATCAACTGTCAGCGCGGCGCGAGCGAGAATGGATTCTGCGATCGCGTAGGATTCTGGATGGATGGCAGATTCATCCAACGGGTTCGCTCCGTTCCGAATCCGCATGAAGCCTGCGGCTTGTTCAAAGGCTTTGGGTCCAAGCCCTGTCACCTTCTTCAATGCAGTGCGGGATTTGAACGGGCCGTTCGCGTCACGATGGGTGACGATGTTGTTCGCAAGTTTGGGGCCGATGCCCGCAACATGCGTGAGCAGCGCCGAGCTGGCGGTGTTGACATCCACACCGACGCTGTTGACCACGCTTTCGACCACGCCATCGAGCGCGTGCGTGAGCGCGGTTTGATCGACATCGTGCTGATACATGCCCACGCCAATGGACTTGGGATCGATCTTGACCAACTCTGCGAGCGGGTCTTGCGCGCGGCGGGCAATGGAGACTGCGCCGCGAATGGTGACATCGAGATCGGGGAATTCGGCGCGGGCGAGAGAGGATGCAGAGTAAACGGATGCGCCTGCTTCGTTTACGATGAGGTACTTGACGGGTTGGGGCGCGTCGCGACGCGCCCTTACGCCATCCGACCCGATCACTTCAGCCGCAAGCTTCTCCGTCTCGCGGGAGGCGGTGCCGTTGCCGATGGTGATGAGCGTGACGTGGTGACGGTTGATCATGTCTTGCAGGGTGTTGATCGAACCCTTCCAATCATTTTTCGGCTCATGCGGATAGATTGTGCCTGTGTCGAGCAGTTTTCCAGTGGCGTCCACCACGGCGACCTTGCAGCCCGTGCGGAAGCCAGGGTCAATGCCGAGGACGACTTGATTTGCAAGCGGAGCCTGACCGAGCAGGGCACGCAAGTTGGTGGCGAAGACTTGAATGGCGTGGTTATCTGCGACCTCGCCTTTTTCACGGCGCACATCGCGTTCGATGGCGGGGAGCAAAAGACGTTCGGCGGAATCTTGAATGGCGAGCGCGAGTTGATCGGCGAAGGGACTGATGATGTCCTGCTCGAATTCAGATTGCACGGCGTTGAGCCAGTCGCGTTCGGGGACATCCACGCGCACGCGCAGGACGCCTTCTTTTTCGCCGCGAGTGAGTGCAAGGATTTGATGCGGCTGGAGTCTGTCCACACGCATGGAGAAATCGTAATAACTTTCGTACACGCGCTTTTCATCGGCGGCGTCTGCGACCTTCACAGAATGGACGGTGGAAAACTTGAGTGCCTTTTCGCGGGTGGCAGCGCGGACGTTGGCATTATCGCTGATCATTTCCGCGACGATGTCACGTGCGCCTTGCAAGGCTTCTTCGATATTGGCGACTTGCTCGTTGAGAAATTTTGCGGCGAGTTTTTCAGGAGAGCCACTGGTGGATTGCTTGAGGATCAACTCGGCGAGTGGTTCGAGTCCCTTTTCACGGGCGACCATGGCGCGGGTGCGGCGTTTCTTTTTATAAGGAGCGTACAGATCTTCGAGCGCGGTCATGGTGACGGCGGCGTTGATGCTCTCGCGGAGTTCGTCGGTGAGTTTGCCCTGTTCTTCAATGGAGGCAAGGATGGAGACTCGGCGTTCGTCGAGTCCGCGCAGGCGGATGAGTTCATCGGCGATGATGCGGATCTGTTCGTCGTCGAGGGCGCCTGTCATTTCTTTGCGGTAACGGGCAATAAATGGGACAGTGTTGCCTTCGTCTAGTAAATTGATAACAGCCGTAACTTGCGATGGCTTGACATTGAGTTGGGATGCGATCTGTTCAGCGTGGGTCATGGATGCGATTTTATCATAGTAGAACAAAGTTTCTTTTATTGTGAGGTTGAGGATTGAAAGTCAAAGGTTGAAGGTCGAAGGTCAAAGACTAGCCACGGAGGCGCGGAGACACGGAGAAAAAAACAGCGCACAGAGATCACTCTCCATACGCCGTTGTCTGTCGTCCACGGTCTACGGTCTATCGTCTATTGCCTAACTCGGGAACAACTTATCAAACACCTCAGGACAATACTTCTGCACCATGTCTGAGGAGATGCCGTTCTCTTTGCAGATCTCGGCGTAGAAATCCACACTCGGGCGGCGGATGCGTTTTTGGGTGTCGATGTCCAAGCCCCATAGGCCGAAGCGTTGAGTCCAGCCGCGTTCCCATTCAAAGTTATCCACCAGCGACCAGTGGAAGTATCCCTTCACAGGCCAGTTGAAATTGACGGCGCGCCAGATTTGATGCAAGTGCTGCGCAATGTAGCGCGGACGCATGTGGTCATCTGAATCTTCGACGCCGTTCTCGGTGATGATGATCGGCAGGTTGGGATAGGTGCGTTCGATCCATTTGATGGAGTTGAAGATGCCTTCAGAGATATTGGCAATGAAGTTCGTGTCGCTCATATCCGCGCCTTTGGGGTAGCCGCTGTTCGAGAACATTTCGCCAGGTTTGAAGAGATCAAACCAGACGGTATCGACAGAGTAATAATTGAGGCCGAGATAATCCTGCGTGCCTTTGGCTTCGGGGATGTTCTGACTGCCGACTGGCGAACGCATGATGCCCGTTGAAATGGCAGAGGGAAAGCCCATGTTGACCCCGCTGTAGCGGATGTTGCGCATCAGTCTATCAAGCGGCGACCAGCTCAAACGCGGAACCATCGGGCGGTAGTGCAGGGCGTATCCCACACGCGCTTCGGGTTGTAACTCATGAATGGCGCGATACGCAACAGCATGTGCGCGAACCATGTTGCCCAGCACGCGCATGGATAACTTGATGTCTTTCTTTCCAGGCGGGAACGCACCTTGCACGTATCCACTCAAGGCATAGACGTTCGGTTCGTTGATCGTACACCAGAGTGTGTTGTATTCCTTGAGCGCGTCCACTACTTTGCGGGTGAACTTCTCGAAGAGGCCGACGATCTCGGGGTTCTCCCAACCGCCGCGCTCCGTCACCCAGAGCGGGTCGGTGAAATGATGCAGCGTAACTAAAGCTGTCAGGTTGCGTTCCCTCAATCCGCGCAGCATGAGGCGGTACTTTTCGATGGCTTCCTCATCCCACGTGTCAGGAGTCGGTTGAATGCGGCTCCACTCAATCGAGAAGCGGTGCGCGTTCTGTCCCGTTTCTGCGGCGCGGTCGAAGTCTTCGCGCCAGCGTCCGCCCCACCAATCGGCAGCGAGGCCAGATTTGTGAACGGTGTGTCCGTCCTCTTCCCACTTGTGCCAGTTGTTGTTGGTGTTGTTGCCTTCCACCTGATGCGAGGCGGTGGCCGTCCCCCATAGAAAGCCTTTTGGAAAGTGATAAGTTGCTTGAGGCATGGTGCTCCTGTTGGGGCGCGTCGCGACGCGCCCTTACGAACGCGATAGATACGCGAGATACAGCGCGACTGACCCCGCCACGGCGGCATTGAGTGATTCGATCTGGCCTTTCATGGGCAGCTTCAAAACGATATCGCATTTCTTTCGGACGAGATCATGCAGCCCTTCGCCCTCGGAGCCGACGACGAGACCAAGTGCGCCTTTAAGATGACGAGACCCCGCTTCCACCTCCGCCCCAGCTTGGTCCAGTCCGACGACCCAGATGTCATTCGCTTTGAGCGCGTCAATCGTCTGGGACAGGTTCGCCTGGGCAATGAGCATGTGCTCGCTCGCGCCCGAAGATGCGTTGACCACGGCGGGAGTGACCTCCACAGAGCGGGCAGTGGGGATAACAACGCCATGCACGCCAAGCGCCTCTGCGGTGCGGATGAGCGTGCCGAAGTTCTGCGGGTCTTGCAGGGAATCAAGCATGAGCACAAAAGGCATTTCGCCTTTGGCATGATCGAGGATCTCGATGACATCCGAGTAGGGGTAGCTGCTTACTTCGGCAACCACACCCTGATTGTTCTGGTGGACTTTATCCAGCTTGGGGCGCGGCACGCGGTTGACGCGTATCTTTTGCGCCTGTGCCAGTTTGAGGATCTCGTCGATCTTGCCTTTGTCCTGCACGCCTTCGGCGATGTCGATGGAAAAGATTTGTCTGCGCTTTGCGCGCAGGGTTTCATAGACTGCATTGCGGGAGTAGATGAATTCTTTCATATACGCTGATTATAAGTGACAGTCACCTTAAAGGTGACTGTCACTTGAGTTTCGTGCTTATCCCCAGCGCCAGATCGTCCCGTCCTTGCTGTCTTTGATGGTAAAGACCCTAATCCCCAAAGGGGAAAATCAGGTTTTCTTTGGTATTCTTCGTTATGTCTGGCGAGGGACGGTCTGGCACGGCGAGGTTGAGAGTCAGCGGGAGAAGTAACTTGGCATGGTGTAGGGGCGACTCGTCTGGGCTAACTCTCGTTATGGTTTGCAAGAATCTATGACCTGAGAAGGTGACCGATCGCGCATGGAGAGTCGCCCCTACGGGATGGCATAAACAACAAACTTTCGAGAGCATAATCTCGGAAGTTTGTTGTTACCAGTTACCAATTTACAAATTACGAATAACGCCAGATCGTGCCGTCTTTGCTGTCTTCGATGGTGACGCCCATTTCTTTGAGCTGGTCGCGGATCTCGTCGGAGCGTTTCCACTGCTTTTGTTTGCGGGCTTCGGTGCGTTCGGCGATGAGGGCGTTGACTTGGGCATCCTGTTCGCTGGAGCCTTGTTTTTCTTCGAGCTTGAGGCCGAGGACGTTTGCGAGTGCGCGGAAGGTTTCCTGCGCGGGGGTGA
>Ga0209277_10000340_pt1 | contig 23754 bp, 24 predicted proteins | sample JI81AbrownDNA_FD_187503 | JGI IMG/M metagenome (GOLD analysis project Ga0209277, IMG submission 187503) | Wastewater effluent complex algal communities from Wisconsin, to seasonally profile nutrient transformation and Carbon sequestration -... | ecosystem: Engineered > WWTP > Effluent > Algae... | reverse complement strand
CCGCGCAGGTGCGCCTTCACGTCGTCGACCAGCGCGGCCGGGATGGGGAGGGTCCGGGACGCGACGCCCTTGCGGGCGGTCTTCAACGGCCCGATCTCGAGCCTGCCCTCGGCCTCCTTCACCGACTGGTGGACCTTGACGGTGGGGACGTCGGCGGTGAGGTCGAAGTCACGACGCTGCAGCGCCCGTGCCTCACCTGAGCGCAGGCCCAGCACACCCCCCAGCAGGACACCCAACCGCCAGGGTGCGGGCATCTCGGCCGCGACGGCGTACAGCACGTCGATCGGCAACGGATCCATGTCCCGTTCCCGTGACGCCTGCGCTTGGGTGGCCGCCTTGACCTGCACCGGGTTCGCGTCGATGAGCTCGGCCTCGACGGCTGAGTTCATGATCGCCCGGAGCAGGTCGTAGGCCTGTCGGCACGACGACTCCCGCACGCCCACCGGCAGACCCTGCCACCACAACCGCACATCGGCCCGGGTCAACTCACTCACCCGGACCTCGCCCAAGCCCCGCTTCGCGACCGGCTTCCCCTTCGTCATCCCACGCCTCGTCAACGTCGCCGGCTCGGCCAGAATGTAGAATCTGAACAGTTGCCGGTACCGGTCCCGCGACGTCGCGGCGAGGTCGGCCCGCTCCAGGTAGCGTGAGCCGTAGACCGCGATCGTGGGCACCGCGTCGGCGGCCTCCCGCGCCGCCTGCCTGCGCCGGCGCTCCTCCTCGGCCGCGTGGAACCGCTCGATCGGTGGCGTCCAGTCCCCGCGGTCGATCAGCCGCCGTTCCCGGTCCAGCCACCCCCACGCGTCACCCTTGGCGTCGAACGTCTGCAACGCCGTGTAACGGATGCCCGGATCGACCCCGCGGACACTGCCGATAATGTAGGAAGCCTGATAGCGCCCCGACGGCAGCCGGCGCACCTTCCCCCACGGCCGCCGACCCTCCGCCATCACCCACGTCCCCTCCGGGCCGAACCGGATGGAGGCCCCGCACCGATTGAAGCACGTTTCGTGCCCCGAGTGTGCCCCGAGTTTCGCCAGCCACGCCCACGCATGTCCACGCAAACCCGAAAATTATGAGGACGAAAGCCGTAGCCAGAGGCGTCACTAGTCGCTTGGTGAGAGGCTTCGGAATTTCTCATGCTCAAGTTCGAATCTCGTATCCTCCGCCGTCAGACCCCCGTCCGGGCTTCCCGGGCGGGGGTCTTGAGTTCCCGCCCACGAGCGGATCACCGAGTGACCTCGAAGTTTGGCAAGCTGGGCCCATGGACGGCCTCCTGGATGACGACTTCGACCCGCTCGCGCCGGTCCACGTCGCCGACCCTTCAGACGAGGTGGCGGAGGAGGACGCCGCCAACTCCATCGCAGACCCCCAGCGGATCGTGCGGCTGTGGTTCGAGGACGGCCGCCTGACCAGGGTTTCGGTCTCCCCCATCTGGCACCGCAAACTGGGCGAACACCGCACCCTCGGCAGCGCGTTCGCGGCGGTGCTGGCCGCCGCGCGGATCCGCATCGCGGAGCCGGAGGAGCTGCCGGAGCCGGATCTCGACGGCGTGGACTTCTCCGGCCTCTGGCGCTTCGGCCCGGATCCTTTCACCACGTTCCAGTTGGCGTTGGAGAACGTCAACCGGCGCTGGCAGGCGGCGGCCCAGCGGCACCTCGAGCACCCGCCCGCTGCGTCGGAACCAGTGAGCGTGGTCCAGGAGGGCGCCCTGGGGGTGCGGCTTGACGAACAGGGCCACCTGGTGGCCGTCGAGTTCGACGAGGACTGGCTGGACGAGGCGGACGTCCGCGAGATCAACGACGGTGTGCTGAGGCTCGCGCAGCAGGCCTACGCCCGCTACGCTCCCCCCGCCGATACCGCCGGCGAACTGGCCGCCATCACGCGCGAGCACGAGATTCTGATGGCCGGCCTGCGCCGGATGCTGACGGGAAGGGACCCAGCATGAGCAGCGACGAAGAACTCTGGGATCAGCTCGCGTTCCGCGTGACCCGCTCCCAGGTGGGCGGCGTCCGTGCTGAGGACGACGACCTCCTCGCCGCCGCAGACCTCCTCGAGGCCAGCATCAACCCCCACCGCGGGGCCCAGGCCGGCATGGCCGGCGGCGGCTCCCCCGGGGTGATGCCTCCCATGATGATGGGCGGCGCCGGCGGCGCGGCCGGTGGTGCCGCCGCCTCCGCAGGCGGCCTCGGCGCCGGCGGGCGGCTGGCGGACCCGGCTGCCGGCCCGCTGTCGGTCCCCGCCTCAGCACCGGCGGCAGCGGGCGTCCCCGGCGACGCCACGGCCCTCCCCCGCCAGAGCGGCGGAGCGGGCGGCGGCGCCGGCGCCAGCGGCATCAGCGGCGGCGCAGAGCCCGCTCCCCTCGCAAGCGGCGGCGGCCCCGGTGTCGAACCCGCGGCGGCCGCGGAGGTTGCGCCCCCCGTCGAGCAGGCCAGCGAGGTGGCGGGGTTGGCGATGGTGGCCGGCGAGACCGCAGCTCTTGGGCGGGCGGTGGCGCCGGCGTCGGAGCCGCTCGACGGGTTCGAGGCAGACCCCACGCAGTTGCACGGCCTGGGAGAGCGGTGGTCAGGGCTCGCCGAGCAGGTCGCCGGATTGTCGCGGCACCCTGAGGCCGGGATGGGGCTGTTCGACGACGCCCAGCAGGCGCAGCACTCCCTCAGCCAACAGCTGGATTCATGGCGCACCGGCGCCGTGGACGAGTTCGAGGCGATGGCGGAGCGGCTGCACGTGACGGCGGCCCAGTACGGCCGCGTCGACGACGAGGGAGTCGCCGAACTGCGCCGCACGGAAGGGCTGGACGCATGACCACCCGGACGCTCGTGATGAGGCTGGCGCAGGTGCAGGCAAGCCTGCTGCGCCAGCAGGACGCCAACGCCACCGCCCCGAAGGCGGACTTCGACGCCGTGCGCGACGCCACCTGGGGGCTGCAACGCTCGGCCCAACGGGTGCTGGACGCGGATCTGAGGCAGAGCCGCGAGGCCGTCGCGGAGATCGCCCGTCAGCACCCTGAGATGCAGACGATCATCGGCTACCTCGTGGCAGACGGCGAACGAGCCGCCAGGGCGGATCTCGAGGAGGCGGTGGGCGAGCTGCGCAGCGCAGTGAACAGCCGGCTGAACCCCCATTCCCCCGTCCCCACCCGGCTGGAGACGCAGCAGGGTGAGGTGCTGGCGCAGGCGGACCACCTCGACGGGGCCCTCCGCACCGCCCGGGAGCTGCAGGATTGCGGCACCTGGCAGGGCGAGGCCGCCCAGGCGTACCGCACGTCGGCGGACACGCAGACACGCGCGCTGCAGGAGTACGCGGCGGTCACACGCGCGTCGGCGGAGTACCTCGGGCAGGCCGCGCTCCTGCACCGCGCCACCTTCTTCCTCTGCGCGGAGTCCCTGAAGGCCGCCGCCGCCCAGATCGACGTGCTGGTCGCCGGGGATGCGGGGCACCTGTTCGCCCGCACGCGCCGGGCCATCGCGCAGGTGAACCGGGCCACCTCCCAACTGGGCCGCGACCTCGACGAGGCCCTGCAGGGCACCCCGGCCCTGGATCTCGCCAGGGGCCTAGAGGACCTGGTGCAGGGCGCCGAGATCCTCAAGGGCAACTGGCCGCAGGGCGGCGAACCGCCGAAGTGACCCTGCATTCCATCGCGTGCCACGACCGCGACTTCACCCAGTGGCGCGGCGGCGCGGACCACGCCCTGATCTGGGCCGTGCTGGCCGATGTCGACCACGTGCGCGCCGCCGTCGATTCCGCCCGCGCCCACTGGGCCGATGTGCTGCTGCCGCGCTATGACCGCCAGCCGCACATCACCGTCGGCTACGGCGGGCCGGTCCCGAAACCGGGCGCCACCCCGGAGGATGAGCCGTACACGCCCGAGCGGATCGCCGCGGACCGGGCCGCCGTCGAGGCGTTGGGCCTGTCGCCGTTCGACGTGCGGATCGGCGGCTGGGACACGTTTCAGATGGTGCCGTACCTGCGTGCGGAGGCCCCCGAGTTGCAGGCCGTGGCCCGGGCGCTCCGGGAAGACCGGCGGCGGCCGTACGTGCCGCACGTGACCATCGGGATGTACGCGGTGTCTGCGCCGCTGAGCGGGTTGGCGGGGCGGGCCGCCGGGTGGGAGTCGCCGTCGATCACGCTGCCCGTGACCAGGCTCAGCCTGCTGCGCTACGACGCGGCGGACGTGGCCGGACCGCTGACGGAGGTGGATGCGATCGACCTCACGCGGCCAGTGCGAACGCCACGAGGAACACCGTCTGGATGACCTCGATCAGCGAGCCGAAGGTGTCGCCGGTCCAGCCCCCGAGCCGGGTCACGAGGTGCCGGCTCCACAGCGCCCCGACGAGCGCGGCGGCCGTCAGGCCGATGGCTGCGGCGAGCAGCGTCTGGTAGCCGCCGGCCCACCAGGCACCACCGAGGACGACGCCGGCGACGCCGACCAGGGTGATCGCCGCGGTACTGAACTTCGTGACGCCCACGAAGAGCGCCCCGAAACCCTGCTGCCGGGCCGAGAGTTTCGAGACGCTCGCCACGGTGATGCCCAGCCGACCCGCGGCGGCCGCTGACGCCAGCGCGACCCCGCCCAACAAGGAGGTGGGCATGGAGGCGAGGGCGGCGGCGTCGATGAGCAGCACGAGGACGAGGGTAGCCACCCCCATGGGGCCGATGTCGGAGCGGCGCATGATCACCAGCGCCTCCGCCGGTGGGCGGCGGGAGCCGAGACCGTCGGCGGTGTCAGCCACCCCGTCGAGGTGCATCGCGCCGGTGACCCCGGCGAGGAGCGCAAGGCCGAGCATGGCCCCCAGGAACGGGCCGGCGAGGTGCCAGGCGCCGAACATGACCGCTCCCCCGGCGGCGCCGATCAGCAGCCCCAGCCAGGGGAAGGCCGCCATGGCGCGGGCAGCCAGCCGGCGGTCCACCTCGAACGCGCGCACGGGGATGATGGTGAACAGCCCCGTGGCCGCACCGAGCGGATTCATGCCCACCGCTTCGCGATGCCGGCCACGCAGAACCAGACCTCGTCGACGGCTGCGGCGAGGCTGGCGTTCAGACGGCCCAGCTCGTCGCGGTAGAGGCGCCCGGAGGCGGTTGCGGGCACCACTCCCAGGCCCACCTCGTTGCTGACGAGGATCACGGTACGGCGGGTGGCGCGCACCGCCTCGACCAGGGACTGTGTCCGGGCCGCGACGCTGTCGCGCCAGCCGGGCGCGTCGTCCCAGGCCCCGGCCTCGAAGAGGACGCGGTCGAACCAGACGGCGACGCAGTCCACCAGGACCGGCGCGTCGTCGTCGGCCCCGAGGACCGAGGGAATGTCGAGCGTCTCCGTGGTGCGCCAGGTACCGGGCCTGCGCTCACGGTGGAGGGCCACGCGGTGCGCCCACTCGGTGTCGCCGTCGCGCAGTTCGGAGGTGGCCACGTACTCCACGTCGGCGACTCCCGCGAACTGGGCCTCGGCCCACGTTGACTTGCCCGACCGGGCCCCACCCAGCACCAACGCGGTGCCACCACCTGTGAACTGCATCAGCCCTCCGAGACGCCTGCGCTGGCGAAGGTCGCCATCTCGCTCAGGATACGGGCGGCCGCCTGGACCATGGGCAGGGCGACGGCTGCGCCGGAGCCTTCGCCGAGACGGAGGCCGAGGTCGACGAGCGGGCGCAGGCCGAGGTGCGTGACGGCGGCCTGGATGCCCGGCTCGGCACCGGCGTGGCCGGAGACGAGGTAGCCGCGCACGTCGTCGTTGAAGGCGACCGCGACGCACGCCGCGGAGCACGCGATGACGCCGTCGAGGATGACCGGCACCCGGCGCGAGGCGGCGCCCAGGATGAACCCTGCGATGGCGGCCTGCTCGAGTCCGCCGATGGCGGCGACGGTGCCCAGCGCGTCTGTGGAGTCGGGCCGGTGGAGCGCGATGCCGCGCTCGATGACGTCCACCTTGCGGTTCAGCATCTCGTCGTCGGCGCCTGCACCGCGGCCGGTGACGGTGGCGGCGCCGGTGCCGGTGCCGGTGAACACGGAGATCAGGGCGCTCGACGGGGTGGTGTTGCCGATGCCCATCTCGCCGGTGAGCAGGCACTTCGCCCCGCCGTCGATGGCCTCGAGGGCTGTCTCGATGCCCACCTCGACGGCGGCGCGGGCCTCGTCGAGCGTCATGGCGGGCCCCTCCGTGAAGTCGGCGGTGCCGGGGCGCACGCGGCGGTTCCGGATGGCGGGGTGCTCGGGCGCGTCGTTGGCGACGCCGACGTTGGTGACCCAGACGGTGGCCCCGGCCTGGCGGGCGAGGGCGTTGATGGCCGCGCCACCGGCTCCTATGTTGAGCATCATCTGCACCGTGACCTCCTGAGGCCAGGGGCTGACACCCTGCGCGCAGACACCGTGGTCGCCGGCGAAGAGGCCGATCACCGCGGGCTCCGGGATCGGGGGCGGGCAGACACCGGCGATGGCCGCCAGCCGGTTGCCCACCGTCTCCAGGTGGCCGAGGCTGCCGGGCGGCTTGGTCAGCTGGTTCTGGCGTTCCTCAGCGGCGGCCAACGCCTCCGCGGAGACGGGCTGGATGGCGGCGAGTGTGGTGTCGAGCAGCGACATGGGTTTCCTTCGGGTTGGATGGTGGGGTGATCTTGATTCTGGGCGGCACCGCGGAGGGGCGCCGGTTGGCGGCCGCGCTAGGGAGCGGAGCCGTGCTCTCGTTGGCCGGGCGAACGGAGGACCCCTTGACAGTGGGCGACACCCGGCGCGGCGGGTTCGGCGGCGCCGAGGGCTTGGTGTCGTACCTGCGGGAGCACCGCGTCGAGGCGATGCTGGATGCGACGCATCCGTTCGCCGCGACCGTGTCGGCCAACGCCGTGGCCGCCTGCGCCCGGGCAGGGGTGCCGCTGCTGCGCGTGGTGCGGCCCGGCTGGGGCGGGCACCCCCTCGCAGCGACGTGGCGCTGGGTGGATTCGCACCCCGAGGCCGCGGCTGCGGCTGCCGAGGGCGAGCGGACGGTGCTGCTCACCGTGGGGCGGCAGCACACCGTCGACTATGTGCCGGCGCTGGCGGGGCATCGCGTGGTCGCGCGGGTGGCGGAGGCTCCCTCCCAGACCCTTCCGGCGGGCTGGGAGGTGCTGACTGTCCGCGGGCCGTTCACGGTCGGCGGCGAGCGGGAGTTGTTCCGCCGGTACGGGTTCGGCGTGGTGGTGACCAAGGACTCGGGGGGCGCGGCCACTGACGCCAAACTGACCGTCGCCGAGGAGCACGGGGCCGAGGTGATCATGCTGCGGCGCCCCAAGCTGCCGGCGGCCGACGAGGTGGCGAGCGTCGAGGACGCCCTGGCGTGGGTGAGTCACCGGCCCACCCCCAGCTGACGCAGCGCCTCGACCAGGTGTTCGTGGACGTCCGGCGTGCGCACCGCGAGCCGCAGCCAGGAGGGGCCGAGCCCGGGGAAGGTCTCCCCGCGCCGCACGGCGAAGCCTCGCTGAGCCAGCGCTCGACGTGGCCCTTCCATGAGCAATTGGATGGGGTCGTCGGAGGTTTGGGGTGTTTTCCTCGGCGTGTCGCACCGTGACCCCATCCAATTGCTCACGGTGTCGACCAGCACGAACGGGGCGGCACCCGGGACTGGACGCAGGCCGAGGTCCGTGAGGCGGCGGGCGAAGTCGCGACGATGGGCAGCGGCGTCCCGCGCGAGCCCGGCCGCCTCCGCCCGGGCGCGCGGGGTGAGGCACGCGAGGGTGGCCCGGATGGCCGGGGTGGAGACGGACCACGGCGGCTGCTGCTCCGCAAGGGCGCGGATGAGGGCGGGGTCTCCGACGACGTAGCCCGCGCGGAGACCGGCCAGCGCCCAGGTCTTCGTCAAGGAGCGCAGCACCAGCCGCCCGGGCATGCTGGGCGCGATGAGCGTCTCGGGTTCGCCGGGCACAGCGTCGAGGAAGGCCTCGTCCACCACCAGCACCCCGGCGCGCAGCGCGGCCAGGTCAACCGCGGAGTGCAGCACCGCCGTCGGGTTGGTGGGGTTGCCCACCACGATCAGGTCGGCCGGCGGCACGACGCCGGGGTCGAGTTGAAAGTCGCTCTCGGGGATCAGTACGTGGCGCTGGGGTGTGCGGCTGGCGGCCAGCAGAGCGGCCTCGGGTTCGGTGAACTGCGGATGCACGAGCAGGGAGGAGCCGGGGATGGCGCGGGCGATGAGGGTGAAGGCCTCGGCGGAGCCTGCCGTCGGGAGCACCATCGCGGGGTCGACGCCGTGGTGCTCCGCGATGGCCAGCCTGGCGGGTTCCGGGTCCGGGTAGGCGGCCCAGTCGGCGTCGCGCATGATGGCCTCCACCAGCCACGCCGGGGTGCGGGGCTGACGGACGTTGACGGCGAAGTCGATGAGCCCCGGCGCGAGATCCTTGTCGCCGTGGTGCCATAGGTCCGTCATGCGCCCACTGCCTCGGCGAAGCGGGCCGCGAGTTGCGGGTGGCCGGCCCAGTGGACGTGGAGGTAGGACGCGTGCAGCGTGGCGGTGGCAACGCCGTCGGGGTCAGGGAGCAGCCAGGCGGGGCCGGCGGCTGGACGGTTGAGGAGCCGCGTGCGGTGGAACTCGTGGCCGGTGATCTCCTCCCCCGGGCGGCCCAGCAGCGAGGCCCGCTCCGTGGTGGCGGTGCGGTACCCGAGGGTGAGCCGGGGCGCCATCGCGGCGTCGGCGTCGATCGCTCCTGCCATGGGGACGCCGTCGAGGCTTCGGCAGAGGTACAGCAGGCCGGCACATTCGGCGACCGTGGGGAGGCCTGAGCGGACGGAGTCGCGGATCTCCCCCATCAGGGTGGCATTGGCCGCCAACTCGGCGGCATACATCTCGGGGAAACCGCCGCCCAGCCAGAGCCCGCGGGTCCCTGCAGGGAGGGAGTCGTCGAGGAGGGGGTCGAACTCGACGACGCGGCAACCCGCGGCGGCGAGCAGCTCGTCGGTCTCGGGATAGCGGAAGGTGAAGGCCCGGCCCCCCGCCACGGCGATGGTGGGCGTGCCCTCCACTACGCAGCCCGGATCCGGGCGCCACGGCACCACGCCCAGGGGTGCTGCGGTCCTGGCCACCGCCAGCACCGCTTCGAGGTCGACGTGCGCGGCCACGGCCTCGCCCATGGCGGCGATCTTCGCGTCGTCGCGCTCCGCCGCCGGCACCAGGCCGAGGTGCCGCGACGGCGCCTCGATCTCGAGGTTGCGCGGCAGCACGCCGAGCACCGGCAGGCCCACCTCCTCGACGGCGGCCCGGGCCTCCGTCGCGTGGCGGTCACTGCCCACCTGGTTGAGGATCACCCCCGCCACGCGGATTGCGGGGTCGAAGCGCGCCATCCCCAACGCCACCGCGCCGACGGTGCGCGAGGTGTGCCGGGCGTCGACCACCAGCACGACGGGGGCGTCGAGCAGCCTCGCGACATGGGCCGTCGACCCCTCACCCCTCGTGCCCAGGCGACCGTCGAAGAGGCCCATCACGCCCTCCACCACGGCGACATCGGCCCCCTCGGCCCCGTGCCTGAACAGCGGCGCGATCAACTCCTCGCCGCACAGCACCGGATCCAGGTTGCGCCCGGGCCGCCCGGTGGCGAGGCCGTGGTAGCCGGGGTCGATGTAGTCCGGGCCCACCTTGAACGGCGACACCGTCAGCCCGCGCGCCCGGAGGGCCGCCATCAGGCCCGTCGCGACGGTGGTCTTCCCGCTGCCCGACGACGGCGCGGCCACCACGATCCGGCTCACCATTCGATGCCCGCCTGCCCGCGCTGGCCCTGCGTGAAGGGATGCTTCACGGGCACCATCTCGGTGACGAGATCCGCAGCGTCGATGAGCGGCTGTGGGCACCGTCGGCCGGTGATGACCACGTGCTGCGTGCCCGGGCGCTCGTGGAGCACGGTGAGCACCTCGTCGAGGTCCACCCAGCCCCAGGCGATGGGGTAGGTGAACTCGTCCAGCAACCAGAAGCGGTGTCGCTCTTGGGCGATGCCTTCGCGGATCCGTGCCCATCCTTCGCGCGCCCCGGTCTCCGGGTCAGAGGCGGTGTGGGCCCGCGACCAGCTCCAGCCGGTGCCCATCTTCTCCCATGTGACGTCGCCGGGCAGCGCCGCGAACGCCGCCTGCTCCCCGGTGCGCCACTTGGCCGACTTCACGAACTGGTACACGCCCACGCTCCAGCCCTGGGCCCAGGCGCGCAGTGCCATGCCGACGGCGGCGGTGGTCTTGCCCTTCCCGTCACCCGTGTGGACGGCGAGGACGGGCCGGTTGCGCAGTTCCTTCGTGCTCATCGCTGCAGCGCCCACGTCACGACGGTGCGCGCCGGGGTCCAGCCCAGCAGGCGCCCGATCGGCTCGGCGTGCTCGACGCCGACCCTCGCGAGCGCGCCGCCCCACCGTCGATGGGCCGCGACGCACACCTCTTCGGCCTCGACGGTCACGCCGTGCACGACGATCCGGCCGCCCTCCGGCAGCCGGCCGATGGCCAGCTCCACCAGGGCGGGTGTCGCGCCGCCGCCGATGAACACGGCGTCGGGGTCCGGCAGCTCGGCGAGCGCGTCCTCGACGGCGCCCCGGACCAGGGTGTAGCTCCCGGCCGGCGCCAGCCGCCGGGCGTTGGCCTCCGCCCGGTCAGCCCGCTGGTCGGCCCGCTCCACAGCGACGCAGCGACAGCCTTCCGCCGCGCGGCACCACTCGATGCCCACCGACCCGGCGCCGGCCCCCAGATCCCACAGCAACTCCCCCGGCATCGGCCGCAGGTGCGCGAGGGCGCCTGCGCGCAGCGTCCGCTTCGTGATCAACCCGTCGTGCTCGAAGACCTCCTCCGGCAGGCCGGGGGTGCGGCCGAGGACGGTGCAGTGCGGGTCGTTGATCATCGTGCCTCCAGCAGTGCGGTGACGTCGTCGAGATGTCTCGGGGTGCCCGCCAACCCGAGGCGACCCGCGAGCTCGAGCGGCCACGGACGGTGGAGCCGGGCGGCGGTCAGCAGCGCCGCGTCGTTCAGCAGCGACACCGGCCCCTGCCGCACGTGACCGTCCACCACCACGGCGACCTCGTCGGCCCAGGCCAGCGCGAACGCCACATGGTGCGTGGCCAGCAGGATCCCGGCGTCGAGGCCGTCCAGGGCGGCCAGCAGTTCGTGGACACCCTCGGGGTCGAGGCCCGCGGTGGGCTCGTCCAGCAACAGGTAGTCGGGACGCATCGCGACGGCGCCCGCGAGCGCCACCCGCTTCCGCTCGCCGTAGCTGAGGCGATGCGTCGGCCGCGCGGCGAGGTGCGCGATGCCCAGTTGCCGCAGCGTCTCGTCCACCCGCACCCCGGCGTCGGTCTCGGACAGCCCCAGGTTGAGCGGCCCGAACGACACGTCCTGGCGCACGTCGGCGGAGAACAACTGGTCGTCGGGGTCCTGCAGCACGAGCTGCACGCGGCGACGGTGGGCGCGCAACCCGGCGCGCGACCGCTGCAGCGGCTGATCGTCAAGGAGCACCCTGCCGGAGCGCAGTTCCAGGGCCCCGGCCAACGCGTGCAACAGCGTGGTCTTCCCGGACCCGTTGGCGCCGAGCAGCGCCACCTTCCCGCGCCCCACCTGGATGGACGCGCCGGCCAGCACGGGCCGCTCGGGGTAGGCGACCGTGATCTCCTCGGCAACCAGCATCACGCCACCGCCCAGACGGCGAGCCAGATGCCGACGACGAGCGCGGCGTCGCGCAGCACGCTCAGCCCGGCAGCGCCCGGGGCGGGCCGCAGGGTCGGCAGGTCCTCCTCGTAGCCGCGCAGCGCCAGGCCGTGCTGCAGGCGCGTGGCGCGGTCCCAGGTGCGCAGCAGAACGGTGCCGGTGGCGTCGGCGGCGTAGCGCAGCCGGCGGGTGAACGGGGCGTCGGCGGCCAGCCTGGCCTGCTGCGCCTGCTGCAGCGCGACGGCGGTGCTCAGCAGCACGAACACCAGCCGGTACATCAGCTCGGCGATCTCCAGCAGCGGTGCCGGGATGCGCAACCCGCGACACCAGGCGAGCAGGTCCACCATGGTCGTGGTGGTGACGAGCAGCAGTAGCGCGAGCGTCCCCGCGACGCCGTGCGCCAGCACATCGAGCGCCCTGGCCCCGCCGTCGGGCGCCCACGAGAGCACGGCAGCGCCGCCCACCTGCACGGCGAGCGGAAGGACCCCCACGGCGATGAAGACCACCGGCGGCACCGTGACAAGCGCCACGAGGGAGGCCCGGATCCGCGCGGAACCCAGCATCAGCGCGACGGCGACCGCAGCCACCAGCGCTGACCCGGGCCAGGCCGGGGTCACCAGCGCCGTGAGGACCAGGGCGAGCGACAACGCCACCCTGATGCCGACGGGACGCGCGCGCCACGGCGACCCCCAGGCCGCGTCGTCGACCGTCGCCAGGTGCGCCATGGCCCTACTCCTCCGCCGCGTCGGGAGGGACGCGACGGGTCAGGCGGCCCAGCAGGAACCCGAGAACGACTCCCCCGACGCCCGCCTGGATGGCGAAGAGGCCGGCCTCCACCTCCGGCCCGTAGCTGGCGGGCGAGAAGAGGGGCTCTGCCCAGGGCTCGGCGGGGAGCATCGCCCCCACCGTCGCATCCGTTCCCTCAAAAGTGGCGCCGTCGGGAGCGAGGACCACCGCGAGGAGGTAGCCCACCACCAGCGCGGCGATGAGGGCGATGACGGTGACCAGCTCCCAGGTGCGGAACCTACCCCTAGACACGGGCGCCCTCGCTGAGCAGGCCCAGGCGCACCAGTTCGGGGCGCGCGGCCCGCGCCAGAAACCCGAAAACCAGGACGCCCAGCACTCCCTCTGCCGCGGCGAGTGGGATCTGCGTGAGCGCGAACACCGTGGCGAACTTGGCGAAGGCTGCCGCGAAGCCGCCCGCAGCGTCGGGGTACGCCAGCGCCAACTGCGCGGAGGTGACCAGGTACGTGGTGAGGTTGGCCACGAACATGGCGCAGCACACCGGCAGCCATGCCGGCGGGCGCAGGGCCCGGACGAGGCGGAAGGCGCCGTAGGCGGCCCACGGGCCAGCCACCGCGAAGGAGAAGACGTTGGCGCCGAGTGTGGTGAGGCCCCCGTGCGCCAACAGCAGCGCCTGGAAGAGCAGCACCAGCGTGCCGATGAGCGCCATCACGGGCGGGCCGAACACCGCGGCCCCCAACCCGGTACCGGTGGGATGCGACGATGAACCGGTCACCGATGGCAGCTTAAGCGCGCTCAGCACCAACGTGAAGGCACCGACGGCGGCGATGAGCAGTTTGTTCTCTGGGCGCTCGCGTGAGCTCCGCACCACGGCGACGGCGCCGTGGATCACGAACGGTGCGGACGCTGCGAACCAGGCTGCGCAATGCAGCGGTGGCAGCATCCCCTCTGCGATGTGCATGGGGATTCCTTTCGGCCGGGATGTCGCGTCCCGGCGATCGGGTGGTGGGGATCCAGTTCCTGACTCTCCGCCCGGCTGGGCGGTTCACAGTGGCGCGACCGTGCCGGCTCGTTCCGGCTTCCTGGTCTCCTCACGGGGGGTTTTGTGTTGTGTCCCCATCCAACCAGACACCCCTCCCGAGGACCGCCGGGGGGTGCACTACGGTGTCGGCGTGACCTACGACTACCTCACCGACGGCTCCGAGATCTACCGCGAAAGCTTCCGCATCATCCGGGAGGAGACCAACCTGGAGCGCTTCCCCGAGGACATCAGCCGCGTCGTGGTGCGCATGGTGCACGCCAGCGCGGCCACCGACCTCGCCGACGACGTGGACTTCACGCCGGGGGTCGTGGCAGCGGCCAACGCCGCGCTGCGTGCCGGCGCGCCCATCTTCTGCGACTCGTCGATGGTGGCAACCGGCATCATCCGCTCGCGTCTCCCGCGCGACAACGAGGTGATCTGCCACATCAAGGACCCGGCGCTGGCCCAACTAGCTGCTGACAAGGGCATGACCAAGACGATGGCCGCCATCGACCTGTGGCTGCCCCGCCTCGACGGCGCCGTCGTCGCCATCGGAAACGCCCCCACCGCGCTCTTCCGGCTGCTCGAAGTGGTGGCAGAAACCGGGGTCCGGCCCGCCGCCGTGGTGGGGATCCCGGTGGGTTTCGTGGGCGCCGCGGAATCGAAGGCGGCGCTGGCCGCCAACAGCCTCGGCCTGGAGTACCTGGTGGTGCACGGCCGACGCGGCGGCTCGGCGTTGACTGTGGCCGCCGTCAACGCGATCGCCAGCGTGGACGAGCTGACCAACACGTCCCGGCAGGAGGGCTGATGGGCCGCGAGGTGGCGCTGATCGGCATCGGCGCGGGCGACCCGAACTGGCTCACGCTCGAAGCGGTCGCGGCGATCCGCGAACTCGACGTCCTGTTCGTGGTGGTCAAGGAGGACGAGTACGAGGAGCCCGTCGCGTTCCGGCGTGATCTGGTGGCCCGGCACCGGGGATCTGATCTTCCTGGTTTGCGCGTGGTGGAGTTGACAGACCCGCCCCGGCCCTGGCGCAGCACGCCCGACTATCCCGCCGCTGTGACCAGGTGGCGGCAGCAGCGCTTCGAGCAGTGGGGCGCCGCGATCGACGGGGCGCTCGGCGCCGACGAGACCGGCGGCTTCCTGGTGTGGGGCGACCCCAGCCTGTACGAGTCGACGCTGGCCATCGTCGAGCGCATCGCGGAAGCCGCCGTCGAACCGTTCTCTGTGCGCGTGCTCCCGGGGATTAGTTGCGTGCTGGCGCTGGCGGCGCGGCACCGCATCCCGCTCAACCGGCAGGGCAGGGCCGTTCAGATCAGCCCAGCGCGGCTCCTGTCCGACGGGCTGCCCGACGGCGTGGACGACGTCGTCGTGATGCTCGACGGTAAGCAGACCTTCGCGACGATCGATCCCGCCGGGATCGACATCTACTGGGGCGCGTACCTGGGCACGCCGGATGAGATCCTCCTCAGCGGCCCGTTGGCCGACGTCCGGGAGGAGATCACCCGGGTGCGGGCCGAAGCGGCGGCCCGCAAGGGGTGGATGTTCGACACCTATCTGTTGCGGCGGGCGGGTCTCGACGGCTGAGTCAGCCGCCTGCGGCTGGTCGAAGGACCCCGACGCCGACCGCGATGCCCACCCGCCCGTGATCGGCCACGTGGCGACGGAAATTGTCAGAGGTCAGTGCTAGCACAAGTTACTCCTGACAAGGTGTTTTCCCTTGTTTTAGACTGTGCGTTCCCTTAGAATAGTTCACATGAGCGAAGCGCGGGAACTGATGCAGCAGGGCATCGCTGCGCTCTGGGACGCCGCAGGCTCACTCCGAACTGATTCACCGGCCGCAGAACGGTTGGCCACCATGGTGCACACCGTCACCGAGGCCGAGGCCCAACTGGCCGGCCTGCGCCTCCACCTCCTCCACGAAGCCCGCCTCTCCGCCGCCGACGCAGTCGTCGACGAGGTCCGCCAATCCGTGCGGACCACCACCGCCCAGGCCACCGCTTCGCTGAAACTGGCGCTGGATCTCGGGGAGCGGTTCCCGCTGATCGCCGGAGCCTTGAGCGACGGGGTTATTTCGCTGGCGCAGGCCGAGGCGATCGTCTCCGGGCTCCGGAAGCTACCCGGCCGGTTGACGCAGGCAGACCTGGTGGAGTGCCAGAGGTCGATTCTTGAGCATGTGGACACCCTGGGCCCGGCCGAGTTGCGGGAGTTGGCGGCTCGGCTGGCCGAGGTGATTGATCCTGACCTTGCCGACGCCGACGAGGCGAAACGCCTGGCGGCCGAAGAGCGGGCCGCGCGCAGGGGAAGGTTCCTGCGCCTTTCGCCGGACCATCACGGCTCGATCCGCAGCACCGGCCTGCTACCGGTGGCAGATGCCGCCTTGCTGGCCGCGCAACTGGAGGCGTTGCTGCCGTCGGCCTCCTCCTACGCGGACGCGGGCGAAACGCCCGGGCCGGACGTACGACGCGCCGACGCCCTGGTGCTGCTGGCTCAGGCCGCCGCCGCTGCCGGTGACCTGCCTGCTCATGGCGGGGACCGGCCACGGGTCCACATCACCATGAAACTCGACACCCTCACCACCGGGCTGGGAGCGGTCGGGCTGCCGGGCCTCGACGTCGACGGGCCTCACCCCAGGCGAAGCCCGTCGCCTCTCCTGCGACGCGGGCGTGATCCCGATGGTGCTCGGCAGCGACTCCCAGCCATTGGACGTCGGCCGCGAGCATCGGTTGTTCACCCCCGCCATCCGCGCTGCCCTGATGCTGCGGGACGGGGGCTGCGCGTTCCCCCACTGCACCGCCACACCGGCCTCGTGTGAGGCGCACCACATCGTCCCCTGGTGGGCTGGCGGAGAGTCGTCGATCAACAACGCAGTGCTGTTGTGTCCACACCACCACCGGCTCGTCGAACCAGACCCTCAACAGTCAGCCGAGTCGCAGTGGCAGGTCCACCTCGAACCGGACACAGGACGGGCCTGGTTCACCCCACCCCGACACATCGACCCCGCCCGCAGACCCAGGCAACACCGCAGACACCTCCTGCGCGAACAACTCACCAAGGCACCACCCTGCCCAGACGAATCCGAGCCCCCTGACTTCAGCAAGCTCGACGAACTCATCGCCCGCACCGCCGCAATCTGGCAACCCGCCAGCTGAGGTAGGGCTGGCTCAGGACTCGACGCTCAGGAGTCGGGGTCCGCGACGATGGCAACCACCGCGTCGCGGACCGCGCGGGACAGGCGCGGGTCCCGGTTGCCGATCACCGCGACCGTCAGCCCGTGGGCGTCCGCCGTTGCCGGCGTCCACGCGGTGCCGGCCCGTGCGTCGTCGGCCCGCACGCAGAACCGGTGGTGCGCCTCGGCCATCTGGGAGGCGGCGCGGTTCGCCGTCGGGTCATCGGTGGCGGCGAGGATGTACCAGGCGTCGCCCAGGTCGGAATCGAGGAACGCCCGCCGGGTCCATTCGAACCGGCCCTCCTCAGCGAGCGTCCGCAGCGCGGGCGTCAGATGGGGCGCCACCACCCTCAGCCGCGCCCCGGCCTCCAGCAGCCGGGGCACGCGGCGCTCCGCGACCTTGCCACCGCCCAGCACCAGCACGTCGCGGTTGCGCAGCAACAGCCCCGCCAGGTAGGTGGGCGACCCATGCGGCGGCGCCTCCGGCAGCATCTCCAGGTAGCGCTCCACCACCACGTCGGCCAGTTCCGCGCACGCCCCGATCACGTCGGCCACCCGCACCTCGGCATCTGGGTGGGCGGCGGCCCATTCGTCGGTCTGCCGCTGCGTCCAGGTGCTGAGCATGCCGGGGAACAGCCAGTGCCCCATCACCACGATGCGGCGTGCCCCCGCCGCGTACGAACGATCCAGGGCGGTGGGCAGCGACGGGCGGGTGACCTGGATGAACGCCGGTTCGACGTCGGCCCACTCCCCCCGCTCCAGCAGCATGCGGGCCAGGCGCACGTGATCGGCGTTCGCGTCCGGCACCAGGGCGCCACGGCCCACGAACACCACGCTGGTCTCGGCAGGTGCCCAATCGCCGCGGGCCGCGTGGAGCCGGCCCTCGACGGCCTCCATCAGGCGCGGATGCGGGCCCAGATGCGCCGCGTAGTCCACGTGCGCCCCGGGCACCGCCGAGCGAGCCTCCGCAATGAACTCCGGGATATCGGAGCGCACGTGCCCGCCGGTGCCCAGCATCAGCGGGACGACGACCGCGCGCGGCCCATGCTGCTCCAGTGCCTGGGTGAGGGCTGCGGTGATGGACGGCTCAGTGAGTTCGACGAACCCCACGTTGACCGGCACGCCAGGCACCCTCTCGCGCACCAACTGGGCGAGTTCCAGGCACGCCTCCACTCCCGCTTCGAGACGCGTGCCGTGGGCCGCGATCAACAGGGGGGTCCTCATGCGTTGTCCTCGGGGTGTAGTTCGGGCGCCCGTCCTTGGTGAGCCTGCAGCTCGTTCACGGCGCCCTGCTCCTCCAGAACCACCGACCCTGTCCGGTGTATTCCCTGCCCTTCTGGAACCGCCGGATCCATCCAGGTGTAATCCCGCGGGGTGACCATCAGCTGGCGCCCCCCGCCGGACGTGACGTACTTCGTCGACGACGAGCCCACCACGACAAGGGAATTCATGTCCACCCACTCGGGCCGGAACTCCGCCAGCGTACTCAGGATGACCTTCTGTCGAGGGCGCTCCGCCTGCTGGACCACCGCCACAGGGGTGTCGGGCGGGCGGTGCTCGCCGAGGATCTCCAGGGCCCGCGGGAGATGCGCCACCCGCTTGCGGGAGCGCGGGTTGTAGAGGACCGTGACGAGGTCGCCGACGGAGGCGCCGTGGAGGCGCCGCTCAATGGACTCCCAGGGGGTGTGCAGGTCGGACAACGAGATGGTGGCATGGTCGTGGCCCAGCGGCGCGCCGAGGATGGCGGAGACCGCGAGCGAGGCGGTCACGCCGGGCACGACGTCGACGTCCACGCCGTCGGTGCCCTGCTCCAGCACGGGGCTGGCCATCGCGTAGATCGCCGGGTCGCCGCCGCAGACCAGGGCGACGTTCTCGCCGGCCCGGGCCGCGTCGATCGCCGAGGCCGTGCGCTCCTCCTCGGTGCCCATCTCCGTGGCCATGATGCGGGCGCCGGGGCGGATGAGGTCGCGGATCTGCTTGACGTACGGGGCGTACCCGACGACGTAGGTGGCCTGCTGGAGACGCTGCTTCGCGCGGGGCGTGAGGAGGTCGCGGACCCCGGGGCCGAGCCCCACGACGCTGAGCCGCCCCCGCGCGGGGATACGGCCGACGGCGCACGTGGCGTCCTGGGTCTTCTGCTTGGGCACGATGAGGCGGGCGCCGCGCGCCATCACAGAGGCCTCCGAGACCGACGGCGTGCCGACGTGCTCCAGCGCGTACTGGCTGGGCGTCGGCACGTCGAAGACGGCCAGTTCCGCGGCTGGGTAGTCGAGGAGCTTGACGCCCAACTGATGGGCGAGCTGGATCAGCCCGAGCTCGCCGGCCTTGGCGTCGACGGTGGTGAGCGCGGTCACCGACTCGAGGGCCAGGTTGTGCTCAGCGAGGGTCGCCTCGAGGAGTCCGCGGAGGTGCTCGACGGAGGTGCCCTTGTTGCAGCCCATGCCCACCACGAGGCTGGGGGGGTGCAACACGACGGTGGGGACTGTTTCAGTCTCAACCAGCGTGTGGTCCGTGACGAGGATGCGGGCGACGGGACGTTCGGCGTTCTCTGACACGTTGGCCGGCAGCGGCGGCAGCGGCCACGGCTGCCGCTTCTCCACGAGCGCCGGCCCGCCGTCGATGATGGCCCGGGTGACGGCCGCGACGTCGCCGGAGTAGGCCCAGCCCAGGGTGTCCAGGGCGGGGATGTTCAGCGCGTCGGTGGCGGTGGTCAGCACCGGCGTGGCGCCTGTGGCCTCGGCGATCCGCCGGGCGAGGTCGTTGGCGCCGCCCGCATGCCCGCCCACCAGCGGGACGGCGAACCGGCCGGCCTCGTCGACGACGACCACGGCGGGGTCGGTCTTCTTGTCCCGCAGCAACGGCGCGATGATGCGCGAGGTCGCTCCCAGGGCGAGGTGGCTGACGATGAGATCGCACCGCTGCCAGGCGGCCGCCAGCGCTTCGCGGGCCGGGCCGTCGAAGCGGAGCGTGGCTCCGACGATGCCGTCGATGGCGTCGGCGTGCCGTCGGGCCGCCGCCGAGTTGGTGATCTGACCGATCACGTTCCCTGAGCCGTCGCCGCGCCCTGAGCCGGCCCCAGCGCTGAGCGCCGGAACGGTCGAAAAGCGGAGGCCCGGCCCGTCGAGGATGATCACGACGTTGGGCTCCGCCACGTCTGCCGTCAGCGCCTCCTCGGGCGAGAACCAGCGCACCCGTTCGTCGGCTTCCCCCAGCCGTTCGGCGACGACGAAGCGCAACCCCTCGCCAGGGGCGAGCGCCACCGCGATCTCGCGCAGGCCGGTACCCGGCCCGGTGAGCACCGCGACCTTCGGGTGCCTGCGCGCCGCGGCCACGGCGTCGTCGATGGGGCGCCCGTGGGCGGAGACCACGACGGCGTCATCCCAGGGCAGCGCGACGGCGGCGAAGGCGGCCGCCACGGAACTCACCGCCGGCCGCACCGAGAGCTCGAAGCCGTCGGCACGGAGCCGGCGCACGATGCCGTGGAAGCCGGGGTCGCCGCTGGCGATCACCAGCGCGTCGGCGCCGTGAGGCAGGGAGCGCAGCCGCTCCAGCGCCGGGGTCAGCGCGCCGAGCACCACCCGGTGCGGCTCCTCCACCCCCAAGGCCTCCAGGTGCCGCCGGCCGCCCACCACCAGCGCCGCCCGCTCGGCCAGCGCAACCGTCTCCGGGGCGAGCTGCCCCAGGTACCCGTGGACGTGGATCATGACAGTTCCTCCGTGACGCCCCGCGTGCCGTGGGCGCGCAGGTCTGCCTGCGCCTGGGGTTCGGCCGCGCGGAACTCGTGCCGGAATCCGGGATGGTAGAGATGCGACCGGGTACTGAGCGGTCCTTCAGCCAGCGCCGGACCCACCAGGACGACGGTGTGCTTCCACAGCTTGTGCTCGCGCATCGTCGCCGAGAGTTCGTCGAGGGTGCAGCGCAGCATCATCTCGTCGGGCCAGGTCACGCGGTACCCGACGATGCACGGGGTCTCCGGCGGGTAGCCGCCCGCCAGGAGCTCGTCCTGCAGCACCTTGTTGCGCGCCGCGGACAGGTACAGCGCCATGGTGGCGCCGTGCGCGGCGAACGAGCGCACGGTCTCCTTCTGGGGCATCGGCGTGCGGCCGCCCTCCAGCCTGGTGAGGATCAGCGACTGCGACACCTCCGGCACCGTGATCTCCACCTCCATGCGCGCGGCCGCGGCCGAGAAGGCGGAGATGCCGGGCACGGATTCGAAGTCGAGCCCCAGTTCGCGGATCAGGTCGCGCTGCTCCGCGGTGGCGCCGTAGATGGAGGGGTCGCCGGTGTGCACCCTGGCGACGGTGAGCCCCTCGTCGCGGGCCCGCTCGTAGAGGGGCGCGATGTCCTCCAGCGAGGCGGAAGCGGAATCGATGACCTCGGCCCCCGGTTTCACGCATGCGACGATGTCGGGATGCACCAGCGAGGACGCCCAGATGACGATGTCGGCCTCCCCGATCACGCGCGCCCCGCGCAGCGTGATGAGATCAGCGGCGCCCGGACCGGCGCCGACGAACACAACCTTGCCGCTCACAGCGCACCGCCCGTCCCCATGCGGCGCGGGGCGCTCAGCACGGTGGAGAAGTAGGGTGCCCGTTCGTCGTCGGTCAGGTCGTCCAGCGCCACGAGTCGCTGCCCCTCGAGGGACACGTTGACGCCCAGCACGGCGTCGCGCCCCTCCTCCCGGAGCACGCGCACCAGTTCGGGTAGCTTCCGGCCACCCTTGTAGGCGACCACGGTGTCGGCGGCTCCCAACAACTCCCGCACCCGGTCGAGGCCGACGGTGACCGGAACCAGCGCCAGGATCTCCTGCCCCTCCACGAGCGGCGTCTTCGACTCCGCGGCCAGCGCCTGCATCGCTGTGATCCCGGGAATCACCTCCACCTCGACGCCCTGCCGCGACTCCACGACGTGCGCCGCCAGGTACGAGAACGTCGAGTACACCGACGGATCGCCGACGGTGGCGAAGGCCACGCGCTGGGCCCCGCCGTCGAATTCCTCCAGCGCGGCCGACGCGGAGGTGAGCCACGCCTCCTTCCGCCTGTCCGAGACGCCGCTTCGGTCCGCCATGGAGAACGGGATGCGCCGGATCCGCGCGTCGGGCGCGACGTCCGCGACGATCAGCTCAGCGCGGCCCGGACCGTCGCCGGAGGCCTCCGTCGCGGGGACGAGGACGACGTCGGCCGCCCTCAGCGCCAGCGCAGCTTTGATGGTGGTGAGAGTGGGATCTCCTGGGCCGACACCGACGCCGATCAGACGTCGTGGGGCAGGGGTGGGGACGGTGGACACCGTGGCCTCCTGTGGGTTCGCTCGCCCGGACAAAGTGGCCGCGCAGACAGAGTTCCTGACTCACCCGTTAGGGCTCACAGTGGCGGGACCGCCCCGGATTCACACCGGGTTCCTCTGACGCTCTGCGCGTTGGCAGTCATCCTCGCAGACCCCCTTCGGGCGCCGACGGCGGGGTCAGCCGAGCGACAGGATGCGCTCCACGTCCGCGTGTTCCTCCAGCGCGTCGGCCACCGCTTCGAGCATCATTTCGCGCCGCTGCGCGAACCCGGGCGCGGCCGACGGCGTCCAGTCACGCCCCGCGGCCTGGGCCACGACGGCGAGCCAAGCCCGGCGGAAGTCGTCTGACTCCAGCGCGCCGTGCCACATGGTGCCCCACGTCTGCCCGACGCGGACGCCGCCGAGGAACTCCTCGCCCCGGGTCGACGGGTGGACGCGGCCGTGGTGGATCTCGTAGCCCTCCACGGGAACCCCGCGCCACTGACCCTTCGGCCGGCCCAGCACCTTCTCCGCCTCGAACCGCACGTCCACCGGGAGGAGCCCCAGGCCCGGCACGGGGGTGTCGTCGCCGCTCTCCACCGGGTCGACGATGGCGCGGGCCAGCATCTGGAACCCGCCGCAGATCCCCAGCACCGGCCGCCCGGCCGCCGCCCTCGCGGTCACCGCCTCGGCCAGGCCGGTCTCGCGCAGCCACGCCAGGTCGTGCAGCGTGGCCCGCGACCCCGGCAGCACCGCCAGGTCCGCCGCGGCCACCTCTGCGGGATTCGTCGTCACGCTCACGTGCACCCCCGGCTCCGCAGCCAGGGCGTCCACGTCCGTCGCGTTGGAGATGCGCGGCATCCGGATCACAGCGACGGTGAGCCCGCCGTCGGCCTTCTCCTCGCCGCGCCAGCGGGCCACCTCCAGGGCGTCCTCGCCGTCGACCCACATGCCAGGCAGCCACGGCACCACGCCGAAGTTGGGCAGGCCGCACCGGCGGGTGAGTTCGTCCAGCCCCGGGTCCAGGACGGCCTGGTCGCCGCGGAACTTGTTGATGAGGTAGCCGGCCAGGAGCGCCCGGTCCTCGGTGTCGAGCAGGGCCCAGGTGCCGTAGATGGAGGCGAGGACGCCGCCGCGGTCGATGTCGCCGACGAGCAGCACGGGCAGGGTGAAGGCCCTGGCCAGGCCCATGTTGGTGTAGTCGCCCTCACGGAGGTTGATCTCGGCCGGGGAGCCGGCGCCCTCGCAGATCACCAGGTCGTGCGCGGCCGCGAGTTCGCGGTACGCGTCGTGCGCGGCTTGCGCCAAGAGCCGCCGTCCGGTGGCGTACTCCCCCGCCCGCAGTTCGCCCGCTGGTTGGCCGCGGAGGATGACGTGCGCGCGCCGGTCGCTGCCCGGCTTCAGCAGCACTGGATTCATCGCGGTCGACGGCGTGACCCCGGCCGCGATGGCCTGCAGATACTGGGCGCGGCCGATCTCGCCGTCGGCCACCACCATGGAGTTGTTGCTCATGTTCTGGGCCTTGAACGGCACCACGTCGAGGCCGCGGCGCCGCGCCGCGCGGCACAGCCCGGCGGTGATCAGCGACTTCCCCGCATCCGACGACGTGCCCGCCACCAGGAAACTCATCGCCGTCCCCGCTTCGCCAAGGCGACCCCCGCCGCCAGAGCCGTCGCCGCGCCGGTCACGAGCGTGACCAGCTGCGCCGCCTTGCGCACCTCACACGCGCCGGGTCGGGGCCCGTCGCCGAGCCGCCCCCGCTCCTCCACGCGACTGGCGTACACGTTGCGCCCGCCCAACTGCACGCCGAGGGCACCGGCCCAGGCGGCTTCGCACCAGCCGCCGTTGGGCGAGGGGTGGTTGCCCGCGTCGCGCAGCGTGATGGCCCAGGCGCGCCGGGCCGAGCCGCCGACCGCGGGAGCGAGCGCCGCACCCA
>Ga0209277_10000336_pt1 | contig 23879 bp, 25 predicted proteins | sample JI81AbrownDNA_FD_187503 | JGI IMG/M metagenome (GOLD analysis project Ga0209277, IMG submission 187503) | Wastewater effluent complex algal communities from Wisconsin, to seasonally profile nutrient transformation and Carbon sequestration -... | ecosystem: Engineered > WWTP > Effluent > Algae... | reverse complement strand
CCGGCTGACCGCTCAGGCCTCGTCGAGAAAGCGGTCCAGCACCCGGGAGCCGAACTCGAGGGACGCCGTCGGCACCCGCTCGTCGACGCCGTGGAACATGGCGACGAAGTCGAGATCGGGCGGCAGTTGCAAGGGGGCGAAACCGAAGCAACGCACCCCCAACTTTTGCCACGCCTTGCCGTCGGTGCCGCCGCTCATCAGGTACGGCACTGCCTGCGCCTGCGGATCCTCGGCCGACAGGCACGACTGCATGGCTTCGACCAGGGCGCCGGAGAACTCCGTCTCGACGGAGTCCTGATGGCTGACCAGCTCGTAACGAACCTTGTCACCGATCAGTTCGGTGATGGTGGCGAAGAACTCGTCCTGACAACCCGGAATGAATCTGCCGTCGATGCCGGCCACCGCCTGGCCCGGTATCACATTGACCTTGTAGCCGGCCTTGAGCATGGTGGGGTTCGCGGTGTTCGACATGGTGGCGCCGACCATTCGGGCAACGGTGCCGAGCCGAGCCAGCGATTCCTCCACCGAATCGGCGTTGATCTGAATGCCCAGCGCGTCTTCGACGGTGTCGAGAAATGCCTGTTGCGCGGGGTGGATGCGATGCGGCCACTCGTACGCTCCGATTCTCGCGACCGCTCCGGCCAGAGCAGTGACCGCGTTGTCGGGGTTGCGCATCGAGCCATGGCCGGCGGTTCCGTCGGAGATCAGGTTGAGCCACGCGAGACCCTTCTCGGCGACCTGCACCAGGTAGAGCCGCAGGTCGTCGCGCACGGTCAGCGAGAAGCCGCCCACCTCGCCGATCGCCTCGGGGCAATCGGCGATCAGTTCGGGATGCTTGTCCACCAGCCAGTGAGCCCCCACGCCGCTGCCGGCCTCTTCGTCGGCGGTGAAGATCAGCCTGATCGGACGTCGCGGCGCCCGTCCGGTGCGAGCCCGGTCGCGCACCACCGACAGCACCATGGCGTCGAAGTCCTTCATGTCGACCGCTCCCCGGCCCCACACGCAGCCCTGCTGAATCTCACCCGCAAAGGGATCGACCTGCCAGTCGGATGCCTGCGCCGGCACGACATCGAGGTGGCCGTGAATCAACAGCGGGGCCAGCGACGCGTCAGAGCCCTCGGGTTGCCAGTGCGCCACCAGATTGGTGCGCGTCGACTCGGCTTCGTAGAGCTGGGAGTCGATGCCGACCTCGGCAAGCTTCTCGGCGACGTACTCGGCCGCGAGGCGTTCGCCCGTGGAGCCCTCGGGCCCGTAGTTCGAGGTGTCGATCCTGATCAGTTCACTGCACAGTTGGACCACTTCGGCATCAGGCTTGCTCTGCACGGTCATGGGCTCATCTTGCCCCACCTGGCTTCAGCCGGCGGAGGTTGCGAACGGCCGAGCCGACCGATTCGGTGACGCAGCCGCCCAGCTACGGTGCGGTCACCGACCGTGACGGTGCCCGAGGAGACGCCTGGCGTCGGCTCAGCGGAGTTCTGCCCAGTTGCTGGTCGAGGAAAGTGCGAACGTCGGCCAACTCTGCCGGCGAGATGCTGTGCGCCAATCGCGGATAGGTGCGGGCGGTCAGAGTGCTGTGGCCCGGCAGCCAGTCGCCGGTGCGCTGCACGGCGGCGGCGGTGATCACCCGATCGTTCTCACCGCGCCCCCAGAACACGCTCGGACGCTGGGCGCTCAGCAGCTCGTCTGCCGGCTGGGCAGCTGCCTGCACGAAGCCGCCGAGAATGACGGTGGCGGCAACCCTGTGGGGTTGGGTGCGCAACAACTGGGTCGCCATCAGCCCACCCTGAGAGAAGCCGATCGGCAGGAGGCGAGCCGTCGGACCGAGGGTGTCGTCGATCCAGGCCCAGAGGGCGCCCGTTGCCTCGGCGACCGAGAGCGCGTCGGGGTTGCCCGGGGTGGTGATCGGAAACCAGGCCGCTCCCCCGTGTGCCAGCTCGAGCGGCCCGCGCGGCGACACCCACGGCACCTCGTTCAGCAGGGCGCGCCCGATCGAGGTGAGGTCGTTCTCGTTCGAGCCGAAGCCGTGCAGCAGCACTGCGACGATTGGCGCAGACCCCGTCCAGTCGGCTGAGGCGACGGCGTGTTGGATGCTCACCGGTGCAGCATGTCATCGACCGAGGTGCCGGCCATCGAAACGGTGACCTGGGTGCCCCACGGGTCGAGAACCACGACGGCTTGTCCGTCGTCGGCGAACTGCAGGGCGGCCGCTTTCAGGCGTGCGGTCAGTGCGTCCAGATCATCGCGTCCGGGCACCTGCACGGCGACGTCACCCAGACCGAGGGCGACGCCCCGCGGCCCCACGCCGCGGCTGTTCCACACGTTCATGGCGATGTGATGGTGGTAGCCGCCGGCGGAGGCGAAGAGCGCTCCTCGCGCGCTGAGTGTGGTTTCGAAGCCGAGAGCGTCGGTGTAGAAGCGCCTGGCGACCTCGATGTTGCCGACCTGCAGGTGCACGTGTCCGACCTTGCCGGCCAGCGCGGGGCCCGCGTCGACGGCGGCCTGCGTCAGGTGGGTGCGCAGGTACTCGTTCGGGTCGAGCCAAAGGGTGTCCATCGTGATCTGACCCTGCTGCCAGACCCAGTCGGCGCGTGGACGGTCGCGGTACAGCTCGACGCCGTTGCCCTCGGGATCGGTGAAGTAGAAGGCCTCGCTGACCAGGTGGTCGCTGGAGCCGACGAAGCGCGAGCCGGGTGCCTGCGCGGCGGCCAGCACGGTCGAGGCCAGGCTCGCCTGATCGTCGAACAGGAACGCCGTGTGGAACAGCCCGGCCTGGGTCGGGTCGACCGCGGGCAGCCCGGGGGTGTGCACGAGGCGCATCATGGGCACAGAGCCCCGGCCGAGCACCCGGTGAACTTCGGTGCCTCGGGAGCGCTCTTCGACTTCCTGCAGGGCGAACGCGTCGGCGTAGTACGCGCTCATCGACTGCAGGTCGCCCACCCGCAGGGTGACCGCGGCCATGCCCGTCGCCGGGTTGATGACTCGCTGATCCGCCCGTTCGGCTGCGGCGGTCGTGTTCATGACAGTGCTCCTAGGTTCTGCGTTGCGTTGCTTTGTGATTCGGGGTGGCCCGGCCGGAACGGTGCGTCCCGGCCGGGTCGGTTTCAGCGGACGACGGCGAAGCCCGCGGTCCAGCCCAGCTGCTCGCGGGCGGCCAGGGTCAGCTGCAGAAAGCCGATGGCTTCGAGCTCACGGGCCCGCGAAAGTGCACCGGCGTCGATGGCGCTGACGCCACCGGCCTGCACGGCCGCGAGCAGTTCGCCCTTGGCCTCGTCGGAATCACCGGCCACCAGCACGGTGGTCTGCACGCCGCCCAGTTGCCTGCTCGCCAGGGTGCCGGCGAAGTTGGTGTTGAAGGCCTTGAGCACGACGCTGTCGGCGAGCTTCGCCTGAATCTCGGCGGCGGCTGACGAGTCGGCCGGCACGACCAGCGAATCGAAGGTGGCGAAGTTCAGCGGGTTGGTCAGGTCGATCACGTTCTTGCCGGCGAACTGGGCGCCGTAGGCCTCGATGATGCTGTCGACGGCGGGGAACGGCACGGCGAGAACGACGAAGTCACCGGTCAACGGAGCGCTGCCGACCTCATCGTGCGATACGTGGTTGACGGCGCTGCCGCCGTCGGCGAGCACGCCACCGATGGCCTTGGCCATGTTGCCGGTGCCGATGATGGTGAAGCTGGACATCTGGGTTCCTCTCGTTCGCCGGAGCGTCCGGCGGTTTGCTTGTACTTACAACTAACACCGTAGAGGCATTTGGTTGTAGATGCAAGTTGTTTGCTATCGTGAGAGCATGACAGAGACAGGGCTGGTGCATGCCGAACGCGTCGCGATGGCGCGCCTCAAGGCTTTGCTCGAACTCCTGCCGGCTTCGCTCGACAAGCAGCTGGCCCAAGCGGGCCTCACCTCGTTCGAGTTCACCTTGCTCGAGGCCCTTGCTGCGGCCGACGACCGCCGCCTGCGGCTGAGCGCTCTCGCATCGCGAACCAACGCCACGCTGCCGCGGCTGTCGCGCGTCGTGACCGGTCTGGAGAACAAGGGTCTGGTGATTCGCAGCGCCTGCCCACAGGACGGCCGCGCGACCAACGCCGAGCTGACCCGGGCGGGCGTCGCCCGCCATGCTGCGGCGAGGCCGATCTATGAGGACGCCATCCGCACCCTGGTGATCGCCGACCTGAACGAGTCCGACATCGACGACCTGTCACGGTTGTCGTTTCTGATCCTGTCTCGTCTCGACCCGGATCGCCGCCTCGCTGCGACCGCCCAGGACGCCGCCGTCTGCGCAGCAGATGTCGCAGTGTGCCCGGCGGATGGCTCGGTGGGCTCGGCGAATGCCGACGTAGGAACGAGGCAGGTGGCGACGACAGAGACCAGTGGCACGGGAGCGGGACCGTCCGACTGCCCGGCCGACCCGACCGAGCGCTGACCGCCGGGCCTGGGTTCCGTTCCAGTCGTTGTGCTCGGGTGGCTTCGCCGACCCACACCGGCGGTCGCCGAGTTGAGCGGCCTCCGGCGGCCCGATATGCTGACGTGGTTGCCCGGTGACCCTGGCACACACCCTGTCCGGGTGGCGGAATAGGTAGACGCGCTAGCTTGAGGTGCTAGTGCCCTTTATCGGGCGTGGAGGTTCAAGTCCTCTCTCGGACACAAATCTGTAGGTCGCTATGACCAGGCGCAAAACATTCTCCGACAAGGGCTTTTGCCTACGCCTGAGTGCCAGGTGCGGCCACAAGCGGCCAGGAGTACCCAGAGTTACCCCACATTTACCCCACGAAACGGTCCCTGGGGTAGGAATCGGCAGCCGATCGAGCCCACGGCACCCGGACGGCCAATCCCCGTAATCCCGGGCTTGACCCGGGATCTCCCCCACACCTTCCGTCGCGACCATCGCCGAGCGAGCTTGTCGAGATCTCTTCGCGCCCGCTGTCCACGAAGACCCCTCACTCAGGGTTCAGTAGGCATGGAGGACAAATCATGACCGCGCGGCGTGGCGCGTGTCGGCGGGGTTCGGCGAGATCTCCAAGCTGCCAAGTGGAAAGTACCGGGCGCGCTACATCGGACCCGATTCGCGGCGTTACAGCGGCCCGACCACCTTCGTCGCAAAGATCGACGCCGAGGGCTGGCTGGTCGCCGAGGAGCGGCTGATCAGTCGCGGTGAGTGGCAACCACCCCAGCCGGAGGCGCCGCCCGTCAAGCCGCCCCCCTTGGCCGAGTACGCGGCGACGGTCATCGGTCGACGCCGACTACGCCCGGCAACCGTCGCGCTCTACGAGAAGCTGCTGCGGCTGGCGATCAATCCGACCTTCGGCGAACGCCAGCTGGCCGAGATCGCGGTGAAGGACGTCACCGATTGGTACTGGACCATGAAGGCGACGCCCACCCAGCAGGCCAACGCCTACGGGCTGCTGAAGTCGATCATGAAGGACGCCGTCGACGACGGGCTGATCGCTACGAATCCGTGCCGTGTTAAGGCTGGCAGCCAGAAGACCCGAGCCCGTGAGATCGAGGTGCTCAGCGTCCAGCAACTCACCGACTACCTGGCCGCCGTCCCCGAGACTCGCCGGGTGCCGCTGCTGCTCGCGGGCTGGTGTGGCCTGCGCTCGGGTGAGGCGCGCGCGCTGCGGGTCCGTGACCTCGACCTGGACGCGGGCGTGGTCCACGTCCGCCAAGCTGTCGTCCGGCCTACCGGCCAACCGCTGATCGGACCACCCAAGACCGCGGCCGGCATCCGTGATGTCACCATTCCCCCACACCTGCTCCCGGCGCTGCGCGACTGGCTGGACGGCCAGCCACGCCGCGCTCGCGACGCCCTCCTGTTCCCAGCAGGCGATGGCGTCTCGCCGCTGAATGACAGCGTGCTGCGCGAGGCTCACGACAAGGGCAAAGCCGCGATTGGCATGCCCGGCCTGACGATTCACGGCCTCCGGCACACCAGCGCCATCCTCGCCGCCCAGCTCGGTGCCACCCTGGCCGAGTTGCAGGCTCGGATCGGCCACTCCACCCCGAACATGGCGATGCGCTACCAACATGTCGCCGCCGACCGCGACGCCCGGTTGGCTCGACGCATGTCCCAGCGGGCAACGGGCCAAGAGTGGAAGCCACTCGCACCCAAGCCGAGCAAACGTCAAAATGCGACAGCCAGGGAGACATTCGACCAGGACGCCCTTCCGGGCTTCGGCTGATTGCCTCTCGGGCCCCATAGCTCCCTATAAATCCTGCGGTTTATCGGGGTTTATAGAGCCGGGCCCTGGGCGAAGACAGGGTCGAGGATCTCGGCGACTAGGGCAACCTGATCGTCCAGGCTCTCTTCGCTGAGGGCTTCGAGCTTCTCCCTGCGCCGCCAGGCGGCCCACCTCGTCTGTCCGATCTGGCCGTAGCCGTCGAGATGTGGAGCGACGGGTTCGAGGGCTACGCCGCGATAACGGGCCACAGCGCGGGCGGAGCGCAGCAGGTCGGCAGTGTCGATGCCCTGGCCGGCGAGCTGGACGACGTCGATGTAATCGCGCCATCGGGTGCTGGTGATGCCGCGCTCGAGGATCGTGACGCCCTTTTCGGCGATCGTCGTCTCAGGGGCGTAGCCGAGCAGCTCGATCGGCTCGCCCAGCACCCGGTCGATGCGCACCCTGCGGGGTGCGGGGATGATTGGGTCGCCGGTGGACACGTCCCAGGCTGCGGTGCCGGCCCAGGGGCCGATGCGCGCTTTCACCCGGAGCCGCAGTGCCGGGTAGTCGGCTTGCTCGCGGATCTCCTGGACAGTGATCGTGTCGGTGTCGAACACGACCCCATCGCCGGCCTCTACGGCGGCGATGTCGTGGACGACGTCGGTGAGGTGCTCGGCTGTGACGTCAGCGCTGACCGCGTTCGCGTCGGCGTCCTTGGTGGGGCGGCGTGCGCCGTATGCGGCGAGCAGGAGACCGCCCTTGAGAATGAAGTCCTCGGCATGCACGGTGCACGTCAGACGGTTCAGGAACGACTCCAGCAAGTGCCGGATGAGGTACTCCTGCGTCGGTGCCGGAATCCCCGTCTTGTCGGCGACGGAACGCGCGGCTCCCTGGATGCGGCGGTAGATGGCCTCACCCTCGCTCACGACAGCGCGTCGAGTGCGGCGAGGATCGGAGTCTTGGCTCGGGGTAGCCGGGTGGCGATCTCGATCAGCCGCGCGGGCTTGCCGCCGCGGCGCAGCCATTCCTTCAGCGCGTCGCGGGCTAGCTCGTAGCCGAGTTCGCCGCGCAGCCGGAACGCGTCGGCGATCGACCGCTCCGGCGAGTACAGGCCGATTGTCAGTTCACTGCCGGGGATCGCGATCTCCTGGCGGCCTAGCTCGAAGGTGGCCTGGTCGAAGGTGTGCCAGGCGATCGCCGACTCTGTGGCGGGGATACGGGCGCCGCGTGGGATAGCGATGTCCAGTGCTGCGGGGATCTCGTCGGTTAGGTCGTGCTGGGCGAGCGCGGAGGTCAGGCAGATCGCCGCATCCGCACGCCGAGTGGCAGCCTCAAGCCAGTCCCAGTCGGTCGCGGCCGCGTCGGAGGGAAGATAGATCCCACGGGCGATGCGCTCGTAGCGTCCTTGCCGGGCGGCACGGTACAGGCCGCTTCGGGACAAGCCTTCCCTCCCCGCTGTGCTCGGCGTGAGCGCGGGCATGGTCACCTCCTTAGCATCGGTACGAATCGTTTACACATAAGAGTAGCTGTAGACGATCCGTACCGCTAGCGTCGGCGCATTCGCGTCGGCAGTATTCGCCATCGATGACCGGCGGCTGTGAGATGGTTTGATGATCTCCCGGACTCTGTCCTCGCTCCCGAAATGCCTACCGATGTGAAGCATTCTTTCGAGCCGGCCCTGCGGCAGTGGCATCAAGTGCTGGCCGTAGACAACAGGAGACATCACTGAGCTGTCCGCGGTTGTCTACGAAGTTCGTCCCTCAAACGCTCCGGAATGCGGCCGTGGGGCGCGGTCCACTGCGTCGGTGTCCACGTGGACGTCTCACAGGCGCTGAAGTCGACGCCGAGCCGCCTCGACAACCCCGTTCAGCGGTTCGACCAGCCGATCCAGCTCGGTCGTAGACAGCGCCGCTCCCGAGCGCGAGGCGCAGGCCCTCCAGATGTTCGACCCAGTCCTCGATACGACGCCGAGAACCGAAACTGTGAACAGCAGGTGGTGTGGCCGGGGCCTTCCGCTCCCGTTGGACCTCCACGATGAGCGGTTCGATCCCGACCATTCGATTCCCCCGGCGTTCGATGCAGGCGTGTGTCCGGCAGCGTGCTGAGCACCAGATCGGACGGCGCCCGCGGCCCAAGTAGACCACCGGCTCTCCGCACCGAGGACACGCATCTGGGTCTGCCGCCGCGGCACGGCGTCGAACCTCGACCGGAGCTTCACTCGCCCGCCGCCGCCCCGCCATCACCCTGTCCCGCTTCGTCACCATTCGACTCCCCTGCCTGCAGCCTTCACCCTCAGAACGCCTTCATCGACACCACCGCCGCAGAAGCTGTCTGAACGTGCCCGCCGCCCGCCCGTACCTCCTCCCCGACTTCCCGGACACACCTCTTGCACTTAGGCCATCGATTCGCTGGCATGAAACGTTCGGGGGGCGGACGCGTAATGTGTGGCCTTCAATGCTTGGAGCGTGCCGAGAAGTCAGGCTCACGCATTGGATCGAGCGACGGCCGCACGGTATTGGTGCATCGTAGTGGTCGTCGGCGAGGATCCTCGGCACGACCTTTCCCTATCCTGAGGCGCATGCTCCACACTCACCTGCACCGCGCGCTCGGCGAGAATCCTGGCCCCCTCACCGACCAGATGATTGATGCTGCGGTCGCCTCAGGTATCGAAGAGGGCGACGAGCTCGATTGGAAGGAGACGCTCCCGTCGGAGAGGGAATTTCGAGCCTCCGACAATGTGAAGGACATCGCAGCCTTCGCCAATGCCTCCGGCGGCATCATTGTCTTCGGCGTTAGGGAGACCGGGAAGGCCGCGGACGGTCGGGCGGACGCGGGCGAGCTGACCGAAAGCTACGAGCGCACCATCCGGAAGGTCTGCATGGCCGCCATCACGCCTCCAGTCTTCGGAGTTCAGGCGATTGCCATCCCCTCGACAACGGGCACACGGGCTGTCGCGCTCGTAATCCCCGCCAGCTCCGATGGCCCGCACCTCGTGTATCGCGGCGAGACGTTTGGGGCACCGCTTCGCACGGGCGCGGACACCCATTGGATGAATGAGCGGCAAGTTGAGGCTGCGTATCGCTCAAGGTTCGAAGGCGCGCGCCGTGGCGACGTAGTACTCCAGCAGATATTCGCCGACCTGGCGTCCGCTGTCGGGATCAGCGATGTAGTCGCCCTTGTCGGCGCTGCTCGCCCACGGACTCTGAGACCCAGAGTCGAACCCCGGGACGGAGTGTTAAGCATCGCCTATCAAGCGTCGCTCGTGGCTCGATGGTGGCTCTCGGGGCGCTCCCCGTACGGCCCCCTTGAGGACATAGACATCTATGGAGGGCGACCGACACTGTCCGGGCACTACCTGCCGCCCAGGGATCCCGGTTGCTCCCGCGAAGCCCACGCAGCGATATACGACGACGGCTCGGTCGGATTGTCGTGGCGCGCCGGCGGTCACGAGCACGAGCACACCGGCTCACCTTACAACCCGCACCAGATACCCACCATTGCGGTCGAAGCCTTCGTGGCCTCACTCATGGCGCTCGTCCATGCCGACTCCGCAGACAGACCCGCCGGGGACTACGAAGTCATCTTCGGCGTCGAATTCGAGAGCCCAAGCGGCCAACTGCCCGAGTTCCACGAACCGAATCCGCCCCGCCGACCGGTGTGCACCGCACGCTTAGCGGTCAGTTCCGGATTGTGCGCGCCACCTGCGACCCTTCGTCAGACGACGCCACCTTCATTGGAACCGCCGTCGACATCGCGACTGCCGCGCTTAACCAGATCGGCATATCGAAGTGCAGGAAACCTCAGCACATTGCTCCCTCCACGTCCGCGCAACTGGACCTGGTGACACTCCCTTTGACGGCCGGCCGAGTATCCAGGCCGCCGGGATCTGCGCCGCACGGCACATGCCCGCAGTTCGACAGACCCTCCCCAGATCGACTCCTCAACTGTCCGAAGAATTTCGTCGCGATCTCGGGGCAGGTGGTTGCTTCTGGGCAGTCTGACACAGAAATCACCCGCGCAATGCATGTCTGCACCCGGCATTTAGGGGCGAACACATGGAATCCTTGAGTCGGGCGGCCTCGAGTAACGCCGCGATAGTTGATCGCTTTGACATGCTTAGAACGCACGTTGACGCCCTAGTCCGCTGAATCTCGCGGCGCTTTGGATGCCGCCAAGTCTCGAAGGAACTCGGCGGTGTCGAGCATCTGCTCGAGAGTTTCTTGATTAACCCACGTCTTGCCGGACAGATGTTTATACCAATTCATCTCCCGAAGTCGGTGGTAAGTGATTTGATACATTCGCGAAATCGCACGGACATCCCAATCTGAGAAGATCCACTCGTCTGCAAGTTTCTGGACGACATGGCTACTTTGTCGACCTCGATCCCTGAGGCCAATAGCAGCTACGAGCAAATCAACTATCTCGTTAACGCCGCTAGCAAACTCCCATGCGTTGACGCCTGGCCAATAATGAGTAGGTTTCACTTGGTCCGCGAGGTCGAGCATGACTGCCTCCAGGCCCTGCGTCGGTGACCATATAGCTTCGAAAACACTCGCCTCAGGGTCGGCGTCAAGATGGACTCTGAGGCACGTCCCGTCCAGCACAATCCGCAGGTAGAACTGGGTCCAAGGGAGATCGCCGCGAACTCCAAGCGGGCCGACCAGGTTCTGCTTCGTTGCCTCGGTCAACACTTCATGCATGGCCTCGAAGGACGAATCGCCTAGCAGCCGCTTAACTCCAGCGATCTGGGCTTCTTCACGCTCCTTCAACTCGTCGGTCAAGCTTTGTTGCGACTCCTCAACTGTTCGGCGGAGCGTCTGCAGCTCACTCGATAACCCGCCCACCTCGTCTGACAACGCCTCTCGGACGTTCTCTATCTGCTGTTTGGTGGTCGTCTCGATGCGGTCGGTCAGCCAGTACACGGGCCCCAGTAGGAGCAGGGTGAAGCCGATTGTCATTGTGGCGTCGCTCCACCAGCCGTCGAATGAGCGCATGCAGTAGGAAACCGCGACCAAGCTAAGTCCAACAATGCTAGGTGTGACGAGCCAACCAACCCATCTGCTCGACCCTGAAGCACCATGCAACGCCCGTCTCATAAGGGGGCCCTACCAAGAAAGATGTCCGACCGGGTGCGCCTCGCGGCCTTTGGTCGTTCCGCGCTTGCCGGACTGCACTTCACCATCGCAGTTGTCCGCTTGTTTCAATTTGGCAGACATACAAGGGCGTCGCAAGCACGGCAGCCGGCGACCAGGTATCCGCAGTCGGGTGCACCACTCGTATGACCCTTGCGAGGAACTCTGAGTAGCCAACATATGTGAGTTCGTTATTGCTGACGCGATGAAGTTCCGCCAAGTATTTTATCGAGTCGTACATAAAAGGCTCGACGTCCAGGCGCTCTCGCGTCGTGCTCCAATTGTCGAAATGCTGTTCATGGATGCTGCGTTCATTGTCGCTGCTCTCAGAGACTTCAAATTCTCCCTGATCCGAAGTCAGATTGGCAACGAATCCACGGACCTCTCGCTGCAAGTAGAAGAAGCTTGAGTTGAGAACCCGACCAGTCGGCTCCGAGGACGGCAGCATATGTGCAGCTGCGCCACCCAGGACAAAGGGTCGACCCCCGCGAGATTCACCGCAGAACAACACGGTATCGCTCCCGAGGTCCGTTTCGCTGTCGGCTTTTCGACTAGGTATTACAATCGACCAAACGTCTGCTCCATCTCGAATGTAGGGTTCGGGTTCCTCAAGTGAACCCGGTGGCTCGGATCGCTCGATGGCCTCCTCGACTGCGCGCAGCTTTCCGTACAGGCTTGGGTCCGGGCCGGTTCGATGTATCTCATGGTTGGCGGCCAAGACTTTTAGGTCGAAACCGAGCCGCGTCGAGCGGGTCGAAAGAGACATGTCGAGCTGGTCGTACAGCATGTTGACCTTGGCCGTCGACAGGTAGTGGAAGTAGCGCGTCATCCGCATCTGGATAGTCTCCATCAAAGGTACTAGGGCATAGGCGCGCAGCGCCGAGGGCATGGACCAAAGCTCCTCGCGGATCAAACGTGATTGATCGACCCGCGCCCATCGGCAGAACCCGACGGCCGCTCTCGGCGGTACCCGGACGTCCGCCTCTAGGCAGATCCGGTCTCGTTTTAGCTCGGCACCGAGTACCCGCTGGCAGGCCTCGCTACGCTCCCAGGTGACAGGGTCGCCGCACCGGTTTCATGCGCGACGATTCCCCACGCTTGCCCCACGACAAGGAGCCAATGATGTCGATCGACCACCATCAGTCCTTGTCAGACGCCACTTTCTGGGCCCGATCCCAGAGGTTCAAGTCCTCTCCCGGGGTTCTCGTCAGCACGCCACCAGCAGAGTTGGTGATCAGAGCTGGCTTCCGAGCCGTCGTAGGCGCCGCCTGACCTCTGGGCTCATCACGTCGCGGTGTCGCTCAACGATGGCACCCGCCCGGACAGCCGTCAGCTGACTCGTCGACTCTCTAAAGGGGCCCCGCCTGCAGGCTTTGACAGCAGCCGCAGTTTCTCGCGCGTCCGCCTCGTGTCTTAAGTGGAGATAGTGAACCCAGTGCCGGGGAACCATTGGCTCAGATCTCTGCGCCAGTTCGGTAAGCAGCCGATCGCCGAGGGCGTTGCCTGTGCCGAAGCGGCTGGCAGGACCTTCCGACCCGTTCGCGGACGCCTTGCAGGCGTAGCTCGGCTCCAATCGCCGTGCTGTAGGTTTCCAATCGGCCACTCATCAGGCCCTCATTGCCCTCGAACGCCCCACGTGACGCAGTCGACGCACCAGAAAAGGACTACCCCATGTCAGTTCCCCGTGTGCAGTTCAGTGACGGCCACAGCATCCCGCAGATTGGACTGGGCACCGCGCTGAACGACCAGGAGATCGTGCCGGTCATCGTGAACGCCATCGAGGCCGGCTTCCGCCACATCGACACGGCCTACCGCTACGGGAACCAGCGGGGCGTGGGCCAAGGCATCCGCGACAGCGGTGTGGGTCGGGAAGAAGTGTTTCTCACCACGAAGCTGGACGGTGAGTTTCAAGGTGATGATCGTGCTGTTGCCGGGCTGGACGAGTGCCTGCGCCAGCTCGGCACCGAGTACGTCGATCTGTTGCTGATTCATTGGCCGCTCCCGGAGCGCGACGAGTATCTCTCCACCTGGAGGACCTTCGAGCAGTTGGTCGCCGCGGGCAAAGCACGGTCGATCGGTGTCTCCAACTTCAAGCCGGCCCATCTGGACCGGCTTCTTGCCGAGGCGACGATGCTGCCGGTGGTGAATCAGATCCAGCTCAGTCCCCGGATTACACGCAGCGACCAGGTGTCCTATCACCGGGAACACGGCATAGTCACCGCCGCGTGGAGCCCACTCGGATCAGGGTCGGGGCTGCGCGACGACCCGACCCTGGCGGCGATCGCCGCCAAGTACGGCAAGACACCCGCCCAGATCATTGTCCGCTGGGACGTGGAACTCGGGATTGTGCCCGTGCCGCGCTCAACGAACCCAGCACGGATGGCGCAGAACCTCGACGTCTTCGACTTCACGCTTACCACCGAAGAGATCGCGGCCATCTCGGCGTTGGACACTGGCGCTGAGGAGCGCGTCGACTCCGACACGATCGGTCATTGACCAATGTCGTGCGCCTCTCGCAGTCCCGGCGTTGACCTGTCGCGGCGCCAGGTCAAGGCTGTCGGCTACGGCACCTGAGCGGTGCCGACGTCGTGGTTCGGGGTCGGGGTCCCGTCGTCAGGGTGCACCGGGCTGAGGGCAGACGTGCCCCTCCGGATTCATCGGGTAGCCGCACAGCGGGCAGCTGGGTCGCCCGGCGCCGACCACCTCGAGAGTGCGCTTGGTGAATGCCCGGGCCATGCCGACCGGGATGTGCACCAGCAGAGACTCGGGCGGATCGACCTCGGTGGGCTCGGAGCCGAACTCGTCGGAGTCGGCGTCCTCAACGTCGGCCAGGGCGTATGCCTCGATGACAATCAATGAGGTCGTCGGATCCCAGCCGAGGCGCATGGCGCCGGTGCGGAACTGCGTGTCGAGCGGTTGCTCGAGCGGGTCGTTGTCGACGAGTTCGATGGGCATTGAGTGCGGAACTCTGAAGGGGTTGCCCTCGGTAGACCCCAGCTCGTCGAGCACCTCATCGATCTTCTCGGCGAGCCGGGCAGACTGCTCCTTCTCGAGGGCGACGGTCACAATCCTGGCTTTGGTGCGGGCCTGCAGGTAGAACTCACGGGAACCTGGTCGCCCAACGGTTCCGACCACGAGTCGATCCGGCCAGGCAAACTCATGCACGATTGTCGGCATGGGCACATTTTAGGACCCACGGCTGATCCGGCGGTCCCCGATCCGGGCGATCTCTCAGGCTGGGCAACGACTATCGGACGTGCACCCATGGCCGAGGGAATCACGCGCGTGGCTTACGACATGCGGGTGTGTGGAGACTCTTCCCACCGGACGTCTTCAACTGCAACCTGCTCCACAGAGGCAAGCCCAGCCGCCGCCAAGGCAGCGACCCATGCGTCCGCGGGCGGACGTCCGTTATGAGGATCGGGCCACAGCGCGAGCTCCGTGGAGCGACGCGAACCGCTGGTCGACCGCTTCCAGGAGGTCGGCAATGGTGATCGCCGCCGAATCATGCCCCCGGTTCCCGGACACCGCTGCGCCGCAAGAACGGAAGCCTCGTCCCGCGCTCGTCTAACCCGCCCAGGACGGTAACTGCAGCGGAATCACGCATGCTTGACCCAAGCGGCGTCCGGGTTCATCGTGTGGTTGGGCGGGTTCGACCCACGAACACCCAGGGCAGGAGACCGTCATGGCCATGGTGACTGTCGCCGCCGTGCAGGCGTCGTACATTTTGATGAACCGGGAGGCCACCCTCTCGAAGGTGGAGGAGCTGCTCGCCCGTCCTGACGTCCGCCGAGCCGACCTGGTGGTGTTTCCCGAAGCCTTCGTGCCGGGCACACCGATCTGGATCGATGGCCCGCCGATCTGGGACGGCGACGAGAAGTGGTTCGAGATGCTGGCCGATCAAGCGGTTGTCGTACCGAGCGAGACCACCAGACGGCTCGGCGCGGCGGCCCTGGCCGCGGGCGTCTACCTGGTCATCGGAATCAGCGAGCGCGAGCAGAACGGGAGCACGATCTACAACACGCTGCTCTACTTCGATCCCGCCGGAACCCTGATGGGCAAACACCGCAAGTTGGTGCCCACCGGCTCGGAGCGGACCGTGTGGGGCATGGGTGACGGATCCACGCTTGAGACCTACGCGACCGAGTTCGGCCGGATCGGCGGGCTGATCTGCTGGGAGAACTACATGCCGCTCGCACGGTTCTTCCTCTACTCGCAAGGGGTGGACATCTGGCTGGCACCGACCCTGGCCAGAGGCGATGGTTGGGTCGCAACGATGCGGCACATCGCACGCGAGGGCCGCTGCTACGTCGTGGGTGTGAACCCGGTCGCCCGCGTCGACCAGATCCCGAAGGACTTCCCAGACCGCGAGCGAGTGTGGCGGGTCGACCCCGACGATCCTGAGTGGATGGAACCGGGCAACACCGTCATCGTCGGCCCCAACGGAGAAATACTCGCCGGCCCCGCCCGGCACGAGGAAACAGTCCTGATCGCGGAACTGGATCTCGCAAAGGTGCTGTCGGCGCGCAGGATGTTCGACCCGGTCGGCCACTACCACCGCCCGGACGTGTTCCGACTTGCCGTCGACACTGCCCCACGTCCAGTTGTCACCACATTCACGGGTCGGCTGTCCGCGGACCATTGACGACGTACTCAACCTCGAGGCCGGCGCGCCGAGATCAGGTGGTGGGCCACGGTCGAAGCAATCAGGTGCCGGACGGACTGGCTGCGCCTGGGTCCGATGCCTACAGCTCGGCCACCGGTAGCACCAGGTAGGTCTCGGTCAGCCGAATCGATTCGTCGTAGCCACCGAGCACGACGAGTTGCCCGTGGGTGACGCCAACGGTCGAGAAGGATCGTCGACCACCGGCCAGTTGCCCGATCGTCGATGCCGTCCCGGTGCTGATGTCGATCAGTTCCACGCCCTCTCCGCCGCCGGCCACCACGACTCGGCCACCGGGCAACGTCACGACCGAGTCGGTCAGTTTGTACCGGCCCGCCAGCAGGTCGGGCCCCGGCCGGAAGCGCCGGGCGATTGGGTCGTACAACTCGGTGCTGGCCAGCAGAGTCTGATCGTCCGTCGTGCCGCCGATCACGAGAACCTCCCCGGATTCGAGCACGGTGACGCCATGTTTGAAGCGTCCGGTGCCGAGGCTCCCCACCTTGCGGGATCGTCCATCGGGGCAGATTTCGATCGCTTGGTCAGTTGCCACTTGCGAGCGTCTCTGTCCGCCGAACGCGAGCACGCAACCGTTGGGCAGGGAGGCCGCGGCTAGACCATCGGCGGGCAGTGGAAGTCGAGGACCAGCGGTGAACTCGCCGGACTTCGGGTCATAGATCTCCGTGGTGTCGGTATACGTCGACGGCGCGACCCAGCCTCCGGCCACCAGCACCCGACCGTCACCCAGGAGGGCGGCGGCATGCCCTCCGCGCCCGAGCCGAAGCGGCCCCGTGGCCGTCCATCGGTTGGTGCGTGGATCGAACAGCTCGGCGCTCGCCAATGGCGGCCGCCCCTCCCCCGAAAAGCCTCCCACCACCAACACCCGTCCGTCGGCGAGCGCGACCGCCGTGTGGGCATCACGGGCATCCGCAAGGTCGGCGACAGGTGTGGACGATGCGCCCGACACCAGGAAGGTGGAGTTGGTGGCCGTCGTACAGCCATCGAGGTCGCAGCCACCCGCGACCAGCAGGTCGCCGCCGGGTAGTGCGGTCATGGTGTGTGCGGCACGCTTGGCCAAGGCGCCCTGGCTCGCGGCAACAGATGCCTGGGCCGGAGTGGGCTGAGCGGTCGGAGCGCCGGTGGCCGAGCACCCGACGAAACCCAGCGCAACGCCTGCGACGAGCGCCAACGGAAATCGGGTCACCGGTTCAGTGTCGCCCGGTCACCCCCGCCCTGCCACTAGTCAGAGGCCCACCGCCCTCACGACCGCTTCTGATCGGCGTGCGCGGGGGCAGTACGTTCGAGGCGATAGGTGGGTGGAAGCGGGCCCTATTCGTCGGACGATCGGGGAGCTGACTTCTCCTGGATGCGCAGGATCGTGGCGGTCGGTTCACCCGCTAGTCCGGGGCTGTTGGCCGGAATGGCCCACACCCGGGAGCGCAGGAGCTCGCGAAAGGCGATCGCGGCGTCCTCGCTGTCGAAGTCGAGGTCGACGAGGATGAAGCGGGAGTCGTCGATCGGTCGTCTGATCACATGGGCCCGGACTCCCGACTTCTCGCGCAGGTCCGCGAAGCTGTCGAAGGCGTGCTTCCAGGTGGCGTAGTCGGTGATGGGGTGCTCGATGTGCAGTGTTGTCATGTGACGAGCGTTCCGTCGAGTTGATCCGGCGCCTATCCCAACTTGTTGGGGTGACGAGGATCGGGACGACCCCTAGCCTGTGCAAATGAACCGGCGCCCCGAGGCGAGCGCGACCGTGGAGGCGTTTGAGCGGCTCGTCTTGAGGCCGTTCACAGACGGTCGCGCGCTTCGCGAGGCGGCGCTGGCGATGCTGCGTCGCACGGTGGGGTTCGACTGGTACGCATGGATCCTGACCGACCCCGTTACCGAGGTGGGTACCGATCCGCTCGCCGAGGTGCCAGACCCGAGCGAGATCCCTCGACTGGTGCGGCTGAAGTACCTCACCGCGGTGAACCGATGGACCACTCTCGACACGGTCTCCCTCTTGGGCGACCAACGAAGCGACAGCCAACTCTGGCGTGACGTGCAGTCGCGACACGGAGTTCGCGACGTCGTTTCGGTAGTGCTGCGTGACCAGTTCGGCTGTTGGGCTTTCCTCGACCTGTGGAGCCGTCACGTCTACGACCGTGACGCACTGGATCTGCTGCGCGGGCTGGCACCTGTGCTCGCGGCCGCGCTGCGCCGGTCGGCAGCCGCCACGTTCGCGATTGTCGTCGACGCCCCGTCAACTCACGAGGGCGCCGCGGTGCTTCTCTTCGACGATGATCTGGAACTGCTCGGACGGACTCCCACCTCGAAAGAGTGGCTGGCGCAACTGCTCCCGACAGACCCCGGCAGGGATCCCGTACCCGCCGCTGCGCTCAACGTGGCAGCGCAACTCCTGGCCCGCGACAGCGGCGTAGACCTACACCCCCCGGAGGCGCGAGTTCATCTCCGCGGCGGTTTGTGGGTGACGTTGAAAGCAGCCAGGGTGCCGCCCAGCCCCCTCATTGCGGTGACGATGGAAGCCAGCAACCCGGCCGAACGACTCGACCTCTACCTTCGCAGTCACGCGCTCTCCCCGCGCGAGCGCGAACTCGTCACGCTGCTCGCGCAGGGCCACCCGACCAAAGAAGTCGCCATCCGCATGTTCTTGTCGGAACACACCGTCCAGGACCACGTGAAGTCCATCTTCGCCAAGACCAACACCCACAACCGCCGAACCCTCCTCGCGCACGCCCTCGGCGTCAAGAGCGATGGGCCCTGATCCGCTCGGATTCCAGCCGGCTGGTTTGGCATAGGACCGGATCGCCAATCTGGCGCGACCTGCCGCCTGGACGCTGACCAACGACGTGCCGACCTCGTATCGAGCCTTGCTGCGGCCACCCTGGCGGCGCCGAAGCAAACGGGCTCCGTTCGACCAGATCAGGTGCGCAGCCACGGTTTGGTCGTGAAGATGGCCCGATCCCCACACTCGGCCCCCTTCATGGCCGAGAAGGTCAGCGATTCATCTGTCAGCCTGAAGTCAAGCGAGTCGACACGTCCGAAGCTCAACTGGTGATCGTTGAGAATGCGATAGCTCTCCGTCGTGCCGAGTTCGCGGATGGCGCTCGGACCTCCCACTCGCACCCAAAGGGTCATGGATCCGCGCTCAAGGGTGAGGTCGTACACGACACTGTCGCTGATGCCCTCGGCACCGCCGATGCACCGTGCGTCAGCCGACTTGACCTTGGGCCAGGAGACCATCATCCGATAGGTGCCGTCGACGGGTGTCTGCGGATTCGGCTCCTCGGACTGCACCGGGCGGTTGCCGAATCGAAGGCTGGCAAGCAGCGCGTCGAAGGACTCGATCACCCTGGCCATTTCATCGTGCTCCATGGACGCCTCCGTCCGTAGCCAGACAAGAAGGGTCCGGTCCTCGACCTGGATGACGGCCAGCCGAACCTCGAGGCCCGGTTGGAGTCCGTAACAGGCAGCTGCCAACATGCCCTTGACCGGGCATCCGAGCGCCCCGTCCAGGCCGTGGTCGATGGTGGCGGTCAGGCGAGTGGCGGGTCGCCCCGCGATCGTGGTGGTGATCCGATCGCGGAACTCGGCGCCCACGCTGGTCAGGCCGAGCAGATACGCGAGGTATTCCTGTGGCACGGCAGAGTCCTTCTGCTGGCCCGGCCGGTACACCGAGCGTGGCGCGAGGAAGCGCACGGCGGGAGCATTCGGAGCTTCCCACGTCACGAAGTTGGACTGCTCGGTTGTCGGCTCGGGGTCGAGCCAGGCCGGTGGCCCGACATCGAAAGGGATCACGAATGACGAGCTGGCGTACGACGCCGTGCTCGGACTCGGCGAGGTTGCTGCTGCGGACGTAATAGAGGCGGGACTGCTGCATGAGCTGAGGACGAGAACCGCGAGGGCGGCTGAAGTCACCGCCGATACGCGCGCCCGGACGCGCTGGGTGAGGCTGGACATGATGCGCCTTTCGGTACGTGCTTTCGGATCGTGGGGCGCTGCAGGACACGTCTGCCCAGTAGGCCCATCGCCGCTCACGGCCTGATGACACCGACCAGAACCGACCACTCGGTGACCGTGGTGCTGCCGTTGTTGGTGATGTTGCAGCCCGCGCGGTACGTGGTCATGGTGAGCCCGCCGCCTCCGGGGATCAACGTCTGGACGCCGGTGATGTTGACGTTGTCGACCTTCAGTACGTGGCCCGTTCCAGCACCGAACGGGTATCCCTTGCGGGCAGAGGCGGTGATCGACAGCGCGCAGTTCGCGAAACCGGTCGATTCCCCCAGGTCGAGCCAGAAAGCCTGACCGGGCTTGAGGTTCTCGTTGCGGTTGTACGGCCCCATGATTCCGACGGTAGCCATGATGTTCCTTCCTGATTGCGGTGGAACCTCAGAGTGACCCGGCAAGGCATCTGACCGCGTCGTGGCTGACGCGGGAGCTTGGCCACGTGCCGCCACCGTCCGCAGACGTGGCTGACCGGGTGGTTGATCTCCGTACAGGTACCGATGGTCAGCGGAGTCCGCGCGGCCTAGCGTTGAGACGTGTTGGGGTGGTCGCGTGCCGTGTCTGTGGGCAGCCTGGTTTTGGCAGTCGCTGCCCTGGTGTCGACCCTGATTTTCGGGCCGGCCAATGCTCCGGCCGGCGTCGTGATGGCGTCACTGATCGCCAGCGCCCCCGCCCTGATTCTGGCCCTCGTGGTCACCTGGAGGGGACGGGCCGCAGTGGTCGGACTGCTGTTGGCTGCAGCCGGGTTGATCCCTCTGCTGATCCTGCTGGCGGATGCGCTCATCGCTGCCGGAAGAATGAGCGGGGCGAGCCCGCAGCAGGTCGCACTCTCGACCCTGCTGGCCACCGCGACCGCCGGCACCTGGACGCTGTTGTTCCTGCCGTTCGCCGTGCTGCTGCTGGTGTTTCCCGACGGCAGGTTCCTCGCGCGAGCGTGGCGACGGGTCGCGGCGTCTCTTGCCGCCGTCGTCGTGGCCTTCTGCCTCCTGGGCGCAACCCAACCTGTCTGGACGGGCTTCGGCACCGTCGTGCGCGAGGGAGCTTCGGTCGCCGCAGTCGTCTTGCTCGGCGCGTTCCTCGTTCTGCTGGCGGCTTGTGCCGCGGGCGCCGTCGTCCGTTACCGTTCGGCGGTCGGGCCGGCCCGCCTGCAGCTTCGTTGGCTGGCCCTGGCCGGGGCGGGGCTGCCGTTGTTCGTCCTCCTGGGCTGGGCCAGCATGCTGCTGTTCGGAGCCAACGACTCCTTCGACATCGTGCTGTTGGCTGTCTACGTCGCGATCCCAGTGACCGTCGCGATAGCCGTTCTGCGGTACGACCTGTACGACGTGGATCGGTTGCTCGTCGCCACTGCCGTCTACACCGTGCTTCTCGCCGGGGTTGTGGCCGTGGTCGCCGCGACGTCCGCAATCGCCGGGATGCTCGCAGCCGGCACGTCCACCGTCGTCATGGTGGCAGTCACCGCAGTCACCACGCTTGCCCTGGGTCCGACCCGGCGGTGGGCTCAGCGTTGGCTTCGGCGTTGGCTCTTTCCCGCGAGCGAGCGGGCCCGGCGAGCCCTCGCGCAGCTCCTGACGCACGTACAGTCCGGCCATGCCCGGCCCGAAGAGGTCGAGCACGTGCTGCGGATGGCTGTCGGCGACCCAGGCCTTCGGATCGCTTTTCGCGTGCCAGATGGCGACGGCTCGTGACAGCGGGTGGGGAACCCACCTCGCCGGCCGGCAACGCAACCGAGGTGAGGGTGGCGGACCGATTGATCGGGGTGTTGATCCCGGGCGACCCGGCAGCCCTCGCGCTGCCGACCGACATCGCCGACGCCGCGGCGCTGTTGATCGAGATGGTCAGGCTGCGAATGGATCTGGCCGCCGCGCTGGCCGAGATCGCCGCCAGTCGTGAGCGCTTGTTGCGCGCCGGCTACTCCGAACGCCGTCGCCTCGAGCAGGACCTGCACGACGGAGCCCAGCAGCGGTTGGTCTCGCTGGGAATGGCCCTTCGGCTCGCCCAGCGGCACCTGCACGATCGGGACATCGACCTGCACGGCATTCTCGACGAGGCAGTCGCGGAACTCGCCACCGCCGTTGCGGAATTGCGTGCCATCGCCCACGGCCTTCGTCCCAGCAGCCTGGACGACGGCTTGGCCGCTGCCCTGACCACCCTCAGCCGCAACTCCGCGATTCCGGTGGAGCTCTCGGTGGACGTGGGCGCACTGCCCGATCTGGTCAGTACCACCGCCTATTTCGTGGCCAACGAGGCGGTCGCGAACGCGGTCAAGCACGCCTCGGCCACAGCTGTCTGCGTCAGTGTCAACAGAGTCGATGAGGCGATCGTCGTCACCATCGCCGACGACGGGCGCGGCGGAGCCGAACTTCGTCCCGCCTCCGGGCTCGCCGGACTCAGTGACCGTGTCAGCGCTGCGGGCGGGGCCCTGCGGGTGCGCAGCCCACACGGACGCGGCACGACGATCGAGGCGGTGCTGCCATGCGCATCGTGATCGGCGAGGACTCTGTGCTCTTCCGGGAGGGACTCTCGCGACTGCTCGCCGACCACGGCCACGAGATCGTCGCGGCCGCCGGGGACGCCCCGTCCGCTCTGGCAGCCATCCGCTCGAATGCCCCGGACCTGGCCATCCTGGACATTCGGATGCCACCCGACCACACCGACGACGGCGCACGAGTCGCCGCCGCGGCCAGGGCTGAGTTTCCCGAACTCGGCATCGTCCTGCTGTCGCAGCACGTCGAGACCCGACACTCCGTCGACCTCGTCGTGGGTGGACGCTTCGGCTACCTGCTGAAGGACCGAGTACTCGACCTTGCCGACTTCATGGCGGCGCTCGACCGGGTCGCTCGCGGCGGCTCCGCCCTCGATCCCGACGTCGTCGCGCAGTTGCTGGCGACCCGCCAATCCGACTCGTCGCTGCGACTGCTCACCCCACGCGAAACCGAGATGTTGGCGCTGATGGCAGAGGGCCGCACGAACGTGGGCATCGCCGGTCGCCTCTTTCTGACCGAACGCACGGTGGAGACCCACATCAGCAGCATCATGAACAAGCTCAACCTCACCGCCGCGCCGAACGACCACCGACGCGTCCTCGCCGTGCTGGCGTTCCTCGACGGCCGAGACAAGGCGTCGAAGGCAGCACACCAGCCCTGACGTTGTGGATTCGGCCGCACGAAGCCCGGGTGTGTCACCGCTGCGCCGGGCACCTCGCAATCGGGAGCCGGGGCCCGGCAAGCCGTCACCTGGGCGTGTAAGCATAGCCGCATGACCGCCGTAATCTCGCACATCACGATCGACTGCACCAACGCCTACGAGCTCTCGGAATGGTGGAAGGCAGTCCTCGGGTACAACGACCTGCCGGACGACCCCAACAACCCCGGCGACGTGGAATGCATCATCGTGGATTCCGACAGTGGCCAGAAGCTGCTGTTCATCGAGGTGCCCGACTTCGATGTGTCGACGCCCAAGCGCATCCATTTCGATCTTCGGCCCGCGACAGGACGCCGTGAGGACGAGTTGCGCATTCTGCTCGGCCTCGGCGCGGTTCAGCTGGCCGACCATCGCGGCATCCACGGCCCCGGCACAGGATGGGTGGTCTTGGCAGATCCGGAGGGCAACCAGTTCTGCATCCTTCGCGCCGAGCACGAGTACGCCGAACAGGCTTAGTGCCGCCGGGGCATGGGTCTGCACCGTCCGGCCGGGTTGCCCATGGCCGCTGGCGAGTGAGCGGCGGCGGTGGTGGGCGACGAGGCCGGTTGGCGGCCCGGCCGACCGCGTCCATCGATACGTGGGCGCCGATCACATCGCCGCAGCGGCTGCGTCCCTCACTAGAGTCGGTGGCATGAATCGCGTGCGCTGGGGGGTCATCGGTGCCGGTGACGTGGTCGAGCACAAGAGCGGACCTGCGTTGCAGCGCGCGCGAAACTCGGAGCTGGTC
>Ga0209277_10000333_pt1 | contig 23964 bp, 17 predicted proteins | sample JI81AbrownDNA_FD_187503 | JGI IMG/M metagenome (GOLD analysis project Ga0209277, IMG submission 187503) | Wastewater effluent complex algal communities from Wisconsin, to seasonally profile nutrient transformation and Carbon sequestration -... | ecosystem: Engineered > WWTP > Effluent > Algae... | reverse complement strand
TTCGAAGATGAAACCTATTGGTTAAAAATTCCTCGCAAGGGAACTACAATTGAAATTGGAATCAAAGCAAATCAAATGTCAGAAAAGGAAACCTTTATTCCCGTTGCGAATTTGATTTTCAAGAACGACATGTTCGAGTTAGTTGAGAAAAAGTAGAATTTTCAATTTGACATTAAACTGATTTTGATAGTTGTATATTAAAGAAGGAATTATAATGAAACTAAAATTAGCGGGACACGAGACTTTTTATCCTAGAGAACATTGGCTTTATAAAGGTATAGGTGAAAAGGAAGCTAAGGTTGCCTCTTTAAAGGCTAAGCAAGTCAGTGGCTTCTTTAAAGAGCAAGAAGAGTCTAATGATGATTATCCCACTGACTATATGGGAGTAGGGGTTAATATGGTGAAGGCGATTCGCCATTGGGTCAATGTATTTGGACTTCTAGACAAAGAAGATAAATCTGATTTCATAAAACTAATTTTAAATTACGATCCCTTTTTAGATAAGACTGCTACTAGTTGGATTCTTCATTATAATTTGATTACTTCTGAAACTGCTCCTACTACCTGGCATTGGTTTTTTACTCAGTCTGAGCTTGTTAGCTTTGATAAGGAATCTTTTCTTCGTTCTTATAAAGACTGGCTATCTACTCTTGATTTAAAACAAACCTATTCTGAAAAATCACTCGAGAACGACTATCAGGTATTAACCGCTATGTATTCAAGAGACGATAGAGATTTATTTTATCCTTCTCAGTTTGCAAGCCTCGGTGTTCTTTCTTTTAATCCGCATTATCGTCGTTATTCGCGAAGTGTAAATCCTGACTTAGATATTTCGATTCTGCTTTATTTATTTTTACTCTTTCGGGATCGTTTCTTTCGTGGGGCTGAGACACTTGATCTAGAAAATATTCGTAACATTGCAGAGTCTCCTCTTCGTGCTCTTAAGATAGATATCGATCATTTCTTTGAGCTTTCTATGAAGCTGCCTTCTAAGATTTCTAAAAAAGTAAAACTCTCTCGCACTGCTGGAATTAAAACGATTCAATTCTTCGGACTGACTAAAAATGATTTACTCTCTGAAATTTATTCTAGTGAGAAGATTGAGAATTATTTGGATTAGATATTGCAAATAAAATGATTGCAAAAAAAGAGTTTAGCATTTATCATAAGGAATTGTCTTTTGGCGTTGAGGAGTATTTATGAATACCTATATTATACGTGAGAATCGAAAAATTAAAAATAAAAAAATTACCATCAATATTCCTGATAGCTTTGCGTTTGATGAAGTCGAAGTCATCATTCTACCAATTGCAGCGAGAAAACAGAAAACAAAAAAAAACTCAACTAATCAATCGTTACTTGGACTTCAAGGAAAAATTCATTGGGAAGGTGATCTAAACAAAATGAGACAAAGTAGAGTATGATCTTAGTTGATACTAGTATCTGGATAGATTTTTTAAATAGTAAAGATGAGATAAATTCTAAAAAGTTATGCCTAATTTTAGAAGAAGGGGGCGATATTTGTATAACAGATATTATCCTCACTGAAATTCTACAAGGGATTCGCGATAATAAAGAGTATACAAAGACAAAAGAAATTTTACTCAATTTAAAATTTATACAACCTAAAAGTCCAGACACATATATTCAAGCAGCCGATATTTATAGAGCTTGCAAGAAGAAAGGACTCACGATTCGTAAAACCATTGATTGTATTATTGCTGCAATTGCAATTGATCATACTATACCTATTTTAACCGACGATAAAGACTTTGAGAATACCGCCAAATGTTCAAATCTTAAGATTTACTCCAAAGCCTGACACATTTCAATATATGCACTACTTCGATTACAATGCAACTACTCCACTTCATCCTGAAGTAAAAAAGCATATTCCTGAATGGTTAGAGCTTTATGCAAATCCATCTGCTGTGCACAGGGCAGGACGTCAGGCGCGAGAGAAATTAGAATCAGCTAGAGCCAATATACTTAAAAACTTAGGACTTGAAATTTATAAATTAGCTTTTACTTCCACAGGAACAGAGGCAAATTTTCTTGCACTTAACTTTCTTTTTCAGGATGAGCCAGAAGAGGATACTCAGGTGTTACTCTCTGCAATCGAGCATCCGAGTATTTACAATTTAAAATCGCAACTTTCTGACCGCGGATATAGAGTAAGATGGATTCCTGTAGACAAATATGGATTAGTCGATGTTGATTTCATTGATGACAATTGCAATGACGAGACAGTCTTAGTTGCTGTCATGCTTGCTAATAATGAAACCGGAGTCATTCAACCTCTCAAAGAAATTCGTGAGATTACAGATCAGTATGGTGTCTATTTACACTGTGATGCAATTCAATCTCCCGGAAAGATGAAATCAATATTTGCGGAAATTGATGCCGACTCGTATTCGTTTTCTTCGCATAAAGTCTATGGAATGAAGGGAGTTTCGGCAGTGGCATATCGGAGTAAGCCGGTTCCGGTATTCAAAGGAGGAGATCAGGAGAAGGGAATTCGTCCCGGCACAGAGAATCTTCCCGGTATCCTCTCTTTTGATAAAGCAATTTCTGAAATTACAAAGAATGAGAAGAAGTATCTAGACTTACAAATGAAAAATAGAACTCTTTTGGAGACTAAACTTAAAGCGATAGGCGGAATTGTTGTCGGTGAGAAGGTGGAGCGACTTGTAAATACTAGCTGTGTTACTCTTTCCATTTCAAACGAAAAGCTTTTGATTGAGCTAGATAAACGAGGCTTTGGTGTATCGCGCGGCTCTGCTTGTCATGCAGGAGCCTGGGAGCCTAGTCATGTTCTTACTGCAATGGGTCTCACAAAAGATATCGCCAATCAAACCATTCGCATATCAAGCGGAATATTTACCACTTCCGAAGAAGTGGATAATCTTTGTTTGGCGATAGAAGAGATTCTTAAGAAGTAGCCTTACTTTACAAACCGTATTAGCATATGTGCAGCATTAGGTTTAACCGGATTGGTTACTCCTCCGATGTCTCCATTCGAAGTTCCTGATAGATAGAGCGTATTATTTGTATCGAAGGCAATTCCTGTTCCGTATGTAGTAGAGCCTGCTGAGCCTATTAATTTTACCCATTCGAGATTTCCACTGGAACTATACTTTGCTACAAAGAGATCTTTTACCCCGTTTAGAGTTTGACCAGCTAGGTTTCCATTTGTCTCACCTGTAATATAATAGAAATCATCCGGTGAGCGAGTAATGGCATACGCCATTGTCTGTGTTGTTCCACCCGGAGATAATTGTCTTTTCCAGGCTACTGTTCCGTCGGAGTTAAACTTCGCTATGAAGGCATCATGGTAGTCGCCTACTGCTGATATTTTCGTTAATCCGTCAAGATTACTTGCACTCTGCCCTGTCACATATATATTACCGGAAGGATCTGATGTCAGTCCTGCGGGAAAATTATAGCCGTTAGCCGAATAGGCAGTCGAGGCTAATGCGTAACAATTTTGAAAAACCATACTGCTATTGAATTTATAGACAACAATTGTTCTTTGTAGACCTACTGTCGCACAACGAGTCCCTGTAGATTGAGAAACACCCGCGACCCAGATATTACCGGATACATCTACAGTGGTTGCAAAACCTCCAATATGATAGCCAGAACTTGCAGCATTTACCGATCCTGTTAGGGCACTTTGTAAACGTGTTCCATTTGTATCGTACTTAATCAATGTCATGGCTGAATCTGATCCACCTGGATTCGGTATCCCGTCTAACGTTCCGTTTGTTTGTCCGGATACATATATATTTCCGCTTGCGTCAGGCGAAACACCGACAGTTTGTAAATCGGCAGCAATGCTTTTCACAACTGTCCATTGCTTGTTTCCATTGCTATCAATTTTTGTTATTCCTAAGGATGCACTTACTGCAACAGGTTGACCGTCATACGTTCCTCCGTTGGATCCCCAAGTATTTCCAGAAATAAAAACATTCGCATTGGAATCAATTGTAAGTCCCTTTTGCCAAAAACCTCCGATTGAAAGTGGAATGACTCTAGTCCAAAGTCTTTTTCCATCCAAATCATATTTTGTAACAAAGGAAGTAGAAATGCCTGGATAAGGATTAGGCTCACCGTCTAACGCACCAGCTGTCGAACCTCCTGCATACAGGCTATTAGTCGCTGTATGGAAAAATAAACTTCCATATCCAGAAGCATATCCATTCGCAGTATCTTGACCGATGACTCCGTTTAAAACAGTCCAGACATTTTCGCCAGTGCCTAGAATTTGGAGGCTTAAATTAAAATCAATCTTTCCGCCTGAGTTTTGTGCCGTAATCGTATAGGCTGTTAAAGGAAATCCTCCGTTCAAATAAATAGCACTACTCGGAGTTCCCGTAATAGAGCCGGTCGATGCGTTAAACGTCAGACCTGTCGGTAGAGTTGGAGTAATTGTCCAAGAGTCAACAACACCCGAGACACTTGGGGTAAAATTTACAGCGTTGCCCGGAATTAATTTAAAAGAAGAAGAGGCTCCATAGGATACACTAGCAGGCGCATTAGGAGGTGTAACCGCAGTAGAAGTAGTCGTTGCCGTTGGAGTAGTCGTAGACACTATAGGAGAAGACGGATTAGTCTCTAGAGAAGCAAGTTTTCCACTCCCTACAAAATAACTTGCCGTAGAGCTAGACTTGGACGTTACATCGAACGGAGATCTTTTGGCTTTTAAACAATTTGTAAATAGAACCGAAAATATAATTAATAGTTTAAGTTGCATAGAGCCACCTTTAGAATCAAAACTACAGTCTATGCATGTAAATTTATTTTCAACTCATTTTCTTTTATAACTCTTTTACATTATTAATTGTATTCTCTAGTCTTTCTCCTTTATTCTTTTGAATAAAAGTTTCAAATCTATTGATAGTGTTTAAAAGAACTTGGTCAATGAGTCTGATGACATGAATTCTGGCTTCCGGCGGCATTTCATGGTAAGTCTCTACTTGGGAGACTCCTTTGATTTTACTTTCAAATCTATCTACTTTGATTTTAATTTCAGAAAAGTTTCCTGGCTCGAATGTCAATATACGAATAATCGAATTCAAATCATTCTTTAGATTTCGCTTGCTCGAAGTGATTTTAATTTCTTTAACTTTGCTATTCTGAAAAGAAAATTCCAATTGGCGAGAAGATACAATTTGTAGGTGAGAATTCGCAGCGATTACAGGCGATTCATCGTTGATAATTACAGTGTTTTGAATGCTCTTGTTTAATTCACTGATCTTTACCTGCAATTTTTCGATTAATGCAATTTTAGTTAAAATTTCTTTTTCATGATTGGAGATACTTGTTTGTAAGCCGGTCGCATACGCTCCCGTATTATATGCATCATCTGAGGCTAATTCGGGATGCGGTTTTTTTTCGCTAGTAGGATTGCTTGTATTTGTTTGCGCAAATACAAGACTAGGAATAGAAAGAAAAAATAAAATGCATAAGATAGTTTTCATGGAATAACTCCTTTTTTTATCATTGCTAATGATGTAAATATTATCGTTATGCCACTGACTTTTGGTCAAGGGAAAAAGGTTCTAGTTTATGAATAAATTTCTTTCTTTGCTTTTGTTTTATTCTGCGATTTTAATCTTTCCACTGGCAGTTAAGTTATCCATTACTTTGCAAATCAAAAGAAGAATTTCTTCTGATTATTCTCCTTTTTTATATCGATTGTAATATATCAATTGATATAATGCAATGTTTCTTGTGTTATTAATTACTATTTAATAGATGGATTCTTTTCTGTCTAAGAATGCACTGAATAGACTAACTACTATTATCTGCATATACACTATTATTGTCAGCTTTTGCTTCCAAAATGCGGTAATTTCATATTATCCGTTTTACTGAATTCGGGGTTAGGTTTACTCGCAATGCATTTGCATTTCTCGAGTCCAATTTTTAAATCTTGTAGATCTAAGAAACATGCTTGACGAAATTTTCCTTCTTCTCTAAATTTTATCCGTTGAAAAAATTCTTTCACTGAATTCTTTTATTTATTGTAATGGAAATAAATTTACTTTTATCAGGAATCACCGAATGAAACACAGCCCAATTTATTTCTTTGTTTTATACATTCTTTTTACTCTATCCATTTTCTCTCAGACAAGAAATTCTGATAAACTTTTCACACCTAAAGAGGAATTGAATAGAGAAATTGAAGAACTAAAGCAAGAAAAGAAAAGACTGGAAGAGGAAATTCGAAATCTAGATAAGGCAAAGGAAAAGAATTTACTTCCAAAAGAATCTACTTCTTCAAATACAGAGAAAACATATAAGGAAGAAGATTTCTTTAAATTGGAAGACAACATTGTAATCACAGCTTCTAGGAAAGTTCAGAAAGTTTCCGAAGCTCCGGCTTCCGTATACGTAATTACAGATAAACAAATTCGTGCGAGAGGATACAGAACATTAGTCGATGCGCTCCATGATGTGCCCGGCTTTGATTTTCAACATACTTATGGCGTTTACCCTGAACTCATTCATCAGCGCGGATTAGTTGGAGAGAATAATCGAACCTTGGTCTATGTAGATGGGGTTCCTGATAATAATATTAATGAAAATGCAGTTCTAGCAGGCACTATTCGTTTTCCGCTGAATAACGTCGCTAGAATTGAAATTGTTTCTGGTCCTGCTTCTGCTCTTTACGGTGCCAATGCTTTTAATGGAATTATCAATATCATCACTAAAGATGGAAAGACCCATCCAGGAAATCACGTTGATTTCACTTATGGAGGGTGGGAAAAAAATTTAGCAAATCCAGGATACTCCGCTAGCTTTTCTGCTAGAGGCAATTCAGGTGTAAACGCAAGTGATATACAATACAGCGTAGGTGGATATTATTATAAAACTGATGGACCTAATTTTTCTAATACAGGAAGACTTGATAAGCCAGGATTCGAAAATAGAGCCAATCAAAATGACATAAATTATTTTACAGAAACAAAAGCTTGTGGTGGTGTTTGTAACCAGAATGCAAATGCAATTGGCAATTGGTGGTCTCCTACTTACAATAATTCGAAAGAGGATACTTATAATTTGTCGGCAAAGTTTAGTAAAGGTGGATTTCGTTTTCAAACAGTGAATTGGCAATACCAGCAGGGGCAGGGGACATTTGGAAACGGGACAGAGCAAATTGATAGCAACCAAAGAGGATTGGATACAGGAAAATTTGATTCTAGAAATTTAGCTCGTCTATATGGAATCATAAAAGACCCAAAAAACATTGGAACAGGAGGTTTTATTGGGTCTCATTGGGATTTTAAAAATAATAGTGTAACAGTGGGTTACCTCCATAAGTTCTCAGAAAAGCTGAATTTAGACAGTGAGCTTGTTACCCGCTCTACGCAAATTTTAAGCTCAAGCAATGAATTCTATCCAAATTCAACAGACACCTCTGCCTACTATCGTCCGAACGATGTATCTCCTGCTGCCGGTGCAAAGGCTATTCGTGGCGTGTCTGCTTATTCGAGACCAGATAATAACTATCAGCTTGAAGAGAAGCTTCAATACAATCAATCTGATAAACTCTCCACTACGGCCGGTTTAGTAGTCAGACAATTTATTACTCCAAAAGATTATAACAGTTATGAACGATTTACCTACAATACCTATTCTGGTTATATACAACAAATTTATAAACCTGTTGAAAAAATCGTAATCACAGCCGGAGTCAGACATGATATTTCAACAACCTACGGTAATGCAACAAATCCAAGGCTTAGTCTTATCTTTAAGCCTAATAGTGATTTGACGCTAAAATTTTTATTCGGAACAGGATTTAGAGAACCTTCTGCAAAAGAACTTTTTACTCAAACTGCTCAGAGAAAACCAAACCCTGCGCTTCGACCGGAACTCATGAGAGCACATGAAATAGGTGTCGGCTATCGCTTCTTTAAGAAGTATTATGTTTCTGGACAGGGATATTATAATCGAGTTACCAACTTGATTTTGGAATTTGCTACGACTGATATAACTACTTTGAATGGAATTGTCCCCAAGAATCCCTGGCAGCAGTATCAGAATTTAGGAATTGCGAGAATCTATGGATTTGAACTAGAGACTAATCTGCATTTGCTTGACCAGTTACAGTTTTTTTTAAATTACACTTATACAAAAGGAGAATATGATAGATTACCTTCTACACTTCAAACCTCACCGGCTACGACGGGAAGAGTTGGAGACAATCCAATCGAAGATTTAAATATGAGCGCCTTTAGGCAAGCAACCGTTACCCCCCAAACACCGAATGGACTTAATACTGTTCCTCGCTCAGGGCAAATTCCGAATATTGCGCCTCATAAAGTAAATCTAGGATTCACCTTGTTACCTTTTCCTAATCTTTCAATCTACACTGGCATAAATTATGTTGATATTAGACGTACCGTTTCTACTGACCCCGTGCGAACTGTGAAAGGATACGCAATGTTAAAATTAAATATTCGCTATGAAAATTTTATCTATGAAGGTCTATATCTGCAACTTCATGTGAATAATTTGTTCAATGAACAATTCTATGATCCAGGAATTCGCTCAGCGACAGGTACATACTATCCGACCATGCATCCATTAGAGAAACGTAATATATGGTTTACGGTTGGCTATACATTTTAGAATTTATTTATTAGGAAACTCAATTATGAACTTGGTCCCGACATTGACAGTGCTTTCCATTTTTATTTTACCGCCTAACGATTCAATTTGCGATTTTATTAAGAACAATCCGAATCCTTTCCCTTCTGGATGACTGTGAAACTTCTGATAAAGACCAAATAGCCTTTCTTTATGACGATTTACATCTACTCCAATTCCGTTATCCGTGAATGTGAGCAAAAAATTATCTGCGGAGGATTTTGCATAGAGAGAAATAATTAGAGTTCTATCGGGTGCACGAAATTTGATTGAGTTTGTAAATAGATTCATAAGAATGCTTTCCATGTAGGTTCGATTAAAATGGAGGCTAAGAGTTCTAACAAAGTTAATTTCAATAATGGGTTGCGTTTCAATTACTAAATCATTGATTTGACTTAGCACATCCTCTATGATTTCAGAAAGATTTATCTCTTCTTGATTAATGGATGGTTGACTGCGAATAACGATAATTTTCTGCAAATCATTCATTGTTTTATAAAGTGCATTTGTAGATTGATTAAAGCCATTAATTATTTGTTTTAAATATTCATCCTCAATTTTTAAATCTTCGATTAGGCTTAATAGTCCCAGTAGATTTGATAAAGGTGCTCGCAAATTGTGAGAAATAATAAACGAAAATTGGAGCAAGTCATTATTATTCTTTGTTAGCTCTAAGATTAGATGCTCTTTTTCTTTATGTTCCAATTCTCTCTGCCTTTCGAGAAGCTTTCTTTCTGTTATATTTCGATGCGCAATCACTGCTCCCTTTTCTATTCCTGAGATAGGAGTTACATGCATTAGAAACCAACGCTCTTCTTTTGGTGAATGACAAGGATATTCCATATTAAATTCTTCTAATGAGCCATTCATGACTGAGAGGATTCCTTCTTTAACCGTATTTGCTTCAAATGTATCAGAAATATTTCCGCATACGGTAAAATAGTTTATGCCGGTAAAATCTTGATTTGCACCATTTTCTGCTGCGAACTTTTTCCATGCTGTATTTACTGCTATTATGAACCCATTTGCGTCGATGACTGCTAGATGGGCAGAAAGAGAATTAAATATGCTACTGTTTAATGCATTGCTTTTTATAAATTCATTCTGGCTCTTTTTTAATTCCTGTTCTGCATTTTTTCGTACGGTAATATTTTTTGCAAAACAAGCAACTCCTGTAATTTCATTTTCATGCCAGATAGGATTTATTGTAATATCTAGCCAATATCCTTTCGAGTTTTCCGTCTCTGGTAAATAGAATTCTTTTTTTTGTGAATCGCCCGACAATGCTTTTGTATACAAACTTGACCAAAAAGAAATTTCTTCTGGAGAAAAAATTTTTGAATTCAAGACAGAATCGCCTGGCACAATAGTTATTTCAAAGTATTTTCTAGTTCTCTGAACAAAAGATTCATTAGCCGCAATCAGAGTGTAATTCTTAGTTACACTCCAGATTAAATCTTCTGTGCTATTGATTAGGGCAATCTTATCTCTATGTTCAAATGCTTTTTGCTTTTCTAAGAGTTTTTGTTTCGTAATATTTCTATGAATAATTACAACTCCACTTTCAGAACCATACATCGGAACTACATGCATTGCAAGCCATCGTTCCATTGTTTGATAATGGCAGGGATACTCAATACTGAATTCAGGAAAACTTCCATTCATTACCGATAGAATACCTTCTTTAGCCACTCCAAAGTCATCTCCACTGGGTGAATTTGGAAAACAAGCGCATACTTCTAAGTAATCCCTTCCTATAGAATTATTTTGTCCGTTAAATTCTTTGCTTTCTTCCATGATTTTTCGCCAGGCAGCATTGACTAAAATAAGTTTGCCTTTTGAGTCTAGAACTACGATTTGTTCGGAGAGTGAATCTATAACACTTGCATTAAAGGATAAACTTTGAGCTAAAATTTCTACTTGTGTTTCTCGAATTTTTTCCTCTGCTTTTTTCTTTTCGGTAATGTTTGTGTGTGCTATTACTACTCCTTTTTCTTTTCCAGATGTAGGAGTAACATTCATTCTAAACCATCGCTCTATGGTAGGAGAATTGCAAGGATAATCCATAGTAAACTCAGTCAAACTTCCATTCATTACTGAGCGTATTCCTTTGTACGCAGCATTACCCTCATTTGCATTTGGATAATTTGAAGCTTTATTGCAAATGTCTAGATAGTTGGATCCAATATACCAGTGGCTATTGTGATTAGCCCCGTTTTCTTCTGCAAATCTTCTCCACGCAGCATTCACAGATATAATAAAACCGTTTTCATCTAAGATTGCAATATGTTCAGAGAGAGAATCGAATACACTTATATTTAAAGCACGGCTACGGGATAACGCTTCTTCACTTTGCTTTAATTTTTCACGTAAAGCCTGATTTTCTGTAATATCGTAAGAACTTGCAAGGAAGCGAGGCTCTTCTCCTTCGCTTGTAAGCTTTCTTGAAATAGACAGCGCATACTTTCGTTTACCTACTTCAGGAATATCAATTTCATATTGCTGTCCATGGGAAAACCCATACGAATAAGCTTCGTTAATCGCATAACTAGAAGCTTCGGCAACCTCTCTCGGTAAAATATCGGATACCTTTTTGCCAAGGAATTGTTCGGAAGATGCAGCTAATCTCTCTGGTTGAAGGGTATGATAATCATACAAAACACCACTGAGTCCGACTTCAAATAATAAATCTGGAATCTCCTCTATCGTTTCTTTTAGGCTAATCCCTACAACGGGTTTGGACTCTAGTTCGTTACTTTCGGATAATGCGCGTAATACTGTGATACCTAATCGATGCCAGTTTTCTTTTTGAATGTAGTTATTAGAGCCTGCTCGAATGATTGATACAATTGCATCTTCCTTTAAAGATTTTCCCCAAACTAGAAATGGGATATCTGGAATTTGTTTCCTTGCTAACTTTATCGCGGCTAACGCATTAAAATGAGGCAAATTATAATTAAATAAAACTAAGTCAGGCTTAAAGGAACTAAGAGATTTTAAGAAAGTTTTTTCGGTTTCTACTCTTTGAAAACGAGTATGGGGTAAAAAATGACGAATCTCACGTTCCGCAAGGTCAGCGTCAAGAAATCGATCTTCCGCAATCAAAATACGTGTTTTCATACTCGTAATTTCCTCACCTAACAATGGTTTATCTAGTTAAATAAAAATTGCAATTGCTTTTATGTAAATTCTTTTTTGAAAATATTTAAGGAAAAATTCCGTGATTATATAAGTTTTCCAGTGCATTAGTAAATTTGAATAGAAAAGCGCGAGATATAGTTTCTTTGGCGAGAATGAAAATTATTTTCATTAGTTCTTTTTTCTTAGATGAGTAGAATTTTTGAATTGCTTAAGTCATATCTTCTTCGTAAGGAAAGGTTACTATGAATTTACTGCCGGCATTCGGAATGCTCTCTACGGAAATTGTTCCTTTATTAAGATGAACGAAATCTTTGCATAGAATGAGTCCAAGACCGGATCCGCTTTCTCCTTGGGTTCCTTTGGTCGATTTAATGCTATTATTCGCAAATAGGTTGGTTAAAAAATCTCTTTGGATACCGATGCCATTATCTGCTACAATGATTTCGATCAGATTTTCTTTTGTGCTCATAAGAACTTGAATCTCTCCGCCTTCCTTGGTATATTTAATAGCGTTGGAGATTAAATTTCTGAAGATAGTTTCAATCATCTTCTCGTCTAGGAATACAAAGTAATTTCTTTCAGAGTGAAGAGAGAGTGAAATTTTTTTAGTTTTTGCACCTGCTTGTAAGAGATCAAAAACACTTCTTATCAATTCGTTGATCTCAAAGCGAGATGGTTCATAGTTGAGATTTCCTTTTTGTGATTTTGCCCAGAGTAATAAATTTTCTAAAAGAAGATATGCTTGTCTTGCGGATGCATTGATGAAATTCAAATTTTCAATTAGATTCTTTGTTGATCCTTGTTCATATTCTAATTCTATTAGTTCAGAAAAGCCCAGAACTCCATTGAACGGTCCACGTAGATCGTGACCAATAATGGAAAAGAATTTGTCCTTTGTTTGGTTTGCAATTCTTAGACTATTGGCTGTTTCGGATAATGTTGCATTGCTATTTTCTAAATCGATTCTTTGTTGTTTTATAATTCGATCCTGTTGGAAGCGTCTAATAGAGTTATTCCACATGATAATTGTTAAGAACATTCCTATTCCAATGAAAGTAAAACCGTTCGCACGATTCGACAATAGTATATCTGGATTATTTTGGGTTAAAGATAACGCAAAGAAAAATAATAAATAGGCAACGATAAGAATTGGAAAGGATATAATTGGCTTAATTAGCACGGTCATCGGAATTAAAATACAAATGAGTAAGAAGGGGGTAATGGCAGATGTCACAAGCTGGTCTAGCACAGTAATGGATACCCCGAAAATGATTGCCATAAAAAAAACAGAATAGAGTAAGAACTGTATTACCTCTTTCCTGAAACTATTATTTCGTTTGTAGTAATTAAAAATAGATCCGATGGCGATAAAAAAAATCATTAGGAATAGATGTGAGAGGATAATTCCCATTCGCCAAAGGTATTCAATTTCTTTATTCGGGTCAAGATTAAGATAGAAAAGAATGATATGAAATAAATTTACAGGAATCCAAAAAATAGACATTACAGAAATATATTGAACGTTGCGATCAAATACTTCATTTGCTATAATGCTTTCATTTAGCTCGGATTTCTTAAAAAAATTAAACCATTCCATCTTGAATATTTAGAAAAAACTACTCCTCACTCCACACTATCGAAGTATTGTCATTTAGAAACAAAAATCTTGGCAATGCAATCTAATTTTTATTTGAACATGATTGTCTTCGAGTTGCTGATGATACCATGTCGCAAATGAAACCTGCAATGAATTACTATGCTCTAGAAAAGTAATGCTCCGCTAAACACTGGATTAGAATTGATATACGCCTTGCCTTTTATATCAGCAGATTTAGTTTAGACAGGAAAATGCTAATTAGCTCCCAAAATAGATTTATTCTTAGACTTTTATTTATAACAAGCCTCTTACTTTTTTACGTCTCCGCCATATTTGCCAATGATACAGAGAACGAAAAGAAATCTTCCAAACAAATACTTAGACTTACATGGGAAAATGATGTCTTCTTGTTAACAGATCGTGAATATACGAATGGAATTCGAGTGGAATATGGTGTTTATAAAAAATGGTATACTCCTTCTAGCTTTGCTCTAAGTGGATTAACATCAATTATCCCCTATCTAGCTAATCCAAGTTATCACTACTCTGGAATTTCTGGACTCCAAACCTTACAGACTCCGACGAATCTAACTCGCTCTGATATTGTATATGGAGAAAGACCTTATAGTAGTTTGGGACTCACGACTAGTAGTTCGACAGTTTGGTGGAATAAAAGTTCTTTAGGTTTAGAATTTGGTTTAGGCAAGATTGGTTCTGATGTGCAAGGCAAAAGCGTTCAAACAATCATTCATAAACTTATACAGGCACCGATTCCGCAAGGCTGGAATAGTCAGATTCCAAATCGAAATGGATTTCAGATAAATATGGATCATAAGTATTTTTGGAAAAAAGAAATTGGGTGGCAAACGGGCGTTAAACTCGGAACCTTTGATACATCCTTAACAATTGGTCCTGTGTTTCGTTGGGGAAAGATTTCTAGTCCTGTCTCGCATGGAACTTTATTAAATGATTCGAGTCCGATTTATCCTACAGAGGAATCGGAAATGTATTTTTGGATAAGACCACAGGTTAAATATCAATCGTTAAACGCAACCTTGCAAGGCACAGGGAAGGGGCTTCCAGATTCAAGTAATCTAAATGAGTTAAGCAACTTGGTTTCTCAAACACAGCCGAACTCGTTGATCGGAAGTCCGTTGTATTCACAAGTCAATGACGACAGAGATGCAAATTCTATGACAAGATTTTTAGTCTATGAAGAATTCTTACACCAAGAAACTTCTAAGGGATTAAATTATTTGATCTTCAATTCTATTTTCAATGGAGGAGCCCCAATTGATTCAGGTGCAAAATCATTGATTCTTTACGATATATCAAATCACAATTTGAATCGAGCAGATTACCAATTCCTGGATTATTTTATTCTTGATACTCTATCAAGAAGTGAAACGAAAGCGCAAAATATTTTCTCTAAATACATTGCCTATCAATATCTATTTCGAAATGAACCGGATAATAAGAGTAGCCTCGCGTTGGCTTCTGCATTACTAATAAACGAAAAAGATGGAAATCAAAGATATGGAGTAGAACTAAAACATTTACAAGGAAAAATGGCAACCGGTTTCTTATATAATAATGCAGGCTGGTATTTTCAAATTGCAGCAGAAGTCTCAACTTTAGAATACAAAGCGGCTACTTCTGTATTGCCGTATCATCGCTACGCGAGTTTACAAATGGGAAAGAAGTTTTAGTTAAGTGAGCTATAACTTTATTTAGAAGTAGCTTGTATCAAGGGCAAGTAAACTGAAAATTCTTTGATCCATATATTGTTTCCCATGCTGTTTTCTTTTCACTATGAAAAACCCATTGAATATCTTTTGCGTCAACTCTAGACTTGAGGCCATCTATGATTTGCCCCACCTTGGCAATATAGTCAGCACTATAATCCCTTGTATTAAGCATTATATTGGTAGCATAGAAATTTCCATTCGCATAGGTTCCATTTTTAATTCCGTCGGAAATTTTAGTAATTGTTGCAATATGGTCTGCTGCAGTCGAGGTAGATGTAACTACGTTATCACATCCACCGCCTATAAAAGTTAAGTTCTTAGATGGATCATGTGTGTAAAATTCGGATTTGGATTTGGGTTTCCATGCACCATATGTTTTATCATCTGCTGTATGATTCGAACTGCCTGCTAAAACTAATGTAGTAAATTTTTTAGAATAACTAGTATTAACCCTTCCTGTTAAACTGTTCTGCATTGTTTCCCAGTCAGTTGCATTTCCAGAAGTGGCATTATATGTAAATCCTCCAATATTGTCTGAAGGAGTTACTCCTAATAGAGTCATTCGATAAGCTATATCCGCATAATTCTCATTAGACTCATGGGCGTGCGCATCAACCTCGAAACCTTTATCTTCTTTTATATATCTAAGAAGATTTTTATTATTCGTATCACTCATAACGCTTGCAGTATCGTAGAGCTTTATTGCATTTAAAAATCGCCAATCGGATTCGTAATTTAATTTTGCCCCTTTAGAATAGATTGTATCTACCATAGACTTTGTCAGACTACGATAGGTGGAGTAAATTGTGCCTGGCACTGTGTCGTATATTGGATCTGGAATGCCCTCTTCACTATGAGTCGTAATGCTTACATATAAATATGGATTTGTAGTCGTTGGTGCTGTCGTTACCTTGGTTGAAAGTAAACCATAGACTACCAATAATTTATTCCCATTATCTTGATTTGTTTTCACACAATTTAAAAGAAGAATACTTAGAAGGAATTGTCCAATAACAAAGTAGTCGTTAACTTTTATAAGTGAATAAAAGTTAGTTTTAAGAATTATACGAAGTATCAAAAACAAGTTTTTCATAGATACCTTTTTTAATATTTAAAAAATAGGATTCAACTAATTTATAATTATTGGAATTAAAAAAGTAGAAAAAAAATAACTCCTTTTATTCTAAAGATAACCTATAATACAAGTAAATGCAATCCTGACTCGAGCATCAAATTAGGCTTTGTTCTTGCAAGCATTTCTCGATTTACTTTTCTAATTTGAAAAAATCTGCAATTAACTCATAAGAATGAATCTTTGCATCGTTGTCATAAACATAAGAGGCTACCATGAGTTCATCTACTTCGGTTTCATCTAAAAAGGATTCTAGATTTTTCTTTATTGTTTCTGGACTTCCGATAAAACTGTATTTCATCATTTGTAAGACAGTTTGTTTTTCAAACTCTTTCCAGGCAGTATCCATGTTTGCAATCGGGGGCTGAAGCGGTTTACGCTCATTAGTCACAATTCCCAATGCTAATCGATAAAAAGAACTGGCAAGAAATTTTGCTTCTTCGTCTGTATCCGCTGCTATTATATTTATACAGGCTAGACAGTAAGGCTTTTGCAGTTGATCTGAAATCGTAAATCGCTGACGATACAACCTGAGAGCATCGTGCAAATGAGTGGGAGCAAAATGACTCGCAAAGGCAAATGGCAAACCTAGCATTCCTGCTAATTGTGCGCTATATGTGCTAGAGCCCAAAAGCCAAATAGGCACTTGTGTTCCTTCTCCGGGTATTGCGCGAACTTTTTGATTCTCTCCTCTTGGAGCAAGATAGGATTGTAATTCCATTAGATCCTGTGGAAATCCATCTACAGAAGATTCTAAATTTCTACGAAGTGCAAAAGAAGTTTTTTGATCTGTGCCGGGAGCCCTTCCTAAACCAAGATCAATTCTTCCTGGATACAAAGACTCCAATGTTCCAAATTGTTCTGCAATTACGAGTGGCGCGTGGTTAGGCAGCATTACCCCACCAGACCCAACTCGAATTCGAGAAGTATTACCTGCAATGTATCCAATCAAAACAGAGGTAGCAGAGCTTGCAATATTTTCCATATTATGATGCTCAGCAAACCAGTAGCGGTTAAAACCGAGTTGCTCCACACGCCTTGCCACTGCTAAACTTTTTTTAAAAGAATCTGTTGGTTTATCACCTTCTACAATCGTTGCAAGGTCAAGCACACTAACTGGAATTTCATTTAATTGTTTTTTCATTTTAAAAATACTCTGTCCTGAAGAGCGGCTAATTGTTCGTTAACGAGTTCATACTCTGAGTGAGCCACGAAATCCTCTAGCGGCAAAATAAGATTCTGCGCCATTGTGATAGACAAATACCGTATTGTAACGACGATCACAGAATAGAGCACCACCTAATTTTCGAATAGAAGATGGTGTTTTAATCCAGCTTGATGTTTTTAAATCGAAATTTCCTAGTTCTTGTAATTCGCGGTATTGTTCTTCTGTTAAAATTTCAATGCCCATTGCATCAGCCATATCCGTGGCGTTATTCTTTGGTTTATTTTCCTTTCTTGACTCTAGAGCTTCGAGGTCATAACAAACACTTCTGCGGTCTTTAGGACTTTCCGCTGAACAATCATAAAAAATGTATTCCCCTGTTTTTTTATCATAAGCAACGACATCAGGTTCACCGCCAGTTCTTTCCATTTCGTTTAGTGACCACAGCTTATCCGTATTAGCCTCTAATTTAGACTGGATTTTAGTCCATTCCAAATTTGCAGTGTTGGCGTTTTGTTTCTTATTATTTTCAAAACGGGTCTTCAATGTTTTAAGTAACTCTTCTTGTTGTTTCGGCGATAATTTCTTTGTATTACTATTTAGCTTGCTCATACTTTTCATATAAGCTATTTCTTTACTAGTGCGTCAAGCCCATAATCGCCAAAATTTTCTTTATAGGAATTTCTGTTTCACTTCTTTTTGATTCGAGTCTTTAATATTTTTACAATGGACTTATAAGATTCAATGGTAATAGGATCGGCTGAGCTTTTAATTGCGATTTCGTATTCTGTAATTGCTTTTGCATTTTCTGGTGGTTCCATTTCAGTATAAACATTTCCGATTACCGAATGGTAGTAAGCTTTGTCATAGGTATTGGTGCTATAAGAAATGGCACGCTCATAAATTTTCACTATCTCATTTAAATCTAAATCTTTTTTTGTGCGCATACTATTTGCGAGCGTAATACAATAACTGGCTTTATTGTAAGGATTGGAAGTTGTTTCGATTGCCTTCTCAATGTAATCCACTCCTTTATTAAAATCTTCTTGCTTGAATTCTCTATAGGTATTAAAATAAAAATTTCCTAAAGTAGAATAAATGTATGATTTTGTTTCTAGATCAGATATTAATTCTAATGCTTTGCTTTGATAATCTAAAAATTTTTCTTCTGTATTATAATACAAATTTGCAAGTGATGTATAATAATTTGCCTTATCTGTATCATTCTCTGATATCTCAATCGCTTTCAAAAGATATTTTTCTGCTTCCGGATAATTGGGATATTCCTTCGCAGAATAAATATTGGCTAAGTAAGAGTAATAGAGCGATTTATTGTAATTACTCTCTGTCGATTCAATTGCCTTTAGATAGTAATTTTTTACGTTTGCTCTATTGGTTGGTTTAATATAACTATGAACATTGGCTAACGCTGCATAATAATACCATTTGTTTTTAGATAAAGCCACTGATTTTTTTAAATAGAAGATTGCTTTAGTTAAATCCTCATATACATAAGAGTTCTGATAAAGAGTAGAAATTTGATTGTAAATATCAGCTTGTTTTTCTTTGTCTGTTTCTGTTCGAAGTTGAGCGAGCAATCGTTTTTTCTCAATCTCTGGATTATTCGTATTAGTCGGAGTGTAAGTTAATCTAGACTTCTTTGTTTTCTTAAGCATTACATGATTATACTTTGAGAAAACTTTTGCGGTTTTCTTGTATTTATTCTTTACTCTGGGTCTTGCTTCCAATGTCCCAAACATTACGAAGATGAGTAGTGCGCTGATGAATTTATAAATCATATTTTTCCTTTTCCTTTAACGAGATGAGCAGTCTATAAAACAAATTTATTTTTACAAGAAATAAATGTTTCAAACCGGCTTAGTTTCAACTTAAGGAATGTAGAAAACAACGATGCGGTTATTTCCATTATCTGCAATATGGAGTTTATTATTAGATATTGCAACAGCATAAGGCGTATTAAGGCTACTCGCGCTAACTCCTCCGTTATTTGCAGTATTAGAAGTAAAACTATCGAGCTGTCCATACACTCTTGTGGCAGTGGTAGAGCCCACAGGAAAAAATAGAACTCTATTATTTAAACTATCTGCAACGTAAAGATTTCCGGTAGAGTCAATTGCAATCCCCGTTGGTGCGTTCAAGCTATCAGCGGTTATACCTCCATTATTCGCAGTATTAGAAGTAAAACTTCCTAGCTGCCCGTAGACTCTTGTTGCAGTGGTCGAGCCTGCCAGATAGAATAAGACTCTGTTATTTTGCCTATCAGCAATATACAAATTGCCTGACGAATCAATAATGCAACCAGTCGGAGCATTTAAACTATCTGCACTTATTCCACCGTTATTCGCAGTATTAGAAGTAAAAATTCCTAATTGCCCATAGACTCTTGTTGCAGTGGTCGAGCCTGTCGCATAAAATAAAACTCGGTGTGTAAATACATTTGGAACATATAAATTTCCTGCTGAATCTACAGTTGAGCGATAAGGTCCAGCATTTGAATCAGCAGTAACTCCACCATTATTTATTGTCAATGTATTATAAGCGCCTAATTGTCCGTAAACTCTAGTTGCAGTAGTCGAGCCAGATACAAAGTATAAAACTCTATTATTTGAATAATCAGAAATGTATAAATTTCCAGTGGAGTCAACTGTAACTCCGCGAGGGGAAGAAAGAGAGTCGGGGGAAATTCCTCCATTGTTTACGGTAGTAGTTGCAAAGCTGCCAAGCTGACCAAATACTTGTATTGCAGAACTAGAGGTGGGAGCAAATGCAACTACTCGGTTATTGTTTGTATCGGCTACATATAATTTGCCAGCGGAATCAAACGTTAAATCATAGGGACCATTCAAACTATTCGTTCCGGAGCCACCTCCATTTAATGTAAAACTCGTTTGTCCGAAGACACTAGAGGCAGCAGAGCTTCCAATTTTTAAAGTAATGGTTGTAGTTACATCAGCAACCTGGGTTTTTCCGGTTATGGTATAATCTTGATTTACCGCAGAACCCATAGGTGTTCCTGTTATGGCTCCTGTTGAACCATTTAATGTTAATCCAGTTGGCAATGAAGGTGAAATGGAAAAGGAAGATACTGTTCCACCAGATACACTCGGGGCTAAAATAGAAATACTTGTTCCTGTATACATAGTGAAGGTGCTTTGAGAATATTGAAAAGTTATAATTGAAGGGGTATTTGAAGGGGTATTGGAGGAAGTATTTGTTCCGCCCGTATTGGTGGGATTATTACTTACGGTGGTTTGATTCGAATTATTGTTACCTGTAGCCGCGATAAGAAATGATCCGGTTACACTCGAACGGTTACTTATATCGAAAGGAGACCTCTCCGCCTTTAAGCAATGCAATAGAAAATATATTAAAAATATTCTAGATAAGGAGATTAATTTTTTCAAAGAGTTTTCCTCCATAGATGAATTATGCTATAAAAAAAATCTGCTTCGGACTTTGCATTTTTGCAAAAACTAAATTCTTTTATTAATTTGTCAAATTTTATTCATTTTTGCTGAATTTCCAACGCAGCTCTGCTCACTCGGTTTTTTGGGTCTTTTTACTTATGTAAACGAAAACTCATACGATACAAATTAAATGTCCTTTTGCGGTTTCAACCCAATGATTCATTTTAGGTTGAATTATAATGTGAATTCCCTTTCTATCCTTAACTTGGAAGAATTGAGTGATAAATGGGGGTTCTAGTATTTGAGATTCCCGATAAGAAATTCCGCAAATAACACATCTTACGCAAAGTAATAAAACTATGGAATTTTTTATGAAATTGAGAATATTGGATTAAACTAATGAGTTAATAAATTCAAAAGCCCGCCTTATGTTGCGACTTTTATAGGGCAACGCTTGCGCTATTGAGCTTGGCGACTTCACCGTTAGGTGTAGCCCTCAAATCTAGCGATGAGCACGCTGACCACACTTACTTTGCGTAAGGTGAGTAAAATAATATTCTTTAATGACTGAATAGATTTAAGGCATATCGCATCTTTCCTCTGTGTCTCCGTGCCTAGGAGAGCAACCCCATCCTCGTTTTTAAAAATATCCTCCACTTTTATTGAATAAGATTGCAAGGAAAATGACCGATTCTAATACTAGATTGTAATTATTGGTATCGTATGAAAATTAAAAACCTTATTCTTCCCGCATCCTTTTTCGTGGCATTTCTAAACCTGTTCTTTTCAGTGGTGACTATTTTTATTAGTTTTGTTTCCTATCAGAATTCGGAACGGATACTGAACTCAGAGATTCCGCTTTTTAATAGTGCCTGGGCAATTCTATTAGAAGATACTAAGATTACTGACAACGCGATTTTCTTTTCTTACGCCGGTGAGGCACAATACAAAGAAAACTATGATAACCATGTAAAGCTTCTAGAAAAAGAATTAGAATACAGCATGAAAAATTCTGGAACGCAGGAGAAAAAGATTTTCGAGAGCGTCTCTTCGGTAAACGACTCACTGATAAACTTGGAAACTAAAATGTTTGAACAAGGGGCTAAGGGCAAATTAACTGACGCTCAAGCAATCCTTAAAGCACAAGATTACAATCAAAACAAGAAAATCTATTCTGAAGCAGTAAAGAAGTTTTTTGAAAGCCAACAGGGAAGACTCTCTGACACTTTAAAAAAACAAATTTCTAATTCTAGACTCTTATTCTATTCTGCATTTGTGCTTTCACTCCTTGGACTGAGTGCGACAATCTTCATTATCCTCTGGCTGTCTAAGGGAGTAATTAAACCTTTAGAAAAGGCGGCAGAATATTCTGGTGGAATTTCAGAAGGAAATTTAACCGTTGCGATTGAAGCGAAAGGCAAAGGGGAATTTGCCGATCTATTCCGTTCTATCGGTGGACTTGTTACAAAATTCCATCAAGTATTGGAAGGAATTTTCTTAGCATCAGAGGATGTCAAATCTTCTTCGATGAATATGAAAATTGCAGTCGTGATGATGCGCGATGACTTAGAAAAGCAAACTGCTGGATCAGAAGCAATAGCGAAAAAGATTTTTGAAATTGTAAATGCAAGTAATAGTATAACGGTGATGACTTCCGAGCAAAGCAGTAAAATTGAACAAATGCTTTCTAAACTAAGAGATCAATCTGCTCTTGTGCAAAATCTTGGAGATAAGACTAAGATTACCACACGAGATACAGGAATTATTTCAAACGAACTCGATCAAGGAAAGACTTCTCTTAATACGTTAAATGAAAGAATGCAAGAGATTTATAATACCACCGGTCAAATCACCGAAGTGGTTTCTATTATTAATACAATTGCAGATCAGACTAACCTTCTTGCGCTTAACGCATCGATAGAAGCAGCGAGAGCAGGAAATGAAGGAAAGGGTTTCGCAGTAGTAGCCGCTGAAGTATCACGTCTTGCCGATCAGACAGCAGGAAGCACGAAGTCCATTAAAGACATTGTTAAAAAGAACTCTTCTCTCGTGAAAGCAGGGATGGATGGACTAGTTGAATTGACATCGATGTTCGATACAATCCTAGAGCGGGTAAAAGGAATTAACCTTAAGACTAATGATGTGAAGGGTTTGATTGAGGAATACAGCCAATTGACTTCCCATCTAGAAGTGACCATTCAAAATGTAAAAACTATTTCGTCTGAAATATTTAAGTCAACAGATGAGCATTTAAAAGCAATATCAACAATCTCAGAAACAGCAAATACGATTAGTAAAGTGACCCTGCAAAACTTTACAAGACTTGATGCATTATCGGATGATTCTAAATTCCTCGAAACAGTTTCTGAGGATTTAAAGAAACAAGTAAGCTTCTTTAAGCTGTAAGATTGTGCAGCAATGTACATTTAGAATGAAATTGCTGCGACAATTGAGAGAAGATTTTTAATCTTCAAATGTAAATTTTTCACCGGCTTTTAATTTGATACCTGATTTTTCCAAGAAGAATTTTTGCACATCAGGGAACTCCATAAAATGATAATTGTAAATGCCTCCGTAACTAACGTATAATTCTTCTCCTTTTTTTATATCGCGTGTGGCATAGAGACGAATGTATGGGTCTTCACAATGTTTAAGAAAATGAACATTTTGAATTTTAGTTGGTTTGCCGTTTATTTTAGATGGGGCAAAATTAACTTTAGACCCGTAGTGCTCTCTGTTTCCGTCGATGTAAGGAAAGTTTGGTTCGTTTGCGCATTCAGGCATTGTGAACATATACCAATGCTCACTTTTTTCATGAAGAGCATTGTATTCTTTACGAGTAATTTTTTTGCCTTCGTAATGAGTTACCATTGTGTCTTTGGGTATATCTTTAGCGGCAAACAGTCCCATGCCGGCACCAGGGATATGAGATGGTTTGATAACGACGTATTCGTTATCTTCGATGCTTTTGATACTAGTTGTAGTGCAAGCATTGATGACAAGTAGTAGAGTGAGAAAAAGTTTCATTGAAATTTCCTTAAAGTTTTAATTGAGTTAGTTTGCATTCTCGCTTGGTTTATTTTCATAATCTT